>SMVB01209315.1_pt1 | contig 11770 bp, 9 predicted proteins | sample 2456461 | NCBI WGS metagenome assembly SMVB01 (sample SAMN11095934, study PRJNA526329) | marine sediment metagenome | biome: Marine sediment; feature: Surficial sediment; material: Deep marine sediment; isolation source: Hadal surficial sediment | place: Pacific Ocean | collected 2014-05 | depth 0-1...
CATGGACGCGTCCGCCTATCAGGCCTTGGTTGGCGAGTGACCCCTCGGATGTCCCCCAAAATAGATTCGGAAGATCGGATCGTGAACCGGGAAACGGATTCGGAGAATCGGTTCACGGGCCTGAACCGGGAAACGGATTCGGAGAACCGGTTTACGAGCCGTCACATCGGACCGCGACCTCATGATGTCGAGCGGATGTTGGATTTCATGGGTCTCGGAAGCCTCGACGAGCTCGTGGGTCAGACGATTCCCGAGTCCATCCGGCTGGAGGCCGACCTGGACCTTCCGGAGGCGTCCTCCGAACACGAGCTCCTCGGACAACTTCAGGAGATCGGCGCCCTGAATCGGGTGTTTCGGTCGTATATCGGGATGGGGTACCACGATACGATCGTTCCTGGCGTCATCCAGAGGAACATCCTCGAGAATCCTGGCTGGTATACCCAGTACACGCCCTACCAGGCCGAGATCTCACAAGGACGTCTCGAGGCGCTTCTCAACTATCAGACGATGGTGATCGACCTCACCGGGATGGAAATCGCCAACGCGTCGCTTCTGGACGAGGGCACGGCTGCTGCCGAGGCGATGACCATGCTCTTCGGCGAAACAAAGGATGAGGCCCGTACGAAATTCTTCGTGTCGGAACTGTGTCATCCGCAGACGATAGATGTCGTTCGGGGCCGGGCGGAACCCCTGGGTATCGAGCTCATGATCGGCCGCCACGACAATTTCGATGTGGAATCGTTCGGGGATCAGCTCTTCGGAGGCCTGGTCCAGTATCCGGCGAGCGACGGTGGGCTTCACGACTACAGCACGTTTTGTGAGGACTTCCATGAATGGGGCGCGGGTGTGGTGGTAGCCGCGGACCTGATGGCGTTGACCCTCCTCACACCTCCCGGGGAGTTCGGCGCCGATGTAGCCGTGGGGACCACTCAGCGATTCGGCGTGCCCATGGGGTACGGAGGTCCCCACGCAGCTTACTTCGCGGCGAAGGAGAGGTTCAAGCGCAAGTTGCCGGGCCGGATCGTCGGCGTGTCGGTCGATGCGGACGGAGATCCGGCGCTCCGGATGGCGCTCCAGACTCGCGAGCAGCACATCCGACGGGAAAAGGCGACATCCAATATCTGCACGGCTCAGGTACTCCTGGCGATCATGGCCGGAATGTACGCTGTGTATCATGGGCCCGACGGTTTGCGCGGCATCGCGAAGAGGATCCACCAGTTGGCCGCCACCCTGGCGCATGGAATACGCGAGCTCGGGCATACTGTCGTCCACGATCGTTTCTTCGATACGATCCAGGTGGTGCCTTCGGAGATGTCGGCAGCCGACGTGCTGCGGCGTGCGTTGGATCTGGAGATCAACCTTCGTGACTTGGCGGACGGGACGGTGGGCATCGCCCTCGACGAGACGACCCGGCCTGAGGACATCGACGACCTCTTTGCGGTGTTCAGCCATGGCGGCCCGCGAGGAGGCGGAGTGAAGCTCAGCGCTGAGAAGGTTGCCGCGTCGGCGTCGTCAGCCCTCCCTGAGGACTTGATCCGCAGGTCCGCCATTCTCGAGCACCCGGTCTTCCACCGGTATCACTCCGAAACGGAGATGCTCCGGTATCTGCACCGCCTGGAGAGTCGAGATCTGTCACTCAACACGAGCATGATCTCGCTGGGATCCTGCACGATGAAACTCAACGCGACCACCGAGATGCTGCCTTTGACCTGGAGGGCCTTTGCAGGACTCCACCCGTTCGCACCGACGGACCAAACCGAAGGATACCAACGGATCTTCTCGGACCTGGAGGCCTGGTTGGCGGAGATCACCGGGCTCGAGGCGACCTCCCTGCAGCCGAACTCGGGTGCCCAGGGGGAATATGCCGGTTTGCGGGTGATCCGGGCTTTCCACGAGAGCCGGGGAGAGGCTCACCGGAGCGTCTGCCTGATCCCGTCGTCTGCCCATGGCACCAATCCAGCCAGCGCCGTGATGGCTGGCATGAGCGTCGTAGTCGTCCAGTGCGACGAGGGCGGTAACATCGATGTGGAGGATCTCGCCGCGAAGGCCGAGGCGCACGCTTCAGAGCTCGCCGCCTTCATGGTCACGTATCCGTCCACTCACGGTGTGTTCGAGCCTGGAATCCGTGAGATCTGCGACATCGTGCACACCAACGGGGGACGTGTCTACCTCGACGGCGCCAACCTGAATGCCCAGGTGGGTTTGTGCCGGCCGGGCGATTACGGTGCCGACGTCTGTCACATCAATCTCCACAAAACATTTGCGATCCCACATGGTGGTGGGGGGCCAGGCATGGGCCCGATCTGTGTCACGTCCGAGTTGGCGCCGTTCCTACCTGGGCATCCCGAGGTGAGGACAGGTGGCGAGAACGGTATAAGGGCCGTGTCCGCGGCTCCTTGGGGAAGCAGCAGCATCCTCCTGATCTCCTGGGCCTATATTGCGCTTCTCGGGAGGGACGGCGTCCGGAGAGCCACCGAAACGGCCATTCTCAACGCCAACTACATGGCGAGCAGGCTCGGCGAACGGTTCGACGTCCTCTATCGGGGGGAGTGGGGCCGCGTGGCGCACGAGTTCATTCTGGACCTCCGTCCGCTGAGGAAAACGAGCGGGATCACGGACGAGGATGTCGCCAAACGGTTGATGGACTACGGGTTCCACGCACCGACCATGTCGTTCCCGGTGGTGGGGACCGTCATGGTCGAGCCTACGGAAAGTGAATCCAAGCACGAGTTGGACCGGTTCTGCGACGCACTCGATGCGATTCGAGATGAGATCGAGGAAGTCGTGTCGGGTGAGGCCGACCCGGAGGACAATATGCTCAAGAATGCTCCGCATACGGCCGCCATGCTCCTGGCCGAAGAGTGGGAGCACGGCTACTCGCGTGAGCGGGCAGCCTACCCGGCTCCCTGGACCCGAGAGTATAAATACTGGCCCCCGGTTCGGCGGGTGGACAATGCCCACGGAGATCGCAACCTGATGTGTACATGTCCGCCGGTTGAAGCCTATGCTGAGGAGGCCGCCACGAGCGGCTGAGGAGAGGTTCCGGATGGCAACACTCGACTACTACGGTCACGCGACGTTCGGCCTTACGACCGACGACGGAACCCGAGTGATCATCGACCCATTCTTCGAGGACAATCCCTGGACGGAAGTCGGTCCGTCCGAGGTCGAGGCCGATTTCATCTTTTGTACACACGGCCACTTCGACCATTTCGCGGATGCGATCGCCATCGCCAAGAACACCGGGGCGACGTTTGTCGGGACGTTCGAGCTCGTCGAGTATGTACAAAGCCAGGGAGTGGAGAACGCTCATCCGATGCACATCGGGGGTGGTTGGACCTTCCCGTTCGGACGCGTGAAACTGACCATCGCCCAACACGGAGGCCGTGTCTTTGGAGAAGGCGCCGAGGGTTTCACCTCCAACCCTGCGGGGCTTCTCTTCGACCTGGGTCCGGGGAAACGACTGTACCACGCGGGTGATACCGGCCTGACCATGGACATGCAGCTTCTGAAGGGGAAGGTCGATGTGGCCCTGATTCCAATGGGCGACAACTTCACCATGGGCCCAGAAGATGCGGTGACCGCGATCGAGTTCATCGGACCCTCCGTAGTGATCCCGATCCACTACGACACCTGGCCTTACATCGAGCAGGATGTCGAGGCTTTTCGTGATTTGGTCGGCGACCGCGCCCGAGTGGAGATCGTCGAGCCCGGAAAGGGATCGTACGAGCTTTGACGGTTGCCTCGGGCTTCCCTCTGCCCGGCCCCGTGCGACCCACCCGGAATCGCGGCGGCTCGGGACGGAGTGGACTCGATACGGAGTCACTCAGGTGGAGGATTCTCGTCGACCCTCCCTCTTCCGGCCCCAAGAACATGGCGGTGGATCACGCGCTTGCAGCCTGCTCGAGTCCGGGCGAGGCGGTGTTTCGCATTTACCGGTGGAGTTGCCCCACCGTCTCTTTTGGCCGCAATGAGCCCGCGCGCGCGCGCTTCGATCCGGCTGCCGGTCACAGCGCCGGCATTCGGTTCGTACGCAGGCCGACAGGAGGACGGGCCGTGTTGCACGACCGGGAGCTCACCTATGCCGCCGTCCTTCCGCGCCCGAAGGCGGGGGATCTCAGGGCGATCTACCGGCTGATCAATCGGGGGTTGGTCGAAGCCCTGTGTTCCCTGGGAGTTCCAGCCGCGATGGCGGTAGGCCACCGCTTGCCTGCGAGCCGCGGCTTCGCCGCGGGCCCGGATTCCGGGCCGTGTTTTGAGGAGGCGGCCCCCGGCGAAGTTACGGTGGAGGGGCGAAAGCTCGTCGGAAGTGCGCAGGCTCGGCTCGAAGGGGCGTTACTCCAGCACGGTTCTCTGCTCATCGGGCCGGGCCAGGAGCGGCTATTTGAGTTGGACTCCACATCGGCGGAAGTCCGCACAGGATCTGCAGAGGCCCGGACGGGCCGGTTCGGTGGGGAGCCGGAGAAGTACTGGAGTGTGCAGGCTCCAGTGTCACTGCAGGAGGTCCTGGGCCAAGCCCCACCCTGGTCCGATCTTGTGGAGGCGGTCATCTCGGGTTTGAGCGGTGTGGTTGGGGGCGAGTGGTATCGGGGCGAGCTCAGGGAGCCCGAGCGGGTCAAATCCGATACACTCGTTGAGCGGTACGGCTCAGCAGAGTGGACGTGGCGTAGGTAGAGCATAGGAGATGAACATGAGGGACACTCGGATGACTAGGTCGATTCTGGCGGCTGGGTTGGTAGTGGTGACAGGAGCATGTGGGGGCGGCGATGGCGCCTCCCGCGAAGCTGGGCCCTGGATGTTGGAGGCCTCACTGGCCAGGGCGGGGGCGGGTGTCCCGTTTTGTGAGGAAGTCACGGCTAATGTCTCGGCTTTTATGTCCCAGTTCGAGGGGCAGATGCCTCCGTCCGAGCGTCATGGCGGAGCGGTGGTCGTAGCTTCGATCGGAGAGATCCCCGACGGGATGAACAGTCACGTCTCTCAGGACTACACCGCGTCGCAGCACCAGAGCTTCGTCAACCTCATGACCTTGGTGAAGTACGACGAGAACCAGAATCCGGAGCCCTATCTGGCGGAATCGTGGGAGGTGTCCGACGACGACAGCGAGATCACGTTTCACATTCGCGACGACGTCTACTGGCATGACGGCGAGCTGACGGATGCGTACGATGTCGCGTATACCTTCAAGCGTGCCATCGATCCCGAGACCGCTTTTCCAAACGCTGCGTACTGGACCCACTACGACCAGGGGCCGGATGGCGTCGAGGTGGTCGACTCGTTCACGGTGAAGTTTCGGATGCGGCCCCATGCGGACTTCATCGACCCCTGGCGGGCCACGGCTATCATGCCCGAACATCTGCTCCGGGACGTCCCCTCCGCGACGTTGAGGCAACATCCTTACGGTACGGTCTGCCCGGTGGGTAATGGACCATTCATATTCGTCGAGCATCGGGAAGCCGCGAGTTGGACGTTCCAGGCCAACCCTGCCTTCCCTGCTGGCCTCGGCGGTCGCCCGTATCTCGATCGCTACATCTACCGAGTCATCACCGAGCAGACGACCCTTCTCACCGAGCTATTAACCGGGGGTGTGGACGTCTTTATCCGTCCGTTTCCGGATCAGGTACAGGCCATCCTCGATTCGGATGTCGTGGATCTCTTGCAGTATCCGTTCCGGGGCTACGTTCTCGTTGGTTGGAACGCGCGCCGCCCCCAGCTCGCGGATAAGAGGGTACGTCAAGCGCTAACCAGAGGTACGAACCGGCAGGAAATCGTGGACGCCCTGTTACAGGGCTACGGGACCGTAGCGAACGGCAGTGTGCCGCCGTTCCACTGGGCGTACGACCCCTCGATAGGCAGGGACGCCATGTCGTACGATCAGGATGCCGCCCGGGCTTTACTCGACGCTGCGGGTTGGGTGGATCGGGACGGAGACGGCGTGCGTGAGAACGCCGAAGGGGTTCGACTTTCCATCTCCATCAAGTACAACCACGGGAACGATATGCGGCAGGACATCGCGGAAATCATGCAGGCGCAGTTGGCCAACATCGGCGTCGAGGTCACTCCCGTGGTGGTCGAATGGGGTACCCTGCTCGACCAGATCGGCCAGACCCCTCGGGATTTCGATGGGGTGGTCATGGGCTGGATAGTCGAGTACAAGCTGGACGACACAGACCTCTTCCACAGCGATAATATCTCCCAAACCTACGCCTGGTCCGGTACCCAGCGGCCCGATATCGACCGTTTCCTGGAGGAGTTGCCGTTGGTCGTCGATCGTGAGGAGGCCAAGCCGATTTGGAGCGAATACCAGGAACTTCTGGTGGACGAGCAGCCGTATACGTTCTTCTTCTTCGACGACCGGCTGGACGGAATCAACAAGCGGCTACGCGGCGTGGAGATGGATGCCCGTGGGGAGTGGCTGAACATCAAGGATTGGTGGATCCCGGCCGACCAGCGATGACGGACGACAACTCCGGCGACAACTCCGTGCACATCGGGGTAGCCGGGCTGTGAAAGGCGGGCGATGACGACATTCATTGTCCGGCGGCTCCTCGGCGCCATTCCCCTCGTCCTCGGCATCGCCACGATCATCTTCTTCGTGGTGAACCTCGCCCCGGGGGATCCCACGTCGCGGTTCTTGAATCCCAACATGTCGCCCGATGCCATCGAGCAGGTCCGCGTCAACTTGGGCCTCGATCAGCCGATTCACATCCGTTACGTGCGGTGGCTCGGGGCGCTTGCTTGAGGGGACCTCGGGATTTCGTTTTCGCGTAATCGGCCGGTTATGGACATCATCCAGGAGTTGCTCCCGAACACGCTGCTCCTCTCGTTCACCGCCATCGGGGGCGCGTTCGTCCTGGGGATCCTGCTGGGAATCCTACAGGCGGTTCGACAGTACTCCCTGTTGGATTCGATCGCCTCGATTGTCGGTCTGTTCTTCTACTCCATGCCCTCCTTCTGGCTGGCGTTGATGATGGTGCTCGTCTTCAGCCTTTTTGCGACTGTCGGGGGCTGGCCGATCTACTTCCCGGCCTCGGACATCCAGAGTATCGACTACGTTTTTCTCAGTCCGTTTGAGAAGGTCCAGGATCGGCTCATGCACCTGGCGCTCCCAGCAACGTCTTTGGCTCTGGTCCTGGCCGCCGGGATTGCCCGGTACACGCGGACAAGCATGCTGGAGGAAATCCGTCAGGACTTTGTTCGTACGGCGCGCGCCAAGGGGCTCTCGGAGCCCGTCGTGATTTTTAAGCACACCCTCCGGAATGCTTTGATTCCGGTGATCACACTCGTGGGCCTCTACCTTCCTTTCTTGTTCAGCGGCACAGTTTTCATAGAGTCGGTCTTCGCATGGCCGGGGATGGGTAAGCTGGTCGTAGACGCCATTCTTCAACGGGATTATCCGATAATCATGGGGGGTAGCCTGGTCTTTGCGATGATGGTAGTGGTGGGAAATCTGGTTGCGGATGTGCTCTACGCCGTGGTGGATCCGCGGATTCGATATGACTGACCGGCTCCGACCAGGACGACGCGGACTGGCTCTTTCCGCCGTGCTCCCAGGGTTGCCGCAGCTTGCGGTGGGACGGTGGGGCGTGGGCGGCTTGGGTTTGACGGTGTGGATCGCATTTCTGGCGGTGCTCCTGACTCGGTGGGCTCGGTTCGCCGCCGGCTGGGGCGGACCGCTTGATCACCAGATCGCGTCGCTGACCGTCGTGGCCGGTGTGCTCGGCACGTGGGGGTGGTCCATGTTCGACGTGTCGCGTCCGGTCGACCTGGACCGCAGCGGCGTAAGCCAGTGGAGGCTTGCGGTGCAGGCGTTCAAGAAGAACCGGATCGCCGTGATCGGCGCGATGGTGGTCGTGTGGATCTACTTGATCGCCTTGGTGACACCGTTGATCGCTCCTTTCGATCCGGCCATGCAGGGCCCGCTGTCGGGCCGCTTGGCTGCTCCCAGCAGTGAGTTTCTTCTCGGAACGGACCACGTGGCTCGAGACGTCTTCTCACGCTTGTTGTATGGCGCACGGGTCTCCCTCTCGATCGGTTTCGTGGCGGTGGGGATCAGTGTGACCATAGGCACTCTGCTGGGGGCGGTGGCGGGCTACCTTGGCGGATGGATCGACACGGTTGTGATGCGTTTCGTCGACATGGTGATTTCCTTTCCTCGTCTCGTGCTTCTCATCGCCATCGTCGCGCTTTTCGATACACAATCGATCTTCCTGATCGTGGCGGTCTTGGGCTTCACCCAATGGCCCGGCACGGCGCGGATCGTCCGTGGTGAAGTTCTCAGTCTGCGAGAACGAGAATTCATCGAGGCGACCCGGGCCCTCGGATTCAGCCGAAGGCGCATCGTCCTCCGCCATGTGATCCCCAACGTGATGGCTCCGGTGATCATCGCCGCCACGCTCGGCATCGGAAACGTCATCGTGTTGGAGGCCGGCCTCTCATTCCTGGGTCTCGGTCTTGCGCCTCCCACGCCCTCATGGGGATCCATGGTAGCGAACGGCCGTGACCTGCTTCTCAATGCCTGGTGGATATCCACGTTTCCAGGTCTGGCGATCGTGCTAACGGTGGTGGCGTTCAATCTTGTTGGGGATGGACTGAGAGACGCCCTCGACCCGCGCCTGAGGGCGTGACGTGAGTCGTGACATGAGACGTGACGTGAGACGTGACGTGACACGTATGGTGGGAAGACGTGACGTGGAAGGGTATCGCTGATGCCGCTGCTCGAGGTGACGGATCTCCGTACCTACTTCACGACGGATGCGGGTGTTGCCCGGGCGGTAGACGGCGTGTCCCTCCAAGTCGGAACGGGAGAGACGTTGGGGATCGTTGGGGAGTCGGGGTGCGGCAAGACCGTGACGGCGCTTTCTGTTTTGCGGCTGATTCCTTCGCCGCCCGGCGAGATCATGGCAGGCAGCTCCATCCGCTTCGACGACGAGGAACTGCTGGAAGTAGAACCCGCTCGGCTCCGCGAGATTCGGGGCAACGCCATCGCGATGATCTTTCAGGAGCCGATGACCTCGCTGAATCCGGTCTTCACGGTAGGGTATCAGATCCAGGAGGTGCTCAGGCTTCACCGTGGTTTGAGCAAGCGGGACGCCCGTGCCGCGGGGGTGGCTCTTCTCGCGGAGGTCGGAATCCCGGAACCCGATCAGCGCTTCGACGCATATCCGCATCAGATGTCGGGTGGTATGCTCCAGCGGGTCATGATCGCCATCGCTCTCTCCTGTGAGCCAAGTCTTCTGATCGCCGATGAGCCAACCACGGCGCTCGACGTCACGATTCAGGCGCAGATCCTGGATTTGCTCGTGAGCTTGCAGCGTAAACATGGAATGGCTCTCCTCCTCATTACCCACGATCTCGGAGTGATCGCCGAGGTTTGCGATCGGGTGGTGGTCATGTACGGGGGCCAGATCGTGGAGACGGGGACGACGGAGGAGATCCTGACCCGCCCGGAGCACCCCTACACGCAAGGGCTACTGGCCTCTCTTCCAGGGATCGGGGACCGCGACGTTCGCCTGAACCCCATTCCGGGCACGGTTCCGAGTGCGATGGATTGGCCGGACGGATGTCGGTTTCGGGACCGCTGTTCTTTTGCTTGGGAGCGCTGCGCGGAGTCTGCGCCGGACCTGATGCCGGTGGACGGAGGGTCGAGCCGGTCCGCAAGGTGTTGGCTCGTCGATCCGGATTCCTCGAGCGGGGCTGGCCGGAGAGCCCACGTGACGTCCGGAGAGCCCACGTGACGTCCGCTGCCGACGTGAAGTCCACCGGGGAGGGGAACGGCGCGATCGACGCGGACGTGCTGCTCGACGTTCAGGATCTGAAGAAGTATTTCCCCGTCCATGGTGGCCTTCTGGGGCGAAGTGTGGCTCAGGTCAGGGCGGTGGATGGCGTGAGCTTCCGGCTCCAACGGGGGGAGACGCTAGGACTCGTCGGGGAGTCGGGTTGCGGAAAGTCCACCACTGGGCGAGCCATCCTCCGTCTTATCGAACCGACCGGCGGGCGCGTGCTCTTTGACGGTCAGGACCTCGGGGAGTTCGATCGTACCCAGTTCAGGGAGTTTCGTCGACGCGCCCAGATAGTCTTCCAGGACCCCTTCGGGTCGCTCAATCCGCGCATGACGGTCGGCGGTGTGCTCACGGAGATCCTCAAGGTGCACGGGTTGGGTGAGACCCGTAGCGATCGCTCGGCCCGCGTCAGTGAGTTACTCGAGATGGTGGGCCTACACACGGAGCACGCCGGTCGTTATCCGCACGAGTTCAGTGGCGGTCAGAGGCAGCGCATCGGCATCGCCCGTGCGTTGGCCGTTGAGCCGGAGTTCATCGTCTTGGATGAACCGGTTTCGGCTCTCGACGTGTCCGTCCAGGCCCAGGTGATCAATCTTCTCCGGGATCTCCAGAACGAACTCGGCCTCACGTACCTCTTCATCGCACACGACCTGGCTGTCGTCGAGTATATGAGTGATCGCGTGGCGGTCATGTATCTCGGCAAGATCGTCGAGATTGCTGCGGCCCGGGATCTCTACAAGAACCCACGTCATCCGTATACCCGGGCGCTACTTTCAGCGGCTCCCCGACGCGATCTCAAGGCGGGCTCGATCCGCGAGCGTATCAGGCTTTCCGGAGACGTGCCGAGTCCGATCCAGCCGCCCTCGGGGTGTTCGTTCTACTCCCGGTGCCCCCACCCCGGCAAGGACGAGGAGTGCCGGAAGGCAGTCCCAGTCTTGGAGGAAAAGGAACCCGGTCGCCTAGCCGCGTGTTGCAAGGGTCCAATGGTGGCGGACGGGGCTTGACAGGGTTGTCGGGCGTAGTCAGGTTCGGATTTCTGAAAATTAAGATCTGCCGCCTTCGCGGGCGGCCCCGCAACGTTGATAGAACTTCTTGCTGGAGGTCCTCTTGGTTGGTCTAATGCGTGTTTACGGTGCCCTGCAGGACATCCCGGTGGTGGAAGAGACGTTTGGGGAGCTGGTCCAGGGGCTTTGGATCGACATCGGAGGCATGAAATGGCCCCTGCTCGCCTGCTTGGTCGTCGGCATCGTCACCATTATCTGGAAGTTCTTCGACCTTTTCACCAAGTCGGCTAGAACGAAGAAGATTCTGGGTGAGGTCGACGGACTCCTCGAGGACCACCGGATCGAGGAGGCGCTCGAGGCGACCCGGAACTCGGACGCTCCGGCCGCGAAGATTCTCTATGCCGGCCTGGATCGGCAAGAGGAAGGCACGGAGCGCGTGATGAAAGCCATTGAGAACCAAGGCCTCATCGAGTTGAGCAAACTGGAGAGCGGGCTGGTGATTCTGGCCACGCTGACCAACGTGGCGCCCCTCTTCGGCTTCCTCGGAACCGTGATCGGAATGATCATTGCCTTCCAGTCCATCGAGGCGGCGGGCGAGGTTGAGGCCACGCTGGTTGCCGGTGGCATCAAGGTGGCGTTGCTCACCACTGCAGTGGGACTCGTCATCGCGATTCCTGTGAGCATTTCGCACAACTACTTCGTGGCACGCATCGATAGCTTGGTCATCGACATGGAGGAGTCGGCTCAGAAAATGATCGACATGCTCCACGCCATGGAGGCGGACCGCGCTCGGGCGTAAGGACTCATAGGCACGAACGGAGGGGCCGTCCGAAAGGGCGGCCCCTTTTTTTTGTGACACCCTCCTAGAAGGCCTCCGACGGGAGCCTCGGAGTCGGTGGTATTATTGGTTGACCGCAGTATTATTAAGTGTCCGCATCTTCGAACCTCTGTTTCCGGAACAGGCATCTTTTCCGGACTTCTTTTCAC
>SMVB01367155.1_pt1 | contig 11769 bp, 10 predicted proteins | sample 2456461 | NCBI WGS metagenome assembly SMVB01 (sample SAMN11095934, study PRJNA526329) | marine sediment metagenome | biome: Marine sediment; feature: Surficial sediment; material: Deep marine sediment; isolation source: Hadal surficial sediment | place: Pacific Ocean | collected 2014-05 | depth...
AATTTAAACCGTTTGGGAATCCCCTAAATGAGTCTCAGTCAGTAGGCTTTGGTATTACTCGGTCGCATTCTTTCCAACCGCCAAAATCACGAACTAGTCTGGTAAACCGCTCCCGGTTACCGTGCGCGTCTGGAAGGTATGCACGCGCGAGCGCATCCAGCATGACGACAGTCAGCAACTTTCGAAAATCACGATGCTCCACAACGTAAATGTCGTTCAGTTGCTGTTTGAACCAGCCGAAATACCGATGAACGTCATCCTGATGCATGGACAGACAACCGCATTCTTTTTGGTACCCCGTTCGTCCGCCGCGGTGGTCCGCGCGCCTCTCTCGTGAGCCGAACAGGTAGTATGCCTGATTCGGTTCGTAACGTTCAGCCTGAAATTCTTCGAACTTATTAGATCATCAGCAAGATGAGTTACTGCTTCGCGTGCCGCCCACGCTGTTCCTATAAGCGGGCGCTAGACCGGATCGGTTGAACCCACTTTGGGGCTTCGACCGATCCTGTGAATCCGGTCTACATCTAAAGAATAGAGCAGATTCGCGCGGTTGACGGGATCGCCCGCAGCGATTCCCATCGACCCCGATCTGCTCTATGGCCTGCGCATTCATAGGTAGTTCCACGCATGTCTGGGATCACCGTCGAACATAGCTTCACTTGAGACGGCACGCGGAACCCGGCCTTCAGGGACGCGCTGGTCGGCAAGCGCCCCCTTGTGACGACAGAGCGGTCCGCGGTCCATCGGGGCGGCGTGCCGCGCGTTGGCGTTGCGCCCGGGCGCCGTCCGGAATGGAGGACGCCGCGACACAAGAGATCGCCACCATGCCATGCTGCCCGCCGGAGCCCCGGAAATGAACCGATAATGAGCCGAAAGATGAAGCGCGCGACGTCGCCGGCCTCGGCTTCGCCGTCGCGCGCGCGCGCTGGCGATGACAGCCGGGCATCGCACGACCCTTCGTTTTACGAAGCCGTCCTGGGCAGCATCGGGGAAGCCGTTTACGTACGCGATTTGGGCCGCAAGCTGATCTATATGAATCGGGCCGCGGAACGGATGACCGGGTGGTCGATAGGCGACGCCTTGGCGCGGCCTTGCCATGCGGTGTTCGGCGACGAGGGCGCCCAGTGCAACAAGGCGTGTCCGGTCGATCGCGCGATCGGACTGGGCGAATCGATCGAACATCGCGAAGGCAGCATTATCCGTATCGACGGAAAAAGCGTCGTGGTTCGCGCGTCCATTTCGCTATTCGAAGAAGGCGGGGCGGTCGCGGGCGCCGTGGTCGTCCTCAAGGATATGTCGGAGCTACGCGAGCAAGAGAAGACCAACGTAAAAAACTTACTCGTCCTGGAACGCACCCAGCGGGAGCTGTCCGAACAAGTCGAGGAGATCAAGGCGGCGCGGTTGGAGATCGCGCGCGAACGAACGCGATTGGTCGACGCGATCGAATCCATATCCGAAGGCTTCGTGCTGTTCGATGCCGACGATCGTCTGGCGTTGACCAATCAGCGCTTTCTGGAGCTCTACGCGCCGCTCGCGCACCTGTACGCGCCTGGAACGCCCTACAAGGACATCATCCGCGGTCTCGCCGAATCCGGGCTGATCGGGGAGGCAAGGGGCCGGCGCGAGGAATGGATCGCGGAACGGATCGCGCGGCGCAAGAATCCGGGCGCGCCCATCCAGCGACAAATCGGCGCCGACCGCTGGCTTCTCATCAATGAGCGCCTCACCAGCGACGGTGGCGTGGTCGCCACTTATACCGACGTCACCCAGACAAAGCGCGCCGAACAGGCGCTCAGGAAAAGCGAACAGCGGTTCCGCGATTTCGCGGAAGTGGGATCGGATTGGTTCTGGGAAACGGACGCCGAGCATCGCTTTACCTACCTCTCCCGGCACGACGATCCCGTTATCGACGCGTTGAACCGTTCGTCGATCGGCAACACCCGCGTGGACCTGTGCCCGCCGCGCGACAGGGACCAAGAGACGTGGCGGGCACATATCGCCGATATCGAGGCGCGGCGCCCGTTTCGGAACTTCGAATACTCACGCGAAGCATCCGATGGCACCACGCGCTTCGTGCGCGTCAGCGGAAAGCCATTGTTCACCGATGACGGATCGTTCGTGGGTTACCGGGGCACGGCGACCGACATCACCGAGCAGGTGGCCGCGGACCAGGCGTTGAACCGGCTGAACGAGGAATTGGAGCAACGCGTGGAAGAGCGGACCCGCGCGTTGGCCCAAGAGCTCGACCAGCGCAAGCGGACCGAACGGGAACTTTCGCAAAAGTCCGCGTTGCTGGAAGCGACCTTCGAATCCATTTCCGAGGGCTTCGCGTTGTTCGACAAGGATGACCGGCTGGTATTCTGCAACGCGATCTATCGGCGTCTCGCCGCGCAGCCGGCTCGTAATTTCGAGCCTGGCGTGCCTTTCGAGGACATGGTCAGGGCCGCCTTCGAGAACGGCCGGTTCGATTACGGGGAAGGCGATATGGAGGCGTGCGTGCGCGCGCGCATGGCCCATCATCGCGACCCCCACGGCAACCTGGAACTGCGTACGAGCACCGGCGAGTGGATTCTGATCGTCGAGCGCAAAACGGCCGACGGCGGGATCGCTTTGGTGCAGACCGACATCACGGACATCAAGCAGGCCGAGGAAGAGCGGCGCCTGGCCCAGGCCCGGCTCATCGATGCCATCGAATGCCTACCGGCCTCCTTCGTGCTCTTCGACAAGGACCAGCGGCTGGTCCTGGCCAACCGCCTGGTCAAGGATTTTTTCCCGCCCGTCACCGACATGTTGACGCCGGGCGTCTCGTTCGCCGCGCTGAGCCGCCGCATCGTCGAATCCGGTTGGATTGTCGATGCCGAGGGGCGCGAGGAAGAATATTTGCGTCAGTACCTGGAGCGGGACCGCCGCGCGCCGGTTCAATTCGAGGCGCGGCTGGCCGACGGGCGCACCTTGCAATTCATCGAACAAAACACCTCCGACGGCGGCATGGTCGGTATGCGGATCGATATTACCGAGCGCAAGAGCACGGAGAACGCGCTTGTCGCGGCCAAGGAATCGGCGGATGTCGCCAGCCGCGCCAAATCCGATTTCCTGTCTCGCATGAGCCACGAACTGCGCACCCCATTGAACGCCATAACCTTGTACACGCAAATGTTGATCGAGGACGCCGAGGCCATCGGCGCCGAACAGAGCGCGAGCGATCTGCGGAAAGTCGATTCCTCGGCGCATCATTTGCTCAAACTGATCGACGAAGTCCTGGACATTTCGAAAATCGAGGCGGGAACGCTCGGGATCGATGCCCGCGAGTTGGATTTGGGGGAATTGTTGGCCGGCTGCATCGACCTGGTCCGGCCGCTGGCGAAAAATCGCGGCGTAACGATCGAGAACCGGACTCCCGAAAGCGGCGAGCCGCGCGTGTGGGCGGACGAGACCCGGCTCAGGCAGGTTATCCTCAACGTTCTGTCGAACGCCGTAAAATACAATCGCGACAACGGCGTCGTGTCGCTTGAGGCGATCGCGCAAATGCCGGACACGGTTCGCGTGACGGTGTCGGACACCGGGATCGGCATTCCGGCGGAAAAACGGCACGAAGTTTTCGAGCCCTTCGCGCGTTTGGGCGCGGAGTGTTCGCGGATCGAGGGAACCGGGGTCGGCTTGACGATCAGCCGCGACCTGATCCGGCTCATGGGGGGCGAGATGGGTTTCGAGAGCACGCTCGGAGAGGGCAGCGCCTTCTGGATCGATATACCGCGCGCCACTTGAGAGCGGATCAAAAACCTCGCCTCGGCCGTTTCCTTTTTCCTTCCCGTCGTTGGCCCGGCCTGTCACGGACCGGCCCCGCCGCGACCTCGAATCGGGCGCGCGGCGCGGCCGGGCCGGGCTCGCAAGACCTTGATGGCCCAAGGGTTGCGGGGCCGTCGCGGGTTGTGATAGGCAGGCGCGATGATCGACCGTATCGCCGCCTTTCTTCGCGGCCGCCCCGCCGCCCCGGACACGCCGCCCAACCGCGACGACAAGCAGCTTGCGGCCGCCGCGCTGCTGGTCGAGGCGGCGCTCATGGACGAGGCCTTCGACGACCGCGAAAGGCGGACCATCGAGCGGCTCGTGGTGGCGCGTTTCGGGCTCGACGAGGACGAATGCCGGCGCCTTATCGCGGCGGCCGAGGCGGCGGTGGCCGAGTCGCATCAGTTGTACCGGTTCACCCGGGTCGTGAAAGACCGGTTCGCGCCGGAGGAAAGGGTCGAACTGATCGAGATGTTGTGGGAGGTGGCCTACGCCGATGGCGTTCTGCACGACTATGAGGCCAGCCTTTTGCGCCGTGTCAGCGGCCTGATATATGTTTCCGACCGCGACAGCGGCGAGGCCCGGCGCCGCGTGCTCGCCCGCCGCGAGGCGCCGTGAGCGGCGCGCCCGTTTCTAGCCACCCGTCTATCCACCAGACCAACGCATCCATAGGGACATGAGGACGACATGACGTACGTGGTTATCGAGGCCTGCATCAAGTGCAAATACATGGACTGCGTCGAGGTCTGTCCGGTCGATTGTTTCTATGAAGGCGACAACATGCTCGTCATCCATCCCGACGAGTGCATCGACTGCGGCGTGTGCGAGCCCGAATGCCCGGCCGAGGCGATCCTGCCCGACAGCGACGGCGAGTTGGACAAATGGCTGACGCTGAACGCGGAATACGCCGAGAAATGGCCCAACATCACCCGCAAGGGCGAATCCCCGCCGGACGCGGAAGACTTCAAGGGCGTTGCCGACAAGTTCGACAAGTTCTTTTCCACCGAACCCGGCACCACCGACGGTTGAGTCGATTTCGCGCCAACGGTCTCGACCGCGCGCCCCGCATGGGCGCTGTATTTTTTGGCCGTTTTAGTGTAGAGTTACGCTGATGTTCGGGTGACGCCCGAAGCAACGCCATCGGGCGGTGCCGTCATCCTGGAGCGGGGTGAGCGGGCGTTCAGAATCAGTTCGGATCGAGTCGCGCCGCCGGCCGGGTGGTCGGGGCGAGGCGTGGTCTGCGTGTTGGAATCGCTGAATAGACGGGGAGCGCTTGGAAACCTAATGTCGGAAAAACTGTTTAAATCTGGAGACTTGGTCGTTTACCCGTCGCACGGCTTGGGCGAAATCACCGGTATCGAGAACCGCGAGATCGGCGGCATGGATCTCAGGCTCTACGTGGTGGCGTTCGAGCGCGAAAAGATGATTCTGCGGGTGCCGCTGGACAAGGCCGGCCCATCCGGCATGCGCCGCCTCAGCACGCGCGACGAAATGGGCACCGCCGTCAGCACCCTGAAGGGGCGCGCGCGGGTCAAGCGCACCATGTGGAGCCGCCGCGCGCAGGAATACGAGGCCAAGCTGAATTCGGGCGATCCCGTCGCCATCGCCGAGGTGCTGCGCGATCTTCACCGCGCCGCCGACCAGCCCGAGCAGTCCTATAGCGAGCGCCAGCTTTACGAAACCGCGCTCGACCGCCTGGCGCGCGAATTCGCGGCCGTCGAAAAAATCGACCATGAAGCCGCCGCGCGGCGCCTGGAAGAGGTTTTGGAAGCCGCCTGAGAGGGCGGCGGGGAGACGGGAACGGTCTCCGGACGGCGCGGCGTCACGTGGCCAACGGCGGCAACACCAAATTCGGCGTTCTGATAGGCGCGCGGCGCATCTGGGCGGTGGGCGCGGCGCATGGCCACGTCGACCGGTTGCGCGCCGTGCACGACCAGGTGGAGCGGCGCTTCCAGGCCGGCGACCGGCTGGTCTATCTGGGCAACAACCTGGGCGTCGGCGCCGCGGTGCGCGACACGATCGACGAGTTGCTGCTGTTCCGCCGCGCCCTGCTCGCCCGCTTCACCCTGTTTCGCGACGACGTGGTGTTCCTGCGCGGCCGTCAGGAAGAGATGTGGCACAAGATGCTGCAACTTCACCTGGCGCGCGATCCCGCCCAGGTGTTGGAGTGGATGTTGGCGCAGGGTGTTTGCGAGACCTTGCGGGCCTATGGCGGCAGTCCCGACCTGGCCCGTCAGCGCTGCCGCGAGGGCGCGCTGGCCCTGGCGCGCTGGACCGGAGACCTGCGCGAGGCGGTGCGCGCCAACCCGGGCCATGACGAACTGGCCGCCGCCTTGCGCCGCGCCGCGGTCAACGCCGAGAGCACCATCCTGTTCGTCCACGCGGGCATCGACGTGAACCGGCCGCTCGCCGCCCAGACCGACAGTTTCTGGTGGGGCGCGGCGGGCTTCGCCGAAATAGCTGAACCTTATGACGGCTTCCGGCGCATCGTGCGCGGTTACGATCCCGACCATGGTGGGCTGCGCGTCGGCCCGGTGGCGGCGACCATCGACAGTGGCTGCGGCTTCGGCGGACCGCTGACCGCCGCCTGCTTCGACCCCACCGGCGACCTGGTGGACCGCGTCGAGGCTTAACGTTACGATATCGTAACGTTAAGCGCGTGATGCCGCGGCATCACCGTATATTCATTGCGTATGTGGAATAGATAACCGCGGCGGGCTTTATCGACCGCCGCAAGCCCTTTGTGCGCCTTGGATAGTTGCCTTGTTAACTATCTGTTAACCCCTGCAGGTGTTCAATGGTCGCGTCGCCCTCTCCCGGCGGCCTTGCTTAGCTCTCTCGCCCAACGATGGCGATCAAAAAAAGACCACACCGCCCAACGAGGCAGGAAGAACAAGGTGGTTAAGAAAGGTGCGGCTCCACAATGGCGTATATAGACACCCCCGCGACACAGCGGGCGAATCGCCGGTATATCAACCGGTCGATGAACGCCGCGCTGCTGACCCGCGAACGCGAATTCGAGCTGGCGCGGCGCTGGCGCAACGACGAGGACGAGGACGCCCTGCATGAGCTGATCACCTCCTATACCCGCCTGGTGATCAAGATCGCGGGCAAGTTCCGCAATTACGGCCTGCCGATGAGCGATCTGGTGCAGGAAGGCAATATCGGCCTGCTTCAGGCGGCGGCCCGCTTCGAGCCGGAACGCGAGATCCGCTTTTCCACTTATGCCTCGTGGTGGATTCGCTCGGCGATGCAGGATTTCGTGCTGCGCAACTGGTCGATCGTGCGCACCGGCACCACCGCCGCCCAGAAAGCCTTGTTCTTCAACCTGCGCCGCATGCGCGCCAAGCACGCGCGCGAGGTCGACGGCTGGCTGGACCCCGAGGCCAAAACCAAGATCGCCAACGAACTTCGGGTCAAGGTCCGCGACGTGAACGTCATGGAAATGCGCCTCGCCGCCAACGATCAGTCGCTGAACGCCACGGTGGGCGAAAACAGCGAGGACCAGTGGCAGGACTTCCTGCCCGCCGAAGGGCCAAGCCCCGAGGACATCGTGGTCGAGAAACGCGATTACGAGACCCGGTGCGGCTGGCTGGCCGGCGCCATGGAGGAACTGTCGGCGCGCGAGCAAACCATTATCAATGAGCGGCGTCTGCGCGAGGACACCGTGACGCTCGAGCAACTGGGCAAGCGGCTCGGCATCTCCAAGGAGCGGGTGCGCCAGATCGAGCACAAGGCGCTGCAAAAGCTGCGTGTGTCGGTGACGCGCCGCGGCAACGAACGGCTCGTCGCGGCGCCCGCCTGACCGCGCGAACACCGCTTCGACTTTAGTCGAGCCGCTCGATCTGTTCCGGGTGAGTGACCTCGATCATCGGCCCGTTGAATTGTTTTATCCAGCCGCGCACCCGTAGCCGCGCCCCCGCGAAGCGCGTCGTGTCGATCCCCGCGTCGTCGAACAGGCGGCGGTCGCGTGGCGCCACGGTGACCGTGAAGTCGCTTTTCCAGTCCTCCCCGAAATTGAGATAGACGCGCCCGCGCACCACCGCCGCGTTGGCCACCATGCCCTCGACGAGTTGGAATCCATCCGCCCGCGCGTCCAGGTGGTCGGCCCGGCGCACGTCGTAGAAACGATGCGCCCAGATGCCGGCGCGGGCGCGCCGGGCGCGTGCCTCCAGGGCCAGCATCTCGTTGACCCGCGCGCGGTTGTCGGCGAAGGAATAGACTCGCGCCATGCCGGCCAGCAGCAGCGCGCCCTGCACCCAGGTACCGTCGTCGAGAAACAGGTGCGCCAGCACGCGGCCGTGGCGGTCGCCGCGCCGGCCGCCATAAAAAAGCCGCGCGCGGCGCTCCAGGGTCAATGCTTCCAGGGCGGCCTTGGCTTCCTCGGCAAGCGGCCAGGGCCGGAAATCCCGCCGTCCCAGCGCCAGCTTGGGCGCCTGGATTCCGACCAGGCGGACCTCGGCGCCGTCGTCGAGCCACAACGTGTCGCCGTCGACCACCGCGACGACGCGCGCCGCTCCGCCGGCCTCCAGGCCCTCCGTGCCCTCCATGCCCCACGCCGGGGCGCCGGCGAAAAAGACCAACACCGCGACGGCGCGCGCCAACAAACTCCTGTTCATTACCCGCTTTGCCAAGCTCCCGCGCCCCCGCTAGACTGCCGCTCCCTCAAGGCCGGGAAGCCGCATGAGCCTCGACGACCTGTATCCCGAGATCGAACCCCACGCAACCGGCAAGCTGGCGCTGGACCCACCGCATGAAATGTACTGGGAACAGTGCGGCAATCCGGACGGCGCGCCGGTGGTGTTCCTGCATGGCGGGCCCGGCGCGGGCACCACGCCGACCAACCGGCGCTATTTCGACCCCGACCATTACCGCATCGTTCTGTTCGACCAACGCGGCGCCGGGCGCTCGACGCCGCTTGGCGCGCTTGAGGGCAACGAGACCGGCTATCTGGTCGCCGACATCGAGGCCTTGCGCGTGACCCTGGGCATCGAGCGCTGGGTGGTGTTCGGCGGCTCGTGGGGCTCGACCCTGGCGCTGGCCTACGCCGAGGCGCACCCGGAGCGGTGCCGGGCGCTAGTGCTGCGCGGCGTCTTCCTGTGCCGGCGCCAGGAAATCCACTGGTTCCTATACGGCATGGCGCGTTTCTTCCCCGACGCCTGGGCCGAATTCGCCGGCCACCTGCCGCCCGGCGAACGCGATGATTTGCTGGCCAATTATCACCGCCGGCTGATCGACCCGGACCCGGCCGCGCACATGCCCGCCGCGCTGGCCTGGGTGCGCTACGAGGGCACTTGTTCGACCTTGCGGCCCAGCGCGGAGACCGTCACCGAGTTCGGCCGCGACGTGTTGGCCCTGGGGCTGGCGCGCATCGAGGCGCATTACTTCATCAACGATATTTTCCTGCCCGAAAACGCGCTGCTGGACAACATCGATCGGGTCCGCGCGATTCCCGCCACCATCGTCCAGGGACGCTACGACATGGTGTGCCCGATTACCACGGCGGCGACCCTGGCCCAGGCGTGGCCCGAGGCGGACTATATCGTCGTGCCGAACGCCGGCCATTCGTCGCTGGAGCCGGGTATCCGCGCGGAACTGGTCGGCGCGACCGACCGGCTGCGCGCCGCGGCCCTGACGGGCGCGGACCGGGCGGCGCGGTAATATCAAGCCCCCTCCCCCTCGACGGGGGAGGGTTGGGGTGGGGGCGCCACGCGAAGAGTCGTGGGGGGCGCCACGCAAAAAAAAGTGTGGGGTGATTTATGGGCCAAGGGCGCGCCGCGATAATTCAAATCTGTTTGGCCGTGCTTCGCGCGGCGCCCCCCACCCTTTTTTGTGGCTACCCCCCCACCCTTCTTTGTGGCCAACCCCCCACCCCATCCCTCCCCCGCGAGGGGGGAGGGGGTAAACGCGCCGCCCGGTCTTTGGCGGTTGGACTGGTCGCCGGCCTGCTGTTCATCGCCCCCGCCGCCGCGCAGCGGTCCGACGGCGAGCCCGATTTCCTGACCATCGGCGGCGGCGCGTTCGACATGAACGACGACCGCACCGCGGGCCAGTTCGAGTTCCAGATCCGGCTCAACAACAAGTTCTGGATCTTCAAGCCGCAGCTCGGCATGTTCGTGACCACCGACAGCGCCTTTTACGCCTATGGCGGGGTTCTGGTCGACGTGTTCCTGGGCCGGCGCGTCGTGCTGAGCCCCAGTTTCTCCGCCGGCGTCTTTCACGACGGCGACGGCAAGGACCTGGGCTCGGCCATCGAGTTCCGTTCGGCGCTCGAGCTCGCCTACCGCTTCGACGACCGTTCGCGGCTCGGCATCCAGTTCGGCCACCTGTCCAACGCCAGCATCGACGACAACAATCCCGGCGAAGAGTTCCTGATGCTCAACTACTCCATGCCGACCACGGTATTCGACCGCTAGACCGGCTACCGCCGCCCGCCGGCGAGGCGGAGCGCGTCGGGGTGGGCGCGCAGGCGCGCCATGGCCCAGACTCCGAATAACGGCCCGGGCGCCAGGATCACGAAGGCCCACGACCAGCCCAGCCATGCCAGCGCCACCGGCACCAGGTGGATGGTGACCAGCGCCAGCAGAAACCCGCAACTGGTCTGCACGGTCAGCATGGTGCCGATCAGTTCGGGCTCGGCCAGTTCCGCGACGCTGGCCGAGAACTGCGCGGAGTCGGCGACCACCGCGACGCCCCACACCAGGCACAGCGCCACGACCAGCCACGGCGGCCCGCCAAACAGGAAGCCGGCGACGATGGCGCAGGCGCCGCTGATCGCCATCGCGCCCATGGTCAGGGTGGTGCGCCCGACGCGGTCGGCCAGATAGCCGCCGGCGAGACAGCCCACGGCGCCGATGCCGACGGTGGCGAAGGTGGCCAGCTTGGCGTAAAGCGCGGCCTCGGCCGCCGGCATGACGGCCTGGAAGCTGGCCAGAAGGAAAATACCGATCCACGTCCACATGGCGTAAAGTTCCCACATGTGGCCGAGATAACCGGCGTTGGCGAGACGCAGGGCGCCGTTCTTCCAGGCGCGCAGCGCGAAGGCGGGGTTGAACGGCGGCGCCTTCGCCTGGTTGGGGCCGAGCCGCGCCAGGTTGATCAGCAACCCGCCCGCCGCCGCCACCGCCGAGGCCACGATCAATGTGGCGCGCCACTCAGTGCCGGCGAAGGCGCCGAATAGATGCGGCGCCGCCGAGCCCAGGGTCAGCGCGCCGATCAACAGGCCGACCAGCAATCCCAAATCGCGGCGCGCCCAGCTCGCCACCATGCGCATGCCCACCGGATAGACGCCGGCCATGCAGGCCCCGGTAACGAGGCGCAACGCCACCACCGCGTAGGACGCCGGCTCGACCGCCAGAATGGCGGCATTGGCCGCGGCGCCGGCCAAGGCGCAGGCCATGAACAGGCGCCGGTTGTCGACGCGGTCGGCCAGACCCAGCACGGCGCTGAGAACGGTGCCGACAACGAAGCCGGCCATCACGGCGGACGAAAACAGCGAGGCCAGAAAATCGTCGAGGCCAAATTCCGCGCGCAGCGCCGGCACGATGGCCGTGGCCGAGAACCACAATCCCAACACGGCGACCTGGCAGACGGCGATAACGGCGAGGGCGCGGAGTTTGCGGGACATTCGAGCGCGGATCCGGCGACAAAAAAATGCCGCCGTGGATGGGCGGGCGCGCGCAGTCTAGTGACTTTGCCCGTCGCGCGTCATCACGTTTTCGCGACGCCCCGCGCCGCGCCCGGCACAGGACGCTTGCCCGGTTGGCGTCCGCGGCCGCGCGTTCAGGCGAGGTCGGGGAAGGGGCGCACCGGGTCGGCGCCGTCCCAGTCGCGCGCGGCCGACGCGATGCGGTCGAACAGGCGCCTCTTCGCGCCGCCGATATCGGACAGCTCGACCACCGTGCCGGGATGGGTCTCGGTGTCGAAATAGACGAACGGGCCGTAGTTTCCGGTCCGGCCCTCGTGGCCGATCCGGTAGCCGGC
>SMVB01256985.1_pt1 | contig 11768 bp, 7 predicted proteins | sample 2456461 | NCBI WGS metagenome assembly SMVB01 (sample SAMN11095934, study PRJNA526329) | marine sediment metagenome | biome: Marine sediment; feature: Surficial sediment; material: Deep marine sediment; isolation source: Hadal surficial sediment | place: Pacific Ocean | collected 2014-05 | depth 0-1...
AGGGTGTCGGCGCCGGCCAGGCCGTAGAGGCCGTTGACGCCGTCGTCGCCCGAGAGCGTGTCATCGCCGCTGTCGCCGGTCGCATCGACCGACTCGATCGCGACCTCGACGGTGACCTCGCCGTAGCCGTCGATCACGAACGTCATGCCGTCGCTGGAGTAATCGACCGAATCCTCGAGAATCTCGAGGGTGATGTCGAAGCTGTAGATGCCCGCGCCGACGTCCTCGTAAGCACTCGGGGTCATCGAGGAGACGTAGCCGTAATCGTCGCCGCTGATCGTGAGGTTCAGATCGGTGGTCGCCGCCTTGAGGCCGTCGGTGATCGCGGTCGCCAGGTTGCTGCTGTCCGAGCTCAGCACCGTGACCGAGCCGAAGCCCCATGTGTCCACCAGCGTCTGGTAGTAATCGACCACATACGCGGTGACAGCGAAAACCGGGATGATGCCGGCGGCCTCGAGCAGCGCGCCGACGGCTTCGATCGCGGGAAAGTCCTCGTCGTCGATCACAGTATCGTAGTTGTTGGCGCCATCCGGGGCCCAGGAATAATCGCCTTCCTCGTGGGCCTGCGCGTCTGTCGAAAGAACGACGAACTTCTGGGCGCCATCGCGGAAGCCGATTTCGTCACCACGCAGGGCAACCTGAACCAGGGCCTCGAGCTGGCTCTCCTTCCAGTCGTAGCCCCAATGCGTACGCAGGCTATCGAGAGACTCCTGGATCGCCGCCTTGTCGCCGGTGATGCCAAGGTGGGTCTGGTACACGTAGTCACCATACAAACTCGAACCAAAGGTTTCGACCGGCTTGTCTACAAAGGAGCCGATGCCGAACTGAACGTCGCCATCGGCATTCAGTGCGTCGTAGAGCCCGGCGAACTGCGCCTTGACGTTGGGCAGGTCGTCCCAGAACGAACCGGAGAGGTCCTCCACCATGAACACGTCGTAGATCGCCGGCAGCTCGCGGACCGCGACATCGACGGAGATCGTGGCCTGGGAGCCGGGACGCAGGGTGACGCTGAGCGCCTCGACCGAAAGCGCGCCGTCGCCGCCGGTCGTGCTGTCGATCGTGCTGACTCCCGGTTCCCGGGGGCTATCCGCGGCGATGTCGACGACCACGGCGTCGGCCGTGGGTTCCGGTTCCGGTTCGGGCTCGGGTTCGGGCGCCGGATCCGGCTCGGGCAGGGGTTCGGGCTCGGGCGCCGGTTCGGGCGTGACCGCCGGGGTCTCGTCGAAGGTCGGCATCTCGCCGCTCAAGTCGACTGCAACGCCATCGACCTCGACTTCCAGCTCCTCGATATTGCGGACCGTCAAACCGAATGTGGTCACGTAGATCGGGTGGCCGGCGCTGCGCGCGGCGGCGTCGTTGAAAGCATGGCCGGTGGAACGCTTGTCGTTCGCGTTGTCGGCCATCCATTCACGCAGGTCCTGGAGCTCGTCCCACATTGTCTCGGTCAGTTCCGCAGGCTCGAGCGTGATCTTGAGGGTATCGACACCCTTGCCACCGTCGTAGAAGTCCGTGTCGCCGGTGTTATCGCCGAGGGTGTAGTTGAGCGTGTCGTCACCCTTGCCGCCATCGACCACGTCCGATCCTGCGCCGCCGGTCAAATCATCGTCGCCATGACCGCCGCGCAGCCAGTCGTCGCCGCTCTTGCCGTCGACCGTGTCGTCGCCCTTGCGGCTGCGGATGACGTCGGTGCCGTCGTCACCGGAAATTTCATCGTCGGTCTTCTTGCCATCGGTCTTGGTGTGTTCGCCCTTCACGAAGTCGGAGGGGCTGGGCCGATCCGCCTTGACGACGAAATCTTCGCGGTCCGGAGCGGCGACGGCCGGCGCAACGAATTCCGAGCCGGATTCAGCTTCGTCATCGAAGTCCGTTACGAAGGAAACGCCAGGGTCGCCGGTGGCGTCAGGGGTGTCGGGGATCGAATCATCCTTGCCGCCGCCCCGGGAGCCGAAATCGGCGCCGCGACCGAAACTCGGTGGCGCGGGCGGGCTCGCGAAATCGAACAACTCGTCTCCGGAATCTTCGGTTTCTAAGCTTGCGAACGAGAATCCCGCGCCGCCGCTATCGCCGGCGCCCCGGAACCCGCCAGCGCCAATACCGCCGGCAAAGCCAGAGCCGCCAAAGGCCCCGTCTTCGTCATCGTCCCGGTCATCGTCGAAATCTTCGTATTCGCCGTCCAAGCCGGAGTCGTCCGGCCGGCCCTCTTCGAGGGGTTCCTCGCCGATATCTCCGTCCAGGTCCGCCTCAAGATCGGCGGATAGAAGATCGTCATCCAGAGCGCCCAGGCCCGGTCCCATGGAATCGGGGCGCCCATCCTCCTTGTCAAATGCAGCCATCAGTGCCTCCAAATGCCTCGTGCGGGGGTTATTATTCGCCGAGGAGGCGCCGACTTGTCTGCCGAACCGATTGCAGACGCCAATCTGTACTTCTTGAATGAAAGATTTATTACTCAGAGAGGTTTCTTTTTATTAATATTGTAAAGAACAAATACAATTATTTGAAAAACTTTCGACATAAATACTATGTTTTGGTATATTTATCCAACTTTTTAGTTGTGCCAATGCCTGGGTCACCGCCGATTTTCGATGCGCGGCCGGGGATACTTGAGGACGGGCCTCCGTATACCCAGGTTAACAGTCCATTAACGGCGATCGTGGCAGGGTTCGATTGCGCTGCTCTCAACGCGGCGCGGAGACAAAGTCTTTTTGGTGAGATTGGGGTTTCATGGCGCGACTGACGATTCGATACTGTAGCCTTGCGGCGTTGGCCGTGGCCCTCGCATACCTGTTTCTGGTGCCGATTTTCAGCGCCCGCGCGCAAGACGCTGCGTTCGACAATTGGCTGGACGGAGTCCGGCGGGACGCTGCCGCGGCCGGCATATCCCCGTCCACGATCGAGGCGGCGCTGACCGATCTGGCTCCGATCGAACGCGTGCTCGAGCTTGACCGACGCCAGCCCGAGTTCACCTGGACCTTTTGGTCCTACCTCGATAACGCCATAACCCAGGACCGGGTCGATCGGGGCCGGACGCTGGTGGCCGAGCACGGGGAGTTGCTGCGGCGGATTCGGCGGCGCTACAACGTGCAGCCGGACTATCTTGTGGCGTTTTGGGGCCTGGAGAGCGCCTTCGGCAAGTTTACCGGTGGATATTCCGTGATCGGCGCGCTGGCGACCCTGGCTTACGATACCCGCCGCGGCGCCTTTTTCCGCAGCCAGTTGCTCGACGCCCTGAGAATTCTGGACCAGGGCCATGTCCGGGTTGCGGAGATGGAGGGTTCCTGGGCCGGCGCCATGGGTCAGTTGCAGTTCATGCCCTCGACATTCGTCACCTATGCGGTCGACTTCGACGACGATGGACGCCGCAATATCTGGACCGATTTGCCCGACGTTTTCGCATCGGCGGCCAATTATCTGTCCAGCATGGGGTGGCGCGGCGACGAAAAATGGGGCAGGGAGGTGCGCCTGCCGGCGGATTTCGACTGGGAGCTGGCATCGCTCAAGCTGCGCCAACCGATCGCCGAATGGCATCGCCTGGGGGTCCGGCGCGCGGACGGCTCCGCGCTTCCCATTGCGGATATCTCCGGCGCGATCGTCGTGCCCGGCGGGCACCGGGGCCCCGCGTTCCTGGTCTACGGAAACTTCGATAAAATCCTGAACTGGAACCGCTCGCTGCTCTACGCCATCGCGGTGGGACACCTGGCGGACCGGATCGCCGGTCGCGGGCCGCTGCTCGCCGCCCGCCCGGCGTTAGATGAGCCGCTGACGCGCGCCCAGGTCGAGGAAATGCAGGGCCTTCTGGCCGCACTTGGCTTCGACGCCGGCGCGCCCGACGGCGTGGTCGGCTCCCAGACCCGGGCCGCCCTGCGCGGGTATCAGCGCGCGGCGAAAGTGCCGCCGGACGGCTACCCGACACCGGAACTCCTGGCCAGTATTCGGCGCAGCGCCGCCGGCCGCGGACAAAGCAATTGAGCCCGGCCCCTATGAACTCCGCCCCCATGAACTCAACGTTGCCGACGCGGGAAGATATCTCTAGACTACGACATGTGCTAAGATGATGAGCCAGACCCGCAATATGATGCGTTTCGTTCGCCGAACCCGGCTTTTCCCGCTGGTTCTGGTTGTGGCTGGCTTGGTGCTGAGCGGCTGTCAGCAACCGCAGCCGGTTCCGCCCAAGACCACGAGTGAGGCCACTCGGCCCATCTTAGATTCAGGGCCGGGCGCTTACAAAATTGGGCGACCCTATAAGATCGGCAACGCCTGGTACTACCCGAAGGCTGACTTCGACTACAACGAGACCGGCATTGCGTCCTGGTACGGGCCCGGCTTTCACGGCAAATCGACCGCTAACGGCGAAGTTTTCGATCAGAACGCACTGACTGCCGCGCACCGAACCCTGCCCATGCCGTCCATGGTGCGGGTGACCAACCTGGACAACGGGCGCTCGATCAAGGTGCGGATCAACGACCGCGGGCCGTTCAAGAACGGCCGCATCATCGATCTGTCGCGCCGCGCCGCCGATCTGCTCGGTTTTCGCCGCCTGGGCACGGCCAAGGTTCGGGTTGAACTCGTCGAAGATGAAAGCCGTGCCCTCGCCGCGGCGGCGCTGACCGAGGACACCGCCGGCAGCGCCCCGGTTTCGGCGCCCCGGACCCCGGTGGCGATCGAGAATCTGGACCCGGACTCCGACGGTATGGCGCCCGCCACCGGTGCGGCCACACCGGCCGATAGCCAGACCGTGCGGTCGGCGCCGCGCCCGAACCGCGCCACGACAGGCGCTCAGGTCCGGCCGAAACTGGTGGTTCCTGAGCCCGACGGCATCGTCACCACCGTGCCGGTGCAATTCGGGCGGATTTATGTCCAGGCCGGCTCGTTCACTCAAATTGCAAACGCCAACAAGCTGCGCGCGCGCCTGATCAAGATCGGAAAGGCTCAAATCGCCCAGGCGATAGTGGACCAGCGGCGATACTTCCGTGTGCGCTTCGGGCCGATGGGATCGGTGAGCGAAGCCGATCGGCTGCTCACCACGCTGATCGACAGCGGACACAACGATGCGCGTGTCGTCGTCGAATGACTGTGCGCCATTAAATCAAGGATCCAGCGATGATCGAATCCGGACCGCGGCGCTTCCGGCCGACCTTGGCCTTGGCAGGCGTACTGAGCTGGCTCCTGGCCGTTGCCGCAACCCCTGCCGCCGCCATCGAAACCACGGCCCGCGAGGCCTTTATCATCGATGTCGTTACTGGCCGGGTCTTGCTGGACAAGAACTCGGACGTGTCCATGCCGCCGGCCTCGATGAGCAAAATAATGACCACCTACATGGTGTTCGAACGGCTTAAGGATGGCCGCATCTCGCTCGACGACGTCCTTCCGGTCAGCGAGAAGGCGTGGCGCAAGGGCGGCTCGAAGATGTTCGTCGAAGTCGGCAAGGAGATACGGGTCGAAGATCTGCTGCGCGGTGTCATCGTGCAGTCCGGCAACGACGCCTGCATCGTGCTGGCCGAGGGTTTGGGCGGCACCGAGGAAGGATTCGCCGCCGAGATGACCCGCAAGGGCCGCGAGATCGGTTTGACCGGCAGCAGCTTTGTCAACGCCACCGGCTGGCCCGATCCCAACCAGCGCATGACCGCGCGGGATCTTGCGACCCTCGCGCTCCGCATCATCGTCGATTTCCCCGAGTACTATCACTATTACAGCGAAAAGGAGTTCACCTTCGCCGGCATCCGCCAGTCGAACCGCAACCCGCTGCTCTATAAATCGCTCGGCGCCGATGGGCTCAAGACCGGTCACACCGAAGAGGCCGGCTACGGGCTCACCGCCTCGGCGCTGCAGGACGGCCGGCGCGTGGTTCTGGTGCTCAACGGCCTGAAAAGCCAAAAGGCCCGTTCGGAGGAATCGGCGCGCCTGATCGGCTGGGCGTTCCGGGAGTTCGGCAACTACACCCTGTTCAAGGCCGGCGAAACGGTCGAGGAGGCCGGCGTCTGGCTGGGCGAGGCGCCGACCGTGCCGCTGGTCGCTGGGCAGGACTTCACGGTTACGCTGTCCCGCAAGGCGCGCCTGGATATGAAAGTCAAGGTGATCTACGACGGCCCCATACCAGCGCCTATTGAACTCGGCCAGCAGATTGCCACACTGGTCGTTTCCGCGCCCGACGAGGAGACCATCGAGGTCCCGCTGGTCGCAGGCGTTGCGGTCGAGCAACTCGGCTTCTTCGGCCGCATCACCGCCGCCGTCAAGCACCTCATATTCGGCGGCGCCTGAAGCGGCGCCGATTGACCCGAGCCAATCCGCCCGGCACATTGATCGGCACCATGGCGGACGCAAAGTTCATCACCTTTGAGGGCGGGGAGGGGGCCGGCAAGTCGACCCAGATCGCGCTGCTGGCCGAGGCTCTGGCTACGGCCGGATTTTCGGCCCGGACCACGCGCGAGCCAGGCGGCAACCCAGGCGCCGAGCAAATCCGCGAATTGCTGGTGACCGGCGAGGCGGACCGCTGGGATGCCATGACCGAGGCCCTGTTGCACTTCGCAGCCCGGCGCGAGCATCTGCGCAGCGTGGTGCGGCCGAGCCTCGCAACGGGTCAGTGGGTGTTGTCCGACCGCTTCGCCGATTCGACCATGGCCTACCAAGGTTACGGCCACGGCCTGGGGCGCGCGGCGATCGAACAGCTTTACGCGCTGACGGTCGGTGACTTCGCGCCGGACCTGACCCTGATCCTAGATATCCCGGTCACGCTCGGGCTGGAGCGGGCCCTGGAGCGCCGCGACGGCGAGGATCGTTACGAGGGCCTGGGGGATGCGTTTCACGAGCGCCTGCGCCAGGGCTTCCGCGAGATCGCCGACCGCGAGCCGGACCGCTGCGTGCTTATCGATGCCAGCGGCGAAATTGCCGCCGTGCAGGCCGCGATCCGCGCCTGCGTGGCCGAGCGCTTGGGGGTTCCACTGGCATGACCGAATCGACTGGATCCGATGAGATCTTATTGCCCCAGAAAAACCCGGATCTAGTCGGCCATGGCGCCGCCGAGGCGACCCTGTTGCGGGCGCTCCAATCCGGGCGTCTGCCCCACGCCTGGCTGATCACCGGCCCGCGCGGCATCGGCAAGGCGACGCTGGCGTTCCGCTTCGCGCGCTTTTTGCTGGCCGGCGGCGGGGCGCCGGACTTGTTCGGCGGACCGCCGGAGACCCTCGCCCTCGACCCGGCCGATCCGGTGTTCCGGCGCGTCGCCGCCGGTGGCCATCCGGACCTTCGGCACCTGAAGCGCGGGGTCCATCCCAAGACCGGCAAGCCGCGCATGGAGATCGTGGTCGATGACGTGCGCCTGGCCAGCGGCTTCCTTCACAAGACTTCAGCCGAGGGCGGCTGGCGGGTGGTGGTGATCGACCCGGCCGACGACCTCAACCTCAATGCCGCCAACGCCTTGCTCAAGTCGCTCGAGGAACCGCCGTCGGCCGCCATCCTGCTACTGGTCTGCCACGCGCCGGGGCGGTTGCTGCCGACCATCCGTTCGCGCTGCTGCCACCTGGCGCTCGGTCCGCTGCCGGAGCAGACAGTCGTGGAACTCCTGGCGCGTCACCTGCCGGAACTCGAGGAAACCGATCGTGCCGCCCTGGCGCGCCTCGCCGAGGGCAGCATCGGGCGCGCCCTCGATCTGGCCGCGGGCGGCGGGCTCGAGCTCTACCGCGAGATGATCGCGTTGTTCGCCGGGCTGCCGGCGCTGGACGTGCCGCGCGCCCATGCTTTCGGCGACCGGCTGGCGCTGGAGCGCGATGGCTCGGCGTTCCGTACCGGCATGGAGTTGCTGATCTGGTGGCTGGCGCGCCTCGCCCGCGCCGCCGCCGTGGGCCGGATACCGCCCGAGGTGGTGCCCGGCGAGGCGGAGACCATGGCGCGGCTGATCGCGGGTGGCGGCCTTGCGCGCTGGCCCGGGCTGTGGGAGAAAACCGCGCGCCGTTTCGCGGCTGCGGAAAGCGTCAATCTCGACCGCAAGCAGGTCGTCATCACCACCCTGCTGGATGTCCAGGCCGCCGCCTGAACCGCGGCTGACCAGCGCCGATTTCGCGCCAGGGGGCGCGCGAGGAGAGTTCGATGTCCGGGTCCAAGCCCCGCTATTACCTCACCACGCCGATCTACTACGTCAACGACGTGCCCCACATCGGACACGCCTATACGACGCTCGCCTGCGACGCACTGGCGCGCTTCATGCGCCTGGACGGCTACGACGTGATGTTCCTGACCGGCACCGACGAGCACGGCCAGAAGGTCGAGAAGTCGGCGCAGGAGGCAGGCATCGATCCCAAGACTTTCACCGACCAGGTATCGCAGAACTTTCGCGACCTGACCGGCGCGTGGAACTTTTCCAACGACGATTTCATCCGCACCACGGAGCCGCGCCACATCCGCTCTTGCCAGGCGATCTGGAGCAAGCTGGTGGCGGCGGGGGAAATCTATCTCGGCAGCTACGCCGGCTGGTACGCGGTGCGCGACGAAGCCTTCTACGGCGAGAACGAGCTCTCCAACGCGCCGGACGGCAAGAAAATAGCGCCCTCCGGGGCCGAGGTCGAGTGGGTCGAGGAGCCGTCCTATTTCTTCAAGTTGTCGGCCTGGCAGGATCGGCTGTTGGAATTCTACGAGGCGAACCCGGACTTCATCCTGCCCGAGAGCCGGCGCAACGAGGTGATCTCTTTCGTCAAGGGCGGGCTCCGGGACCTCTCGGTCAGCCGTACCACCTTTAAATGGGGCGTGCCGGTGCCGGGCGATCCGGATCACATCATGTACGTCTGGCTCGACGCGCTGACCAACTACATCACCGCGGCCGGATACCCGGATGCAGAGAGCGAGTCGTTCCAGACCTACTGGCCGGCGGATCTGCACATGGTCGGCAAGGATATATTGCGCTTCCATGCGGTCTACTGGCCGGCCTTTTTGATGGCTGCGGGAATCGCGCCGCCGCGCCGGGTCTATGCCCATGGCTGGTGGACCAACGAGGGCGAGAAGATCTCGAAATCGCTGGGCAACGTCATCGATCCATACGAGCTGATCGACAGGTACGGCCTCGACCAGGTGCGCTACTTTCTGCTGCGCGAGGTGCCCTTCGGCAACGACGGCGATTATTCGCACCGGGCCATGATCGGGCGCATGACCAACGACCTGGCCAACGACTTCGGCAATTTGGCCCAGCGTTCCCTATCCATGATCGCCAAGAACTGCGACGGCCGGCTGCCGGAGCCCGGCGATCCGAGCGAAGCCGACCGGGCGCTGCTGGAAGCGGCCGGCGGCCTGTTGGAGCAGCTGCGCGGCGCGTACCGGGTCCAGGCCTTCAACAAGGCCTTGGAGGCAACCTGGGAGGTCATCGGCGCCGCCAACCGCTATATCGACGAGCAGGCGCCCTGGACTCTGCGCAAGACCGATCCCGCCCGCATGGGTGCGGTGCTCTATACCGTGGCCGAAACCGTGCGGCGGCTGGCGATCCTGAGCCAGCCTGTGATGCCCGGCTCCATGGGCCGCATGCTGGATCAACTTGGCGTGTCCGAAGATGCCCGGGACTTTGAGGCGCTTGCAGTCCCGCTCGTCCCGGGTGCTCCACTGCCCAAGCCTCAGGGCGTGTTCCCACGCTATGTCGAGCCGGAGGCGGGCGCGAGCTAGGGCCGAGATCCGCAAATCTGACTCAATATTAACTATTGCGAAGCCGCGCCAAGGTCGTCATATCACTAGCAAGAAATTAAGACATATCCCGTAAATTTCTGGAGTCTGGAAGGGCCATGGATCTTTTCAGGACGTTTCAACCGAACCACGCGGGTAGCGAAACCATGACTCCCGAGGAAACCAAATCGCTGATGTGCGAACGGCCGCCGCCGCCGCGGTCGGTCCGCGAGACCGGCATCGAGCTGAACAACCTGATCAGCTTGGTAGTCAAGACCATGTATGTGCGTGGTATCGAGACCTCCTCCCAGCTTGCCGAGGCGCTCAAGCTCAATACCGCGATCATCAATAACCTGATGGACGAGATCAAGGACCGGTCCCTGATCGAGAACATGGGCCTGGCCGGCGACAGCCAGCACTCCGAATTTCGCTTCAATCTTCTGTCCAAGGGGCGGGAGTGGGCGGTCGAGGCGCTGAACCTGTCCCAATACATCGGGCCTGCGCCGGTCGTCCTGGAAGACTACTATCGCCAGATCGAACGCCAGCGGATCAGCCTGGAGGCGATCGACCGCGAGTCTCTCATCGAGGGCCTGGACGGTCTGGTGGTGCCGGACAAGCTGGTCCGGCGCCTGGGTCCGGCGATCAACTCCGAGCGCTCGCTGCTGCTCTATGGACCGCCGGGCAACGGCAAGACCACGATCGCCGAGGTGATCGGCGGTATATTCAAACAGATCATCCACGTGCCGTACTGCCTCGATGTGGATGGCATGATCATCAAGATCTACGACGCCACGCTGCACAGAGCCGTCGATGACGTCTCCCATCCGGAGCAGACCCTGGCGAAATCGGCGGGTCTGCGTATCGACACCATCGACCGGCGCTGGGTCGCCTGCAAGCGGCCGGTGATCATAACCGGCGGCGAGTTGACCCTTCAGATGCTCGATCTCAGTTTCAATCCCCACGCGCGATATTACGAGGCGCCGCTGCACGTCAAGGCGATCGGCGGCACCTTCATCGTCGATGACCTGGGCCGCCAGCTGGTGCGGCCGGAGGACCTGCTCAACCGTTGGATCACGCCGATGGAAAAGCGCGTCGACTATCTGACGCTCAACTCCGGCAAGACCTTCTCGATCCCCTTCGACGAACTTTTGGTGTTCTCCACCAACTTGTTGCCCGAAGACATCATGGACCCGGCGTTCCTGCGCCGGATTCCCTACAAGGTGGAGCTGAACGCCCCCAACATGGAGAGCTATCGCGAGCTGTTCCAGAACCTCTGCGCCCAGTACGACATACCTTACGACGATGCGGTGCCCGATTTGGTGGCGCAGGAGTTGCAAGCGACCTTCGACCAGCCCCTGTCCTACTTCCAACCGAAGTTCGTGGTCGAACAATGCATCGCGGCCTGCAAGTACTTTGGCAGGCCGCTGACCATGGACCGCGATCTGCTGTTCGACGCCATGGAGAATCTCTCGGCCAAGAGCGAGAGCCAGCGCGGTAACGGCAGCGCACCCCCGAACGGGAGCGGCAGCCCATTAGCCACTGCCGCCAAAGGCATTGCGGGCGGTGGCTATACGATCTCGAAGTAGGTCGTAGCCGCGTCCCTTACATGCGGTGAGTTCGGCCCGGGCGGCCGTCGAGATTGACCGCAACCGGGCGATCGGGTTATCTGCTGGTTGCCACGCACCCATGCCCGTCCCCGATTCCAAGAACCGCCGATGCTGGTCGATTCCCACTGCCATCTCGATTACCTGGAACGCGACGGCGACTTGGACGAAGTGGTCGGGCGCGCGCGCCGCGCCGGCGTCGCGGCGATGATCACCATCTGCACCAAGATTTCCGAGTTCGATTCGGTCCGCGCCATCGCGGAACGCTACGATGAGGTCACCTGCTCGGTCGGGGTGCATCCGCACGAAGCCGGCGACGAAGGCCAGAACGACGCCCGGCGCCTGGTCGCGCTCGCCGAACATCCCAAAGTCGTGGCGATCGGCGAGACCGGGCTCGACTACTATTACGATCACGCCCCCCGCGCGCGCCAGCGGGCCAGCTTCCGGTCCCATATTCTTGCGGCGCGCGACAGCGGCTTGCCGGTCATCGTGCATTCGCGCGAGGCCGATGACGATACCGTCGCGCTGCTG
>SMVB01095300.1_pt1 | contig 11766 bp, 10 predicted proteins | sample 2456461 | NCBI WGS metagenome assembly SMVB01 (sample SAMN11095934, study PRJNA526329) | marine sediment metagenome | biome: Marine sediment; feature: Surficial sediment; material: Deep marine sediment; isolation source: Hadal surficial sediment | place: Pacific Ocean | collected 2014-05 | depth...
ATTTTGAATGCAGAGGCTTCTTCGTGAGCGGTGCAAGCTGCCTCTGCGAGTGCCAATGCGGCTGGTACGCTAATGCGCAGTAACGAGCTGCCGGCCAGGGCGCCGGAATTGCCAATGAAGCGCCGCCGCGTTATCGGTTTGTCTTTCATCTCTCCCCCCGAAATTCTTCTCCAGAGCGGCCAAACTAGCACAGGTGGGGTACCAAGTATTCACCGCTCGGAATGTGGGCTGCACCACAGACTGGTATATCATTGATAGCTAATGAGAAGCAGAGCAAGCAGACAGTGGCGACGGGACAACCGACCACACAATGACTCAATGCGGACTTAAGGGATGACGATGGGGCGACTGACAACACACATACTCGATACCGCGCACGGGCGGCCCGGCGGCGGAATCCGGGTCAAGCTGTTTGCCCTGCAGGGTGAGCGCCACCTGGTCGCTAACAGGGTGACCAATGCCGATGGCCGTACCGATGAACCGCTGCTGAGTGAGGAGACGTTTCGAGCCGGGCAATATGAGCTTGAATTTTCTGTGGGCGAGTACTTTGCAGCCACTGGCCTTGAGACTGACGAGCCGCCCTTTCTTGGTGACATCGTGATTCGTTTCTCGCTAAAAGATGGTGAGAACTATCATGTGCCCTTGCTCGTGTCGCCCTGGAGCTACTCAACGTACCGGGGTAGCTGAGTAATATTCCAGGCAAGCGATATGCATTCGAGCACAGCCAACAAAGCGACACCTGAGACGATTTCCTTCGTGCTGGACGGCGAGGTCATCGAGATCAGTGACCTCGATCCGACCCGGACCGTGTTGCAGTATCTGCGCGAGAATTTGCGCCGCACGGGAACGAAAGAAGGCTGCGCCGAAGGAGACTGTGGTGCCTGCACGGTCGTCATTGCCGAGCTTGATGACAGCGGTGACTCCATTCAGGTTCGTGCGATCAATTCCTGTATCCAGTTTTTGGCGACACTGGATGGCAAAGAATTGATTACGATCGAAAGCCTGCGCGGCAAGGACGGCGTCCTGCATCCGGCACAGCAGGCGATGGTCGATTATCACGGCTCGCAGTGCGGCTTTTGCACGCCGGGATTCGTCATGTCCCTCCTGGCGCTGTACAAGAACAATGCCGCACCAACCCGGGTGGAAGTCGACGATGCGCTTGCCGGCAATCTTTGTCGTTGTACGGGTTATCGTCCGATTGTTGATGCCGCCATGAAAATGTATGCCGACGGCAGTCAGCGTGAGGCCGCCGGCGACTGGTTGCTCGCAGCGAAAGGCGCGGGTGCCGAAGAACAATTGCAGGACAAGGTTGCAAAACTCAAGTCGCTCCGTCGCAAGACAAGCCTGGCCATCAATCGCGCGGGTCGTCGCTTCGATGCGCCACGCTCAATACCCGAGCTTGCCGGGCTGGTCGAGGGCCGACCTGATGCGACCCTGCTCGCTGGAGGTACCGACGTCGGGATTTGGGTGACCAAGCAACATCGCGAACTCGATGACGTTATCTATTTGGGTCGCATCAGTGAATTGCGGACAATTTCAGTGTCGGCTACGCACGTTGAAATCGGTGCTGCCGCGACCCTGAGCGACGTCATGCCGGTGCTGGGCAAATACTATCCGGCGCTGGAGGAATTGTTTGTTCGTTTCGCTTCGCCGCCAATACGCAATGCGGGCACGTTGGGCGGCAATGTTGCCAATGGATCGCCGATCGGCGATTCGATGCCGGCGTTGCTCGCACTCGACACCACACTGGTGTTGCGCAAGGGAAAGCGGCAGCGGGAACTGCCCCTTGACGAGTTCTATATGGATTACCAAGTAACGGCAATGGAGCAGGGCGAGTTCCTGGAAAAGATTCGTGTGCCACTGCTGGAGAGTGGTACTTACTTGCAAAGTTATAAAGTATCCAAGCGCTTCGACCAGGATATTTCGGCGGTCTGTGCAGCCTTTCGGGTCAAGCTTGATGACGGTTTGATCACAGAGGTGAGAGTCGCTTACGGTGGTTTGGCGGCCACCCCGAAACGAGCAATTCAGTGTGAAGAAGCGCTGCTCGGCAAAGTGTTCGAGCGCACCACCATCGATGTTGCCATGCAGGTGCTGGACAGGGATTTCCAGCCGATCGCCGACATGCGTGCGAGCGATCAATATCGAATGCAGGTATGCCGGAATCTGCTGCTCCGGTTTTATCTGGAGATCACGGGCGATCAGTCCACGCGGGTATACGAATATGGCCGTGTCTGAGTCTCCTCTATCCGCGATCAAGGGCTCGGTCGGCTCATCGATTCCGCACGACAGTGCGCACCTGCATGTTAGTGGCGAGGCAAGTTACACCGATGATATCGCCGAACCTCGCGATCTTCTGCATCTTGCTGTTGGCATGAGCGAGCGGGCCCATGCGCGAATCAAGAGCATTGACCTGCAGCCGGTTCGGGACGCGGCGGGCGTTGTTGATGTCATTGTCGTTGACGATATTCCAGGTGAGAACAACTGCGGTCCGGTGATTCATGATGATCCGATTCTGGCCCCGAATCTGGTGCAGTATGTCGGCCAGGCCATCTTCGCAGTAGCCGCGGAAACGGTCGACGCGGCGCGCAAGGCAGCGAGACTGGCGATCATTGACTACGAAGATCTTGACGCCATTCTTGACCCGCTTGATGCGGTTGAAAAGCAATCATTTGTGCTCCCCAGCGAGACCCTGACCCGGGGCGATAGCACACGCGCTCTCGAGTCTGCCGCTAACCGGCTACAGGGTCGGGTCCACCTTGGCGGCCAGGATCACTTTTATCTCGAAGGCCAGATTGCCATGGTGCTGCCGCGCGACGATGGCGACCTGTTTATCTTCAGCTCGACCCAGCATCCGGGTGAACTGCAAGCCCTGATCGCAGCGGCGACGGGGAAGCAAGCGAAGGATGTCGTGGTCGAGTGTCGTCGCATGGGTGGTGGGTTCGGCGGCAAGGAAAGCCAGCCCGCGTTGATTGCGTGCATTGCGGCATTGATGACGCAACGCACGGGTCGCGCCTGCAAATTGCGCCTCGACCGGGACGATGACATGAAAATGACGGGCAAGCGCCACGATTTCGTCATTGATTACAACGTGGGCTTTGACAGCGACGGGCACATCGATGCCGTCGAGTTTGTATTCGCCTCGCGCTGCGGGATGTCGGCCGATCTGTCGGGGGCAATTAACGATCGCGCCATGTTCCATTGTGACAACGCCTATTACCTGCCCAATCTCAGCGTGGTCTCACACCGCTGCAAAACACACACGGTATCGAATACGGCATTTCGCGGCTTCGGCGGGCCGCAGGGAATGTTTGGCATTGAATGCGTAATGGACGATGTTGCGCGTCACCTGGGCATTGACGCGCTGGATGTGCGGCGGCGGAATTTTTATGGCGTGGGTGAAAGAGACATCACGCCCTACGGGCAGAAAGTCAAAGACAACATCATCGTCGAACTGGTTGAGCAGTTGCACGCGTCATCGGGCTACGTGTCGCGTGTGGCAGACATCAAATCATTCAATGCAGAGAGCGAGATCCTGAAACGCGGCATTGCGCTGACCCCCGTAAAGTTTGGTATTGCTTTCACGGCTACCCACCTGAATCAGGCCGGCGCGTTATTGCATATCTATACAGACGGAACCGTGCATCTCAACCACGGTGGCACGGAAATGGGGCAGGGACTCTTTACCAAGGTGGCGCAGGTGGTTGCCGAGGAACTGCAGATCGATATTGACCAGATAAAGATCACCGCATCGGATACGAGCAAGGTGCCGAATGCGTCTGCGACGGCAGCATCGAGCGGTTCAGACTTGAACGGCAAAGCCGCACAGGCTGCGGCTCGTACGATCAAGGGTCGGCTTAGCCGTTTTGCAGCAGAGCATTTTGGGGTTGCGGAGGCCGACGTCGTGTTTACACGCAATGAGGTCATTGTCGGTGACAGCAGCGTTCCGTTTAAAGAACTTGTTCGCCTGGCTTGGTTCGCACGAACTTCGTTATCGGCCACCGGCTTCTACAAGACGCCGGATATCCACTACGATCGGGAGACTTTCAGCGGTCGCCCGTTTTACTACTACACTTATGGCGCCGCAGTATCCGAAGTTATCATCGATACGCTCACGGGCGAAAATCGGCTGCTGCGGGTCGATATTCTCCACGATTGTGGCAAGTCGCTGAATCCTGCCATCGATATGGGACAGATAGAGGGAGGGTTTATTCAGGGGGCGGGCTGGCTGACGACGGAGGAGTTGTGCTGGAACGAGAAGGGTGAATTGATGACGTATGCACCGTCTACGTACAAAATTCCGACGAGCTCGGATGTACCCATCGATTTTCGGGTGCAGATCCTGGAATCTGTTGCAAACAGGGAGGAAACCGTTTTCCGCTCCAAGGCCGTTGGCGAGCCGCCGTTAATGCTGGCGCTGTCGGTTTACTATGCGCTGAAGGATGCGGTGAGCAGCGTTGCCGGTGACGGGCAACGTGTATCACTACAGGCTCCAGCCACTCCGGAAGCCGTCCTCAATGCAGTGCGCGCACTGCAATACCCCGATGAGACACAACATGCATGAGTGGATTGATGATCTGCGGCACCTGAGAGAGGCGGGTAAACGGGCCGTCATCGTTACCGTTGCGGGCGTGCGCGGTTCTGCGCCGCGAGAAATTGGCGCGAAAATGCTGGTGTCCGACAGCGATACGCTGGGAACGATCGGTGGCGGGCAGCTCGAATACCAGTGCACGAAAATCGCCTGTGAACTGTTGCAAGACGATGCCGCCGATGTGCGTTTGTTGCGCCGGTTTCCGCTGGGCGCCAATTGTGGCCAGTGTTGCGGTGGCGTTGTTGATGTTCTGTTTGAAGAATGCGCGCACGGACCTGGCTGGTTTGACGATTTGCTGCGCGGCTTCGATTCAGGACAAGAGCTGTTGATGCTCACTCGATTTGCCAGCAGTGGCGACATATGCAAGGAAATTGTCAGCGCTGATCAGCTGCATGCGACAGGCAAGTTCGATTTCGCCGTGACGGAGGCGGGGCGAGAGGCCCTGGACGATGGCAATGCCCGCCATCTGAAGTTGACCGCGAAAAGCAGTGTATTGCTCGAGCCCATAATGGCTTCCAGGTTCGATATTGCTGTTTTTGGTGCAGGGCATGTCGGCACGGCCACTGTCGCAATGCTTGCGACACTCGACTGCAATATTCGCTGGGTCGACAGCCGGCGCAAGGTATTGCCAAAGAACCTGCCGGCCAATGTGCAAACGATCCGGACTGACACGCCGGAGCGCGAAGTCGCAGCGATGCCGGCAAATGCGTTTTATTTGATCATGACGCACAGTCACCCGATGGATTACGAGATTTGCTGTGAGGTGCTCCAGCGTGGCGACGCCACCTATTGCGGCCTGATCGGATCAAAGTCCAAGCAGCGGCGCTTTACGAAACGGTTGCGGGCCGGAGAAATCGGTAACATCGAGCAGCTGACTTGCCCGATTGGTGTCGGCGGCATCAGTGGCAAGAAACCGGCGGAGATAGCGATTTCTGTCGCCGCTGAGATATTGCAAGTTCGTGAGGCAGCCAGTCAAAGTGCTGCCGGCAGTCCAGACGGGAATGTGTTTCACATTAAGAGTCGATATTAGTTTATGGAAGCATACTTATTGGATTGGCTGAATATTCTCGGGCGCTGGGTGCACTTCATTACCGGCATCGCATGGATTGGCGCATCGTTCTATTTTATCTGGCTCGACAATCACCTCGAAGCACCCATGAATCCCGCTGATGCTGAAAAGGGCGTGGGCGGTGAGGTGTGGTCTGTGCACGGTGGCGGTTTCTATCATGCGCAAAAATACCAGGTCGCGCCGAAAGTCCTGCCGGAAACATTGCACTGGTTCAAATGGGAGGCGTACACAACCTGGTTGACGGGCATGTTCATGCTCGCACTCATTTACTGGTATGGCGCCGATGTTTACCTGATTGACCGATCGGTGGCCGATCTGTCGCCGACTTATGCGGTGGGTGCGGCCGTGCTAATCCTGTTCGCCGGATGGATTATTTATGATCTGTTGTGCAAGTCGCCGCTCGGAGAAAACGATGCAGCGCTTGGTGCCGTGCTGTTTGGCCTGGTTACTTTTCTGGCGTGGGGACTGTGCGAACTTTACAGTGGCCGGGGCGCCTACATTCACTTTGGCGCCGTGCTTGGCACAATCATGGTCGCCAATGTATTTTTCGTCATCATTCCCGGGCAACGAAGAATGGTCGAGGCCGCGGGCCGAGGCGAGTTGCCGGATCCTGCTGACGGTATTCGGGCAAAACAGCGTTCGGTGCACAACACCTACTTCACCCTGCCTGTCTTGTTTGTCATGACGAGCAACCATTATGCGATGACGTTCGCTCATGAGTACAACTGGCTGGTGCTGGTTGCGATTTCTCTGGTTGGGGCGCTGATTCGCATCTACTTCGTTGCACGCCATAAAGGCAAGGCATCGCCACTCCCCATCGTGGTTGCGGGCCTGATTATTGTTGCGATGGTGATTGCCATGGCACCAAAATCGAGGGTGAGGACGTCGGCAGCGTTGAGCCTTGAAGATATTCGACCGGTGATTGAGCATCGCTGCGTCACCTGCCACTCGGCAGAACCCACGCACATCGCTTTCCCAGCCGCCCCTGCAGGCGTGAAATTTGACAGTGAAGAACAAATTCTCGCTGCTGCGGATCGCATCCATCAGCAAACGGTCGTTACTCGCGCAATGCCAATCGGCAATTTAACCGGCATCAGCGAGGAAGAACGATTGATGATCGATGCGTGGTACCTGGGTATCGCAGGCAGTTCGAATGACTGAGGAATATTATCCGCGCAACCTGAAAGGTTATGGTCGTGATGGGCCCGAGGTCCGGTGGCCGGGTGATGCCAGGATTGCAGTGCAATTCGTCATCAACTATGAGGAAGGTGCTGAGAACTGCATTTTGCACGGCGATGATGCGTCGGAAGCTTTTCTGTCGGAAATCGTTGCTGCCGCGCCAATCCCCGGGCAGCGCCACATGAATATGGAGTCGCTGTACGAGTACGGCTCGCGTGCTGGATTCTGGCGTTTGCATCGGCTGTTCAGCGAGCGCGAACTGCCCGTGACCGTTTTTGCCGTCGCGATGGCGCTTGAGCGAAACCCGGGCATCATCACTGCCATGCAGGATGCGCGGTGGGAAATCGCGAGCCATGGTTATCGGTGGATCGACTATCAGTCAGCGACTGAAGACGAAGAACGCGCGCATTTGCAAAAGGCGATTCAACTGCATACCGAGTTAACCGGCGAACGCCCGCTTGGCTGGTACCTGGGGCGCTGCGGTCCGAACAGTCACAGGCTCGTTGCCGAGGAGGGCGGCTTTCTCTATAACGCTGACACCTATGCCGATGACCTGCCTTATTGGGATCATTCTTTCGCCACACCCCAGTTGATGATTCCCTATACGCTCGACGTCAACGATATGCGCTTCACGACGCCACAGGGTTTCAACTCCGGACAGCAGTTTTTCGAATACATGAAAGACAGCTTCGATTATTTGTACGCGGAAGGCCGTAAAGCACCGAAAATGATGTCTATCGGCCTGCATTGCCGACTGGCCGGACGGCCCGGCAGGACAGCGGCCGTTGAGCGATTTCTGGAGTACATCGCGGCTCATGCAAATGTCTGGGTATGTCGCCGTATCGATATTGCCGAGCACTGGCGGCAGCAGCATCCGGCCTCGTGATGATGACACGCGAAGAATTCGTCAAGCGCTATGGCGGCATCTACGAACACTCAAGCTGGGTTGCAGAGCAGGCGTACGATAGGGTAGCGGCGGATGGCGACGTGGCGCTGCCTGCGATTTTTGTCCAGTGTGTCGATCGCGCCGATGACAAAGTGAAACTGGCACTGATTTGCGCGCACCCGGATCTGGCCGGCAAAGCTGCGGTGTCGGGCGAATTGACGCAGGATTCCAGCGCGGAGCAGAACAGTGCCGGCATCGATCAGTGCACCCCGGAGGAGTATCAGCGATTTCAGTCACTGAATGATCAATACAAAAGCAAATTCCATTTTCCATTCGTGATGGCCGTTCGCAACAGTGACCGGCACAAGATCCTGGCGGCGTTCGAGGAGCGTCTGCAAAACGGAGCGGATGAGGAAGCGGCCAAAGCGATTCGTGAAATTCACAAGATTGCCGGGCTGCGATTCGCGGCGATGGCGGCAGAAGATGAAAAAAACGCCGACGATGAATGAAGTTGCAAAAAACCCGTTCCACCAGTGGGTGCGCCTGGAGCAACCGAGGCTGGATACGCGCGTCGTCTACGCCAATGATGAGTTTTTCGCGGCCAAAGAACGCTTGATTGAGTCCCTGGAGCCGGTGTTTGTCGCCGACAAGTACGACGATCACGGCAAGTGGATGGATGGCTGGGAAAGTCGCCGCAAGCGCGGCCCGGGCCACGACTATTGCATCATCAAGATGGGAATTCCGGGCGTGATCCGGGGTCTGGATATCGATACCAGTCACTTCACCGGAAACTATCCACCGGAGGCATCTGTCGATGCCTGCATCAGCGATGAACTCGTGCCGGAGGACGCCGACTGGCAGCCATTAACCGGCCAAGTCAAATTGCACGGCGATTCGCATCACTACGTCGCCGTTGATAACGAGACGGCGTTTTCGCATATTCGCCTGAGCATTTTCCCCGACGGTGGCGTCGCTCGGCTGCGTATCTACGGCGAAGTAAGACCTGATTTCAGCCACTTCGAGAAAAATGCGCGTATCGATTTGCTGGCCCTTGAAAACGGAGGGCGCGCTGTTCTTTGCAACGACGAACATTTTGGCAGCATGCACAACCTGAATCTCGCCGGGCGCGGCATCAACATGGGTGACGGCTGGGAAACGGCGCGTCGTCGCAGGCCGGGTAACGACTGGGTTATTCTGTCACTGGGTCATCGTGGCATTGTCGACGAAATCGAGATCGATACCGCTCATTTCAAAGGCAATTATCCAGACCGTGTCATATTGCAGGCAGCCTCGGCAACAGAAATCGAATTCGGCAAACTGGACGAAGCAAGCCGGGATTGGCCGCTGTTGCTGCCCGAGCAAAAGCTGTCAGCGGATCAGCGACATACATTTACTGACGAGGTCCAGGCGATCGGCGGGGTTACACATCTTCGTATGTCGATTTTTCCTGATGGCGGCATTAGCCGTTTGCGCGTGTACGGTCGCTTGACGGACGAATCGTGACAGGCACTGTTATCAGGGCATTACCCATTACGCCAGAACGCTTCGCACCCTATGGCGATGTGATTGCTGCGCTACCAAGCCATAAAGAAGCGATGAACGCTGCACGCTTTGAACGCTTCAATGACCTGGCAACGGTCAATGTTGATACCGCCGATGGAGCGCATGCAGCGATTAGCCTGGCTCGCTGCAAAACAATGACCACTTTGCCCTACTGCTTCGATTTGATGGAGCGGCATCCGTTCGGTAGCCAGGCATTTGTTCCGTTGTCATCGTTTCGATTCGTCGTTGTTGTCGCACCTCCGGGTGAGTCGGTTGAAGCAGCCGACCTGCGGGCATTCGTAACGAATGGTCATCAGGGTGTGAACTATCATATGGGCGTCTGGCACATGCCGCTGATCGCGTTCGAGGCCGGTCAGGATTTTCTGATCATCGATCGCGCCGGCGGCGGTAGCAATTGCGAAGAGCATGTTCTTGGTGAACCTGTGACGCTTGAGGTCGAATAGACGCTATGGCCGGTGTAAAGGCATTTCGTGCTTCCATACTGCATTGCCTGGCTGATCCGGGAAGCGATGCCAGTTCGAACACCGTTGAATATTTCGCTGATGGTATCCTGATCGTTGCCGATGGTGTTGTGAGCGAGGTTGGCCCGGCAGCGGCATTGCTGCCTTCAATCTCAGGCGATATTGAACTTACGGATTTCGCCGGGAAATTGATTATCCCGGGGATGATCGATTGCCATGTGCATTATCCGCAGATAGACATCATTGCATCATACGGTGAGCAACTGCTGGACTGGCTGAGCAAGTATGCCTTTCCGATCGAGGCGAAGTTTTCCGACCTGGCGTATGCCAGCGAGGTCGCAAACTTCTTCGCCGATGCGTTGTTGCGCAACGGCACCACCACGGCACTGGTGTTTTCAACGGTGCACCCGCAGTCGGTCGATGCGATGTTTTCTGCGGCGAAGCAGCGAAACATGCGTCTCCTGACCGGCAAAGTGGTGATGGACAGAAATTGTCCGGAGGGTCTTCAGGACTCGGCGGAAACTGCGTACCGCGAAAGCCGGGAATTGATTGAGCGCTGGCATGGAGACGGTCGACTGGGCTATGCCATCACGCCACGATTCGCGGTGACCTCGACAGAGGCGCAACTGGAGTCGATGGGCAAGCTCGCGAATGAATTTCCGGACGTGCACATTCATACGCACCTGGCCGAAAGCAGGGCCGAGGGTGACCTGGTTGCCGCGCAATTTCCGTGGAGCCGCAGTTATCTCGATGTGTACAAACGCTACGGCCTGGTGAGGGAACGCTCCATGTTCGCGCATTGCCTGCACCTCGATCAGGAAGATCGGCGCACGATGGCAGAACTCAATGGCTCCATTGCATTTTGTCCGACCTCTAATTTGTTTCTGGGCAGCGGGCTATTTGATCTCCGCTCGGCCGAGGAAGCCGGTATCCGTGTGGGTGTGGGCACCGATGTGGGTGGGGGAACGAGTCTCAGCATGCTAACCACGTTGAGTGAGGGTTACAAAGTACTGCATCTTCAAGAGCAGTCACTACCGCCGTTCAAAGCCTTGTACCTCGCGACTCTGGGTGCTGCGAAAGCGCTGTATCTTGACGACAAGATTGGCAATTTTGCGGCCGGTAAAGAGGCGGACTTTGTGGTGCTGGATTCAATGTCAGCACCGATGACCGCGCGCCGTTTGTCACGTACTGATGACGTTAGCGAAAAATTCTTTGCGCTGCTGATGATGGGTGATGACAGAGCGGTGTCGGCGACCTACCTAATGGGTGAGCCTGTCTATCTCGCGGGTCGCGCCTCAGGTGACGCTCCTACAGGAGTGCCGATAAAGACATTGTAGGAGCGTCACCTGAGGCGCGACCCGCAGATCTTATCTGCTAGCGACTTTGTGTGAGGTCATCCGCAAGTTTTCGGAGTCGGTCTATAACCGGCGCCAGTTCGGGCTTGTGCGTTTGCAACTCGTCGATCGACAATCCCGACAGTTCGTACGGCAACACCAGCCAGTCGCTTGTCTTATGGACATAGTAATCCGGCTCGCGAAGGGTTCTTTCCGTGGGGCGGTACCAGACGGTCGCGGTGCGAATGTCATGCGGTAGATTGCGCCGTGTTTTTTCTGTCAAACGGTCAATGACGGCTTTGACGCTGGAGCCTGTGCTGTAAACGTCATCGACGATCAGCAAAGAATGTTCCCGGCACAGGTTTTCCAGCAGATATTGCAGGCCATGGACACGAATACTTTCAGCCTTGTCGATCATGTCCGAATAATTCGCCTGCCCGGAGTACGAAGTGCGAATGGCAATGTGGTCAGTGGGAATGCCGAAATGATGCAGTCCTTCCTGCACAGCAATGCCGACAGCGCTGCCACCACGCCACAATCCGACCAGGAAATCGGGTCGAAAGCCGGCATCGTGAATAGTGGCAGCCAGCTTGAACGAGTCGAGCAACAGATCGTCCGCGGCGATGAATACCTTGTCCATGTTGATTGTCTCGGTACTGCGCAAGTAAGGTAGTATACGCGGCAGG
>SMVB01406912.1_pt1 | contig 11766 bp, 8 predicted proteins | sample 2456461 | NCBI WGS metagenome assembly SMVB01 (sample SAMN11095934, study PRJNA526329) | marine sediment metagenome | biome: Marine sediment; feature: Surficial sediment; material: Deep marine sediment; isolation source: Hadal surficial sediment | place: Pacific Ocean | collected 2014-05 | depth 0-1...
CCGCCGCGCCCTGCCGCTGCCGGCTGCATCTCTACGGGAGCGATTGCTCCTGGTGGCCACCCGCGCCACGGTTTGAGGTAGTATGCGGCGGTCATGCTGCCCGTGTTAAGAGTCCGTTTCGCACTCCTCCTGGCGGCCCTCACCCTGGCGGGAACGGCGCTCTCCGGGGCAGTGGCACCAGCCGGAGAGCTCCCCTCCGCGCCGCCCGGGACCGAGACCGTCACCATTTTTCTCGTGCGCCATGCGGAGAAGAGCAAGGACGACCCCCGAGATCCACCGCTCACCGCGGCCGGGCGGCAGCGGGCCGAGCGTCTGGCGGAACTCCTGGCCCGTGAGAAGATCACGCACCTGTTCTCAACACCGCTGAAGCGCACACAGCAGACTCTCGCTCCCCTGGCCGGCGCCCGCCATCTGGAGGTGACCCGCATCATGGATGTGGACGAGCAGATCGCCGCCCTTCTGGACCTGCCTGCGGGGTCCACCGCCGTCCTCGCCGGCCACTCCAACACGGTGCCGGCCCTGGTGGCCGGCCTGGGCGGCACCGTGTCGGCCACGGTGCCGGGACGTTCGGGGCCGCAACTCCACGATGACAGCCATGACCGCCTGTTCGTGGTCATCCTGACGGCACCCGCCGGCGCGCCGCAGCCCCGCCTGCTGCGCCTCCTGGAGTTGCGCTACGGGGCTCCGTGAGCAACCGGCTGAACGCCCTCCTGACCCTGCTGTTGCCCATCGCCTGGCTGAGCGCAGCGGAACTCGTTCTCACCATCATCTCCGCCGGCAGCGACCGCCCCTATGTCGCACGCCTGGGCGGCCGGATCCTGCTGGCTGAACTCCTTCTGGCCGTGGTTGTGGCCCTTGCCTGGTCGTTCATTTTCCCTGGGGGAAAATCGTCCTCCGCGCGCCGCAGGCTGGCTCTCGCCTGCGGACTCAGCGTCACCCTGGGCACCCTCACCGTGCTGGCCAACGGCCTGCCCCACAAAGTGCCGCCGGGAACCCTGCCGACAGCGGCGGCGTGGGGCATCGCCCTGGCCCTGGGCCTGGGAGCCATGCTTCTGCGCCGGGCTCTGGCACGAAGAGACGGAACAGGCATGGCCCTGCTCTATGAACCGCTGCTCATCGCCGTGGTGATGATCGGCGGCTATGGCCTGCTGCGCCTGCGCCGTCTCCCACCGGCCACCCTCACCGGTGCCGCCATATGGATGGTGCTGGGCGCGGCTGGACTGCTGGCCGGCCTGCTTCTCTCCCGCCTCCCTCCGCGTCCGTCCCGGTGGGCGGTCCTCTTCCTGCCGGTGATCCTGGCCACAACTCTGGGAGGCCTGGCCGTACTGCTGGGACGCACACCGTTCCCCCTGCTCCCACCTCGCTCCTCAGGGCCGCCGGACCTGCTCCTGGTGGTCCTGGACACCACCCGCGCGGATTTCGCCCCGGCCGCGAGCGACAGCGCCTGGCCGACGCCGGGTCTTGCCCGGATTGCCGCCGAGGGACAGACCTTCAGTTCCTGCTTTTCCACCTCGTGCTGGACCGTGCCGGCCCATGCTTCTCTCTTCACCGGGCGGCTGCCGGCGGCTCACGGCACCACCTGGAACCAGCCGCACCTGCCGGAGGATCTGCCGACCCTGGCCCAGCGACTGGCGCAAGCCGGCTGGCGCACCGCCGGTTTCTCCGCCAACCCATGGATCGGCCCCGCGTTCGGGTTTGACCGGGGTTTTGATCTCTTCCTTGAGGTCAACGCCGACCACCGCCCTCTGCGCCCCTGGGCCACCGCCTTCCTGCCGTCACGGCTGACCGCGCCGGCCCTGGATCTTTTCGATGACAAGGGAGGCCTGACCCTGGCCTCGGAGGCGTTGCGACATCTGGCAGGCGACCATGGACGCCCTGTCTTCACCTTTCTCAATCTGCTGGAATCCCACCTTCCCTATCTTCCCCCCCGCCGGTTCAGGAACCAGGTGGCGGCCGCCGGCTGGTCCCTCAGCCGGATCCACGCCCTGGATCAGAACCCTCTCGCCGGCCTGGCCGGCAGCGCCGTCGCCGACGACGACACTCGCCTCCTGCGCACCCTCTACGCCGCCGAAGTGGCCTACGCTGATTCTCTCCTCGCGCGCATCCTCGAGCGCCTGAGCCGGAGCGGCAGACTGGATCACACCATCATCGTCGTGACCTCCGATCATGGCGAGAACCTGAACGATCACGCCCCCCTGGATCACCAGCTGGGCCTCTATGACACGCTGGTTCATGTCCCTCTTCTGATCCGCTATCCAGCGGGCGTCCCCGCCGGCTCGACCGAGAACGGCCTGGTCTCCCTGGCCTCGATCCCGCGCCGGATCCTGCAACTGGCCGGCGCCCTTCCCGGCACTGATGAAGCCGGCGCACAGGCCCCTCCCGCCGACCAGGTCTATTTTCAGTACGCGCGCCCGGACCCTGTTCTGGACCGGGTCCGTTCGCGCCTGGGTCTCGACCCCTCGCCCTGGGATCGCTCTCTGGACGGCATCCGCAGCGAAGATCACAAATGGATCCGGTCTTCCGATGGACATCACATGGCCTTCGACCTGGAGGCGGATCCGCTGGAGCAAAACAACCTTTTCCATGCGGGGATGATGGATGAGGAGCCATGGTCCGCGCTGGCCGCCAGGCTGGAGCAGCGGCTGCCGGCTGGTGCCGCTGCCGGCACCGGCAGCCCTTCCCTGGAAATGTCACCCGAGATTCGCCAGCGCCTGCGCAGCCTGGGTTACCTGGACTGATCGCGCTCGGCCGACCTGATGGATGCCAACCTCATCCTGCTGAGCCTCGGCCTGGCCCTCACCGCCTGGGTTCTCGCCCGCGGCCTGCACCGGGCCCGCCGCCTGCACCGGCCGGGAGAACCGGCCTATGCCGCGGTGGCGGCGGATCAGTCGGCCCGAGCCATGGGTTTTCTGGCGCTCCTCTTCGCCTTGAAGGTTCTGCCGCTGCTGGCCCCTGCCATGGGCCTTCTGCGCCGCGATTTCCTTTTTCCCCTGTTGGGCCCTGTGGCGGCGGGGCGATGGCGCCTGGTGGCTGCTCCCGGTGCTGGCACTGGGCCTGGGGCTCGCATCCTCCTCTGGATCCTGGATCGGGCGACGGGAGGACGGGCCGGCCCGGTGTCCCTGGCGGTCGTCCTGCTGTCCACTCTCGGCCTCCTGCCCATGCTCGCCTGGGCACGCTGTTTTCTCCCGGAGCGTGGCGCCCGCGCCGCGGCCATCCTCTGGGTGATGACACCGGCCGTGGCCCTCTATGGAGCCACCTCCATGGACATGATCTTCGCCGTGCCCCTCATGGCTGCCGGCGCCCTCTTCGCCATGGCCCTGACACGGGAAGCGGCCGGCGCGCGCCGGCCTCTGGCTCTTTTCCCTCACCGCTCTCTGGCATCTGGGCCAGACGGCGCTCATGGAATGGTTTCTGGATACCCGCTGGTGAACGTCCCGGATGATTCTTCGCTCTTGCGGCGCCACAGGATCATCCGATCGATCTCACCGAACGATTTCACCTGCTCATACTGGCGCGCCAGCAAATCCCTCAGCAGCGGGTAGTGCTCTGGACTGTGGGCGCCGTTGGCGAACATATGGTCGTAGCTGGCGTCCACAACAAACAGGGGCCGCTCCTGTTCCATGTCGGCCATGAAGAGATCCCAGGACCCGGGCACGATCCAGTCGGCCGTGCCATCCGCCGGTTCAAGCCGCTCCCACGGCACCACGCCGGTCAGAAAAGTACTGGTGACGAAGCGGGTGGCGGGAAGGCGGCGGGCGTAAACCTGCACATGGGGGCGCATGCCCCAGACAAACACACGGTCATCAGGAGAACTGTTCGCCCGGATATAGCGAGCCGCAGCGGTCGCGAGGCCGTCCCTGCGCGGCCAGGCCAGGGGATCCGCCGCGTCCAGGATCCGGCCCGAGACCACCCATTCCCTGGTGCGCCTCAGCGTATCCAACCAGGGGCGCCGGCCGACCTCCAGTCCCAGCGCCGTCATCACCAGGAGAGTTACGGCCAGGGCATGGAGCGGCCGCGCGTGACGGATCTTCGTGCCCGTGAACCAGCCGCCCAGGGCTGCCCAGAAAGGCAGGGCCAGAGCAAAGTAATGGGCAAAGAAGCGCAGCCCGGCAAACAGACTGGCGAAGAGGGACAGTGCCAGCAAGAGGACGGCCAGCCTGGCCACACCCTGCCCAGGGTCGGCACGCCGGAAGCGGAGCGGGCCCCATAACACCGCCACCATGCCGGCCAGCCCCAGGGTGGCCACCGTGGCCACCGGCACGAGGAAATTGGTGACCGCCGTCCAGGGAGCCAGCAGCAGCCTCTCTGTGGTCACGCGCGTGGCGGCCATGTAGAAATTCACGTTGTAGCCATGAAAGCAAAAGAGGAATGACTCGAGTTCTCCCAGGGCCGCGTAGACCAACACCGTCAGCAGCGGCAGCGCCACAAATCCCGCCAGGAGGGCAAGAGGCCGGCGCAGGCGCAGGCGCCACGGCAGGCGCATACCGCCAGTGCTGATGAGATCCGCCGCCACCAGGGCGGGAGCCAGGATGCCTGCATTCTGCCGGCAGAGAAAAGCAACGCCAGCCAGCATTCCGGCAACGACAGCGAGCCGCAAGCCGCCGCCTCTCTGCTGCCGCGCACGCAGCCAGATCAGCAGGGCTCCCATGGCGGCGGCCGCCGCCGGGACTTCGGTGTTGAGAGAGCCTCCCACCGCCGGCAGAGCAGCGGCGAAGAAGGCTGCCGCCCACCAGGCACCGCCACCCATCCTGCGGGCAAGGCACGCCACCATCCACATGGTGCCCAGGGCGAGAACCAGCCAGGCCAGAGCCAGAGCGGCCAGGTTGAAGGCGCCGAACAGGGCGAACAGGATCTGGAAGAGGCCCATGGCCAGGGGTCCTTTTTCAATCCAGGCCGCGATGTAGGGCAGAGTTCCGGCGGCATTGGCTCGCGCCGCTGCCGCGGCGTAAAGCAGAACATCCACGTCCCGGGCCTGATCGATCAGAGCCGGGAGCCAGGAGAAGACGGCCGTTGCGGCCAGCACGACAGCGGCTATCCATCCGGGCACGGCGTGACGCGCCGGAACCGCAGGCGGGAGCGGGCGCGTCTCGCCTGCGGGCACCTCTACTGACCCATGAGGTGGGCGGCAATGAGCCTGCGGTGAGGCGCCAGGCGATGCTCGTAGAGATAGATCCCCTGCCAGGTGCCCAGGGCCGGTCGGCCACCGCTCACCGGCAGGGAGAGCGAGGTGGCGGTGAGGGCCGCACGCACATGGGCGGGCATATCGTCGGGGCCTTCCGCCGTGTGGCGCAGGAGAGGATCGCCGTCGGGGATCAGGCGCGACAGAAAGCGCTCCATGTCGGCCTGCACTTCCGGGTCCGCGTTCTCCTGGATGAGCAGAGAGGCCGATGTGTGGCGCACGTGCAGGGTGAGAAGGCCCTGCTCCAGGCCGCTGCCGGCCACCCAGGCCAGAACTTCAGCGGTGATCTCCACCATCCCGCGCCCCTCTGTCACCACCACGAACTCGGTGGCTGTCTGCTTCACAGGCCGGTGGCTTCCTTGAGCTTGGCATACACAGCGGCGGCGACCTTGCCGTTACGGGACGGGACGCCGAATTTCTTGCGGAACTTGTCCATGGGGATGACCGCCTTGGCGGCGCTGCGGTGGCCGCCCGCGTTCCCGATATCGCCGAACACCGCCTTGACCACATCGCCGGCCGACTTCTGGTAGCCCAGATTGCGCAACGAAAGGGTCACCTGCCCGCCCACCTCGCCGGAAATCGCGCACCACTTCACGTCATCTACCTGCAGGAAGAAATCGGCCAGCGCGGGGGCCAGATCATCCCGGGGGATGGGACCCAGATGGGCATAGAGGAATCCATCCGCGAACATGTGCTGCTGGCGCACCCGGTCAATGAACTGGAGACGCTCCATGGTGAGGCCCTGGCCTTCGATCTTGCGCATGACGTTCAGGTTGGCTCTCTGGTAGAGGTACATGAAGGATCGCAGATCCGCAGGGTGCACACCCCGCTCCAGGAACAGCGTGTCCGTCTTGATGGCATACAGCATGGCCGTGGCCATGCGCTCCGATACGGACACGCCGGCGGCCAGCAGGTGTTCCAGCATGATGGTGGACGTGGCACCGACCCGGGGGCGCAGATCCTTGAAGCGGGCCTTGTATCCCTTGGCCTGGGGGTGATGATCGATGACCAGATCGACCTCACGGAAGCGGTCGGCCCAGTAATGGGGCTGGATGTCGAGGACCGCGATGCGCTGGAAACGCGCCATGTCTGACTGGGTCAGGGTCTTCACGGTCAGATCGAGCATCCTGGTCATGCGCAGATTCTCAGGGCGGGTGACCGGCGCGAAGGTGCCGATGACCGCGGTCTGGCGATTGCGGCCCAAAATGGTGCGCAGGGCCAGGGCCGAGGCCATGGAATCGGGATCGGGGTCGTCATGAAGGAGGATCAGGATGCGCTCCGCCTTCTGAAAATCTTCCTGGTAGCGGTGCACGAGGCGACGGGTGGCCGCGTACTCCATCTCGACCTTGAGGCCGTCCTCCAGGAGGGCACGGAGGCGCACCACCTTGACCCCGGGAAACTGCTCGAGAAGCTGCCCTTCATCCAGGCCGCTCCCCTCCTTGAGAGCCACCACCACGGGCACCTGCCCGACGCGCTTCTGAATTTCCTCCAGTACGGCATAGGTGGAGCCCTTGTCCGCGAGATCGATGACGATGCGGGAGGAACCGTTCAGATCGAGGCGGTTATAAAGGCGGCTGGAACGCAGGCTGCCGGAAACGGCCTTGAGTCCCTTGCGTTTCAGGGAGCGGGCCAGATTTCCGTTGGGCGTGGCAAAGAGATAGGGCGTCTTCTCCCCACTCATGCGGTTGCCGAGAACCTGCGGCAGCAGGTCGTCATCCAGAAATAGAATCGTCGCCATAGGGGAAGGCCTCACTCCCTGTGGAGGAGGAGCTCCAGGGCATCTGCCAGAGGCTGCCCGTGCAGATCCATGGCCGCAACGCGGCCCTGGGCATCGAACAGAATGTTAAAAGGAATACCGGTGAGATGGATGCCGTACTCCCGGATGACCGGATCCTCCCACCCTTGGCTGAAGGCGTGGGGATAGGTGAGGCCGGCGCCCTGGGCATACTGGATGGCCATCCCCGGCGTCGAATCCATGTTGATACCGATGATCTGGATCTTGTCCCCGAACCTGGTGGTGATCGCCGCCAGGCCCGGTGCCGCCGCCCGGCAGGGACCGCACCACGTGGCCCAGAAATCCAACAGGATCGGTTTGCCGGCGAACTCGCTGAGGGTGACCTCGCCGCCTCCCAGGCGGGGCAGGGTGAAGTCGATGAGATCATCACCCACATGCAGGGTGCCCCGGCCAATCACATCGGAGCGGCCGGTCGATTGAGGACCGGGGATGGCGCCCTGCTGTCCCGCGTCCAGCGCGCCGGACGAGCGCCACGCGAGGGCTGCGGCAGTCAGGGCGGCATTGGGCGCCGGACGCTTGAGGCGCAATTCCTGGTTCCCGCCGGCCCGTCGGCGGACCTGCAGGGTCACGGCGTCGGCGCGCGGGGCCGTGAGGCGCGCCCGCACCTGCTCGAATGTGGCACCCTTGAGGCGGACGCCGTCAATGCTGAGGAAGGTATCTCCGAGACGGACGCCGGCGCGGTAAGCCGGGCCGTTGGGCACAAGGTCGCGCACTATCAGAGTCCCCTCTTCCTGAACCAGGGTCATGCCAAAGGAGGGCATCTCCCCGCCGGCGTCCGCAGCGAGAGAGGGCCCGGTCGGGAACACGGTCGCGAGCGCCGGCATGAGCAGGCACGCACCGACACAGATCGAGATGGCACGAAGGCTTCGCATGATCTTGAGGGGAGTGACCCGGCAAATTTTACTCCGTTCCCCACTCGCGCGCCAGCAGATCGGCATAAGTCGCGTGTACTCTTGAAGTTACACTTCTCTGGACCGTGCGAAGCCCGGCGGCACCGCCAGGGAGCGCAGCAGGGCATCGGCCTTGTGGAGTGTCTCTTGATATTCGTCTTCGGGATCGGAGTCGGCCACGATGCCACCTCCCACGTGGAGAGACGCGCCCGTCCTCCCGGCCAGGATGGTGCGGATCACCATGGACAGGTGGAAGCGCGCAGGTCCCGCAAACCATGCCAGACCGCCGGCATAAATACCACGGGGCTCGCCCTCCAGGGCCGCCAGCAGGGAGACGGCACGCATCTTGGGCGCGCCGGTCATGGAGCCGGGCGGATGCACCGCCGCCAGGATTTCAGCCAGGCCGACGCCGGGACGCAGGCGCGCCTGCACGACGGACACGAGATGATGAACTGACGTGAACGATTCCAGCCGGCAAAGAACCGGCACGGAGACACTGGCGATCTCGGCCACCCTCCCCAGGTCGTTGCGCACCAGATCCACGATCATGATGTTCTCGGCCCGATCCTTGGCGGAGACCTCAAGATCCCGGGCGAGCCGCGCGTCCGCGGCCGGGGTCTCTCCCCGGGGGCGTGTCCCTTTGATGGGCCTGCTCTCCAGCATGGCGCCCCTCCGCGCCAGGTAGCGCTCCGGGCTGAAGGAGAGCATGGTCGTGTCACCCTGCTGCACGTAGGCCGGATAGGAGACCGGGTTCTCCCGCCACAGGTGGAGAAAGGCCGCCGCGCGCCTGCTGTTTTCGGCGGGGAACCCTTCGAGAGACAGACCGTGGGCCAGGTTCACCTGATACACATCACCGGCGGCAATGGCATCAAGAACCGTCTGCACCCGCCGGCCATGCTGTTCACTTCCCACCGGCGCATGGGCGCCGCTTGCCACCGGCATGCCTGCCAGGTCCGGCGCCAGCCGCCGGCCCCGGGCCCCGGCCTGATGAATATCCTGGACCAGCAGCGCCAGGCGCGCCTGCGCCGAATCTGCCGAAGTGCTGTCCGCGGCCGCGACGGCCACCGCCCGCGCCACACCACGCCGCGGCCAGAGGACGAGATAGGCGGCATGGCGGCTGAGAACCGTGGCCGGCAGTTCGTGACCGATCCAGCCGACGGTCAGGGGGCGGCGCCAGGGATCGCCATCCGCGGCGGCGTCCTCATCATCCTGAGAACCGACGAACTTCTCCACGGCGGCGAGCAGGTCGCCGGCACCGGTCTCCCAGGGAAAATCCGGACCGTTCTCCCGAGCCAGTTCCAGCCGGTCTTCAGGCCACGCCCCCATGAGCAGGAACGGGTCTTCTTCCTCGCCGAACAGGGAGGCATCGCCGCCGAGAAGGAACGGTTCCACCTTCTCGCCCAGGTCGCGCAGGGCGGCCAGTCCCAGCAGGAGATGGCCGGGGTCGGGCATGGGATCCAGGTCCACCGTGGCCACCCCGCGGGTCATGGTGCCGGCTGCAGGATCAGGGTCGAGACAGCGGGACGCGCGGGCATGACGATTTCCAGATCGCCCAGTTCCTGCCACAACTGCGCCTGATCCACGAAGTGGCTGCTGGCCGGTATGCCCGACTGGCCGGGGGGGATCACCATGCGCAGGCCGCCCCCCTCCCCCATGTCGGCCACCATGCGCATGGCCGGCATGGCGAACACATCGAACGACCGGGATGCTCTGAACGCCGCGGCCATGAGAACGCCGCCGGCTCCCCCCACCGGCAAATCGGGGCCGTTGAACCAGCGCGCCAGCAGCGGTAGCCGGCCGAGGGGGTGAACAAAATGCACCCGGTGCATGTCAGGCCAATCCCATGTTGCGGGACCACCCGGCACACGGCTCTCCATGTCTTCCCAGGCCGCGGCCAGGGCTGCGTTCACCTGGCTGTTCACGGTCTCCACACGGTCGGATGTGCGCGTATCATCCCACCAGTCGTGGACCAAGCCCATCGGCGCGCCATCCTCGAAGTTCTGAGGAGCAAGCAGCTTCATGAGGCCGGCGTCGGCTGCGCGATTCAGTGAGTCGCCCAGTTCGTCCGCGAAGAGGCTCACCAGCAGGTTCTCATGAAAGAGAGCGTAGAGACCCGGGGCAGGGCCCTCATCGTAGCGATGATCCCAGGCGGCCAGGATGTCCCAGGCCTCGACCGCATTCTGGACCCCGGGATCCGCTTCCCAGACGCCCTGCCGGAGGAGTTCTGCCAGCGGCTCAAGGATCAGGGCGGCCCGGCGTGAGAAGGTGTCACCCTGCATGACACGGAATGAAGCGGCGTCATGATCCCGGCGCGGAGCAAGGAGCGCTCGTGCCCGGGCCGCCCGGTCGGCGCGAATCCAGACACCGTTCCAGCCATGGGCGCGCGGGCCGCGCATCACGCGGTTGTTGGCGGTGACCAGGAAACCTCTTCCCGGATTCTCGCTCCAGGGCCGGTCCAGGGGATCGTCCCAGCCGTCGAACAGCTGGCCATGGACACGGCCCGCCACCGGCAACAGCCCGCTGTATCCGGCGCGCCGCACCAGGTTTCCCGCAGCGACATAGCCGATGGTGCCATCCACATGGGCGTAAACAAGATTCTCCGCCGGCCGATCGTGCTCAGCCGCCGCCGCCCTGAAGGCGGTCCCGTTCTCGGCAAGGGCAAATCCGCGCAGAGCCGTGAGCGCGCCCACTCGGCCGGCCGGCCAGGTGGCCCGGACCAGAACCCGGCCCGGACGCCACTCCTCGTCCACAACCGGCCCGTGGATGGTGCTGCGCACCATCTCGGTCACCGCCTCGCCGCCGCGCACCTGGATCAGCTCTTCCCTCTCCTGGAAGGGCCTGCCGGCACCGGCCGCATCATCCAGAACCAGGTAGCGCCCAGGGTCCTCGGGATGCACCGTCTCCACCACATAGTCGGCCACATCGGCGGTGAGGATGGTCACCCCCCAGGCCATCTTCCCGGTGCGGCCGATGATCACGCCGGGGAATCCCGGCACCGTGGCACCGGCCACATGGACCTGCGGCCAGTTCAGATCCACCATGTAGAATGGCGCCGGCATGCTCAGAGCGAGATGAGTGTCGTTGGCCAGCAGCGGCGCACCACCGGCGGTGCGCGCACCTGCCACCACCCAGGAATTGGAACCGTAGACCGTGTCGCTCCACAGCGCCGTCATCTCTTCCTGGACCAGCGGGCGCGCCACGGCACTTATCTCTGCGGCGGGGAGGTCCGGCATGTCCAGCGCCAGACCAAGGTCAGCGGCTTGCCGGTCCAGGAGAGTGGCCGTGAGACGGGCAGCGACATCCGCATCGACGGCGCCTGCCGGCACCACGTCTTCGAGAATCACCACATCATCTTTGAGGCGCCCGTCCAGCAGCCAGGCCGCCGCCCGGATGCCCACCTTCTCCGCCGCCGCAAAGCGCACAAGCTCGCGGGAGGAATGGGACAGGCTCTCCTGCATGGCCCGGATCACCAGGATCGAATCCTCCGCCGACCACGGCGAGAAGCTGGCGCGCAGGAGGAGATATTCCACGGGCAGGGCCCATGCCGCCGCCACGGCTGCATTGACGCCGTCGGCATACGCTTGCAGAAAATCGCGAGCGCCGGGGGTGCGCGCGATGCTCTCGGCCACACCCAGGTACACACCTCGCCGCCGTGCCTGGCGATCAGCCGACACCGCCATGGGGCCGAACAACTCAGAGAGGCGGCCGGCGGGGCTGCGTCGCATCAGGTCCATCTGAAAGAGACGATCCTGACCATGCAGGAAGCCGGTGGCGAACGCGGCATCGCTCTCCGATCCGGAAGTGACATGGGGAACGCCAAAATCATCTCGAACAATGGTGATGGCCTCGGCCGCCCCTTGTACGAGGAGCGTCCCTGTGGTCACCGGCAGAGGTGCCTGCCA
>SMVB01405301.1_pt1 | contig 11764 bp, 10 predicted proteins | sample 2456461 | NCBI WGS metagenome assembly SMVB01 (sample SAMN11095934, study PRJNA526329) | marine sediment metagenome | biome: Marine sediment; feature: Surficial sediment; material: Deep marine sediment; isolation source: Hadal surficial sediment | place: Pacific Ocean | collected 2014-05 | depth...
AGCGTAGGCTGTTGCCACGCCTGCGCTGAGCCTGTCGACTGGGTCGTCGCCATCCTTGCGCCGACCACACTCAGGCCCGCGACATACGACTCCTGGAGGACCGTCCGTGACGCCGCAAGAACTTGCACAGATACTTCACAGCGTTCCGGGAAGGGGCTGCGTAGTGGTGACAGGTGCCGGTATCAGGGCGATCAGCGACCTGTTTTCGCAGCCCGGTACTTCGCGCACAATACTTGAAGCGCAGGTGCCATACGCACGAAAAGCCCTTGATGAATTCGTTGGCTTACAGGCCGACCAGCACGTTTCAGCCGAGGAAGCCTTACTGATCGCCGAGGCCGCCCTGAAACGCGCCCGTCACCTTGCCGATGACAACGGGGCCAACGATGAGGGGGAAGAGCTGCTGTTTGGCATTGGCTGTACTGCCGCAATCGCAACTGATCGCGTCAGGCGTGGAGAAGACCGTGCACATGTCGCGTGGACCGACGGCACTCGATCGGGCGGTGCATCCGTATGGTTCGACAAGAGCGCCCGCACGCGGGAAGAAGAAGACATTCTCGTGTCTGCTATCGTTCTGAACTCAATCGCAGAGGCAATTGGCGTCGATGAGCGGCTCGAGATCGATGTGCTTGATACGGAACGGCTTGATGAGCTCGATTGACAGGTTGTACACCGAGGAAATTCCAGCACTGGTTATCGCGCCATCCGGCGATATTAGTGAGACGTTGCCAGAAAGCCCGCTCGTGCTCGCAGGCTCGTTTAACCCCCTCCACGACGGCCACCGCGAAATGCTCGCCGCGGCATCGGAACTCACAGGGAAGACGGGCTATCTGGAAATTTCCATTCAGAACGTCGACAAGCCACTGCTCCCACGATCCGAACTGACCAGGCGGGCAGCGGCAATTACGTCGATTGGCCTGTCTCTAATCGTGACGAGCGCCCCCCGGTTTACCGAAAAATCATCCGTACTCCCTGGCACAAGTTTTGTGATCGGATTCGATACGTTCGTCCGCCTGCTTGATGAAAAGTATTATCCCGACCATGTAGCGGGCGAGGCTTCGGCGGTGGAAAATTCCCTCAACCTCATCGAAGAGAACCGCTGCAAATTCGTTGTTGCCGGCCGAAAAGATGATCAGGAAGTGTTCAACGAGTTGTCGTTGGCCGAAATTCCGGCGCGGTACCGGAAGATGTTCATCGGACTGAGCGAATCTCAGATTCGTTCGGATATATCGTCAACAGAACTGCGAGACCGATCGAAATAGCAGACAGCAAGTGAAACAGCACCCCGGTACCCCGCCCGGGGATCTAACCCCCGGTTATTATTCGCGTTGCTCAAAGATTCAAGTAAGGAATAAAAATGGTCGCAACCGACCTGAAGAACTCACGAAAGTCCACCGCGTCGGTCGAACCGATGTTCGTCGAACGCTGGTCCTCGAGATCGTTCACGGACAAGCCGCTGACCGGCGATCAAATCGCCTCGCTATTTGAGGCCGCCCACTGGGCACCGTCGAGCGGTAACGCGCAACCCTGGCTGTTTGTCTATGCAACTGACGGCCCGGACCGTGAACGCCTTAACTCTGTGCTCAATGAGGGCAACTCCCGGTGGGCACCGAAAGCACCGATGCTGGTGCTTGTATTTGCGCGCAAGGTCACCGAGGACGGACAGAACATCCGTACCGCCCATTTCGACACCGGGGCCGCCTGGATGTCGCTGGCGCTGCAGGCAAACCGGATGGGCCTGAACACCCGGGGGATGGGAGGGATCGACCTGGACGCGGCTTACGACGCAGCGGGAGTCCCGCGCGAAACGTTCGAGTCGATATGTGCGATCGCGGTGGGCACGCGAGGAACCGATTCCGATCTCGACACAGGCATGGTAAAACAGAATTTTGCGAACGACCGCAAACCCGCCGGAGAGATTGCGTTCAAGGGTCGCTTTTCCGGGTAAGCGCTATTAGTCGGGCAGACGTCTATCGGGATGCTCGCGAGCATATTTGGCCTGTCGCAGACCGAACGTCTCCTGCAACTGCACTGTCAGACCGCCGTCGATGGCGAGCGTGTGACCCGTGATGAACGACGCCTCGCCGGAACAGAGAAAGGCGATGCCGTTTGCAATATCGTCGGGGGTTCCAGTCCGGCGGACCGGGTACTGCTCGGCAAAAAACGCCAGGCCGTCGGGGTTATCTTCCCACATCTTCGCCAGTCCCTCGCTCACGATGTGGCCGGGGGCGATTGCGTTCACCCTGATGCCATCGGGGCCGTACTCGGTCGCCATCTGCCGGGTCAACCCCACAACACCAGCCTTTGCGGCCTCGTAGACCAGCATTCCGGGCTCCTGGAGCAAACTGTGGACCGAGGCAAGGTTGATGATGTTCCCGCCGCCTGACGCCTTCATGTGGGGGATGGCGTGCTTCGCACCCAGGTACAACGCCTTCAGCAACACGTCGAAACCGTAATCCCAGTCGCTTTCATCAACAGTGGTGGCGCTACCGTGAATCCTTGATTCGCCGGCGATCACACCAAACGCGTTCTGAACAAGAATGTCCAGGCGTCCGTACCGATCAACGGCTTCGCTCACCATTCGGGCGATATCGTCACTCTTGGCAACATCGATATGACTCGCCGAAGCTGTACCACCGGCCCCCTCGATCCGCTCCACGTTCTCAGCCGCCGCTGCGTCGTCGATATCAGCGATGAATATCGAGGCCCCCTGAGACGCCAGTTTTTGTGCGGTCGCGCCACCGATTCCGAGCGCGCCGCCAGTAATGATCGCAACCTGGCCTTCAAACCTGCTCATGTCGCCTTTTCGTTTCGGCTAAATATCGATTAATGATGTGTCTGATAAGCCAAATGGTATCGGAAGTCGGCTGGTGAACCGAACGGTGGTGGACGATGTTCGATCAAGATGTGACACTGCCTGCATGTCATACGTCCCGACCAGCGTTCACCAAATCACATTTGAATGGCTCCACGAGGTGATGAATCTTGGTTTATATGGGATGAAAGCCATCGGATTCTCCAAGATGACCGGTCACAACCCTGATCTTTCTCAACTCTTCAGGGGTCAGATTAAGTACCACTCCCGCACCGACGCGCATCCTGACACGATTATTGTGAAAATACCGCCCGAAGACAAACTTGTTCGATTGCGTGAAGCCGCCTATGGGCCATATGTCGGCGAGCTTGGTTGCTACCGACTATTGGCAGAATTTTACGGCGGACCAATCGCTCGCATGTTCGGAGCAGTCGAGAATCCTGCCGAAAAGACGGTTGCGTTCGTGTTCGAAGATCTCGGAGAACTTCCGGCTGGTCAAAAGTACGCCCGAGTCGATCTTCAGGTGGCCAAGTTGACACTAGACTTCATGGGCACTTACCACGCTCGATACTGGGACGACGAAGAGCTTGGACGCCAGCCCTGGATTCGTGATGCCGATTGGTCGTTCCTTTTCAACCAGGATCCGCTTGATTCAACTATCGGGTGGCAGGTGATTCGAGACGACGATCGTTTCGAAAAATCTGGTGGACTCGTGGTCGCTGGCGAGTATCTTGGACCAAGATTGAACGATCTTCGAGTTGCGCTACGCAGCCGGCCAAATACGCTGACGCACAACGACTTTCACCAGGGCAACGTGCTTTTGCGGCAATCGCCCACGGGGCCGACGCCGGTAATTATCGACTGGCAGTTGCCGGCGTTCGCGGGCGGGACGAACGATCTTGCGAAATTCATGATGACAGCCGTGCCGTTTGAGATCCTCGCCGAAAACGAGCACGCGCTGGTCGCACACTACGTCGACGTTCTCAAGGCGAACGGTGTGACCGATTATTCAGTCGACGAATGCTGGTGGGACTACCGCAGGGCGCAGGTCATGGTGTTCGGTAACTACGCGATAGGCGGCATCGAGCGATCTGCGGACGGCTCGGTGGCCCATTCTTCAGGCGATTCAACCCATGCGGTCATAAGGGCCCTTGGCCTGATCGACCCGGGCGAGCTGAACGGGTTTTTACCCTAGCCTGCTGCTTTCGACCGTTGCTTGAACAGGGCGAAGCTGGCCGTGTACCCATGCAGGAAAGTCTGGTCCCCGATGGGTCCGATCTCGCCGTTTGAAAAGAACCCGGCGATCGGAATATCGGCCACCATCTCGGTGAACATGCCGATGTCGTGGTCGGGCGAACCGTACAGATACTGCCCGCGGCCCAGACAGCTGAACAGCAGGGCAGAGGCCGGGGCATCGCCCTCATCGAGGTTGTCGATGTACTCTTCGAGCATCATGCGCAGGTCTTCGTCCGCCGCCTGAGCATCCCTGATGAAAAATTGCACGATCTGGCCTTCCTGGACCAGCTCGCCAACCGCCAGCGTGCCATCTTCTTCATCGGCACCTAAAACGTTCCGAATTAAGAACTCACCCTCGCTGCGGTCCTGCGCCAGCCGGTCCATGACGATTCCAATCTGGAGCGATCGCCTGATCAACCGTTTTTCTCGCGCCGTGGCAGTCTCGAAAATGTCGCGGAGCACCTCCATCGGCGTCTTGTCACCGAGCCTGGAAATTACGTTCAGTTCCGATTCGGTCACCATCAGCGGCTTGCCGATAGGCCGGCAACCCTGGGCCACTACTGTTTCCACGGCAAGATCACCGGTAAATGCAACTCCGACCGCTCCCGTTCCGATCATTTTCTCGTTCAGGAAAAGCGCATTCGTCCCGGGCTGTCCGCCACCACTCGCGAGCCCGCCTATTTTCACTGTAGACGGGTATGCAAAGTCGAGTCCCGCCAGCAGGTGATCGCTACGGAGAGTGAACGGATCGGGCAGCAGCATGATCGCCGGGCAGTCTTCGGGCCGGATCCCGAGAAGGGACTGCCACTCTTCAGGAGCGGCATCGGGACTTGGAAGTTCGTCCTGGTTCACATGGAACGGAATGATATCGACACCCGGTAATATCGCCGCGGAAATGGCGATTCCCGGCCGCCGCTCCACCTCCTGGCCGCCACCTATTACACCCGCGGCAGAACAGCCGATCAACACGCGGGCACCGAGCGCTTCCGCAAACGCCCCGGGCGCGGAAGAATACGACGTGGAATGGTGAGATGAAACGAACACCACGGCGAGGTCGGGCTGTTGGCCGCCCAGACTCGTAATAATTTGCTCAGATGCCTCGTTGACCGCCTCAGTAAACGAGGCCGAATCAGAAACGGCAGAACTCCACTGCAAGTTTTGCATCTCCTGTCCTGCTCCGGGCCCCGGTTAGAAAACCAGGTCCAGGCAGGGAGAGTCCAACCGCAGCGCGCCCCGACCCTGCCAGCAGTGCGGAGCGTTGTTGCCCTACAGAGTTGGCAAGACGGCAGCCACTGCCGCGATTGTCTTATCTATATCTTCGTTTGTATGAGCCGACGAAAGGTGAGTCCGTCCGTTTGAAGCAAGCCGGATTCCCTGTTTCAGCATTTCCCTGGCGAACCGCCCGTATTTGTCATCATCGCAATTCCGTGCGTGATCTCGCCAGTTCGTGATTTCTTGTTTCGTTGTGAACGATATCGCGAAGACGGAGCCAAGACCTTGAACATGCAAGTCGGACTCCTGCGATTTTGCGACGTCGCGCAAGCCGTCCATCAGGCGGTGTCCTTTTTCGTTCAAATTACGGTAGAACTCGTCCCCCTCGTCCTGGATGTATTTAAGCGACGCATATGCGGCCGCGATCGACATGACGTTCGAGTTGAAACTTCCCCCGTGATAGACGGTCCCGTTGCCGATGTAATCCATCACGTCTCGGCGGCCCGCGATCATGGCGATCGGGAATCCCCCCGCCATCGCCTTTGCGTAGGTCGCCAGGTCAGGGGTGATCCCCAGCATTTCCTGTGCCCCGCCAGCAGCAACACGAAAACCGGTAATCACCTCATCGAACGCCAGGAGCGCACCGTTTTCGCGGCACAATCGCTGCATCCCTTCCATATAGCCCGGAACCGGAATGATGCAGTTTGTGTTCGCCAGAATTGGCTCGGTGATGACCCCCGCGATCTCACCCCGGTGATCGGCGAACACTTTTTCCAGTTTTTCGAGATCGTTCCACTGGCAAATGACCAGGCCCTCGGCGGTCGCCTGCTGCATGCCTGCCGACTCGCCGACTGCCACCGGTGCATCTTCCGGCCCGGCCTCATCGAGCGGTGGGTGAACGCTCCAGTTCACCGAATCCATCCAGCCGTGGTAGTGGCCCTCAAACTTGATGATCTTTGGCCGCCCCGTAAAACCCCGCATGGTCCGGAACAGCAGCTGATCGATCTCGGTGCCTGACGATGCGAAACGCACCGTAGCGTCTTCCATCGGGATCATGTTCAGTGCCATTTCGGCAACTTCGAGTTCGCGCTCGAACTGGGCTGCGAAAATGTAGCCCTTCGCCATGTCCTCACTCACCTGTCGGTTAATGAAATCGGGCGAGTGTCCGAACAGGTTCGGGCCCATGCCCTGGATATAGTCGATATATTCGTTTCCGTCGACATCCCACATCCGAGAGCCACGGGCGTGAGTGAAGAACAGTGGCACATCGGCTGGTTCGTTCAACCTGATCTGGCTGGAAATACCCCCCGCCACCAGCAACTTTGCCCGTTCAAATAGACGTACCGAACGTTCGTGATTCATGAATGGATAACCTGCCGGAGATTCCGGGTTTGAAAGTGCCAGCCCGAAGTGTAAAGCCCGATATGCCGGGCTGCAGCCCGATCGACAGGAGAACTGTAGCCTGCCTGGGCGAAATCTAACGGGTAAGCGCCGTGTTAGAGGCCGGGGAAACGATCTGCGGCCATAGCGATTCACTGTCGGCGGTCATTGAGCGAGCTTGTTCGCCATCGTCCTCAGCATCGATGAGTTCGAAGCTGGACGCCGGCAGTTTCAGCACGAATGTGGTTCCGCTCGCAGCGTCACCGCTGGTTTCCTGCGAAATCGTCAGCGTGCCATCGTGTAGCTCGGTCAGGTACCTGGCGATAGAGAGCCCAAGGCCCGACCCCTGGACCGGAGACGTATCAGCGAGCTTTCCGCGATAGTAGGGTGAGAAAACCGCATCGACCTCGCTGTCATCGATCCCAGGACCCTGGTCGATCACACGAACCACCTGGTCTTCGCCGTCGCGGAGAATTTCTATGCGGATAAGACCGCCCTTGGGTGAGTACTTGTGGGCGTTGCTAACAAGGTTGGCGATTACACGCTCGATTCGTGGCTCATCAATCATCAGCGGGTGTAGCGAGTCGATTACGTCAAGTTCAACTTTCTGATCACGTGCTGAAATCGAAGGCTGGAGCAATGCCACGGCCTGCTCAACGACATTGCTAAGCCGTACGGGCTCGCGGTTGAGTTCAAGGTGGGCGCTCTGCATTGCGGCATAGTCGAGCGATTCTGATGTAAGCCGTTCCAGCCGCTGGATCCCGTTCTGCAACGTCCTGATCAATCGGTCACGCTGCTGTTCCGACGCATTCCCGTTCAGTACGTGATCGAGCAGTTCCACGGACAGTTTTATTGCGGTTATCGGTGATTTCAACTCGTGCGAGACCGTCTGCAGCAGAATCGATTTCAAGTTGTCGAGACGCTCAAGCTCTTCACGCCGCTGGGCCTCTATTGCGTATGCCCGGGCGTTGTTGATGGCCATGGCCGACTGATCGGCAGCGGCAGCCACAAAATCGAGCTCGGCCGACGAATAATCGCCGCCTACAAGTTTCGGACCCACATAAAGGAACCCGGTCAGTTCACCACCGGCCTTCAGCGGCACGATCATTTCGGCCCCCAGCTCAAGTATCGTGGAGCGTTCGAGTTCGTTCGTGGCCTGCAGATAAGGATCTGTCGCCATATCGATGCGGAAAAGCGGGGCTTCGGCGGTCTGTAGTCGGCGAGCGAATAAACCTCCAAGATCAATCGCCAGTCGCCCGGTATGTCCACGAGTGTCGTAGTAGACCTCGAAAACCTTCTCATCCGAATCGGGTAGTGCGACCCCTACCCAGTCGGTACGCAAAATCTTCCGAACGTTATCGCCAAGGTGTGAAACCACTGCTTCGAAGTCTGTGATGTCACGCAGGTCCGAGTTCAACTGGACAAGGGCGTTCAACATGTCGAAACGCTCACGGAAAAAGAGCCGGTCGACGGTCGTCTGAACCTTTTGCAAAAGAGGCTGAATGAACAACCCGGTAATAAATATCGTGGAAATTGCAGCAAGCAACGCGGCAGCGGTGCTCAAATTAGGCAGCACGAACCAGAGTATTCCCACGGCAATCCCGTAAACGCCGAGCGTAATAGTGCTTATAGCCGTGTATGCAAGACCCTTCCGGGCGACCATGCGCAGTTCCATCAGTCGGTATCGGGTAAGCGCAAAGGTGGCGATGACACCGAAGCCAATGTTGCCCAGCACGCCCATCGGATAGATGTTCAACCCGAGCGACGGAATAAAATCGCTCGTCGCACCCAGCAGCGAGACGATTGCACCAAGCCGCAACAGGCGGAGCTGGGTCCGCTTGCGCGATCCCGCATCGCGCAGCGCTTTTCGAATGTCGTAAATGGCGAGGGCCACCGGCGGGTAAGAAGCCAGCAACACCAGACCGAAGTAGGGTGTGATGGCCGGTGCAAACCCGTAGAACTTCACATCCATTCCCGACGCCGTGAGACCAAGCAGCGACAGGACTGCAGCTCCAGCTCCGAGCGCGTAGAAGCTGATGAGTACAGACCTGTTTCGCTTCAGTCCCGCAAAAGCGTAAGTGAAGTGATAGAAGAAGATGCTGGTGAAGGGAATCGCCGCGAGCGCGAACTTTTCTACTGTGTACGCACGGTCAGCGTCGGGGAACGCATCTCGCATCAGGAATATCGTTATGCCCCACGTCCCAAGTGCCACCAGGAACAATGTGAACAGCCGGTTCAGGCGATCACGGGGCGCACTGAGAAGCACAATGCTGACCAGGAAGATGCTGATCACGAATTGCACCATCGGGAGGAGTATGTAGATTTCGTTCATACAAGCTGTCTCGGAGGGGTGACCGGGTTCCTCTTTGTTATCGTGCCAGGTTCACCAGTTCAGAAACGTCGCTTTCGCTCGAGTTCATACGCGGTGGGACGAGGTCGTGCAGTTCGAGCCCCTGCCGTAGCCGATTATCGTAATACCTATCCCACGTGCCAGACGGCAGTAAAGTGACCTCAAGGGGTCGAATTCCCAGCATGTCTTCAAGATCACGATAGAAGTCGTCCTCAGAACGGAGCGCCAGATGGAGCTTGTGTTCCGCATCGGCCTTCTCTACGCCGCCATCTGCTTCTGCATATAAGTGGAGAATTGGCGTGCCGTCGCGGTGCTCGGTCCTGGCCGTCCATGAACCTATCGGCAGTCCGGTGTCCTGCACCGCCTGCCACATCGTCTTCTCGTCGATTCGCGTGAACCCTGCAATGTCGAGCCGGTCGTCCGAGCGCCCCAGGAATTCAAATTCAGGCAATGATTCAACACCCGACGGGGGTAAGAACCGAACCTGGTGGCCGAGCCGGTACCGCACGAACGGCATGCCGTAGAAGCTCGAAATGATCACTTCATACTTTTCGCCAATTCTCACTTCGCTCAGAAGGTGAGTCTTGGCCGGGTACGCTGGGTCGGCTTCAAGTTTGGCCGCTTCCGACACGGGCAGGAACTCGAGGAAATTCATATAAGGGTTGAATATCATCCCGTTGGCGCCCTTCGACTGAACGCCCATCACTCCACCCTCGGTACAGGCGTAGATCTCAAGTGGAGCCATTCCCCAGTACCCTTTGACTTTGTCGCGGAATACAGGTGTATCTACACCCCAACCGATGATGCCCTTGGGGTCCCACATGTCTCCCGCCCGGGGCTTTCGGCCGCTCAGCCCGGCCTTCAGCACTGCAAGCGCAAGTTTCATTTTCGCCCGCCAGCTGGTTTTTGTTTTGCCACCACCTGACTTCTTACCGTTCTTCCTGCGTGAGAGCGAATCGTCGAACTGCTTACCCGCACTGACAAGGACCGAGGTCATTGAAATGATCAGATCGACGCTGTTTTCCATCGCGGCCTCGAAGTTCGAACGGACCTTGGTCTTAAACTCCATGTGCTCGGCAGCGGCTGGTTCGAGAATGCCCTTCAAGCCGAACCTGCGTTCCATCCCGAATGCCACAAATCCCGAAAGGTACGGGCGGGGCGGCACGTTGTACATGATCGTAGAACCCGGGCCGATTCTCACATCGCCCGGTTCACGGGCTGTCGAAAGCAGGAACCCGCCCATAAGGTTATCGAGCATGCGTGTGTAGGCTCGTCGCGTGTAGGGGACATACTTGTAACGTGCCTGCGCGCCTGTCGTGTGCACCCACATGTATTCGAACGACGGGAGATCATTTCGTGCTGTCGGGTCGAGATACCTGGTGTAATCGGAGTATGTGGTGAGCGGAATGTTCTCGCGAAACTCGCTGGCGGTGCGCGGTTTGCTCAATCGCAGCAGTCTCATGCCGAGCTTGCTGCCACCGATCGCCCGCACCTGCTCTATCAGCAGCTGCTCCTGGATTTCGCAGAACTGCTCGACAGAAAGCTGACGGAATCCGGTAAACCGCTCCCACGCGGTTTCCTTGTCCCAGTTCGCGACTGGAACCTGCATGTGGTAGTTCAGGTCTGCGGCTGACAGCATGGAAATTATTATGCCCAATTCCGAGCGGATGACTCTACTTTTCCTTGACCGGAGTCAGTAACTGCAGGTCGATCTAAATTCATGGGAGATGCTACGCCGCAAATCGCTAACTGCGCATTAAAGAAGGTATTGATCAGGTCAGTGATCAGTCGGGGGGTGGTGAGTTCTTGCCAGACTTACCGTTACTCTTCAGGTATTTTCTCCGTCGCTCACATACCGATATCCGACTCCCCGTTCGTTGACAATGCCGGTCTCCGCTGTTGGGTCGTCGCTTAACTTTTCTCGAAGTGTCCGTATGTGTGTTTTTATGTAACCCTTGGCATCGATGTATTCTTCGCCCCAACCGGCACGGAGCAGTTCTTCATGCGTGACCACCCTGTTGGCGTTCCTCAGAAGGTGTTCTAGCAGGCTGAATTCCGTGGGTGTAAGGCGAACGATCTCACCGGCGACCGTCACCGAGCGCCGATCAAAGTCGACGCTTAAAGAAGAGTCGGTGTAGGTCGATTCAGGAGCAGAACCCTGGGACCGCCTGAGAACGGCCTGCAGGCGTGCGAGGAACTGGAGATGGCTGAACGGCTTGGTCACATAGTCATCAGCACCCGCGTTCAGGCCCTTGACGATGTCGATCTCCCTGTCACGCGCAGTGAGCATCACAATTGGAATCGACGATTCAGCCCGAAGTTTCTCGCAAACCTCAAGGCCATCAATATCGGGCAGACCCAGATCAAGGATCACGACATCAGGCGTGTGCCGGCGCGCGAGCTCTAACCCCGTCAGACCGTCCGCAGCTGTGTGGACACTCGATTTTGGCCAGTTGAGCTCTATGGCGAGAGAGACCATATCCTGGATCCCAGGATCGTCGTCGATTATCAGAGCGGTGATCACTCTGTCGGACTGTTGCAAGAAATAACGCCCCCCACATTCACTAGTTGAGAAGACGTCCTCAACTGATGACCCCGTGCACGATTCATCATCACATTCGTATAATCTGACAGATTACTACTTAATAGGGCAGTGGTACCGTGTCTACGATGCGCTGTGATTGCCCAAGTGTGTTGGAAACAGGATATCCTCTGGCTGAACCGTTGGGGTCGGCAATTTGAGCCCCGCGGATAGTGCGCTCACCTCTGGCATC
>SMVB01067931.1_pt1 | contig 11763 bp, 11 predicted proteins | sample 2456461 | NCBI WGS metagenome assembly SMVB01 (sample SAMN11095934, study PRJNA526329) | marine sediment metagenome | biome: Marine sediment; feature: Surficial sediment; material: Deep marine sediment; isolation source: Hadal surficial sediment | place: Pacific Ocean | collected 2014-05 | depth...
ATGTCTGTGGGCAGTAGGTCTGACGTGAACTGGATCCGGGAGAACTTCCCTTCGATGGATTCGGCGATCGTCTTGGCCAGAAGGGTTTTGCCAACTCCGGGAAGGTCATTCAACAAGACGTGTCCCTGGGCAATCAGCCCAAGGAGCGCTAGATGAATGTTCTTTTCCGAAGTCACCACTACTCCGGCGACGTTGTTTGCAATATCATTGAAACGGGCTTGAAATCCTTCAATCCCGTGGTATCCGTTCGCTTGTAGCTGGGTTCGCTCGGCTAGTGCCATTTCAGTGGTCCTTGTAGCTTCACACGGCCCAAGCTGGTTCTTTGCAGCCCCGGGCCGTGTGAATTCTCTTGTGATTCCGGAATATTAACTTGCCGACTGGGTTGCAGGTTCGCCTAGGCTTCGGTAGCTGTGCCTGCCTCCGTGGGACATCCTGCGCCGGGTGCCTGACTCCGGTTGGGGCACGGTCGGGGCTGGTACAGGCTCCAGGCTGATTTGAGATGGGTCGATTTGTTCGCTGGCAACGTCTTTGCACATACCACACTGCATGCATGAAACAAAGATGCCGTACTGATCGTTCTCCACGACCAGATCTCCACTGCAGCGCGGACATTGTTTGAACCAATACATCCTAACCTCCTAACCACTTAAGAGGCCTCCTGCCCGCTGCCATTGTCAGGATCGAGATTTTGCTGGGTGGCCCGACATTGGCATTTGGTCGGCAGTGGCCCACGATTGCTGTTTTGGCGCCTTTTATTGGTCTAGCCCGGCTTCACCCATAGGGCTCGGCCTAGAAAAAATAATGAATGCTATTGGTTTTTCAGCATTGGCTGACGACCGCCGCACCCTAACTAGGGGGGCTGTTATCAACGTTTAGCGCTGAAGGCAGTTCGACCAACTTTGGTTCCAAATTGCGATCGGGGCGTTAAGAGTCGCTGCTACTAAGTTTTAAGAGTGGTGGTCTTTTTACGCTTGGCTATTCTCCTAGTTTTAGTGGGCTTTCGTTCCTCAGCTAGGGCTGCGTCAACCGCTTTGGAGGCGGCTTCCTGCATGCCCCGGAGTTCCTCCAAAGAATCCATGGCCTCGTTATGGCCGTTGGCGCTATCCAGAGGGGATTCAATGCTGATGGTTCCCATCGCGATGGCGGCCGCCCGGTCAATCTGGCCTTGGTGTCCCGCTGGGTCTGATCCGGGGTCGGAAACATTGCCCTTGACCGGTGCCGCAGCCGGAGTGGGCGCTTGCGGTTGCTTCTGGGCCCCTGGCTTCAAGAGGGCCGAGGTCCGAGCACCATCCAGACGGTTCCAGGCTTGGTCCAAAGTCTCTTGCGAGGCTACTTTAAAACGGGCTGCTTCGGCGTATATCTTCTGGGCTTCCAGCTCTTCCAGAGCCGCAGCCCGCATGACCTGGGCATGGGCCAGCATCTTCTCCGCTTCGATAGACGCCCGCTGCTTCAGCTCGGAGCACTCCCGCTCCGATGTGGCGCGGGCACGCTCGATGTGTTCCGCTGACTGCCGCTTGGCATCTTCAATCAGAGACTCCCGGTAATCTTCAGCTTCCTGCCGGATGTCGGCGGCACGCTCCCGCTCTTCGTGGGCTTCAACGTGCTTTCGGTCGGCTTCCGCCTCTAGATACCGGGCCTTCTCCAGGGTTCGTTCGGTGTCGGCAATCAGTTCTCCGCACACCGTTTTCGCCGCTTCGAGAATCTCGTTGGCTATATTCTGGCGGGCCCTTTCGGCTTCGCCCTTGGTGAGTTTCGAGGCCGCCAAAGGACCGTCGCCGCTCACCTTGTCCGGCTGGGCCTGGTCCCAAGAATCTTTGGTCGAGGCGTAGGAGCCGGACCCGTTTGCCGTTCCACCCTGTTTTGCGTTCGTAGAAGTCAACTTTGTCTCCATTCGTGCTGCCCTCACGGTGGTCCAACCACAAGGTAGTCACGAATCCATTCTGGCATTCACAAGCACTTTACCTAAGTTCTATGGGGTCCAAATCACCCGAAGCAATATGTCCTAGTCTGGGAACCGGAAGGGGCAAGGACATGGACCTTTAAGTCCGGGGTCGCGGACCAATGGGACCAACGAGGAATAAGGCGGGGAGGTCTGCGGAATCTGCAGGGTGGAAGACGGGCGATTTAAGGCGCCGAACAGATGAAAGGATTCCATCAACGGCTTTTCAAATGGAGGTAGGAGGAACGAAGCGAGCGACAGGGGTTGACGATCGGTTGAGTAAGCCCTGCGGATTGTTGGAATAACGTATGAGTTATCGTGGGTTGCTACGAAACACGGTTAAAATCAGGCACGGAATGGAGCGCTGCTAACGGGGGATGCTCAACGATACATTGCTTTTAATCCGCGCATCAATTTACAGTCTTGGTGAGTATAGTCTGTTTCAAAGCGATGAAATGAGAATTCGAATAATATCGACAATATCCATCGGAATCACGATCGGCTTCCTGCTGGGAATGTGGGTCGTGGCTCTATTGCGTGCCACGTTAAATGGAGCATCCCTCCAACTCGAAGTGGCCTTCACCGCGATGGTCGTTATGATGGGCGGAGCGCTTTTCTACTACGTGCTTAGGACCACTCGCTAGATCCCCCTTCGCGGAGCCTCCGGCTACCGCTCTTCAGGCCCCTCCCCCGCGGTCGATTTCCAGTACCCCAATCCCCCGAACCCAAGTGTCGTTTGCCCTCCAAACGCGGCACCAACGTTGGAAACGATTTGGTAAAGGCGTCACTAATCGGGAAGTAGGAGACACGTTCGCCCTCAGTATTCTGAGGGCGAACGGCTAACTGCGGAAAGAAGTAAGGGGGGAGAAGGAAAACATTGGCGGTTCCATAGCCCGTAAGCACAGGTCAACAGACCAAGGGGTCAATTAACCCCTGGTCTTCTTGAGGCCATCGAGGATGTCTTCCACTACCTTTTCAATCATTGGCGCGTAGTTGGCTGGAGCGTCGGCAATCTTGCGGTAGACACGCCCAGCGGCATCCGTGGGGCTCCGGCCGTAAGCGGGCGTGGCATCTGAAGCCTTTCCCAGTCCTTCTGCGGACGTTCCAAACTCCTGTTCCAGGTCCCCTTCTTCCAGGGTGAGGAACCAACGAATAGGCTTATCGTAAAGTTCACAGACTTTGTCGAGCAGGTGGTCCGGAACGGCGCGTTGGGAGCGCTCCCAACGGTGGACCGTCATCCAGGAAACACCGATCCGTTCGGCTACCGCCTCCTGGCTCAGTCCGGTCGCGTTTCGGGCTCGGCGCAATCGTCCGCCGAGTCCCGGGATGCTGATTCTCATGTAAAATCCCGTGTCCTTCGGGGTCCGTAGATACCGGTTGCGATTATCTCAAAGCTTGGATTCGAGTCACATATCCACTCTGGTAAGTAACTGGCATCAAAAATGTCAAGGGCGTAATTCTGATATTGGCTCAGGTGGTTTATATGAATTTCGTATTAGATGCTTTGATGTCCGGTCCGGTAAGTCTTGACTGGATTGTCCTTAGATTCTAGGTCCGCGGCCCCTTCAATCTTCCAGTGGCTGATATTTCGTTTCGCTGAATTTTGCAACTGTATACATAATGGCTGAACTGCCGGGATATCGAAGGTTATTGAGCGTATAATCCCGCAATAATCTGGTGTGGATAGTAACGGCTCTTTATTGCTGTCTGGAGTAACTGGAATTAGACTCAACCTACACCGGCGATGGCAACAAATTTAGATCCTTGAAAGGTCGCCTCAGATTCTGATTCCGTTTACCGTTACGGCGGCGGCGAGATGGTCGACTTAGATAGCCCGGCTACATATGAAAGACTCGACCGGTCCGGCCTACACCGGAGGCTCAATGGCCTCCCCGGCCAATGCCGCCGGGCGTGGGATGAGGCCAAGGAGATTGAGCTTCCCGATGAGTGGCGGCGCTGCACCGAAGTGATAATCGCGGGAATGGGAGGATCGGCGATCGCCGGTAACCTGGCCGCCGATCTGGCCGGTCCAGCCTCAGTCACACCCATCAGGGTTGTTAGGGATTTCAATGTGCCCGGTCTATCGGGAAAACAAGCGTCCGGGCCTGGGCAACTCATCGTCGTCTGCAGCTTCTCTGGCGAGACCGAGGAAACCCTTTCGATGTTCGCTCAGGCCCAAGTTGCCGGGACAGCCATGGCCGTCATCACCGGCGGCGGCACGCTGAGGCGGTTGGCGGCCGAGGCGGGTATTCCAGTTATGACTGTCGACGCCCCGGGCGAACCGAGGAGCGCAGTGGGTTACAACCTGATGCTTCTTGCTGCTTTGCTCGACCGCATCGGCTGGCTGAGCATTTCTGACCAAGACGTGTCAGCAGCCGTGTCAGCAGCCGAGTCCATGGCACTAGAGGTTGGGGTCGAAACGCCTACCCGGACAAATCAGGCAAAGTTGCTGGCGGGAGACCTGCTTGGGCGCCTGACCCTGGTGTACGGTGGCGGGATTTTCTCTGGCATGGCCCTCCGGTGGAAATCCCAGATCAATGAGAACGGTAAATCTTGGGCGTTCGCCGAGTCGCTGCCCGAGCTGCTGCACAACTCGGTTGAAAGTTATTCCGGTGGCCCAGAGATCAGGCAACGCACCACTGCCCTTCTCCTCAGACCGAACCAGCCGACTCCTGAGATGGAACGCAGATACGCGGTTCTGGGCGAGATGCTGGATCGCGCGGGAATCGAGGAACGGGTGTTTACCGGAGTCCAAGGCGGGCCGTTGACCCAGATGCTGTCGATGATTGTATTGGGCGATTACATCAGCTACTACATGGGCCTGCTCAACGATAAGGACCCATCTGCGACACACAACATCGATCAATCGAAAGAGCGCTTGTCCGGTTCAGGCCCCAATTAGAGACCCCTCTTTGCACACGTTAGATGTAACTAGGCGTGTTGACATCGTGTACCTGGTGGGGCAAAATCCCCGTTAAGCACTAGCTTTGGTCCCAAAGGAGATAAACCGATGTTGAAAGTCGGACACGTAGTGGTTCGTCCCGGAAGAAAAGCCGGCATGGACCCCGTTGAGATCCCAATACCGGAAGAACTGGAAACCGTTCCCGGCATCCCCATGGTCAGCAAAGACATCGACTTCTACAGCAGAGAATATCCGCTGCTCCGCCAGCAGGTTGAGCACGCCGCAGACACGGAGTGGGCGCCTAGCGTGGGCACTCCCGCCATGCAGGCCTACCACCACCAACATCAAGCGGTCATGGAGGAGTTCTATCCCAGCATGAACCGCACGGGCGACCTGAAGCCCACCGGAACTCCCTCCGGGCAAGATGTCACCCAGTTGATACGCGACAAAGCGATGGAGATGGGGTTTCTCGACGTCGGTTTCACCGACCACGACATGCGGTTCGTATACCAAGACCGGAAAGGACACGTTAAATACTCCAACGCAATCTGCCTGGCGCTGGAGCAGGATTTCGCCGAGACTCAGACCGCGCCCAGCATGGCGGCTGAGCACGGTCACTACGGCACCTACGAGGTCCAGGCGCCGATGGGCCTGCGCATGGTTGATTACATCTTGTCCCTGGGCTACGGGGCCCAATTGCATGGCCCCAGCAATCACAGTGCCGCGACCATCCCCATGTTCGTGGCGGCAGGCATGGGCCAGTTGGGAGCCAACGGGCAACTGCTCACTCCCCACGCCGGCGCCCGGTGCCGGCTCCAGATCATCACCACCGACGCTCCGGTGACCTTCGACAAACCCATCGACTACGGGTTCCATGCCTTTTGTCAGGTTTGCCAGGTCTGCGTCAACCGGTGTCCCGGCCGCGCCCTGATGCGCGAGAAGATCTGGTGGCGGGGCGTTGAGAAAAACAAGCTTATCTACAAGCGTTGCCGGCCGGTCATGTCCCGGTACGAAGGCTGTGCCATCTGCATGAAGGTCTGCCCCATCAACAAGTACGGCGCCAAGGCCGTGATGGAGCATTACGTGGAGACTGGGCAGGTTCTGGGCAAGGGCACCCACGACTTGGAAGGCTACACCCTCCATGACGAGAGCACCGGAAAATACGCGACGGGCTATTTCGGCCCTGGTGAGCTGCCCACCTTCGATGCCGACTTCTTCAAGATTCCAACTGGGACGCGGGAAGCCGCCGCCCTTGACGAACTCGTCGAGCACATCAAGAACAACAATGACGGCTTAGACCAAGGGGACGACGACAAGGCCCTTTTCGACTTCCGTGAACGGTTGCGCTTCATCATCCACGGCGAGGTTAGCGACAGCACGATGTTCTAGGCCTCGCGAGTCAGCGCTGGTGCATAGGAAATGGGGGAGCAAGAAAACTTTCTTGCTCCCCCTGCATTTTTGGCCGGACGGTCCCGCCTATGGACATAGTTCGGGCAAGGATTGTATCTTTGCCTCGTTGGACTGAAATTGAAGTGGAAGGAGCCTGTGATGCCGGAAGAATGGACCGCTGAGGGAGACCTTTTCGAGGGCTGCAATTGCAACCTGCTTTGCCCCTGCCATGTATCCTTCCGGCAGCCGCCTACCAACGGCTACTGTGACACCATCTGGGCCGTGTCCTTTAAACAAGGCCGTTACGGCGATGTGGACTTGACCGGATTGAATGCGGCAATCTTTCTGCATTGTCCGGGGAATATGGTTGATGGTGGCTGGAAATCAGTGTTGTACGTGGATGACCGTACCACCCCTGAGCAGGACGAGGCACTGCGCGCTATTTTCTCCGGAAAGGCCGGTGGACCGTGGGAAATAATGTCCCAGTTCTATCAGGACGGGGAATACCACGCAGTCACGAGGATGCCTTTGGAGTTGACCATCGACGGACGCACTAGGACGATCAACGCTCCAGGCCGGCTTTTTTTGGAGATGGAGACGCTACGTGGCGCGGACCGCGAGGGGCCGGTCACAATCAATAATCTACGAAATGTCATCCACGGAGATGAGCACGTCCTAGGCCGCGCTAACTTCAAAGTTGACGATGAGGACATGTCCTGGGAATACGAGGGCAAGCACGGCCTGTACAGCAAATTCAAGTGGTCGGGGTCCTAAGCGCCGGATAATCATTCAGCCAGAAACCCGGTCCAGATAGACCTGCCCCTCTTTCATCACCAGCCGGATCCGTTCTTTGTCCTGCAAGAGGGCGATGTCGGCCAAGGGGTCTCCGTCGACCACGATCAGATCGGCCAACTTCCCAGTTTCAATCGTCCCGATCTGGTCATCCATGCCCAGGCATCCGGCGGCCCACCCAGTGGCCGCCACCAATGCCTGCATCGGCGTCATCCCCGCCTGAACCAATAGCTCCAACTCCCTGGCGCTATTGCCGTGCTCCCAGGCGCCGGCGTCGGTGCCCGCCACCACTGTCACACCGGTGGACAAGGCCTTCTGCACCGTGTCGATGTGCTTGAGCCGGAAATCTTTGGCCTCGGCTTTGGCGTGGGGATTACCTTGGGCGGCGTGGAATGTGAAAACGGTTAACGTGGGCACCAGGTAGATGTTTTTGTCAGCCATCATCTTCAAGAGATCGGGCTCCGAACCCAGTAGGCAACCGTGCTCAATGGAATCCACGCCGGCCGCGATCGCGTCGCGGAGTCCCGGACCCCCGATGGCGTGGCAGGCTACTTTTTTGCCGTGGACATGGGCCTCATCGACCAACGCCTTGATTTCTTCAAGATCATAGGAACGGGTCGTGCCGCTTTGGGTTTCCCGGCCAAAGCCGGTGTTGAAAAACTTGATAAAATCAGCGCCCACGCGCACCACTTCCCGCACCATGGCGCGCACGTCTGCGACCCCGTCCGCTATGCCCCGGGGCAAGTTGGGGTCGAGCGGCGTGGGCTGGTGATGTCCCGAAGGGCTGGAGCGGTCTTGGGTGCCCTGCGTGGGGGAAAGGGGGCTGGTGGCCACCTGCAACCGTGGGCCGGGGATGAGACCTTGTTCCACCGCCTGTTTGTAGCCGGTGTCCAGCCAACCGCAGTCGCGGATTGCTGTGTACCCGGTCAGCAAGGTTTCTTCCATGACCTTGGTGACCCGCATGACACGGGTGGTGCGCGGTTCTGACCGGCCCCACCGTCCCAAAAGGTCGTAGCCAAAGGACGTCAGGTGGTCGTGGCAGTCGATGAGGCCAGGAAGAACCGTGTGGCCGGTTATGTCGACTAGCTTGCAACCCGGCGGCAATTTGATTGATTCCGGACGGCCTACGGATTCGATGTGTCCTAGGTCGTTGACGAGTACTGTCGCATTGGTCAGCGGCGCACTTCCGGTGCCGTCAATCAGGTTTCCGCCAGTCAAAGCCAACATGGCGCCGAGTTACAATGCCTGCCAAAATCGGCGGCCCTGCTCGCGGACAATCTTGCCGAATCCAGGAGTGGCCAGGTGAACGGCCGCGATCGGGATACCCTCCCGCTCCAGCCGGTCCATCAACTCCCGGCGGGTGATCCGGGTCTGTACTGGGTCGATGTCGGCGCGGGATACCCAATCTGTATTCTCGATCTGGACCGTGTTGTGCAGCACGTCGCCCAAGACCAGCCCGTTTTCGCCCTGAGATGAGATTGCCAGACTCATGTGCCCGGGGGTGTGGCCTGGCGTGGCAAGTGCGCTGATTTCACTGGTTATCCGGTGGCCGTCCTCCATGAGTTCCAACACGCCCAGGTCTTCCAGCGGCCAAACGCACTCCGGGGCATTGGGGAACCTGGTCTCAATCAGGTCTGGGTCATGACAGGCCTCCCAGTCCTTGGCGCTCACCAGGTATTTTGCGTTGGGGAAGGTCGGCGTGTACTTGCCGTCTTGGGACAGCAGGTTCCAACCAACGTGGTCCCGGTGGGCGTGGGTCATCACCACCATGTCCACATCTTCCGGGCGGAAGCCGTGGGCCTTGAAATCGTTCAGCAGTTCGCCCCAGGGTGTTTCGGGAGTCTCTTTTGGTCCCAGGCCGGTGTCCACCGCGATGGTGTGGCCGTCCGACTTGATTAGGAAGCAGGCCAGATTGAAGCTGACGCCCTGGGAAGCCGAGAGGTGGGCTTCCTGCCCTTTCCAGTCATCTGCCGGAATGTCGGGGAAGAAGTTGCAAAGGTCGAACTCCAGGATGCCGTCTGAAAGTGACGTAATCTCCACGTTGCCGATGGTCAGCTTGTTATTAGGCAATTCGACTCTCCTTAAATATTGGCCGCCTTAATGCTTTTTGACCGAACCTGACCGGCAGATTATAGGACGGGTCATCCTCAGAGGCAATCGGCGGCGATGGTGTCTACTCGCGGTGGTCGGCGACTATCTGCCCCTCTTTCAGCACCAGCCGCAGCTTTCGGAGGTGCTCGATGTCGGCCAACGGGTTGTCCCCGACGACGATTAGGTCGGCCAGCTTGCCCGGCTCCACCGTGCCCAATTCGCTGCCCACGCCGCAAAGCTCGGCGGCATTCTTGGTGGCGGCGGTCAAAGCCTGCCAGGTTGTGGCCCCATTCTTGACCCACAAGCCCAGTTCCAGCAATGCCGAGTCCCGCATGGGCGAGATGTCCGAACCCAAGGCCATCTTGACGCCAGCGCTGAGAGCTGCCTGGAAGGAGCGGCGGTGCTCGTCCGCCGCGGCCTCCGCCCGGACCACTAGATCTGGGGCAAGCTGCTTGCGGGCGGCATATGCTTTCTCGTGCTCGGTAGTCGCCAGGCTAGGGGACAGTTGGCTGATGCTCAGTGTGGGTACATACCATGTTCCGCTGCGGACGAAATCGGTGATGCAATCTTCGTCCGTGATGTAGGCGTGCTCAACGCTGTGGGCGCCCAGCTTGATGGCCATCTTCACGGCGTCGGGGTTCGTCGCGTGGGCCATGACCTTGAAATTCCGCTGGCGGCAGAGCGCAAAGGCGGTCTCAATCTCCTCGGTCAATAGGAATGAATCAACGTGCCGGTCCCACCGGGGGCCCATGATGCCGCCCGATAAGTTGAGTTTGATGTGGTCCACGTCGTGTTTGATCTGATCGCGGATAGCCTGGGCGTAGCCGTAGGGACCGTCGCACTCCCGGGCGTGGCCCGAGGTCAAAAAGTGCCCTCCGGTGGTGGTCAAGAAGTTGCCGCAGGCGAAGACTCTTGGTCCGGCCGGTCCCGGTCCTTCAAACGCCCGCCGCCAAGCCACGTCCATGAAGTGACCCGCTCCGCCGCTGCGCACGGCGGTCACTCCCGCCTCAATCAATCCACGTTGCAGATTTTGGCCGAATGCTGCCGTAAGCTGCGCGACAGTCGTGCCCGCTGGATTAGGGTGTTCCGGGTGGATATGGACGTCCCACAGACCCGGCAGCAGATATGCGCCATCGAGATTGATCACCCGGTCACCGGGCATGCTAGAGGGCGGCCCGCTGTCGCGCACTTCCAGGATACGCCCATCCTCAATCACCACCGTGGCCTGCAGCTTGGGGCTGGGGTTAACGCAGTCGATGACGCTGCAGTTGGTTAGTATCAAGCGCAAGTGGGATACTCCGTGCTGATTCAGTGCTAGGTTAGGGTTATACAGCGGGCGGGGTCCGACTCGGCCAGCACGGCAGCCGGGTGGCCGGTGTGTATATAGTCGGCCAGTAATTTGCCGGCCATGGGCCCGCGCCCAAATCCGGAAGACGCCAGGCCGGTGAGGATGAACAGGTTCTCGTAGTGGGGGACCTTGCCGATTATCGGCTTTCCATCCATGGAAAACGGCATGATTCCGGCCCAGGTGCGGCTGATGGGCAATCTGGACACCAAGGGAATAACCTCAGAGGCATGGCCACGGTTAACTTCGAGTCCGTTGGCGTCGGGGTGGTAGTTGTATCCAACCATCTGGCGGTCGCCACCGAAGATGATCTCGCCGTTTCTGGTCTGGCCGCCATAGAGATGACGGGTGATGCGCAGGTCCCCACGGTGGGTAAGCTCCGGTGGGAGATCCTCGTCAGGCTCTTGGAGGTCCGATTCCATCGAGACTCTCGACCCTTGGCCGGAGCTCCAATCAAAGGAAGATTCCGCAGAGCTAATCAGATGGAATATGCTGGGCGGGACCGGGGCGGTGGCCCACATCTGCCCTCTGACCGGCGCCACCGGAATCTTGATGCCCAGCAGGCCGCCCAACGGCCCCGACCAAGCGCCCACCGCTAAGACCAGAGTGCTGGCCCTGAATTCTCCTTGGCTTGTGTCGGCCTGCCAAGACCCGTCTTGCAGTTGAGTGAGCCCTTGAACGTCATGACCGGTCTTGATGGAGGCTCCCAAAACGACCGCAGCTTCGCCGAAAGCCTCTGTGGTCTTGGTGGGATCAGCCCGGCCGCGTTCTGGGAAGAACACGAACCCAGCCAGGGACTCCGATACTTCCGGTTCGATCGCGCGCGCCTCCCGGGTGGTCAACAACTCCACGTTATAGCCATCGGCTTTCTGCTGTAGAACGCAGTCACGGACGTAGTCCCATTGCTGTGCTGTATGCACCGCTTGCAACCCGCCCGGAGCGTGAAACTCGATATCGTAACCCATGTCCAGTTGCAGGGTCTTGAAGACTTCGAAACTGCCTGCGGTCAGGTACGACTGCAAGTTGGGGTTGTGGCCCCAACCGGAACCGCCCAGACCCCCAGCGTTCACTCCAGACGCTTCGCTGGCGATGCTACCCCGCTCTAACAGGGTGACTCGCTCGCCGTGTTGCGCCAGGTGGAATGCGGTTGTGGTCCCGGCGATGCCGCCCCCGATTATCAGTACATCGGACTCATTTGTGCTGGCCAAGCTTGAAACCCGCCTTGCTAGCAAAAACCGCCAGACCATCTGCTCCGGGTCTGGCGGTTTTCGAGCTTTTCTATAATGGGCCCATGATATATGGGGA
>SMVB01346260.1_pt1 | contig 11763 bp, 8 predicted proteins | sample 2456461 | NCBI WGS metagenome assembly SMVB01 (sample SAMN11095934, study PRJNA526329) | marine sediment metagenome | biome: Marine sediment; feature: Surficial sediment; material: Deep marine sediment; isolation source: Hadal surficial sediment | place: Pacific Ocean | collected 2014-05 | depth 0-1...
ATTCGGCCAATTTTTTCGACCATGGGGCCCCGGCCGACCTTTAGCAGGTAGTCCGCAAAATCATAATTGAAATCTTTCGTTTCCACCGTGAGACCGTCGTCGATTTCGCGAGCGCGACCAAAATATTGGGTGTCCATCTCAGACATGAAGTCGAGAGCTCGGCCGGCAAACGCAGCTTGTTCCTCCGTAAGACCTTCAACACCGTCATTGGGAGCTGATTGCGCCGCAAACGGAACGACGGCCATCCATGTCAAAAGTGCCATGAAAATGATTGTTGACGAGAGTCGTAAATTGAATGGCTTCGCTCGTGTTGTTTGACTCATTTCCCTCTCCCATGCCTTGAGATAACGCTATGTCAATCAAGCCCTAACCCGTCATTGGTCAGGCAAAGCATAAGCGACAACGTGATCCGTTATTTTTCGATATCTAAACTGGTGACCTGCCGCCACCGTCACCACATATTGGCGTCCTTCTATTTCGTAGGTCATGGGTATGGACATGGCGGCGCTGGGCGTTTGCACTTCCCACAGCAGCTTTCCCGTTTCAAGGTCAAAAGCACGAAATCGTTCGTCGGGCGTGGCCCCAATGAATATCACGCCACCCGCCGTCACAATGGGACCGCCGGACGCACGAAGGCCCAATATTTCCGGAAAGCCGAATTCTGCATATTCCTCTGTGGCGCCTAAAGGTACCTCCCACTTTATGGTGCCTTTGTCCAAATCGACGGCGATGAGCGATCCCCAAGGAGGCTCCGTACAAGGTGCGTTAGACGGCGACATGAGGGGCCCTACTTGGACGCCGTAGGGCGTTTGCTCGATTATTCCAGGCCGGCCGCCGGGTCGCCCCGCACCGGGCCCGCTTGCGTTTTCAACGTCCATCTCCGACTGTAGAACCAACCGGATATAGTTGGGCACGCGCGATACATTTGTGATCAAGAGATTGTGCAGGGGTGAAAAGGCGCCGCCACCCCAATTGACGCCGCCGCCGGGTTGGGGAAACAAAGCGGTGCCCTGAAGCGTTGGCGGTGTGTAAATGGGCCCATAGCGCAACTCTTCAATCTGCTTGCGGCACGACGCCTCATCAGCAGCGGTAAATCCCCAAGCATCGTCCGGGGTGATTCCCTGAGGTACCAGCGGGGGTGGTGCCAGCGGGAATGGTTGCGTAGGCGATAATACCTCGCCCGGCACACCGTCGGTGGAAACCGGCCGTTCCTCCACGCCAAAGAAGGGTTCGCCCGTCTCCCGATGAAAAACGAAAGCAAAGCCGGATTTCGTCAGCTGCACAGCCACGGGTATAACCTCACCGTCGCGCGTGATATTGGCTAAGATCGGTTGCGCTGCGGGATCATAGTTCCACACATCATGATGTGTCAGTTGAAAATGCCAAACCACCTCTCCGGTTGACCCCCTCACGGCAACAAGAGACGTGGCATAGCGGTTATCGCCGGGTCGTGTCCCCCCATAATAATCGGGTGATGCGCTGGATGTGGGTAAGAACAGCAAATCTCGCTCTTCGTCCACCGACATGAAACCCCAAACATTCGCAGCGCCGGTGCGATGCAAAGCATCTTGGGGCCAATTTTCCGCTTCCGGATCATTCGGATTCCTTGGAATCGGATCAAAGCGCCACACCAACTCACCGGTTCGGGCGTTGAAACCGCGTATTTCACCGCTTGACGAAACGGGCAAGCGACCCTTGGAATGGACCGTGGAGCTGACCGCAACGATATCGCCCACGATTGCCGGCGGTGACCATAATTGAACCCCTTTTGGATCACCTTTGGGTTCGGCCGCATCAATCAGCGGATTAATATCGACCTCACCATTGTCACCGAAATCGACGCAAGGTTCGCCGGTTCGTCCGTCGACCGAAAACAAACGCCGATCACTCGTATTGGTATAAATACGCCACTTGCAGGACTGACCCATTGCAGCATTTTTATCGTGCCATAAAGAAATACCACGGCATTTATACTGGCCGCCCCGCTCAAGGGTCACCTGTGGATCGAAAGACCATCTTTCCTCTCCCGTCGTCGGATCAAGAGCAATGATTTTGTTGAATGCCGTACAAAGAACAAGCAAGCGACCCGCCTCTTGCGGCGTCAGAATAGGTGTCGCGTGCAAACTGTGGGACATATGGAAATCGGGTAGATTTTCGTTTTCCCCGGTGCGGTAGGTCCAGGCAAGCTCCAACTCATGTACATTGTCGCGATTTATTTGAGTGAGGCCCGAATGGCGCATTCCACCCACATCTCCGCCGTAGGAGATCCAATCCTGCGCGACAACACCACTCAGTGAAGCCGTGATGACGAAGACGGCTACGAAAGTTCTTAGGATCATCCGGTTTGGCCTTCTCTTTATTGCCAAAATTGTTATTGCCAAAATTGCCAGTCGACGGTGACGAGATGCCGTCATCATTTTAAACGCATTGACCTTATTCGTTATAAGCCTACAGTCACCATAAGTTAACAAGATCATTTCCCTTGTCCACGGAATGTACTGCCATGTTCCAATTGTATACCAGAAATTCGCACCGGATTTAACTGCAAATGGGCGCTTAGCTTTCGCTTGTTTCGCAACAAATTCATTGAAATGACAGCTTTCCTGGTCGGTATCTTGAGCCGCAGTGGCACCATTCAGGGAGAAGAAAAGTGATACAAAGAAAATCTCGTAGCCATAAAAAATTGCCTATGCTTCTAATTATTGTCACCTGGCTTTTTGCCATCGTTCAATCACCATATTTCGCTTCCGCTCAAGCGCAAACAACCGAAAAAACACCGAGTCTGACGAGCGACCAAGCCGCATATGCAAAACGCACGCTGGATTTCATCGCAAAGATGGACTCGCTGTTTTTCGATCGCGTTGAGGCCTTAAACGGCGGCCATGAATTGGAGACATTAATTCTCGATAGCGAATCGAACAATTACGACATAAAGGTAGCCCGCGGGCCTGTTGTTGAGAAAGGTGGCCGCGTATTAACAATTACCACCCGGCCGACCGCTCGATTTCAAAAGCAAACCTCATGGAGTCGTTTCTTTAATTTGGATGTACATCCCAAGACACCTTTAGTCGGCATGCTGCATGCGGCCTTTGTCGTTCAATTCTATACCGACGGCACCAGCACTCTAGGTGGCTGGCTGGATGTGCTTCCTGCCGCTATGTCCCAAGAAGATTTAGATTATCTCCGACAGGAAATGGACAAGGTTTTTTCAAAATTTGGCGTCGACGGCACACCCCATAGAGAAATGGTCTGCAAAGGAGGCACGCAAGAGAACAAAAGATGGCGGCGGCGACCGGCTTGTGTGGGAGGAAGCTTTTACGGCGCAAATTTAATGACGGTGACGGAAGAAAATTTTCTCTTAATGACGGAGGCCTATGAGCAATTTCTTGACGCGTACCTTACAATAGTAGAGAGACGTAGGGATGACCCGTACACGGAGGAAGACCTCTCTGCGCAAGATGCTATGCGACTTAATTGGTTGGAAGACCGTTTCTACGCAGATCCTTACACGACAAATGTTACGCCCTATAAAGCTTGGTCTCTTTATTCGTTGCCCCCGTCGGTTAAGTTCTAACGACGCAAGTGTGGGTTTGCACTCGACCCGAAAGACGCAGACCGGTGAGCGCGGGCCGGTCGCGCCTTTCCTGGGGGTTCCCAGAGATGTGCCGACCTGATAATTTCCGCACCAAATTCCGGCATGGTGGGTCGGCTGGCAATCATATTCAACACGACGTTGCAAGCCCTCATCATGTTATTGTCGCGGGCGCGCCCGTTCTTGAAGAAATGAGAGGGATAATCCCATGCGTGGAGTCGTCGTACATGAATTTGGCCCGCTCGAATCCCACAAGCTTGAAGTTGTCGCCGACCCAAGGCCGGGACCAGATGAAGTTCTAATTGATGTTCACGCCATCGGCGTCAATTTCCCCGACACGTTAATGATGCAAGGGCTGTATCAGATAAAGCCGGAGCGACCGTTCGTGCCGGGTCGGGATGGGGCTGGGATCGTTACCGAGATTGGCGACAACGTGACCCGCATCAGAGTCGGCGACAGGGTCACTTCATTAGTCACTTACGGTGCTTATGCAGAACAACTCGTGGCTCCTGAATCGCGTTGTTTTCACCTTCCCGACGAGATCGATTTCGTGATCGGGGCGGGAATAACGACTGTCTACAATACGGCGTATGTGGCGCTGATGATCCGTGGGCAGTATCAAACGGGCGAAACGGTTCTGGTTCTCGGCGCCTCAGGCGGAGTGGGACTGGCGGCCGTCGACGTTGCCAAAGCCAAAGGCGCCAGGGTGATCGCGGGTGACATTTCCCAAGAAAAAAATGCGCTGGCCAAGGCCCATGGCGCGGATTACACGATCGACCTTTCCTGCAATGATTTGAGGGAAGAGTTGCGCAAACAGGTTTTTGCCGTTACCGACGGACGCGGCGTCGATATTATATTAGATCCGGTTGGCGGCGACGTGTTCGACGCCGCTCTACGTGCACTTGCCTTTGCGGGACGCATCGTGGTTATCGGTTTCGCATCAGGTCGTATCCCTGAAGCTAAAGCCGGTTATTTCAACGTGAAGAATATAACCTTGGCTGGAATGGCGCTCGATCTGCATTTCAAACATGCGCCGGAGACCATGGAAAAGGTTGTCGCCGATATCTTCGATATGTGTGTCAAAGGGCAAATTAACCCCGAAATCACTGCCACTTACCCGCTTGAGGATTTCCACAAAGCAATCGAATTATTCGGCCAACGCAAATCGGTGGGAAAGATGGTATTGACCACCGGCAAAGGCGGCTGACGTGACCTTCCTCCCGGCTGTTGGAGTGTTTCCAGGAAAAGTGGACACCGGTTTTCCGTCCGGAAACACGATAAATCAATAACTTAGGGTCGGGTTTTGATTCCATCAAAACCGTAAAGACCCTAAGTCCGATTCGGAGGCATTGTGAAAAAAATAAGGGCCATCATCGATACGGCAATAAGGCGGGGTCAAAAAACGCTTTCTGAATATGACAGCAAGAAGGTACTCGCCGCCTACGGTATTCCGGTAACGCGCGAGGTGCTGGCAAAAACACTTGTCGACGTGAGGGCCGCTGCCAAGAAGTTAAAATATCCCGTCGTTCTTAAGGCGTGTTCCGATGATACCATACACAAGACGGAAAAAGGGCTCCTGGCGGTGAATCTTGCTTCCGACAAGGCGGTGGTTGACGCCTTCCGAACCCTCAAAAAGCGCGCCGGACAAAATTATGGCGGTAATTTTCTGGTTCAGGAAATGGTCGGGGGTCACCGAGAGCTGATGATCGGAATGATCCGTGATGGCCAGTTTGGACCTTCTGTTATGTTCGGACTCGGAGGCATTTTTACAGAAATCCTGGAAGATGTCGTGTTCCGCGTCGCGCCGTTGCGTAAGCGAGATACCTTGGCAATGATGCGCGGCATTAAAGGGCATAAGATTTTAAGCGCTTTTCGTGGCATGCCTGCGGTAGATCTCAACCTAATGAGTGACAGCATGATCGCCTTGGGAAAGATTGCACTCGATCACCCGGAGATCGAGCAAATTGACGTTAACCCTTTGATCATCAAGGGCTCCAGGCCTGTGGCCGTTGATGCACTGATCGTGTTGGACACGTGATGACAAGGCGAAATCCTGCGCAAACGGCACATCACCTGGAAAAGTTCTTCAGCCCTAAGAGTGTTGTCGTCATTGGTGCCTCAGCAACACCCGGCAAGCCGGGTAACGTTGTAATCCGCAACCTTCAGGCTAATGGCTTTGAAGGAAAAATCTATTTGGTGAATCCGCGCGGCGGAGAAATCGAGGGACTCAAAGTCCATACCTCCATCACCGATTTACCCGATAATATTGATCAAGCCATCATAACCCTACCGGCAGCAGCGACGATGGAGACAATTCGTGACTGCGCGGCCAAGGGCATTATGTCCATTGTGCTGGCCGCAAGCGGATTCGCCGAGGTTGATCCATCGGGCGCGCAGCTCCAAGCCGACCTAAAAAAGACGATCATGGAAACGGGCGTGCGCGTTTTGGGGCCAAATACCACGGGCCACGTGTCCATGCCGTCGAACTTTACCTCAAGCTTCTTTCCGCTGGGTCGCATACCGCGTGGCAACGTGTCCTATATTACTCAAACGGGAAACTTTTCCGGTATTAGCTTGCGTCACATTATGTCGGCGGAAAATTTCGGTGTCTGCCGCGTCGCGGGACTTGGCAACAAGATCGACGTGGATGAGGCAGATTTGCTCGACTATCTCGGCCAAGATCCGGAGACCAAATCCATTTTTCTTTATCTTGAGGGCATCAAGAATCCTCAGCGCTTTATGCGTGTCGCCTCAAAGGTGACTCGCAAAAAACCGACATTCCTTCTCATGGGCGGGGTGTCCAATGCAGGCGCCAGCGCGGCGCTGGCCCACACGGCTTCCCTCGCATCCGACGAACGCATTATCGATGGCGCGCTGGCCCAGGCGGGCATCACCCGCCTGTTCAAATATTCGCACCTGTTTCAGGTCGCCAAAGCATTGGCTTGCATGCCACTACCGGCAGGAAATCGGGTGTCGTTTCTGTCACCATCGGGGGCATTCACGGTTTGCATGACGGATCTTTGTCTATCTGTGGGTCTCGAAGTGCCAGATATCGAGGACAAGACGCGCGCGCGCCTGCAGGACATCAGCCCGTCTTTCATCCGCATGCGCAATCCGGTGGATATCTTCGGCAGTGTCGCTCTCCATAGCTTCGAATTTTCCTACGGTGAAGCCATGGAAGCGGTATTGAAAGACAAAAATATCGATGCGGTCGTTGCGATTCTCATGATAACCGACGAGACTGGTGTGCCGTCCTACGATTTTATTATCGATCTGGCAAAGAGGTATCCGGCTAAACCGATCTACGTCACTTTTATGGGCCAACACAACCATAATGTTGCGGCAAAGGCCTATTTAGAGCGGCACGATGTGCCGGCCTTTATGCTTGTAGAGGAACCGTTCGAGGTTTTGGGTATACTTAATCGCTGCCGGATGGCGATGAAAGGCGAGTGAATGGAATATATTTAACGGTCACGACGAACGCCCGTTTTAGGCATCAAATACACAATTGACAGCCGGCAAAAATCAGGCAATTCATGAAATAACGCACTATCTTCTCACTCTAAAGCGCATTCAGGAAAAGTGGACCCGGTTTTCCGTCCGAATGCGCGACAAAACAAAGACTTAGAGCACGTTAGGGATTCCAAATAAAGTGAACGTGCTCTAAAGCATTCGATATCGCCGACCAAAACATGAGGAGCGACACGTGTCAGCCAAAAATACTGTAGGCTCATATGTTGGACAAGCCATTGAGCGACAAGAAGATGCGGCGTTACTTGGCGGTCAGGCGCTGTTTTCCGATGATTTGCCCATTGCGGCGGGGACATTGCACGCCGCCATTCTGAGATCTCCTCACGCGCATGCAGAGATCGTCAGCATCGACACGATTGCCGCTAAGGCCCTGCCCAGCGTTGCCGCAGTTCTTATCGGCTCGGATATTCAGCAATACTCGGATCCGTTCATTACAGTATTGAAAAGACCAATTGACGAATGGTCGTTGGCGGTAGATCGCGTACGTTTTGTTGGCGAAGCGGTCGCTGTCGTTATCGCAGAGGATCGTTATAAGGCGGAAGATGCTCTAGATCTTATAAATGTTATATACAAACCATTGCCGGCCGTCATCAATCCGAAAGAGGCTGCAAAGGAAAATGCTCCGATCCTTTATCCCGAAGCCGGAAGCAATGTTCTGTCGGAGCGGCATTTCAAATATGGCGACCCTGATGGCGCGTTTGCAAAATCAAAGCATAAAGTCAGTATAGAAATAGACTATCCGCGTAATTCTCAGACACCCTTGGAAGGATATGTGGTGGTGGCGTCGTACAATAAATTTGACGACGCTTATGAAGTGAACGCTAATTTTCAAGGCCCCTACACCGTTCATCCAGTTATGTCACGCGCGCTTCGAGTGCCGGGATCCAGGTTCCGAATGCAGACACCTGCCCATTCGGGAGGTGGCTTTGGCGTCAAGCAAGCCATATTTCCTTACGTGGTGCTGATGTGTCTTGCGGCGCGCCATGTCGGCCGCCCGGTTAAATGGGTCGAAGACCGCCTGGAGCATCTTACGGCAGCAACGGCGGCCCCCAACCGTATTATTCAGGCAGAAGCTGCCGTGCAAGAAGACGGAAGGGTCACCGCTTTTCGTTTTGTTCAGTTAGATGATTATGGCGCGCATTTGCGCCCCCCAATGCCGGGACCGCTTTATCGTCAACACGGATTAATGACCGGTGCTTATGATGTGCCTAATTTGGCGATCACCAATCGTTTGGTCTTAACCAACAAAACACCGTCGGGCATGGTGCGCGGTTTCGGCGGACCGCAAATCTACTTTGCCATTGAGAGGTTGATGCACCGCATCGCTATCGAACTAGGCATGGACCCGCTTGACGTCATCCGTCGCAATTTAGTGGCTTCAGATTCCTTTCCATATCGAGCGGCTGGGGGCGCCCTGTTAGATTCAGGAGATTATCAAAAAGCGATTGATCTTGGAGTGAACGACGGCGGCCTGGATGAGCTCAAACGACGTCGGGAAAAAGCTCGGGCGGAAGGAAAATATTACGGAATAGGTTATGCGGCCATCGTCGAACCTGGGCAATCCAACATCGGTTATTTGAGCACCATTGTGCCCTTTAAAGAGCGGCAAAAGGCAGGCCATAAAGGCGGCTCGGTATCCCATGCGACGATTCACGTGGATCCAATGGGAGTCGTCAGCGTTACCGCCGATTGTATTCCCCAAGGGCAAGGGCAAGCAACTGTCTTGTCGCAAATCGTCGCGGACCAATTGGGCCTTAAGCCCGAAGACATCAAAGTCAGTCTTGAGCATGATACGCAAAAAGATCCGTGGTCTTTAGCCACCGGCAACTATTCCAGCCGCTTCTCGTCCGCAACCGCTGTCGCCGCCCATTTGGCAGCAAAAAAAGTCCGGGAGAAATTGATTGCGGTCGCTGGGCAAGCTTTGAATGTGACAACTGACGATATCGAATTGACCGGCGGTAAGATCGTCGATTCGAAGAATCCCGAGAACTTTCTGAAGTTTCATCGAGTTGCCGGATTGACCCATTGGGAACCAGGAAAGCTTCCCACGGGCATGGCGGCAGGGCTAAGTGAGACAGCGAGCTGGGCGCCGCCCGAGCTTGATCCTCCAACGGAAGGCGATCAAATCAATACATCGCTGACCTATGGATTCTTGTTTGATTATTGTGGCGTTGAGATCGATCCTCATACGGCGGAAATAAGAATAGATAAGTATGTAACGACTCATGATTCAGGCAAACTTCTGAATCCGCTTATCGCAAATGGACAGATCTATGGCGCATTCGCTTGGGGCGTCGGATGCGCCTTATTAGAGGAGTTCGCCTACGGTGAAGATGGCAGCTTTCTAACCGGTACTTTTGCTGATTATCTTTGTCCGACCTCGGTAGAGATACCCGAACCTCAAATACTACATATGGAAACGCCGACGCCTTTCACACCGCTGGGAGCCAAAGGCATCGGCGAGGGCAATTGTATGAGTACGCCCGTGTGCATTGCCAATGCAGTATGCGACGCGATCGGCGCTGAAAACGTGAATTTGCCGATATATCCTGCGAAGCTGCTTCCCTTTATCGACCGAGAAGAAACGGCGCCTCCTCAGGACATCGCTCTATCGCAGCGGCAGCAAACCCCTGACGGTGGGCGTGCTATTGTAGGTGAGGGAAATATTTTCGCGCCGACAGATCCGGAAACGGTATGGCAGACCTTGCTCGACCCGCGGCATTTGGCAGCGATCATTCCCGGTTGTCAAAATTTGGAAGTGGTCGGCGAAAATGCCTATCGAGCTGACGTCAATATCGCAGTTGGCCCGATTGGCGGCATGTTTCGCGCGGAGATCTCACTTTCCGATTTAGATCCACCTAAATCGGTCACACTATCGGGTAGTTTGGCAGGGCCTCTCGGATCTTCTGCCGGCAGCGGAAAAGTAAGGTTGACACAAGAAGAGAATGGAACGCGAATTGACTACACATATTCGGTGGAAGTCAGCGGTAAGGTGGCAGCCATTGGCGGACGAATGTTGGATGGGGCAAGCCAAGTATTGATCAATCAATTCTTTAAACGGCTCATTGTCAGACTTGGTGGAGAACCAATCGAAAAGCCCACTCTCTGGGCCCGGTTCCTTCGACTGCTAGGATTCAACAGATGAAACCGGTTCCATTCGATTATGTGCAAGCCCAGTCAACGGAGGAGGCATTGGCGTGTCTAAAGGACTCGGATCGCAATGTTCGTGTTCTGGCGGGCGGTCAATCATTGGTTGCCATGCTTAATCTGCGGCTCGTGAGGCCGAATTTATTGGTTGATATTTCGCAAATTGAATCGCTCTCCACTATTCGACAGTCCAAAGACATATTAGAGATTGGCGCGGCCGTCACCCAAGCGGAACTTAAACAATGGCCGGGTTTAGCTGAAAGCGTTCCGCAGCTCAGTATGGCATTGCCCTTCGTTGGGCATTTTCAGACGCGAAACAAAGGCACGGTGTGCGGTTCCCTCGCCCATGCGGATCCAAGTTCTGAACTTCCGTTATGTCTGGCGGCATTGAACGGATCGGTGGTGCTGCAGTCAGCCCGTCGATCACGCGTTCTGAACGCAGCTGAATTTCAGACAGGGATGTTGTCCACCGCCTGCCAACCGGATGAAATGATTGTTGCAGCGCGTTATCCGATTTCTCGCGAGGGAGATGGATTCGCGTTTCGTGAAGTCGCGCGGCGACATGGTGATTTTGCTATCGTCGCCCTGGCAGCTTTTGTCACTGAGTCTAAAATCCGCCTGGGTATAGGCGGCCTAGCCAGTCGGCCGAGTGTTCGTGAATGGGATATATTATCGGAGCAGGAGCTAGACGAGGCACTTAACGCCTTTGCTTGGCAACTCAAAGGAAGCGACGACATACATGCGACGGCCCGATATCGCCGTGAGCTGGTCCGCCGCCTTGGCCGACAGGTGATAGAGGAGGCAAAGAGTGCGCGAACTAAAGAGTGATCGACAGCATAAAATTACCTTTACTCTCGATGGTCGTCAGGTCAGCGGTGATGCCGAACCGCATTTGTTGCTCTCCGATTTTTTGCGCGAGAAGCTTGGTGTCACTAGCGTTCACGTTGGCTGCGAACATGGTGTGTGCGGTACATGCACTGTGCATATTGATGGGAAAGCCGTACGCGCTTGCCTTACCTTCGCTGTGCAGGTTGGCAATCGACGGGTTGATACTGTGGAAAGCCTTAGTAATAATGAAGGCGAATTGAATGACCTGCAAAGCGCATTTCGAAAACATCATGCATTGCAATGCGGGTTTTGTACGCCAGGTATTTTGATGTCGGTCGAGCATTATTTGAGACATAACTCCGATCCAACGGAAAGTGACGTGCGTGACATGCTGAGTGGACATCTGTGCCGTTGCACCGGTTATGTCGGTATGGTGAGGGCCATTATGGAAACGGCTGCCAAACGCAAATCTGGCATTTGAAGATACTTAATTTCTAAACACGATGATTCGGATCTAGAAACAGAAGTAAATTCAAAGAAAGGTTGAGAGATGCAGAAAAACACAGTCATTGTTGATCGGTCGAAAACTCCTTTCTCTATTGAATTTGCGCCGAGCTTTAATGTGGCCGTTCCCTTCATTGATCGTCATCTCAGCGAGAGTAGAC
>SMVB01088767.1_pt1 | contig 11760 bp, 8 predicted proteins | sample 2456461 | NCBI WGS metagenome assembly SMVB01 (sample SAMN11095934, study PRJNA526329) | marine sediment metagenome | biome: Marine sediment; feature: Surficial sediment; material: Deep marine sediment; isolation source: Hadal surficial sediment | place: Pacific Ocean | collected 2014-05 | depth 0-1...
CAATCTGAACGATCGGGCCAAACGGTTTGTTGTCGGCGTCACCCTCAGGAAGGCCTTTGAGGAGAAAGAGAAGGCCGGTCAAAGCGAAGAGCTTCTCTTGGTCGTTCTCGACGAGTTGAACAAGTACGCACCGCGGGAGGGGACCAGCCCGATCAAAGAAATCCTTCTCGACATTGCGGAGAGAGGCCGGTCACTGGGCGTGATCCTGATAGGAGCCCAGCAGACGGCCTCGGAGGTGGAGCGGCGGATCATCGCCAACTCCTCGATACGGGTCGTGGGTCGTCTCGACTCGGCCGAGGCAGCGAGAGAGGAATATGGGTTTCTCCCTGCGGTTCATCGCCAGCGGGCCACGATCATCAAGCCGGGGACGATGATCCTCACCCAGCCCCAGCTGCCGGTGCCATTGGTTCTCGAATTCCCGTTCCCCGCCTGGGCCACACGTGCCTCCGAGGCGGTTCCGGTACTGGGCGATGGCGGGCCGGAGGACCCATTCGAGGATCTCTAGAAGATCGCTAGATCTGTCACAGCGCTCCTCTACGATCGGTCCGGTGGCAGTCAAGATCCTCCACACCTCCGATTGGCATGTGGGCCGGCGTATCCGGGGCCGCGACAGGTCCGAGGAGCATCGGGCGGTTCTTGCCGAGCTGATCGAGATCGCTGTCTCGAACCAAGTCGATCTGACCGTCGTCGCCGGGGATCTCTTCGATGCTTCGTCGCCAACGGCTCTCTCGGAGGAGATCGTCTGGAGGGCGTTGCTTGACCTGGCTGAAGTTTCACCGGTCGTCGTGGTTGCCGGCAATCACGACGGCGCTGCGCGTCTCGACGCGGTCGCGCCCCTTTTGGAGATGGGTCGTGTGACTGTGGTGGGGACGCCTCGCTCGCCGGAGAGTGGCGGCACTGTCGAATTTGGGGAGATCGGGGTGAAGCTGGCCCTTCTGCCCTTCGTCTCACAGCGCGGGATCGTCAAGGCCGAGCACATCATGAGCTCCGACCCCGACCAACATGCCGGCCTGTTCGAGGACCGGCTCCGAAGAATCGTCGAGAAGCTGACTCGGGACATGACGGCCGGGACGGTGAACGTCTTCGTGAGCCATCTCACTGTCTACGGAGCGTTGGCCGGGGGCGGGGAGCGTCAGGCTCACATCTTTGGTTACGCGATTCCGTCGAGTTTGTTCCCTGGCCACCTTTCCTACGTCGCCCTCGGCCATCTGCATCGTCAGCAGAAGATGCCGCACTCCAGCGCCGTCTGGTACTCAGGTTCCCCGCTCCAACTCGACTTTGGCGAGGTCGCAGACCAGAAGGGCGTCCTTCTAGTCGAGGCATCGCCGGGACTCCCCGCCAAAGTCACAGCAGTCCCGCTCTCGGCGGGACGTCGGCTCAGGACGATTCGGGGGACCCTCGATGAAGTCCTGGCCCTTGCCGACGATGTCACCGACGCGTATGTCAAGGTCGAACTTGTCGAGAAGGCCAGGGTCGGACTGGCCGATCAGGTTCGAGACGCAATCCCCGACGTTGTCGAGGTAGTCCTCGAGGCGACAGATCCGGTGAGACGGGAGTCCGAACCGCGTCAGAAACTCAAGCCGACCGAGGCGTTTCACCGGTATCTCACCGAGAAGGGCGTTGAGGACTCCAGATTGGAGTCTCTGTTTGCCGCGCTCCTCGACGAGGCTGCGAAATGAGGAGGGGGGCATGAGGCCGCTCCGGATCCGGGCCGAAGGCTTCTCCGCGTATCGGTCTGCCGTCGAATTGGATTTGGAAGGTGTCGAGTTCTTCTCGCTGTCCGGACCTACCGGGTCGGGGAAATCAAGTCTCGTCGACGCCATGATCTTTGCCCTATTCGGTCGTGTGCCACGCCTCGGGGGCAACGCGGTGGCGCCTGCAATCTCGGCCGGCGCCGTGCGGGCCCGTGTCGCAGTCGACTTCGACGTCGGAGGGGTTGTCTACACAGCGGTACGGATGGCGGAGAGAACCAAGTCAGGTGGAGCCACGGTCACGGAAGCCCGGCTCCAGAGGGGTGACAAGGTTCTGGCCGACGGCGCCGACGATGTCACACGCGAGGTGGAGGACCTTCTCAGACTTCGCTTTGACGACTTCACGAGGACGGTGGTGCTGCCTCAGGGCGAGTTTGCCCGTTTCCTCACCTCGAAAAAAGCAGAGCGCCAATCGTTGCTGCGGAACCTGCTTGGCTTGGATGTCTATTCGACGGTTCGCTCTTTGGCCAGGACCCGGGAATCGGTGGCCGGCGACCGGGCCTCCGTAGCCCGACGTCAACTCGAGGCAATCGAACTTCCGGACGAGGAGATTGTCAAGGAGTCCGAAAATCGTCTCGAGGTCCTCGATGCGCTAGCGAAGACGATCGTGGTAGACGAGGAGCGGTTGGCTCGACTGGATTCTGATTGCGACGAGGAAAGGAAAGAAGTAGAGCGCATCAAAGGATCGCTGCTCCGACTCACCGAAATCGAGCCCCCTGACCGTATCCATGAGCTCGATCAATTGGCCGCCGGCGCAAGGGAGAGGCTTGCCGATGCCGAGAGCGCAATCGAGGTGGCGCGTGGACAGACCGGAGAGCTGGAGGCCCGATTTGCTTCTCTTGTTTCAGTCGATGAGATCAGGGCTCTCCGGAGGTCCCATGTCAGGCTGAGCGAGATGGTGGAGCGACTGGCTCAGCATGATCCTGAGAGCGCTCAGGCGCGGGTGACGGTTGCTCAGTCGGAACTGACAACGGCCAGCGAGAACCTCGAGGAGATTCGCAGCCGTCTGGCAGCCAGTCGGGTCTCCCACGCCGCCCATGTCCTGACCGCCACGCTGGTCGTCGGAGAACCATGCCCGGTGTGTGATCACGAGGTGCTGAGCGTTCCCTCTCGCCCTCCATCCTCTGAGGTGTCAGAGCTGGAGGCTGATGAGGAGAGCGCCGGCCGTGATGTCGACGAGGCTCGGATTGCCCTCGACGAGGCGAATAAGGCGCTTACCCGGATGGAGACCAGTTTCTCTGAGCAAAAGACCCAGCACGACCAGTTGGCCGTCGAGATGAAGGCCGCTCCTTCCCTCGATGATCTCGAGCGCCAGGAAGAGGAGGTGGTCAGATTGACCTCAGACCTCGCGTCGTCCCACGAGGACTTCGTGCGCCGCAAGGATGAGGTCGACAAGGCGGGTTCCACTCTTGAAGACCTGGCCGATTCGGTGCGACGGGTGGGTAGGGATCTCACGACCGCCCAGTTGCGTGTAGCCGATCTGGAGCCGCCGGTTCCTGAGAGCGACGATGTGATCGTGCAGTGGAAAGAGCTCATGCTGTGGAGAGACGAGGTCAGCCAGAAGCTGGCGGCCGAGAGAACCGGTGCCGAGGTCAGAGTGAAAGAGGCCAGGGCCGGGGCTCGAGTCGCCAGGGAGGATCTGGTTTCAAAATTGGAGAAAGCTGGCGTGCCGGCAGTCGAGCCGTTCGCCGTCCAGGTCGCTTCCGAGTTGGAGGTGGCCCGTCAGAAGACGGCCGCCATCGAACAGGCACGGCGAGATGCAACGGAATTGGCCAAAGTGTCTCAGGCCTCGGAGTCTGAGCAAGAGGTGGCCGCGGGTCTCGCCAATCACCTGAGAGCAAACGGCTTCGAAAGATGGTTGATGGTTGGAGCCATGGCTGACCTGGTCGCCGGGGCGAATGACCTCCTTTCTCAGTTGTCGGACGGCGGCTACTCCCTCAGTTCCGACGATGACGGCACTTTCTCGATTGTCGACCACCGCAATGCCAACGAGACCCGAAGCGTGTCCACGCTCTCCGGTGGCGAGACATTTCTTGTCTCTCTCGCTCTTGCACTTTCTTTGGCCGAGACGCTGGCGGCGGCGGGTGGTGCCGACCTCGACGCCATCATCCTCGACGAGGGGTTCGGCACACTCGATGATGAGTCGTTGGACACTGTTGCCTCTGTTCTCGAGGATCTGGCCGGCAGGGGACTGGTGGTCGGCGTGATTACTCACGTGAAGGAGCTGGCATCACGGGCACCTGTTCGCTTCGTTGTGTCCCGCGAACCAGCCGGATCGAAGGTGGTGAAGGTCTCGTGAGGTTCACCGTTGAAGCTTGGGACTCCGACTACGGGGCGCCCACCGAGCAGGCACTCGAGGACGCATCCTCGAATGTCGACCCATCAGTCGAGTTTCCGATAAAAGACTGGCGTCCCTTGCTGCCAGAGATCGACCACCTGGACGACGTTCTCTTTATTGATGGTGTTCGCAGAGTGGACGCCACTCTTTGGATCGAGCAACCACCGGACTTCCCGGGGTTTGCCCTGGCAGCCACGTATGCCGCGGGTGCCGTGCGTTGCAACGGCAAGGCCACACTCGAGGTCGCAGAGGTGGAGAGGGGGCTTTTCACCTCAGCTCCCGCCGCCGACATCGAGACCGGCGTTGGGACCTACGAGGTAAAGGCGACAAAGGGGACCACTTCCGAGGAGCTCTGGCTCGGCATCCAGCAGCGGATGGGAGCCCTCGAGGCCATTGCTGCTCGCAAGGCCGGAGCCGCCGAACTGCTGGTTGTCGACGGACCGCTTTCCCACGCAAGGGACCTCGACAACGCCGTTGGTTACGTCAAGACCCAGAAGGTTCAATATCTGCCAATGGAGCTGCGCTCGGTTCTTATGGAGCTACCAGCCGGATACCGCACGCCGCTGTTTCTCACTACGACATCCTGGAGCCGCTTCTCCTGGTATCTCCGACTGGCCAATCACGAAGGGCCGGCCGGTGGACTGGTTCGCTGTGAGATAGATGCCGACAGGCCGGTGGCGGATGCCGCACGCATAGCGACTCGTGTCAGCGCCACTCTTCCCCGTTTTGCCTCAGCGAGTCACAAAGACCCGCGAGCACCCCAGAATCTCTATCCGATCGGCGGCCTGGAGCGTGAGCTTCGCCATCGTCTCGGCGACAAGGAGCTGGCGATGCGTGCCCTCCGGAGTGCATCGCGGCCGGCGGCTTGAACACCGGGGTGGGGGAAGTCCTAGACCTCTCGCCGTGACGCCAGCAGGGCCCCGGCGATCACCAGGACGACACCGATCACAGCTACCGGAGCAACGATCTCGTTGCGGAACACGACCCCGAGAATCAGGGCCACGACCGGAATTACGTATGTGATGAAAGCGGATCGCGTAGGGCCGACACGTCCCGAGAGAGTGCCCATGAGTACGAACGCCACTCCTGTTCCCACAACCCCGACAGCCAGCAACGCCAGCAGCGATGGCCAAGCGAAAGAGGATTGTGTCAGTCCATATATTCCGAACGGAGTCACTGCGGCCGCGGCGACCCACTGGGCTCGAGCGATGACGGGGAGCGATCCGTAACGCTGCTGAAGCGGGGCAACCATGTTGAGAGCGACGGCGTAAGCAATGGTGGCCACCAAGACCATGACCACACCGATGGTGGCCGTCGTCCCGGTGCCGGCCGAAGGCAGAGCGATCGCCACGATCCCGACGAAACCAACGGCGAGTCCTGCCATTTGGAGCCGTCCGGGAAGGGCCCTGAGGAGGATGGTGGCCAGCAGAGCGGTGAAGATTGGAGTCGCCCCGTTGAGCATCCCGGCGACGGCGGAATCGATCCATAGCTGCGCAATAGGGAAAAGAGTCATTGGCAGAGCGATCCAGACGAGGCCAAGGATTCCAACGCGTGAGAGGTCTCTAGTCTCGATCTTCGTTTTGCGGGCCTTGGGAAGAATGGCGATCACCGCCGCGCCGAAACCAACTCTCAGCCATGTGACCAGTCCAGGGTGGAACGCGTCGAGTCCTATCGCCATGAAAAGGAACGAGGCACCCCATATCAGGCTGAGCGACACGAAGAGGCCCCAGTCGATGGGAGCAAAGGCATCCCGGTTGGTCCCGTGCGAGGTTGTCAGAATTCGTGGTGTGGTCATGTATTCAGAACCCCTGATGGATCGGAGTGGTTGCAGTCGAATCTGTGCCGGTTAACCCCGGTTGGGCTGGAGATAATCCGGGGTCGGGATCCCGTCACGTAGATCATCTGACGGCTCGGGGTCTCCGGCGACGACACTGAGCGGGATGACACCTGCCCACGCGTCCGACTTCAGATCATCAGGATCGTCATTAGGGCCTCCCGAGCGCACTTTGGCGGAGACCTCATCAAGGGGGAGTCCGATGACCGAGGTTTGTTTGATCTCCGCCTCGGTCGGCCGACGGATGTCGGAGAGGCGGCCGGGGATCAAGATGTCGACGATCACGTCTAGCGCCTTCTCGTGTTCCTCACCGGTGAGAATACGCCCCTGCCCGTGGACCACGACACTGCGATAGTTGGCCGACGAGTGGAACCCGCTCCGGGCCACGACCAGTCCGTCGATGTGAGTCACCCCGACACTCAGAGGCGACCCATCCCTGACCGCTTTGACCAAACCCGACGAGTTCGACCCGTGGAGGAGCAGTTGGTCACCATTCCGCACGTATAGCGTCGGAATCACAACCGGTCGGTTTTCGATTACGTATGCGGCGTGACAAACGAAACCTTCATCGAGGATCTCGTTGATCTGTTGGCGATCTGTCACTCCGCGTTCGGGCAGCCTACTTATCAGCGTCTTCTCGCCCATCAGTGCTCCGACCTTGCCTCACGGGTCATGAGGCTGAGGACTGCGTCTCTGGGATGAACCCCCTCGTGCAACACCTGTCCCACGTGTTCGGCGATCGGCATCTCGACTCCTGCCCGAGCAGCGAGACCGAGAACGCTTTTCGTCGTCTTGACCCCCTCGGCGACCATGTTCATCTCGGCAACGATCTCATCGAGGCTCTTCCCCTCGGCAAGACCTACCCCCACGCGGTGATTCCGGCTTCGAGTGGAGCTACAGGTCGCGATCAGGTCACCCATACCGGCGAGGCCGGCAAAGGTTGTCGGTTGCCCTCCCAGGGTCACACCGAGGCGTGTCAACTCGGCGAGCGCTCGTGTGATCAGAGTGGCGCGGGAATTGTCGCCGAACCCCAGGCCATCCGACATCCCGGCGGCGATTGCCATCACATTCTTGAGAGCGCCTCCCAACTCACAGCCGATCACATCGTCGTTGGTGTAGATGCGGAAGGTCGGTCCCATGAGGACATCCTGGATCGAGCGCGCCGTGTCGGCATCTCGCATTGCGATGACGGCAGCCGTTGGTTGGCCGTCGATGACCTCGGAGGCGAGATTGGGCCCAGTGAGAACACCCATCCGTGATGAATCATGATCTGGAGCCTCGGCAGCCACGACTTCCGTCATGGTCGCCAGCGTGCCTTGCTCGATCCCTTTGGTCAGAGAGATGATCGGGGTGTCGTTGCTGATGGCTGTCGCCGCCTCTCTGAAGACTGCTCTAAACCCATGTGACGGGACGGCAACCACCAGGGCATCGGCCCCTCGCACCGCCGTCTCCAGTTCCGAGGTTGCCTTGAGGAGGTCGGGCAAATGGTGGCCGGGTAGGTAGTCGCTGTTCTCTCTCGTGTCGTTGATTGCCGAGGCGAGCTCGGCGCGACGTGCCCAAAGGGTGGTGGGGACAGATCTCGCAGCTAGAGAGGCCACCGTGGTCCCCCACGAGCCTGCGCCAATGACGGCGATGCGTTGCATCGACGGCACGGTAGCTATTCCAGCGACACGCCACTCGTGTGCTGGCGCCCTTCTAACCTGCCTTGCCGATGAGTCTTTCGATCGGAATCGTCGGCTTGCCGAACGTTGGCAAGTCCACGCTCTTCAACGCACTGACCAGCGCCGGGGTCCTTGTCGCCAACTATCCGTTTGCGACTATCGATCCGAATACGGGGATCGTCCCCATCCCTGACGGGCGTCTCGAAATTCTGGCCGAGGTGTTCAAGTCGAAGAAAATCACACCGGCAACTGTCACTTTCATCGACATCGCCGGTCTGGTGGAAGGTGCCAGCGAGGGTGAGGGGCTGGGCAACCAGTTTCTGGGCAACATCCGCGACGTCGATGCCATCTGCCACGTTGTGCGTGCATTTGGGTCCTCAATCGTCGTCCACGTCGATCACGATCTTGATCCGCAGAGGGATATCGAGACCGTTGAGGCGGAGTTGGCGATTGCCGACCTTGAAACAATCGACAAGCGTCTCCCTCGCCTGGAGAAACAGGCCACGATCGACAAGACGCTTCAGCCTCACGTTGACCTCCTTCAGACTCTTCGTGCTGTCGTTGCATCTGGCGAGATGGTGAGCCGAAACGCTGCGCTCATGAATCGACAGGCCGAGTTCGCCGATCTGCATCTCTTGACGGCCAAGCCGGTGATCTATGTCTTCAACGCCGACGAGACCTTGCTGACGTCCCCCGACCGCAAGTCCGAACTTGCTGCAATCGTGGCGCCGGCCGACGCTCTGTTTCTTGACGCCCAAATAGAAGCCGAGTTGACCGAGCTGACGCTCGAGGAGCGGATCGAGCTGTTGGCGTCCGTTGGCCAGGACGAGCCCGGTCTGCACGCTGTGATTCGGATGGCATATCGCGTCTTGGGTTTGCAGACCTTTCTCACGGGTCGTGAGAAGGAGACGCGTGCCTGGACGGTTCGCTCCGGCGCCACCGCTCCGGAGGCGGCAGGTGTGGTCCATACCGACTTCCGACGTGGCTTCATTGCGGCCGAGGTCGTGGACTACGACCTTCTGGTTGATGCCGGCTCATGGCAAGCGGCTCGCTCCAAGGGCCTGGTTCGAACCGAGGGCAAGTCATATGTCTTGAAACCCAACGATGTAGTGGAGTTCAGGTTCAACGTTTAGCTGGAGTTGGCGGCCCGGCCCCTCTCCTTGGATTCGCCTTATGATGGGGCTGTCAACGAAGTCGACGGGAGAGCCCCGAGGTCGGGGCGCCGAAGGGGCAACTCCTTCCCGGAATCTCTCAGGCCAATAGGACCGTCGGCCGAGGCAGCGCTGAAGTTCACGACAGCGGGGAAGGGCACGTCGTTTAGGAGACACCAATGCCCCATCCCACGGAGAGATTCCAAGACCGGCACATTGGGCCACGCGTCTCGGACGTCGAGAAAATGCTGGCGACAATCGGGGCAACGTCGCTTGACGATCTGATCGACCAGACAGTCCCTGGATCCATCCTCGATACAGAGTTGAACCTGCCCGATGCCCTCACGGAACCGGAAGTTGTGGCGAGGCTCCAGGAACTCGCCGGCTTGAACCAGGTGCTCACATCCCTCATTGGGCTTGGTTACCACGACACGATCATGCCTCCAGTTATTCAGAGGAATGTCCTCGAGAATCCGGCGTGGTACACCGCGTACACCCCATATCAGCCTGAGATTTCCCAGGGTCGTCTCGAGGCTCTCCTGAATTTCCAGACAATGGTCTCGGATCTCACCGGTCTGGACATCGCAAACGCTTCTCTTCTCGATGAGCCAACAGCCGCCGCCGAGGCAATGGCAATGAGCCGTCGTCTTTATCGAGGCGACGGCAAGATCTTCTACATCGATCCGGACTGTCACGAGCCGACGAAGGCTGTTGTGGGGACCCGGGCAAGAGCCGCAGGAATCGATGTGCGTGACATGGATGATGACGTTGACCCGTCCCTCGCCTTTGGTGTGCTTCTTCAATACCCGGGTTCGAGCGGCGCAATTCGTGATCACCGGGATGTCGCCGACTCCTTCCACGAGGCCAATGCTGTGGTCGTGGTCGCCGCCGACCTTCTTTCCTTGACGATGCTCACACCACCGGGGGAGTGGGGAGCCGACATAGCGGTCGGGTCGGCGCAGCGTTTTGGTGTGCCTTTTGGTTTCGGAGGGCCCCACGCCGGGTTCATCTCGACCAGGAAGAAACTGGTGAGAGGTCTGCCCGGCCGTCTCGTTGGCGTCTCCAAAGACAGCGCTGGTCGCCTCGCCTATCGGCTGGCACTTCAAACGAGGGAACAGCACATCCGTCGCGAAAAGGCGACATCCAATGTCTGCACAGCCCAGGTTCTTCTGGCGGTGATCGCCGGTCTCTATGGGTGTTGGCACGGACCTGAAGGTCTCAAAGCCATCGCTGGTGAAGTGAACCGACTCACGACCTTTCTGGCGGAAGGGTTGGCCGAGTCGGCCTATCGACTCACCAGTGAGACATGGTTTGACACCATCACGGTTCGGACGCCGGGGAGGGCCACGGAGATCATCGCTCGCGCGCTGAAGGCCGGCATCAACCTGGGGTTTGTCGACGACGACCACGTCCGGATTTCGCTCGATGAGAAGACCACCGAGAAGATCGTTCTGAAGGTTCTGGTGGCATTTGGGGCGAAGAGGCCTCACTCGTCTGGCGTGGGTGGCGTCCCGGTCGAAGCGACGAGAAAGTCCGCCTTCATGACTCATCCCGTATTCAGTCTCCACCAGTCGGAGCATGAGATGCTTCGCTATCTGCGAAGACTTGCCGACAGGGACCTGGCCTTGGACCGCAGCATGATTCCGCTCGGTTCGTGCACCATGAAACTCAACGCGACGACCGAGATGATCCCGATGACCTGGTCGGGATTTGCTGACATCCACCCATATGTGCCGATAGATCAAGCCGCGGGTTACATGGAGCTGATCAGGGAGCTGGAGACTTACCTTGCCGACATCACCGGGTATGACACTGTCTCATTGCAGCCCAATGCGGGATCTCAGGGGGAACTGGCAGGTCTTCTTGCCATATCCGCCTATCACCGATCGAGGGGTGATGAGCATCGTGATGTGTGCCTCATCCCCGCCTCAGCCCATGGGACCAATGCCGCATCAGCCGTGATGGCCGGTATGCGTGTCGTTGTTGTTGCCACCGACGACGGAGGCAACGTCGACCTCGACGATCTCGATGCCAAGGCCGCAGATCATGCCGATGAGCTGGCGGTGGCGATGGTGACGTACCCCTCGACACATGGCGTTTTCGAGGAAGGAATCAAACGACTGACGGAGACTGTCCACTCCCATGGGGGTCAAGTTTATGTCGACGGCGCCAACCTCAATGCGTTGGTAGGGCTGGCCCGCCCGGCCGAGTTTGGTGCCGATATTGGTCATCTCAATCTTCACAAGACATTCACCATCCCCCATGGCGGCGGAGGTCCCGGCATCGGGCCTGTGGGAGCTGTGGCACATCTGGCGCCGTTCCTTCCGAGTCATCCTCTCCTGCCCGCAGCCGGTCCAAAGACAGGGATTGGGCCCGTATCAGGGGCTCCTTTCGGGTCGGCCGGGATCCTGCCCATTCCATACGCCTACGTCCGTCTCATGGGAGCCGACGGGCTGCGACAAGCGACTCGGGTGGCGATCCTGTCAGCGAACTACGTTGCTCGACGACTCGACCCCCATTTCCCGGTTCTCTACTCAGGCCAAGGCGGCCGTGTTGCCCACGAATGCCTTCTCGACCTTCGCCCACTCGCCAAGGAGACCGGGATAACCGCCGAGGACGTGGCTAAACGCCTTATCGACTACGGGTTCCATGCCCCCACCCTCTCCTTTCCGGTGGCGGGCACATTGATGGTCGAGCCGACGGAATCGGAGAGTCTCGAGGAGCTCGACCGATTCTGCGAGGCGATGATCGCGATCCGTTCCGAAGCGGACCGAGTCGGTTCAGGGGAGTGGCCACTGGATGACAATCCGCTGGTTCTCGCTCCCCACACCACGGAGGATGTTGCGGCCAACGACTGGGATCGTGCATATACGAGGGAGGAAGCAGCCTTTCCCGTCGAAAGCCTCAGGTTCGATAAGTACTGGCCGCCGGTTGGTCGGATCGACGGTGTGGGTGGCGACCGGAATCTGATCTGTGCCTGCCCTCCATTGGACGCCTACCGCTAGACCGGTATTGACATTCCGCC
>SMVB01410153.1_pt1 | contig 11760 bp, 9 predicted proteins | sample 2456461 | NCBI WGS metagenome assembly SMVB01 (sample SAMN11095934, study PRJNA526329) | marine sediment metagenome | biome: Marine sediment; feature: Surficial sediment; material: Deep marine sediment; isolation source: Hadal surficial sediment | place: Pacific Ocean | collected 2014-05 | depth 0-1...
GAAGTTTCGGATTCCGAGTCATAAGACTCACCGTCTGAACATGCAGCCAACAAACCAATCATCAGCAGCGGTATCACTTTAAATAAACGCAGCATCGCATTCACCAGTCGTTAATAATGAATTGTATCAGGGTCAAAAGTAGTCTAAAAAGGACTTTGTTGCTTAGAATTGAAAAATCAGAACGGATATTTATAGTGTGCCTTCACCTGAGATATCTGCTCCAGATGACGTGAAGTGTGTCCACATATATAGATAAACCATTGGTGAGCATCCATTGGTTTGACATCCATTCCGGGAAATACCTGTGCAAATCCCCGCAGATTCACCGTCGTATTTTGTAAGTACGCCAGAGTCAGCGCGCGTTCTCGTTTAAATGCCGACACGCCTTGTTCCACACTATCAAATACTCCTGCTGGCTGCAATTGGGACGGAGCAGCAAACGAGTTTGCCCGGTTACTGATGAACTCTATAACCTCCTTGTCCGTTTGATTTACACTCTGCGCACGAGTCTCGTTTTCGGTCCCCTGAATCACATAGCTGTCAATCAACATCAGGAACAATCGTTCGGCTGAGACCAGATGTTCAGTGATCTCCGCGATGCTCCATCGACTTTCGTGTTCGGAGTGTTTCCACTGCTGAGGAGTTAAATTCTGAATTGAATTAATTACAAAGACGCGAGAGGTCTCCAGTTCATTCAGGAGTTCTGCGTTATTTCCTATGTAAATCTGCGCGACAACTGGCTCTGCCGTCCCCACCTGATCATCAGCCGAGACGACCACTTCTTCAGTTAATGAGTCTTCAGCCCCTGCACCCTTGGTCTCCGACGACGAATCTGCGCCACAAGACGACACCATAATTGAGACGATTATTACGATTGCTGATCTGATTATCATTGATAGAAACTATGTTGTTTGAATAGGGCATGTTAACACTTCCAGAAAACCGCCTGAATTTACGTCTGATTTGTTTACCTGCGAAACATTGGATTTCGATTTGCACATATTGCAAACGCCGAACAACGAGCCGAAATTGCATGCGATCGATACACACTGCCTGTTCATGCCATTCGCAAATTTGTTGGTGTCGGGTTAACTGAAGGAGAAGAGTCTATGAGTAACCCGTATATCACGCCAGATCTATTTTCGTTTCTTCGTGATCTCAACGCGAATAATAACCGGGATTGGTTTAATGCGAATAAATCCCGGTACGTGGAAGTTTTGAAAGACCCGCTCCTGGAATTCATCAGTCACTTCGCACCTCTGCTTCATTCGATCAGCCCACACTTTCAGGCCATTCCAAAAGCAAATGGAGGTTCGCTTTTCAGGATATACAGAGATGTCCGATTCTCGGCCAACAAGGATCCCTACAAAACTCACGCCGGGATTCACTTCAGGCACGAGGCTGGCAAAAATGCCCATGCGCCCGGGTTTTATTTACACCTGGAACCAGGGTCTGTATTTGTTGCGGCTGGAACGTGGCGTCCTGAGGCCGAATTACTTCGGAATATTCGAAATACCATGGTCGAACATCCCGAGGAATGGGAGGCCATTGTAGATGACACCGCCTTTTCTGAAAACTTCAAACTCGCCGGCGATAGTTTGAAACGAGCGCCGAAAGGATTTATGCCGGATCATCCACTGATCAATGATTTGAAAAGAAAGGACTTTATCGCTGTTTGCGAGCTTGACGAGGACCACGCTTTTCGGTCAGATTTTATGGAATTGTTGGTCGATAAATGGAATATATGTAGTCCTCTGGTCCGTTTTTTAGCAGAGGCATCCGGTAATCCTTTCTAATTTTACGGATCGTAATTTGAGCCGTCCCGAAGCCGATAAAAACGCTTTTAGACTGTTCATCATATCTACATTTATTTGGCTGTTATCAACAGATGAGTTCAAGTTCAGTTATTGAGGCAGGCATGCCTGCTCCCGCTTTTGCCGGCCCGACTCAAACCGGAGAAAATATTTCACTTGGTGATTTCGAAGGCCGGAAAATTGCCCTGTATTTTTACCCGCGAGACAATACTCCAGGATGTACAAAACAGGCCTGCAACCTGCGCGACAACTACAAACTCCTCGATACTGAAGGCATCGCCATAATAGGCGTCTCCGACGATCCGGTAGAATCACACGTCAAGTTTACCGATAAGTATGATTTGCCGTTTCCCCTTATAGCAGATACAGATAGGACTATTTTAAATGCCTATGGAGTTTGGGCAGAAAAAAATATGTACGGAAGAAAATACATGGGTACAAAACGGGTCACCGTCCTGATCGATGAATCGGGTGTGATCAAACATGTGATCCAAAAGCCAAAAGTCAGGCAGCACGCCGAAGAGATCATCAAGCTCTTTTCTGATTGATTTCAATCGGCCTGAATCAGCGCCTTTCAGCGATTACTGAACGTACCCGAAAAGTCAACTTCTAACCCACTCTTTTTCTCCACATTATTGGTGTTGATAAGAAGTGTTCAGTGTGGAAAAATACAGGGGGGTGTGGCCTTGCCTGAACGACCGAATTCTGCCTACCATAGGAGTACAATTATAAACACCCACCACACTCACTTTCAGGCCATTCTCCCTAGATGGATTCCTCATCGGCGCAATTTTGGATAAAATGCAAAAAGTCTCTCGCAGACAGCATTCCTACCCAGCCATTTAATACATGGATCCAGCCTGTTAAACTGATATCAGTTTCGGAAAAAAACGATACCCCCAGTATTACACTCGGAGTTCGCGACGACTTTCACCGGCAGTGGCTCGATCAGCACTACGGTGCTGAGGTTGCACGAGCAATCGCTGAAGTTGCCGGCGGAACTCCTGAAATTACATACGAAGTCGTTGGATCATCAGTCGCAGAGCAGGAATTCGATCTCTTCTCACCCGCGAACCTGGCTGCGGAATCGGCTGCGGCCGAAGCCAAAAATTCTCGGTTAAATTTTCAAGACGCAGGACTGTCGCGCACAGAGCCTCTCGGAGTTGAACAGCCCGGTACAAGCGGCAGATCGATTCAAAATCCTTCCTCGTATCGGCGGGAATCGGTCAGAAGTCCGATTCCGGAGACTTTGAATAAGCGGTATACGTTTGACACATTCATTGAGGCAGATTGCAACCGCCTTGCTCGGAGTGCCGGACTTGCAGTAGCCGCCCAGCCAGGAGCCACGAGCTTCAATCCGTTTCTTGTGTACGGACAGGTAGGCCTTGGAAAAACACATTTGGCCCATGCAATCGGCAATCAAATCAAGGAATCCTTTCCGAGAGCAAATGTCCTGTATCTAACAAGCGAGGCGTTTACAAATTTTTTCGTACAGGCAGTGAAAAAGAAAACGTTATCTGGATTCACAGAGACGTTTCAGCACGTTGACGTGCTCATTGTGGACGACGTTCAATTTTTCGGCGGAAAAGAGAAAACACAAGAGCAATTCTTCCATCTCTTTAACGATCTTCATCAGCGCGGCAAACAGATCATTCTGTGCGCTGACAGAAGCCCGGCAGAAATTGATGGAATTGAAGAACGGTTGTTATCAAGATTTCGCTGGGGTCTGTCGGCGGATGTGCAACCTCCAGATCTGGAAACACGAATCGCGATTCTTCAGAAACATGCAGAACGAGTGTCTCTGGAATTGCCTTTTGACGTAGTGGATTTCATCGCCTACAATGTCAAAGATAATATTCGACTTCTGGAGGGAGCCGTTAACCGACTGCTTGCCCTGAGTCAGATTTCAAATCGACCGGTTGACCTGGCGCTCGCGCAGGAGGCGTTGCATGAAATCATCGACCGGCGCGTCCGGAAGACTATTTCGGCAGAAGGTATCCGAGAAATGATTGCGGAAAGTTTTGATATCGAGGTTGAGCAGCTGATTGGTAAAAGTCGAAAACGTCCGATTGTGGATGCCAGACAAGTTGCTATGTTTTTCTGCAAACACTTGACGCAGCTTTCTCTGGAAGCCATTGGAAAACGATTCGGCGGGCGGGACCACTCGACAGTTATTCATGCCTGCAGGGCTGTTCAAGCGAGGCTCGATACCGATCCTACGTTCAAGAAACATGCTGAGCAGATTGCTCAAAGATTCCAGACGCGGTTGCCTGACTGACACTCGTTATCGTACGTGACTCAGAAATTTCAGTAGAGCTGGTCGACGCTATGCCATTCCGTGTCTGATCGGTATTAAAATGTGCCATTTTGGACGTGTTTAGTATATCCGCAGGATTGGAAACAATTCCTTGCCTCCCTATTTTCGGCCATCTCCGACTTGCCTTCTTCTTGTCGGAGAAAATCGCAACATTTCGTTATCAATCCTACATGCAGAATCCGATTTTGAATCCGGGTTTTTGCGCTTACGGTATTTTCCTTGGCACGATTCACTGACCTCTTTAATTTCGCTACCGATATCGCCATTGATCTTGGGACAGTGAATACCCTGATTTACATCAAGGGTAGAGGCATTGTGCTCAATGAACCGTCAATTGTTGCTTTGAACCGAACGACCAGGAAAGTTCTGGCGGTTGGATACGAAGCCGAACAAATGCATGAGCGCACCCATCGTGAGATTGAGACGATCAGGCCTCTGAGAGACGGAGTGATCGCCGACTATGAAGTCGCCGAACAACTTATTCGGCATCTGATCAGAAAGGTCCAGACGAACTGGATGTCAGCGATCCGCCGCATGGTGGTCTGTGTTCCGAGCGGAATCACGGAGGTGGAGAAACGAGCGGTTCGAGATTCTGCAGAACACGCAGGAGCCAGGCAGGTCTATTTGATAGACGAACCTATGGCAGCCGCCATCGGCATCGGATTGAGTGTTTCGGAGCCTATCGGCAACATGGTGGTAGACATCGGAGGTGGCACAACTGAAATCGCTGTCATCGCACTTTCGGGAATTGTGATCGATGAATCGATCCGGGTTGGCGGAAATGAGATTGACAACGCGATTGTTCAGTACTTCAAGCGCAACCACAATCTTCTGATCGGACACAGGACGGCAGAACGGATCAAGAAAGAAGTCGGTAGTGCAGTTGAACTGGAGCCCGAACTCGAACTATCTGTCAAAGGTCGTGACCTCGTGAGTGGTATTCCTAAGATTCGAACCATCTCGTCAGAAGATGTTCGGGAAGCATTACGGGATCCGATCGCACAAATTGCATCTGCCGTGATCCGGTGCCTGGAACGGACGCCCCCAGAGCTCGGCGCTGACATTCTTGACCGCGGAATCATGCTTACCGGTGGGGGTTCGATGTTGAAGGGACTCGACGAACTGATCCGAGGAAGAGTTGACCTGCCTGTGTACGTCGCAGAAGATCCCTTGACTGCGGTTGTCCGAGGAACCGGCCAGGTTTTAGAAGACATCGACGGGTACGAGAAAGTATTGTCTTAGAGGTTCGTGTTTTCGCGCGAAAACACGCTCCTGGAGCGTAGTTCCGCATCGTCGATTGTTCAGTACTGGTCACACCACGGAAAATTCAATATCCACAGGTTATCCACGTGACACGAATTACGTAGTTATACGTATTACGATTGTGTCTTTTTGAGGCTTCTTGAAAACATGATTTGTAAGATGTTGTTTTTTATGAGCTTAGATCAATTTTCTGCAATTCTATCAGATTGACACACCACTAAATCGGTGTTTCTCGATGTTATCCACGCGTCATCAACATCGTTATGGATTGATTTGGCATCCACCGATCCAACGCACTGGAGCATGGTTTCTCGCTGATTTAGAGCCAGCAAGGACGGCACCGCCAAGTGGAGTGATTTCGAAGCTTGTTGTCGGGAATGTCGCGTCGGCATAGTCCGATTCCCGGTCTGTCTTGATCAGCTCCCGATTCTCAGATAACATCCCGGTCAGAACGTGTTCGAACGATCCGTCACCCATGAAAATTACTTCCTCCGTTTTCTGTTGTGCACGGAATAATTGGCCTCCAGAGAGTGGTCCATCTTCGAGGCACCTCAGGATGGTTCGTTCTGTTCTGGATATTCCGTCCTTCTCGCCCGGAATCTCTTCGAGCATCCGATTTAGTGCGCTGCTGAGAAACGGTAACGTATCCACCGCCTCATTTTCTTGAAAAACCTTGAGTCGCCCTGGCTTGGATGAAGTAAATGCACGCCACGCCTCGGTTGCCATGTTTATCTGTGCGGATGACACAGCGCGTCGGGACTCAAAATCTGCAGCGAGTTGATCAACCGGTGTCAGCCCTATATAATGATCGTGACAGATCATAGACAGATTCAGACTGCGGGTTTGAAGCCTGCCAATCTCGAATAATATTTGGATGAGTTGCAATTGGTCATACAAGTCGTGCTCGAACCATAAAATAATTTCTTCCGGCTGATCTGCACCTTTTTTGATGGCGTCCAAAAACTGATCATCTCTTTTTTTGAATCGGTCCCGGATTTCTTCCTCGTTTCCCCATCCCCGACCTGTGATAAATTTTGCTCGTATGCCGGAGAGTTCCTCCAACGAGTCTGCTGCCGGCACCGGGCCATCGTGCAACACGTCGTCCCAGGACATGTACGTCCCGTTTATCCCGGCATTTCGGATCGCATCAACGCCACTGGAGCCATTGGTGATTATCAGTCTAATTCCGTTGTCTGGCATTAATATCGTTTTTTGTGCTGCTCTTAAGAATTACTATCTTCTTCTCGTCCGCCACCGAGCTCGTATCGAACGAGGGTCAATAAAGCGTCTGATTTCCCCATAATCAATGTCCTTATGAATTTCCTTTCTCGAGCGGAAGAAGTCTTTCCTGACATCAATCATATTCTCGGACGGGCGGAAGCATACTGCTGATACTGCCTCGAGGGCCTGTTAACGAGCCCTGGTTGTCATGCTTCAAGATTTGATGGCGGGCGTGATTCCATCATTTCAACCCCAGTGATCATTCGATCGCGACCACCACCCATAGATGCGTGACCTTCGTATCCGCCCAGCACGCCGTTCAGCGGCCAGGCATATTGCACGACCAGCCCCCGCCAGTGACCCATCACCTGCAATTTGCCTTTCACAATGATGGCTGATTGCGAGAACACATGATCCAACGCCTCCAACATCGTCGGGTATAATACACACTGCACAAAACCCGTTTCATCTTCGAGTGTCAGAAACATGACGCCGTTTCCGGATTGGGGTCGCTGCCTGAGCATCGCGATACCGGCGACCGTTACGATAGGCCCGTCACGGGATTCGCGGGCAGCGCGGCGCCCGGACCGATCATCCATGCCCTGCGGGGTCACCGGTACTGACCGTCCGAGACTGTAACAAAGAGAGATGGGCCTGATTTCAAGCTCATTAAGTGTACGTCGGGCCAGTATCATCGGGTGAACCCGCGCGGCATGGTGTGTTTCATAGTCCCAGCTCAGGCGTTCGTCCTGCGTGAGGTTCGGGAGATCGGGAATGTCTTCGTCGGTGAAAGGGGGGAGATCAAATAGTGCGGCGGTGGGCCGGCGGCCGGGTTGCCCCACGCTGCGATGCAGCAGGCCAACTTCCCAGAGAGCCTTGCGGCTGTCACCCGCCAGTTCATCCAGTGCCCCGGACCGGGCAATATTCCGGAAATGGTCGATACTCAGATCCACGCGCTCATAAAAATCCCGAACGCTGATGTACGGTCCGTTTCGTCGCTCCCACACGATGGCCCGGGCTTGATCGGTCGACACACCCTGGATGGATGTAATGGGCTTGCGAACAGAAGCCTTCAAGGGACCCGAGTTGGCTCGTTTCCACATACGATCACCGCTCCAACCCGATTTGCCGGTCATGAAGTCGCCATCGTTCCCGGCAGAACCGCCGTTCATGGGGCCGACCTTCCCCATGATCACCTCCGGCTCGATATCGTAGCGGAAACCTGACCGGTTGATGTCCGGGAGCAGTATGGGCACACCGAACCGGCGGGCTTCTTCTTCGAGTGTCATCAGGTTGTACATCCCCGGCCGGTGCTGCATGAACGCGGCCATAAATGCCGCCGGGTAATGTCGTTTCAGGTATGCGGACTGATAAACCGTCTTAGCAAAGGCCGCTGCATGGCTCCGGCAGAATCCATATCCCACAAAGTTGGCCACGTTCTCGAAGACTTTCGTGGCGATTGCGTGTGAGACACCGTTGCGCATGGCGCCCGTCACGAACCGGTCGCGCATGCCCTCCATTTCCCCGGGGTCGCGAAAATGGGACATGAGGCGCCGGAACTCGTCGGCTTCCTCAAGGGACATGTTTGCGAACCGGTTAGCCACCTCCAGAACCTGTTCCTGATATACAATTATACCGTATGTACTCCTCAGAATCGGCTCGAGCAGCGGGTGGTCGTACGTGACTTTCTCCTGCCCCCGACGCCGACGCACAAACGGGTGTACCATCCCGCTCTGCAGGGGGCCTGGCCGAAAAAGAGCAATTTCGTTGATCAGATCGTCAAAATTCTCGGGCTGATGCTGTGCAAGGAGATGCAACTGTCCCTGTGATTCAATCTGGAAAACACCAAGCGTTTTACTGGCCCGCATCATATTGAATGTCGCGATGTCATCAAGGGCCAAGTCGTCGATATTCAGATCTGTACCCCCGTGGCGATGAATGATCTCCACTGTTTCGCTGAGCGTGGCAAGCATGCGCAAACCCAGCACATCAAACTTCACGAGCCCGAGGGCTTCCACATCATCTTTGTCAAATTGCATCACCTTCACCCCATTGGCCGAAACCTGAATCGGGCTGAAGTGATGGAGGGGTTTACGTGACAGAATCATGCCGCCCGAATGCAGGCCCAGATGGCGAGGAGCACCGAGCAGATCCGCCGTCATTTCAAGCAATTTGTCGAGGAGTGGCGACGGTCCGGAAATGCGTTCAAGACGCATTCGATAGTCGGCCAGCGTGCGACCACCGTACGGGGGGACCGCCTTCGAAAAACGATTCACGGTATCCATCGGCCAGCCGAGCGCCTTGGCGGTATCCCGAATAGCAGACCGAACGCGGTAGGTGATGATCGTGGCGGTCATCGCCGTCTGTTCGATGCCAAACCGGTTTTCGATCCAGGAAATGATTTCGTCGCGGCGTTCGGAATCAAAGTCCACATCGATATCAGGCGTGCCTTTGCGGCCTGCATGCAGGAAACGTTCGAACAGAAGTTTGTGCTCGACCGGATCAACCCCGGTAATGCCTAACAAGTAGGCCACGATGGAATTGGCCGCCGATCCCCTGCCCGCGCAACGAATCCCCATTGCGCGTGCTTTTTCAACAATTTCATGGACCACCAGGAAGAATTCGTCCAAATCCAGCTTACCGATCACGCCCAGTTCGTGCTGCAACTGAATGGCGGCCTGCCGGCGGCGCTCGGTAAGGTCTGTCTGCTTCCTGAGCGGATCCGCATTCGGATCAACGTTGCCAGCACCGGGATACCGGCGCTCGAAAGCTTCATGGCAGCGGTGGTGTAAATACTCGCGCGGGGAGTGCGGCGGCGGCACAGCCGCCGCTGGAGGAGTGATGTACCCCGGAATAAGGTCCAGTGTGCATGCCTCTGCGATTTCATTAGCACGAGCAAACGCCTGCGGATACGGAATCAGTTTTCGTAATGCCTCGCCGGAGCGCATAAACGCCTCCGCATTCCGGGGCCGATCTTCATGCGGCTCAAAAATATTAATGCCCAGCCGAATGCACGTCATCAGGTCATACCGCCGGTACTCTTCCGGCTTCGCATGTCGCACATCCCCGGTCGCCACAAGCGGGATATATGTCTCCCGCGACAGTGCTTCCAGCGCCTGCATCCGGCGGCGGTCTCCCGGCCGCAGATGCGTCGTGATTTCAATCGAAAGGCGTTCATTGAAAATGCAGTGTAATTGCTGCAACCACAGGAATGCCGCCTCCGATCGGCGAGCATCGACGAGGTCCCACAGCCGGCTGCCGTACGTTCCCGTGAGGCAATACAAACCGTCTGCATGGTCCATCAATTCAATGAGCGTTACCTGCGGATTCTCCCTGTTCCGCTGATGGGCTGCCGTAAGCAAGCGATTGAGATTCGAAAACCCGTCTTCATTGGCAGCAATCAACACAAGAGTCCACCCTTCCACCGTAATTTCAGAGCCGAACATTGGTTTGACACCCAATAAGTTACAGGCTTTTTGAAACCGTACGATTCCGTACACGCCGTTCACATCTGTTAAAGCGACCGCACCCACCCCCTGCTTGTGGGCATGAGCCACCAGCGCCTCTGGAGATGACCCCCCGGCAAGAAACGAAAACCAGCTGCGACAGTGTAGTTGAGTAAACATGTGTTCAACATATGTCTATTCATGGATTCAGTCAATATGTGTGATGACCCTAAAGGCAATTCTTTATGTGAATAATTACGAGCTGAAGTCAGACGAAAGATTACATTCCGGACTATCAACTAGGACTATCAACTATTCGATAGTGATGTTATTCCACAATCGGACTGATTTCGAGTGTGACAACCGACTGGTCAAAGGCCACATAACCGGCAATCATTTCAGAATAATCCAGAGCGTTGTCATACCCCCATGCGACATTCTCAAAGAGCGTTTCGCCATCACGAAATGACCAGTAAGACGCTTCGCCTTTGATCGGGCAATGTGTCGTGTACCCCTCAACCGGGATGAGCAAGTCCATTCGCACATCCTCTTTCGGGAAATAAAAAACGGGATTATAGAGGGATTGACCAACTTCTTTCAAAATAAGAGCATTATTCGACCGGGCAATTTCTGACCCGTTAATGCTGACCCGGATCTGATATGAGTATGGGTCGGCAAGATGATAATGACCGGCCCCGTTGGGCGAGGTCTTCCGTCGTTCAAGTAAAATGTCGACCGGGTGGCGTTCGATAGCAGGCATTGTATTGATAGATGATATTGTCATTCTGAAGTTGTTGGTGCATGGCCACGCACTACTGTTACAGTGTGATAATCTGTGCCAGCGATTATCTTATCACCCACCACTCACGGTCCACCCACCTGACTCTCAATGAACCGATTCCTTTTCTACCTGACGTTTGCATTCGCGTTGTTGGCTGCCCCCGCCACACGCGCACAGTCCACCCACTCTCATGGAACGGAGAGACCCATACATTTCCCGGACGTGCCCGGATATCTGACCTTAAAAGTCGATCTGCATACACATTCCGTACTGTCTGACGGCAACGTGTGGCCGAGCATTCGTGTGCAGGAAGCCATTCGCGACGGGCTGGACGCTGTATCGCTGACCGAGCATATCGAATACCGACCGCATCGCGATGATATTCCTTTTGAAGATCAGAATCGTTCCCACGAAATCGCAACCAAAGCTGCAGGCAACTCTGAACTGATCGTCATACCCGGAACCGAAATCACCCGCGATATGCCGCCCGGCCATGCCAACGCCGTATTTGTCAAGGATCCGAACCTGCTTCTATTGGATGATTTCCGGGCGCAGTTTGCCGAAGCGCACAGACAGGGTGCCTTCACGTTCTGGGATCATCCCGACTGGACTTCCCAGCGCAAGGACGGTATTGCGCGGCTTGACCCCGTTCATCTCGAACTGATCGAGTCGGGACAGCTCAGCGGCATTGAAGTGGTGAACTCCAGGACCTACTCAGATGAGGCATTACAAATCGCACTCGACCACAACCTCACAATTATCGGCACCTCTGATGTACATGGATTGATTGAGTGGGATTATAATATGACGCCGGAAGGACATCGCCCGGTCACACTGGTGTTCGCCGAAGAGCGCACCGGAGAGTCCATTCATGCGGCGCTCGTAGCCAGGAGAACAGCTGTCTGGTATAAAAACACC
>SMVB01284857.1_pt1 | contig 11759 bp, 10 predicted proteins | sample 2456461 | NCBI WGS metagenome assembly SMVB01 (sample SAMN11095934, study PRJNA526329) | marine sediment metagenome | biome: Marine sediment; feature: Surficial sediment; material: Deep marine sediment; isolation source: Hadal surficial sediment | place: Pacific Ocean | collected 2014-05 | depth...
AAATAATTCAGAATTGAATCAAGCACTCTGACCCCTTGACCACTTTAAGCATGTCCCGGAACTGGCTTAAACGGCCCTAGCTCTATTGCCGGATATGGGGATCGACTACAAAGTCACCCACCACGTGATAGCGCGGATCAAAGAAAGATGTCAGGACTTTCTCCACCGTTTCAAAAAATGATACGGACGGATGAGAAAATTTTCCTCTTTTGTTTTCACCACCGTCTCAACAGTGGTTTACACCGCTTCTTTTTTTAGTTGGTGGGCGTACAGATATTGTGAAGGAACCGGTCTAAGATCCCATATCAGCCCCAACCAAGAGAGAACCACGAGTCCATAATACGTGATATCGATTTCCCACCAGAAAAAACCTTGGCGGGCGGATGAGGCGTAATGGTGGTGATTGTTATGCCATCCCTCTCCCAAGGTAAGTATGGCCAGAAAGGGGTTGTTTCGACTTTCATCGGGGGTATCATAGCGTTTCTTCCCCACCAAATGGGACAGAGAATTAATCGTACTGGTCCCATGCAAAAGAACCACCGTTGAAATAAAAAATCCCCAAATCAACATTTGCATTCCGTTGGTGCCAAGACCAGGGGCATAGGCGTGTAATAATTCCCCAAAGCCAAATATCGACACGCCAAATAAAAAGGGAACTATGGTATCAAAGCGGTTCAGGAACTGCAGCTCTGGAAATTTTGAAAAATCCCCAACCAGGTCATGTTTGGTGGCAAAATTTTGCTTGGAGGTGAGCCAACCAATTTGGCTCCACCAAAATCCAGTATGATGCGGGGAATGAAGATCCTGTTTTTTATCAGAGTACCGGTGATGCGTGCGATGATGCGCGGCCCACCATAAGGGTCCCCGTTGGACAGCAGTTGCCCCGGCCAGAGCAAAAATAAATTGGCATGTTCGAGTTGTTCGAAAAGCTCTATGAGAAAAATAGCGATGATAAAATCCCGTGATTGCAAACATTCGAAGTATATACAAGGCAACAGCGACTGCAACCGCGGTACTACTCCAGCCTACCCATAAGATCCCCAAGCACATAAAATGCATGACGAAAAATGGCGACGATTGGGCCCAATCTATTCGATGAGGATCTTTTGAAGGGTCAATGGGCTCTGTCACATGGCAATCAAACCAACGGATAATAGATTTAATAATACTCGGCTGAGTCAACAAAGACATTCTTCAACTCCTGCTGGGGTTCTTCAATAAATGTCGGAAATAGGGGCTAGATCTTGATTGTTGCACAAAAATAAGCCTGAAAAAAGACTTAAATGTGAGCAAAGTCTTTTTTTAAGAGTTTTCCTGTATTTGTAGGGTATCTAACAGACAGCCATTAATAGCCTATGTTAGAAATTTGGACCCGGTTCCCCTAGAAGCTACCCTGGGGGCAACCTCCTGTAAGTGAGGAGCCTCATTCCGCAAGGGATGGGGCTCCTTTTTGTATTCGATCACGGCCCAAATACTGCTCACGGGGTGGCATAATACTATTCTAAGAATCAATTTGACAAGGGCTGATTCAGGGAATGTTTGGGCTCCTATAAACTATTCGTTAACCGTAATATTGTCGGACCAGTAAATTTGGGGTATAACCCCGCAAGAAGCACAATTGATACCATGGGCCTTAGGAGCCCCCCGTCCAAGGTTAGACTGATCTACTGCGGGGGTGCTGGCTTTGGCCAGATCTTCCGATCCTTTTCGGTGAATAGCCCAACTATTCGCCTCAAACGATCGAAACATCTGACTCAAACCAGCGCCCCCTGGGGACGATCGCTAATCTCGGACAGGCTCCTGGTAGTCCTCATGGTATCGTACATGTGAAAATTCTCTTAAACTGGAGATTCGTATGCGAGTCGCCCTCCTGTGTGTTTTCAGTCTGCTCCTATGGTCTCCGACCGGGTTAGCCAAGGTCCAAACCAAAGTCATTCCCTATCAAGATGGCGAGGTGCAATTGGAAGGGGTCTTAGCGTGGGATGATGCGAGCACCGGCACACGGCCTGGCGTGTTAGTGGTGCATGAGTGGTGGGGGTTAAATGAGTACGCGCGGGATCGTGCTCGGCAACTCGCGAAACTCGGCTATGTTGCGTTTGCGGTGGATATGTACGGCAAAGGTAACGTCACCACGCACCCGGATCAGGCAGGCAAATGGATGAAGCAGGTGCAAGCCAACGTTAGCCATTGGCAAGCCCGCGCCATTAAAGGGCTGGCAGTCCTCCGAAGCCAGGATCGTGTCGATAGGCATAACATCGCCGCCATTGGATATTGTTTTGGAGGCGCGACAGTGATCCAATTAGCCTATAGTGGTGCTGAGGTAAAGGGCGTCGTCAGTTTCCATGGGGCGCTGCCCCTGCCCACCGCCCAACAAGCGAACCAGGTCAAAGCCAAGATGCTGATTGCCCATGGCAATGCCGACCCGTTTTTGAAAGAAGAGCATATTCAGAAATTCAGAAATGCGCTGGACAAATCGAGCATTGATTGGCACATGGTGTTGTACGCCGGTGCACGGCACAGTTTCACTAACCCGGGCGCGGATGCGCATGGCATGGATGCCTTGAAATACGACCAACAGGCGGATGAACGATCGTGGGCTCACATGCAATTGTTTTTTGATGAAATCTTTGGAAACCCGTAAGTGGATATTTTCCCACGCCTGACCAACGATCGGTCCTGGAATACTATTTTCACCAACCCTGACCTCCTTCCCTATGGAATTATTTGACATCCTTGCCATCCTGTTGAGCCTGACGGCGGGCTTTGCGTATCTCAACCATCGGTTTATCGGGTTGCCCGTCACGATTGGGGTCATGGTGATTGCGCTCCTGGCCTCTTTACTGCTTCAGATGATTGATCTGCTCGGGTTTCATCTGGGGGAATACGCGGCACACTGGCTTGACACGATTGATTTCAATAAGACCCTGCTTCATGGCATGCTGAGCTACCTACTGTTTGCGGGGGCTCTTCACGTCAACCTCGGTGATTTGCAGGATCAAAAATGGACCATAGGCTTGTTAGCGACTGTTGGGACCGTCATCTCAACCTTTTTAGTCGGGACCATAACCTGGTGGGTGCTCTCTCTCTTGGATATTCCTCTTTCCTTCATCATGTGCCTGGTGTTTGGGGCACTCATTTCGCCGACCGACCCCATTGCCGTGTTGGGAATTTTGAAAAATGCGGGAGCCCCAAAAAGTTTGGAAGTCAAGATTACCGGAGAATCGTTGTTTAATGATGGAGTGGGTGTGGTGATTTTTTTGCTTATAGTCGAAGTCGCCACTGAGACACACGAACCCACCATGGGTCATATTGTTGGACTGTTTGCCCAAGAGGCCATCGGTGGAGGGATATTTGGGTTAGCGTTGGGGCTTCTGGCCTACTGGCTTCTGAAAAGTATCGACCAGTACCAAGTGGAAGTCCTTATCACGTTGGCTCTGGTGACAGGCGGCTATGCCTTGGCCAATGCCCTTCATTTGTCCGGGCCGATTGCCATCGTGGTGGCGGGCCTATTAATTGGGAATCAAGGACGTCAATTCGCCATGTCTGAACAAACACGGGAACACCTGGATGGGTTTTGGGAATTACTGGATGAAATCCTGAACTCGGTGTTATTTGTGCTCATTGGATTGGAAGTCTTAGTCCTCACCTTTACTCAGGAATATCTGTTCGCGAGTCTGGCATTAATCCCACTGATTTTATTGTGCCGGTTCGTGGCAATTGGGGTGCCCATGACCGTCCTTCGGCTGGTGCGAACCTTTACCCCAGGGGCCATCTGGATCATGACCTGGGGAGGCCTGCGTGGAGGCATCAGCGTGGCGTTAGCCTTATCGTTACCCGCTAGCCCGGAGCGGGACCTGATCTTGGCTATCACCTATGTGGTGGTGGTGTTCTCGATCGTTGTGCAGGGGTTAACCATGGACAAGTTGGTGAAACGCCTTGTCCCTTCTGAAGGGGATGCGGCAACCTGACGGAAGATTTGCCATGTCATCGCCGTTTTTACGGTGAATCGATCTCTGTGCGTTGGAGCAGGGAATCCAGCACGGCTTCTTGGACGGTGGTACAGGGATCAAGCAACGCCTGTGTCAACGCCTCCATAGATCGTCGTTCCTGTTTCTTCCAGAGTCGATTCCGTTCATTGGCAGTGGGGTATCCCTTTTGGTTGCCGGGTTCCTGCTGACTCGTTAATCCAGTTACCATGGTAAGGGCCAGTTGTGCTCGTGGGTCGAGTGTCATAATACCTTCCTGTAAATAGGGCGTTGGTGGGTGGAAAGGTCTCTCACGCTATAGCTACGCAAGGATCGTACCAAAAAATTTGGTCGGGACTGAAAAGAAGGTTCAACGAAAAACGTGGATGTTTAGCGTGCTTCGTTCTGTTCAATAATTCATCGGACATCCGATCGGTAGACAAGAGTCACAATTTTGGCGACAGGAGTCATGGAAACCAACACCATTAATTTATTCATTGCCATACTGGCCGCAGGTTTTTGGGTACCGGTGGGAATACTATTGGTGCTCAAAAGACATGCGCTGAGAGTCTTGAACACCGTACCGGTCGAAGAGAATCAACCACTGCCGAGCATTTCAATTGTGATTCCCGCACGAAATGAAGAGCGCAATTTGGAGCACGCCCTGCAGTCGGTCTTGGGGTTGGACTACCCTGACTTAGAGATTATGGTGGTGAACGATCGGTCAACCGATGGGACCGGAGACATCCTTGAAAAACTGGCAAAGGATGATCTGCGGCTCACGCTATTACATATCGAATCGTTACCAGAAGGCTGGTTGGGGAAAACCCATGCCCTCCACACGGGCGCCCAACAGGCACAAGGAGAATTCATCCTGTTTACGGATGCGGATATCGTGTTTCATCCGTTCGTGCTCAGAAAAGCCTTGAGCCATGTTCAAGCCAACCAGTTAGATCACCTGACCATCGTACCCGAAGACACCATGCCCGGGTTTTTTCTCAGAGTCCTCTCCGCCACGTTTGGAATATTTATGTTCATCATATTTCAACCATGGAAAGCGCGAAATCCCAGGAGCCGACGATACATGGGCATCGGAGCGTTTAATTTAATCCGAACATCTGTGTATAAGGCGATCGGAGGCCACGAGGCCATCGCTCTCAGGCCGGATGACGATCTTAAGTTTGGAAAACTGGTAAAGCGCAACGGCTACCGGCAAGATGTGGTGAATGGCAAAGGCATGGTCGCGGTAGAGTGGTACCGATCAGTACCAGAGTTGATTCACGGCCTCATGAAAAATATGTTTGCCGGAATGGAATACCGCCTGTCGGTCGTCATCCTGGCCACAATTGGATCGCTACTCTTTCACCTCTGGCCATGGATCGGGATGTGGTTCACCACGGGATGGGCCCAAACACTGTTTGCCCTCACGGTATTCATGATGGTCGGAAGCTTCGGGTTTGCCCTGGCCCCGTTTGGCGTGAAGCCTTGGCATGGCCTGTTCCTTCCTCTTACGATCAGCCTGTTGGTATACATCCAATGGCGCGCAACGATTCTGACCTTGTGGCAAGGCGGTATTACCTGGCGAGGTACGTTTTATCCACTACGGCAGCTACGGGCTAACAAAGTGTGAAAACAAAGGGAACACCCAAGCATGAGGTAGTTCCAGGGTGTACAATGAAAAAATGACTAAAATATTGACTTATTCTTGGTTAAAAAAAGGGATTGTGGTGGGAGTGGTCTTTTCCGCCTCAATCGCCTTGGGAATGCCTTCTTCATTGCGAATTCAAATTGAGGCATGGTCTCCCTATTACTCCCCGGCTTTAGCGTCAGTGCTCTCAGGTACATTAGTTCGGTGGGAGAATCCCACCGCGACCCACCACACAGTGACCCACGACGGTTGTAAGCAAGGAGGTTCATGTCTCTTTGATTCTGGTGCGATTTCACCCTCTGGCATGTTTGAATTGCCAGAATTGCCTCCTGGGTACTATCCCTACCACTGTACACTTCATCCCATCATGCGCGGGGTCCTGGTCGTGACCGACGTGCGTGACTCAGCGGAGATTTAAATTTCCCTCCTTTCCCTTTTTTTATGGACCACCACCTTGACAAGAATAAAAAAGAATTTTATGTAATTCTATATATGGATTTACCACGGACTCTTAAAATCTTCGGTTTGTGTTTATGAAATTGATGATTGACATACAACAGCTTCGGAAAACCTTTGGGCCGATTGTGGCGGTGGATCAGGTGTCGTTTACCGTCACCCAGGGGGAGGTTCTAGGATTCTTAGGACCAAACGGCGCTGGGAAATCCACGACCATGAAAATGATCACCGGGTTCCTGACCCCAACCAGCGGAACCGTCAAGGTCAACGGATTCGATATCCAGGAGCAACCCCTCGATGCCAAACGAACGATGGGCTATCTTCCCGAAGGCGCTCCGGCCTACGGGGATATGACGCCTCTGAGTTTTCTGTCGTTCATCGGTGAAATGCGAGGGTTTCGAGGTGCGGACTTACAGCGTCGTGTGGGAGAGACTATCAAAAAGGTAAATCTTGAGAGTGTGATTCAGCAGCCTATTGAAACCTTATCCAAGGGATTCAAGCGACGGGTGGGATTGGCCCAGGCCATTTTGCATGACCCCTCCGTGTTGATCCTGGATGAGCCAACCGACGGTCTCGATCCCAATCAGAAACATGAGGTTCGCGCGCTCATTAAAGAGATGGCCAGGGAAAAGGCCATTATTCTTTCAACGCATATTTTAGAAGAAGTACAGGCCGTGTGTACTCGCGCCATAATTATTGCCAAAGGTAAAGTGATTACCGATAGCACACCAGCGGAATTGGAGGCCCGGTCTCGCTATCACAATGCGGTGGTCCTGCGGTTGCGAGGACCAATCTCGGATGGAGTGTTAGCTATTCTGGAAAGCCTGCCAGGCGTGAAAGCCATCGAGGAACTTTACGATGACATGGCCGAAAACGGGTATCGGGTCATCCCAGAAAACGGGCAACCAATTCTCAGTGCGGTCAGTCAATGTGTGCAAAAACACAACTGGGATGTGGCGGAGTTATCCGTTGACCGAGGGCAATTGGATGAGGTGTTTCGGTCATTGACAATGCCAACGCAGGCGTTAACGTAAATAAATCCGAAACTCGAATGTCGAAATCCAAAACACATTCAAATGACCAAAAATCCAAAACGGAAGAGGCTTGCTCCCTTTGAGACGTTCAAATTTTGAATTTCGGATTTGTTTCGTATTTCGACATTCGGATTTCAATATTCCTATTTCGAGGGATTAGAAACACAGTAATCTATGGGCAGAATCGGGGTCATTTTTAAACGCGAACTCACTGGGTACTTTGCCACACCGATTGCGACGGTGTTCATTGTCATCTTCCTGATGTTGGCTGGCGCCTTTACGTTTTACTTGGGAAACTTCTTCGCCCGTGGCCAGGCCGATCTCCTCCCTTTTTTCAATTTTCACCCGTGGCTCTATTTGGTCTTGATTCCGGCGTTGGCCATGCGCATGTGGGCGGAGGAACGTCGAGAGGGTACCATCGAATTGCTGTTCACCCTTCCCGTCACATTGTGGGAAGCCGTGGTTGGTAAATTTTTAGCGGCCTGGTGTTTTACGGGAATTGCCCTCGCCCTGACCTTTCCCATGTGGGTGACCGTGAATGTGTTGGGTGAGCCTGATAACGGGGTAATTCTGGCGGGGTACATCGGAAGTTTTCTCATGGCCGGTGGATTTATGGCAATTGGCTCATGCGTGTCGGCCTTCACCAAAAACCAAGTGATTGCCTTTGTGATCAGTGTGCTCGTTGGGTTGGGCTTTGTGTTGAGCGGCTTTCCAATGGTGTTGGATTTCTTCAGTGGATGGACGCCACAATTTTTCCTGGAACTCATAAGTTCGTTCAGTTTTCTCACACACTTTAATGCCATCAGTCGCGGAGTGATCGATTTTCGAGATATTGTCTACTTCCTCTCTCTCATTGGCTTTTGGCTGTTTGCGACAGCGTTAATTTTGGAATGGAAAAAAGCTGAATGAATTGATTTTCGAACGATGTGTGTGGGAAAGCTTAAATAGTGTAAGTCGTTGATGGGTAGCGTGTAGGTTCCTCCCCTTTGTAAGGGGAGGATAAAGGTGGGGTAGAGTCATGGTTTGGGAGTTAATCTACAAGGGTCCAGCAGGCGATTCTTTCCCTGAGCCTCTACCTCCCCTATCCCCTCCTTACAAAGGAGGGGAACTCGGAGAGAATCACAATACTCACACGGAAGTTGGAAGAGCCAATACCAGGTACTCATCATGAATGCCAAACTCCTCACAGGCAGCGGATTGGCGATTGCGGTGGTGTTATTTTTCGCCGTGAATGTGTTGAGTAATGTCGCGCTCCGATCGGCTCGCTTCGATCTGACGGATCAACATCTTTATACCCTGTCCGAGGGCACGCGAAATATTTTACAGAGCATCGATGAACCGATTACCTTACGGTTTTACCTATCTAAAAAACTGGCAACGGGATTACCGGGAATCAATAACTACGCCAACCGGGTGCTGGAACTATTGCAAGAGTATGAGCAGGCTGCTGACGGGAATCTGAATCTGCACATCATCGACCCCGAGCCTTTTTCAGAGGAAGAAGATCGCGCGGTGGGATATGGCTTGCAGGGGGTTCCGCTGAATAATGGAAACGTCCAATTTTATTTTGGCCTGGTCGGAACCAGTTCAACCGATGACCAAGAGCTCATTCCCTTTTTCCAACCAGATCGTGAAGAGTTGATCGAATACGATCTCACCAAGCTGGTCTATCAATTAGCCAACCCCACACAAAAGGTTGTGGGTCTGCTCAGCACGCTTCCCCTTGAAGGTGGTCCTTCCATGGGCTTTATGCAAGGGCAAGGAGGAAGCCCACCCTGGATGATCCTGGATTCCATTCGCGAGGTCATGCAGGTCAAGCCCTTGGAAAAAGACGTGACCGATATTCCTGAGGATATTGAGGTCTTGATGGTAGTCCATCCCAAGAAGTTAAGTGATGCCACCTTGTATGCCATTGACCAGTTTGTCTTAGGCGGTGGCCGAGCCTTGGTGTTTGTAGATCCTCATAGTGAGGCGGATATTCCATCCAATCCCATGAACCCCATGGGGATGCAAGGGCCACGAAATTCTGATTTAGGAAAAGTATTTGATGCCTGGGGCATTGAATTGGTCAAAGGAAAGGTCGTGGGCGATCTCCCGTTGGCCAAAAAAGTGAACTTCCAAAAACAGTCACGAACGTTTGTGGCCGATTACCCCATTTGGATTGATCTCACACCTCAGCATTTCGATCCTGATGATGTCGTAACCGCAAAGCTTCCGAGTCTTACCATGGCCTCGGCGGGAATTTTACAAAAGAAAGAAGGCAGTGACATTGAGTTTACTCCCTTGGTGGAAACCGACGATAAAGCCATGCAAATCGACACCTCCCGTCTGATGTTTATGCCCGATATCGAAGACCTGCTGCGGACCTATCGTCCAGAGGGAAAAAAACTTACCTTAGCCGCTCGCTTAACCGGGAAGGTCAAAACGGCGTTTCCCGATGGTAAACCCAAAGCAGCAGATTCCGAAAAAACCGACAATCAGCCCATAGAAGGCAACCAAAAATTAGAAGACAAACCGCATCTCACCGAATCGGCCGAACCCATTAACGTGATCGTGGTTGCTGATACCGACATGCTGCAAGATCGGTTTTGGGTGCAAGTACAAAACTTTTTTGGGCAGCGGATCGGAATTCCTAACTCTGCGAACAACAGCTTCGTCATCAATGCCCTGGACAATCTGACAGGGAGTCATGATCTGATTACCGTCAGAAGTCGAGGCAGCTTCTCGCGACCGTTTACGTTGGTCCGAGACATCCAACAAGAAGCGGAAATGCAATACCGCCAAAAAGAACAAGCGCTGCAACAACGCTTAAAAGATACCGAGCGGCAGATTCAAGACTTACAGAAAGCCAAGGGTGAACAGACCGTGCTGATTTTGAACCCCGAACAACGATCCGCCCTCGATAGTTTTCGGCAACAGTTAGTGACGACCCGAAAAGAGCTACGGAGCGTGCAACATGAATTGCAGAAAAATATTGAAAGCCTCGAGGGCATCGTGAAGTTTTTGAATATCGGCTTTATGCCCCTGGTGATTGTCGTAGGCAGTGTAGTGATCAGTGCCTACAAAATGCGCCGACGCCGAAATACGAAATTACAATAACTCCCCAAAAACCCTCGCCCCTGAGGGGAGAGGGAAGGGTGAGGGGTTAACCCAAATCAGCGTAGTGCCTGAGGCATCATATCGACCCTACCGCTCCTAACCATGAACATCAAAACATTAACCATCCTGGGAATCATCACCGTCGCCCTGATTGGTATGGCAATATTGATGTCCCAACAAAAGGAAACCGTGCTACCCCAAACGGGGCAACCCGTCTTCCCGGGTTTGATGTCCAAAATCAATGAGGTGTCAGAACTTGTTGTGAACGTTCAAAGCGAAACCATGACGATTGTCCGAGATGGAGAATCGTGGAAGGTCAAAGAAAAAGACAACTACCCCGCAAACATGGGGAAAATTCGTGAAGTGCTCATTGGCCTAGGAGAATTAAAAATTCTAGAAGCCAAAACCAAGAAGCCTGAATTGTATGAAAAACTTGGTTTGGAAAATGTAGAAGCGGAAGGATCGATATCCACGGGAGTGACACTCAAGGATTCCGCAGGAACCACCTTGGCCGAAGTCATTATTGGCAAACAACGCCCGTCCAAAGGAAACCCTAACCAAGATGAAGTGTATATTCGTATACCAGGAGATCCACAAACCTGGCAGGCCATTGGGAAACTCTCTGTCGAGAAAAATCTCAGCGAGTGGTTGGACAAGGATTTCTTAGAGGTCGAGCCCAAGCGAGTACGACGCGTCCGCATCACTCATCCTGACAACACCACATTAGTGTTGGAGAAAGAAAACCCGGATGATCTGGATTTCAAAGTAACGAATCTTCTGGAAGGAGAAGAAATTCAATCACAATTTTCTGTGAACCATATTGTCTCAACGGTGACATCCTTGTCGCTAGATGATGTTCAACCAAACAGTGAAATTTCCTTCGAAGATGAATCCGTGGTCACGGCAACCTTTGAGACATTTGATGGTCTCGAAGGAACAGTGAAATTGTTTCGAAAAGACGAGAAAAATTACGTGAAAGTATCGGCAGTCTTCAATGCTGATCTGATCTGGAAACCCGAACCTGAAGAAGATTCGGAAACCGAAAAACCAGTTGAAGGAGAAAATGCGCAGGATAAAGACGATAACGAGATAGTAAAAACTCTCAAACCTGAGAAACCCACGGTAAAACCAGAGGCCGAAGTCAAAGCAGAAATCAAAGCCCTAAACAAAAAAGTCAAAGAATGGATATACATCATCCCCAAATTCCGCGCCGATACCATCCTCAAAAAACCTGAAGACCTGATTAAGAAGTCCTAACCCTACCAATTTTTGGCAATGAACCCGGACGGCTTCTTTTCCTAGAAGGAAGAAAGGTTTATGGTTGGCATTGTCAATACGGGCAGATCGTCCCTTTCCCTTACTAAGTGCGGTTCTCAGTTTTTCGGAGTTTTTCACAATTTAGTCAGTGCGATGAGTGTGGAAATAATCTGAGAAAGTATGTCTACCTTCTTCCAGCCGAAAAGTGATTTTATAATTCCTTTTTTATGTGTCACTCTGTTTTGGAGTCTCTCATTCTTTCCTCGAATATTTTCATGCTTTGTGTCCTCAGAAATGAAA
>SMVB01001874.1_pt1 | contig 11758 bp, 9 predicted proteins | sample 2456461 | NCBI WGS metagenome assembly SMVB01 (sample SAMN11095934, study PRJNA526329) | marine sediment metagenome | biome: Marine sediment; feature: Surficial sediment; material: Deep marine sediment; isolation source: Hadal surficial sediment | place: Pacific Ocean | collected 2014-05 | depth 0-1...
GCTGGCGACACGCCCAGGACTAGCCAACAGCAATAGCCCGCCCAAGACCGAGTACCAGACCCATACGAGCCAGACCCCCGCCCAGTCCGTTTCAATCGTCCATCCCGGAGCCGCTTCGACCAGTTGTATCAGATAGCTCAAAGGGGCCCATGCCAGCCAGCCGATGAATTGACCCAAAGTGGTGCTGATAAGCCCCACCGCCGCCGCCGCCAGAGTCCCGGCCAGGATGAACGGCATGGCTGGGAGGGCCAAAACCGTGACGAATATACCGAGCAGGGCCACTTCCTTGAAGTTGAATGCGACCAGAGGCCAAGTCGCTATTGTTGCGGCCAACGAGATGATTAGGCCCAGAGCCAGCACGCGTAATATCGGCAAAATCCATGTTTGCCACCAGTTCTGGTCCCGGCTAGCGGCGGCGAAGGACAGGTGGGGTATCAGAGACTGGGCCAAAGCTATTCCGCCGACGGCCGCGAAGCTCAGTTGGAATGCCACCCTCTGGATGATCTCCGGCGAGACGGCGGTCATGATTCCGGCGCTGAGAGCCAACGCCGGGAGCACACTGCCCGGCCTGCCGACGGCAACCGCCAGCAGATATACACTGCCCATGACCGCCGCGCGAATCACCGATGGAGGCAATCCGGAAACCAAGGCATAGGCCCAGACCACAACCAAGGGCACAATCAGGAAATACAGGCCACGCCGCCCGAACAACCAGGCAGCGCCAGCGAGGAACATCGCCACCAAAACACCGACATGCAACCCGGAGATCGCCAACAGGTGGGATGTGCCAGTGCCGCGGAATTTCTGGACCATTTCCGGCGGCAGACCGCCACGCTGACCAAGAAGCAACGCCTTGCCCAAGGCCGACTGGGGAAAGGGAATAGTAGCTTCTATGCTCTCCGATAAACGGCCCCGCAGTGCGTATGGCCACTCCCGCCACCCGCCCTTTTCCCCGGTCACGGTCGCCGAATCAGCCAACATTATCCCGATTATTCCCTGACCAGCCAGATATGCCGGGTAGTCGAAACCGCCGAAGGGCTCGGGCCGGCGCAATGTTCCGGTGATGGACAACTGATCGCCGTAGTCAAAGTAGGGCGGAGACCGGCGGGCAACTAGGTCATCGGAAGGGTTCGCGTACACCAGAACCCTGTTCTCCGCAGGTACGGGCCCGGCCCCAAGATCGACTGCGGATAGGTCCAACGTAAACTCGACCCGCCTACCGGAGAACTCGGGGTCGCTGATGATCCGCCCTGTCAATACAACGTTAGCCGCTTCCTGGGAGGTCAATAACGGAAGCGGGCCCGAAACCGAGTCCGCCCGCCACACGCCAAGCAGCAGGATGACGGCAAGCACGGCAGGAAACACGGACAGACGCCTCAGGCACAGGGCCAGGCCAAAGGAGAAGGAACCACCAATGAGCAGGAACAAGGGGGCCAGCGGCATCGAGGATTCCAGCCCAATCAGGACTCCACCCAGCCAGGCCGCCGCCAGAAAGGCCAGTCTCATCTAAAACAGCAGTCCGGAAGGCTGAGACCACTCGAGCGCGGCATCGAGCCGGAGAGTCCTCCTTTCGCGAAGGGGAGTTGGGGGGATTTTCGCCGGGCCACCATCACCGCACGCCCGACACCGTGACCAAGTCCCGGATGTTCAGATACGTTACCGGTCCGATCTTGGGGACCTCTTGAATCTCTTCAATCGACTGGACGGGGCCAACGTTCTCCCGGTAGGACACTATTGCTCCCGCCAAGGCAGGACCGATCCCAGGAAGGGTGTCTAGAAGCTCCACCGATGCCAGATTCAAGTCAATCAGTCCGCCTTGAATCTGGGTCTGCGCCTGCTGCATATCGGAACCGGCAGGAGGGGTCTCACCCAGCTTGGGGACGTAGTATTCCGCTTCGTCTTGGAGGCGGAGGGCTAGATTCACTCCCTGGATATTGGCTTCACCGGTCAGACCTCCAGCGGCGGCCAATGCGTCGGTGACCCGGCTATCGGGGGCGAGGGTGTAGACTCCGGGATTTACGACCGCGCCGTTCACGAAAACCCTGACTTGGGTTGCTGTACCCTGAGACTCCGGGGCAATGATCCGGATCGGCGCGTTGTCGTCCTGACGGGCAAGCAGGACCACCGCAGCCAATACTGCGGCCACGGTTGCGGCCACCAGCGCCATGGTAGCTATGTTCCGCGCGGTGAGCTCCGGCATTCCCTGCCTCTCAGCCTGGTCTTGGTTTTTACTGGGTACCGAGGCCGCTGGTTGTACTAGCTGTGGCTGTCCGATTATAATTTAGCGTACATTCTGGCACATTCCAATTAAAAAGGAGCCTAACCTTGGCCACAGAAAAAGCATCCGTCAACGGTGATCAAAAACTACACGCCTTCTTCCAGGGCGCTGTGGTGCCGATGGATGAGGCCAAGGTGAGCGTGATGACGCACGCGCTGCACTACGGCACAGCCGTATTCGAGGGCATCCGGGGCAACTGGAATGAAGAGCAAGGCAAGATATTCATCTTCCGGATGCGGGAACACTACGAGCGGTTGATCCGGGGCTGCAAGATCCTGATGTTGGACATTCCCTATACCGCCGACCAACTTTGTGATGTCACGGTGGACTTGGTGAAACGTAACGGACACCAGTCGGACATCTACATCCGGCCTCTGGCCTACAAGAGCGCAGAGGTCGTCGCCAACCTCAAGCTTCAAGATTTGGCCAGCGATTTCACGCTGATTACGGTGCCGTTCGGAAACTACCTTGGCACCGACATCTTGCGCTGCTGCACCTCCTCTTGGCGGCGGGTCGATGACAACATGATTCCGACCCAGATCAAGAGCGCGGGCATCTACGTCAACAGTTTGCTGGCCAAGACCGAAGCCACCTTGGCCGGTTTCGACGAAGCCATCATATTGAACCAGGACGGCCACGTCTCGGAGGGTTCGGGCGAGAATGTGTTCATGGTGTCGGGGGGAAAACTCCACACACCCCGGATCGAGGACAACGTTCTGCCGGGGATAACCCGGGAGACAATCATGCAGTTAGCACAGGCCGAACTGGGTATCGAAGTCGTTGAACGCAGCATCGACCGCAGTGAGCTCTACCTGGCCGATGAGGTGTTCCTCACCGGCACGGCCGCCCACCTGACACCGGTCGTGGAGCTTGATTGCCGTCCCATTGGCAATGGCGAAGCGGGACCGGTCTCGATGGCGCTGCAGAAACTGTACTTCGATATCGTCGTGGGCCGGAACCCCAAGTACCTCCACTGGTGCACGGCGGTCGTCACCCGGATGGTGCCGGCTTAATCAGGGGATGCCAGAGAGGCTATCTGCTGCGTCAATCTCCATGATTGCCAGCGAAACGGCACTCTGGCAATAATCAGATGCAGCGGGCACAACGGCACAAAGGCGGCCTAACGCGAGCTAACTGGATTCCTGCGTTCGCCGGAATGACCGACGTGGTGTGGAGCTTAGTGAATTGATCTGGGCCGGCCTGGGGTTACTGTCCTACGCCATCGGCAGCATTCCCACTGCCTACCTGTTCACCCGGTACCTGCTGGGCCGGGACATCCGCCAGATAGGCGATTTCAACAGTGGCGCGGCCAACGTCTTTCGGAACGTCAGCGCCAAGGCCGGCATTGCTGTCGGGGCCATCGACATCATAAAAGGCGCCGTGGCGATAGTCTTGGCCAAGTTGCTGGTGAACGACCCTGGGATGGAGATGATGGCCGGGGGAGCGGTGCTGATGGGCCACATCTTCCCAGTCCATCTGAGGTTTCGCGGAGGACGGGGCGCCGCCACCGCCGTGGGCGTGCTGATTGCCTCGCTGCCGGTCATCGGACTTCCCGTGGGCGCTCTTGGCTTGGTGGTGCTCTACTTCACCCGCAAGGCGATATACCCTCTGGCGGTGTTCTTGATTGCCATGCCGGTGCTTGCCTGGCCCGCCGGGTACTCAGTCTCTCTGGCGGTCTACGCGGTGGCCGTGCCAATCTCCATCGGACTGAGCCATTTCCTCTCCACCCGGATTCTGAATCCAGGCTCGGCCCGGGACATGGAAAATACCGGGGATACCGGAGATTCGCCACTGCCCCAGAAATAGGGCTGTGTGACGGTTGCAAGCACTCTGCCAAAATCTAATTATGCGGCCGTTGGACCTAACGGAATTCTGGGCCACATCGATGGCCATCACTGAACTGGGATGGAGGCACAAGGCGCATCTGCCACCGCTGGGTCTGGCCAAGCGGCATCGAATACACCGAGCTGAACCGGACGCTGGGCCTGGGCCAAAGACTAGCCGGCCCCGCCTACCGGCCCCACGCGCCTGGCAAGGCCGCCGGCAACGTCCTCCAGGCGCTTAACTTTCGGCCGGTGGAGACCTTGTCGGTGGTCTGACCCAATGCCCTAATCTCTGGCCGGCTGCCCCATCTCGGGGATTGGCTTTCCAACAGAGTGTTGATCTTCGTCTGCATAGATAGAACCATGTAGTTCACCCCTTGCTTGCTGGCCATATGAATGCCTAGCCGCACCTATACGAATGACCGGCCGCCCTCGTCTACCACCATGTTATACTCGCAACAATTACGGGTAAATTACAGGGTGTCAGTAATAACCGCCGACCCCAACCAGGGACAAAAAAGAGATGGATGCATTTGACATGCCTCAGCCAATTACAGAAGCAATATGAACGCCTTCGACATGCCTCAGATAGAAGAGGCCCGCAGTCGAAACGGGGAACTTTATCACGAGTTTATCCGGGCCAACCGGCTGAGCGTCGGGCTATACATCTTGGAGGCCGGAGCGGCCGACCCTCAGACCCCGCACACCGAGGATGAGATTTACTACATCGTGTCAGGGTCGGCAATTATTCAGGTCGCCGGAGAGGACCGTCCAGTGAGCGCCGGCTCGGTCATCTACGTTGACGAGATGGTAGACCACCGGTTCCACACCATCACCGAAGAACTCAAGGTCATCGTGGTCTTCGCGCCGCCTCGCCGGTCGCGGGCTGCCCAGAGTTGACGGCGGACCCAGTGGGCAACGTAGAGATAATGGGAATGATTGGCGTCAACCGGGAGCGCGACTCCTCCCGGGGCGTGACAGTCAGTCTCTTCGGCGGCGGCATCAACCCCTCTGATGAGATTCCGGCTGGGATCGATGCGGAATACATCGCCGAGTTCTCCCAGGCCCACGAGGCCAGCGGCTTCGATAAGGTGTTGATCGGGTATTCCTCAGCCACCGCCGAAGGATTCGCCGTGGCCGGATACGCCGCGTCCCGCACCAAGACCCTTGGATACCTCATCGCCCATCGGCCAGGATTCGTGGCGCCAACGCTGGCCGCCCGCCAAGCCGCCACTCTGGACCAACTCACCGGGGGCCGCATCGCCCTGCATATCATCAGCGGCGGCAGCGACATCGAACAACACCGCGACGGCGACTGGATCGACCACGACGCCCGCTACCGGCGCACCGACGAATTCATGGAGGTCATGAAGCGGGTCTGGACCGAGACCACGCCCTTCGACTACGACGGCGAGTTCTACAAGTTCGAGCAGAATCTCAGCGAAGTCCGGACCTTCCAGAAACCCCACGTGCCCCTCTATTTCGGCGGCGCGTCGGACGTGGCCAAGGAAGTCGGGGCAAAACGGGCCGATGTCTACGCCCTGTGGGGAGAACCATTGGAGTCCATCAGAGAGCAGATCGCCGACATCCGGGAGCGAGCGGCCCGGTACAACCGCACCATTCGCTTCAGCGTTTCCGTTCGACCGATTCTGGGCGACACCGAAGGCGAAGCATGGGAGCGCGCCCGGGGCATCCTCGAACGGGTAAAAGCTTCGGTGGGCGACACGATCGGACCGGGGAAACCGGCCAGGTTGCAGTCGGAGGGTTCCCGGCGCCTCCTGGAATTCGCCGCCAAGGGGGAGGTACACGACCAACGACTCTGGATGCCGATTGCCGCCACCACCGGCGCCGCCGGCAGCACGACCGCCTTGGTGGGCACCGCCGAACAGGTGGCCGAGTCTTTGTTGGCCTACCACGAAGCCGGGGCCGACGCCTTCATCATCCGGGGCTTCGACCCACTCCAAGACACCATCGAATGGGGCAAGGAACTGATTCCCATGATTCGCGCCGGCGCTGCGGCGCGCTCCTAGCCGACTGGCAACCCCTCTATCTCCAGCAATCCTTCAAACAGCCCAAAGAACCGTTTTACGTCCACCGCTTGGGGCAAGGTGATTTCGCCTGGGCCACCCGTTTCGGTGGTCTCTCCCAGGGACTCGTTATCGTCGAGTCCAACGTCTAGGTCCACCTTGATCACGGTGGCTATGACCGGGTCCAAGGCTATGGTTAAGGCCAAGGGATCGTAAAATTCGAACCTCCGCCTGCTAGAATCTCGCCGGAACCAACCCTGCAGCAGGTCCAATACCAACCGGCCCAGGGGGTGGGCGGAGCGCAGCGCCATCGTCTCTTCGCGACTGATGCCCACCTGCCGGCAGGCTGCCAAGTCAACGAGGGTAACCGGAAGCCGGCTGGACAGGACAATGTCGGCGGCTACCGGGTCGCTGTGGAAATTAAACTCCGCCCGGGGCGTGATATTGCCGGGAGTATCCACGGCGCCACCCATGACCACGATGTTCTTGGCCTGTTCCAGAGCAATCGGCCGCTCCCGCAGCAGGCGGGCCAGGTTGGTCAGGGGACCGAGGGCAAGCAGCACGGTCTCACCGGGACCGCGGGTTAGTTGATCAATCAGAAACTGGACTGCTCCTTCCGCGACAGGCCCCGTGGTGGGGTCAGGAAGGCGGCTGGACAGCCCACCTGGGCCATGGAACTGAGGCGCATAGGAGTACCTGCCCCGCAGGGGCCGGTCGGCTCCTCTCGCCACCGGTATGTCACGCCGGCCCGCCGCTTGGAGCAAAGCCAGGGCGTTGCGGGTCGCCCGGGCCAGGGGGACGTTTCCACCCACGGTGGTTAGACCAACGACCTCGACATCCGGTGCGGCAAGAGCCAAGAGGATGGCAATGGCATCGTCCACTCCAGGGTCGGTGTCTATGATTAGTTTAGCCAAGTGGACATTCCGTCTTCTGGCCATGCCCTGGAAGCCCCAAGCCTGGCGGTCCCATGAATGATAGCGCGGCTAGAATGGGGCGGGGTCTTTGTAGAGATAGGCCGAGTTGGCGAACGCGGTCAGGGCGTCCAAAGCCGTGTGCCAGAACCGGTATCCAGTCGTCTTGTGGAGCTTTCCGGTGCTCATCAAAATCGGCCAGCGGACCAGGTCCAGACCGCCGGAAGTGGCGTACCGCTGCAGGTGAAGTTCCCAGGACAACTGGGCCAATGGATAGGCGAGGAAGGAGGGGAGGCTGATTAGCTTGCTGTTGATAATCTTGGCCATCTCCCGGTAATGGACCACCCCGTCTCCAGCTACGTTGAACGTCCCCGGAATCTCCCTCTGGATGATGATGGAAATCACCCTGGCCAGGTCGTCGTCGTAGACGAATTGCAGGGCAGGGTTGGAGTCCAGCACGCCGAGGAGCCAGGGGCGGAAGAAAGCCTTAGTCACAAAGTTATCGGCGCCGTGACCCAAGACGATGCACGACCTGAGGATGGTGACCTTGATGTCTTGCTGGGCTTGGGCAAACTCCTCCAGTGCCAGTTCGCCCAAGTACTTGTCGTAGCCGTAAGGCAGATCTGGAGACGGCCGCATGGGCGCGTCGTCAAGAATGGGGACGGGGTTGTCGCTGTGGGCGCCGTAGACCGTGTGAGAGCTCAGGTATATCAGGTGCCCGATACGCGCCCTAACGCATGACGCCATCACCGACCGCAAGGTTTCCACGTTCTCGTCTCGGATGACGGCGACTTCCCGGCGATTGGCGCCGCGGCGGGCGTTGAACGCCAGATGGACCAAGGTGGTTACGCCTCGGTCGTTCAACTCCTCGTCGATGGGCCCCGATACATCTTTACGGTAGACGGCAATGTTATGGACCGGCACGGGGAGTGGCTTGACGTCGAACGCCACAATCTTCCGGAGACCGGGCTCCTGCTCCAGCCGCTCCAGAAGTTTGGTTCCGATATAACCAGATGCTCCGGTGACCGCCACTACCTTTCCCTGTTGGACCATCCTATCCTGCCACGCGTCTGGGCAAACCTCCGCTCTCCAGCCGACTCTACTCTGATACTAGAGGTTACCGGAGAGTAGAAGACCAAGGCAACATGCTGCCCAGCCAGGTCTGGGCCGTTATCCTGATCTTTTCGGGCTTGCTCAGGGACACCCTCGATTCCAAGATGTCGAATTCCGACGCCTCGATCCGGTCCAGCACCTTGGAGTACAGCGCTCCCAAGACGGCTGGACAAGCCCGGGACCGCCGGGAAAGGTAGGGCAGCAGCTTGAAGCCACGCTCGAAGTACCCACGGGCCCGCCGCGATTGGAATCCCATCAGGTCCAGGAAAGCTTGGTTGCGAACGCCCTTCCTGAGGTCTTCCTCGGAGTATCCGAACCGTGCCATCTCGTCCTGGGGCAGATAGATCCGGCCCATGTCCAAGTCTTCCCGCACGTCCCGGATGATGTTGGTCAGTTGCATCGCCAGGCCCAGGTCCACCGCGTACTCCTTAGCGTCGTCATCCTCGTAGCCGAAGATCTGGAGACAAATCAGTCCGACGACCGAGGCGACCCGGTAGCAGTATTCCCGCAACTCATCGAAGTTCTCGAACCGGTTCTTAACCAAGTCGCTCTCGACGCCCAAGATGATTTCTTGGAAGTAGTCCTGGGGGATATCGTACCGCTGGGCAACGTCGGCCAGCGCCAGGTAAACAGGGCTGGAGGCATTGCCTGAATAAGTGGCATCCAGATTGGACTGAAGGCTGGCCAACGCCGTCAACTTGGCGTCCGTTGAGGTTTCCTCATCGACCGAATCGTCGCAATGACGGCAGAAAGCGTAAGCGGCATAGATGGCCCGGCGTTTGGCGGCTGGGAGGGTCAGAAAGGCGTAGTAGAAGTTCTTGGCTTCCCGGCGGGTGATGGTCCGGCAGACCTCGTACGCCAACTCTAGGTCGATGGAGGGAGGATGCATAGAACCTACCGGGGATCACGGTTTCGGGGGGCCGGCGGAGGCGCTGGCTCGCCCGGGAATCATATTACAGGACGTGGCCAGACTCGGGCTAACCCTGACCTAGGAGCGTTTCGAATCCGGCCCGGAACCAGCGGCCGTTGTTATTCCCCGACCACCTGGACCATCACTTCCCGTTTGCGGGGATGGTCTAGCTCGATGAAAAAGACGCTTTGGTAGGTACCGAACTGCATCTTTCCGTCAATGACCGGCACTGTCTCGCTGGTGCCCAGCAGCAGGTGCTGCAGGTGGGCGTGGCCATTGGGTGACTCGTCGTCGTTCATATTGACGGTGCGAATCTCAAAATTGTTGTGCTGATAGCCGTTCTCCCGCGGAGATATCTTTTCCAGGAATTCGGCCATGTCTTGCAGCAGCAACGGCTCGTTCTCGTTGATCTTGATTGCCGCGGTAGTGTGCTTGGAATACACAACGGCGAACCCGTTGGAAATCTGTGATTCAGCGACGCATTGGGCCACCCATTCGGTGATGTCGATGAACTCCGGCGCACATTTGGTCTCGAACTGCTTGCAAAACGACTTGGTGATCATTGTGCAGTCCTCCTTTTTACTTGAACGGATTTAACGTTGTGATTAGTAATGCGAGACCCAACCTGATTTTTCATTCTTACTTCCCGCTTACTTCCCGGAAGTGGCCCGGGAATATCTTCCCAATGCCAGCAACGGCCAGTAGTTGCGGTACAGATGGTAGTTGATCATAAACCCAGCCGGCAGGTCCAAGCCTTGGTAACTCGATTCTCCGGGGTTGGGCAACTCCTTGAGCCGTTCGCCCACGCCGTAGCCGGGAAATCCAGTGCCAGTGAAGTACGGTTCGTCCCAGGTGCCGTCCTCCTGCTGTGTTTCGGCAAGGTAATTCACACCCCGCCGAGAGGCCTCGCACTCGTGTTCTCCAGCCGCAACCAAGCCAAGTAAGGCCCAGGCTGTCTGGGACGCAGTGCTGGGGCCCACGCCGCGAAGGGTTGGGTCCACGTAGGAACCACAGCCCTCGCCCCATCCACCGTCTTCGTTCTGGTGGGTCACGATCCAGTCCACGGCCCGCCGGATGTACGCCTGGGACATGTCTTCGCCGATGGCCTCCAATGCTGGCAATACCGCGCCCGCGCCGTAAACATAGTTGACGCCCCAGCGGCCAAACCAGGAGCCGTCCTCTTCCTGTTCGCTGACCACGTAGTTGAAACCTCGGTCGACCACCTGGTCCTCCCTGGTGGAACCCAGGCGCCCGTACATCTCCAGCAGATGGGCCGTCACATCGACGCTGGGCGGGTCCAGGGTCTCGCCGAAGTCCGAAAAGGGTATCTTGGTCAGGTATTTCTTATTGTTGTCTTTGTCGAAAGCCGCCCAGCCGCCATTCCTGGATTGCATCCCGGACATCCATTCCACACCCCTCTGGATGGATTCGGTCCGGCGGGGCTCCTCGGCTTCCGGCAACCGGACTAGGTCCAACGCCATGACCACGATGGACGCGTCATCGATGTCGGGGTAGGCCAGGTTATCGAACTCAAACGACCACCCGCCAGGACGTAGGTGTTTGGCCCGGACCTGCCAATCGCCGCCGGCGAAGATCTGTTTGTCCATGAGCCACCTTGCCGAGGCTTGGACCATGGGATCATCAGCGGCGACACCCGATTCCAATAAGGCCAATTGGGCGATGCAGGTGTCCCAAACCGGAGAGAGACAAGCCTGAATGGTACAGGTGTCCTCGCCCTCGATGGCGAACGTCTCGAAGCCTTGGAAGCCCTTCTTGACCGCCTCGTGGTCCGGTCCGTAACCCAGGGTATGCAACGCAATCAAAGAGTAGATCCACGGAGGCTGTATCCCGGCCCAAGAACCGTCCGCCTCCTGATGCTCCAAGACCCATCCCATGACCTTGCGTTCAGCGAGTCCTCTGAGCGGGTGCACCGGGAGCCGCTGGTAGAGTCCGGCAAGCTTGTCCGCCCAATAAAGGGCTTTGGACCAGCCGAATCCTCCCGTGGGTTTTGGCAGGGAATACTCCGTGCCCTCACGGCCGTCTGGATAAAGTTCGTCGATGTTGGCCGATTCCGGCACCGGACAATAAGGTTGGCGGGTCAAGATGATCAGCATGGGCACCACCGTGGCGCGGGCCCAGCTGGCGAATTCATAGATGTTGAACGGCGCCCATGCCGGCAGGAAGATCATCTCGGGTGGCATGTTGGGCGTGCCCTTCCATTCCCATTGGCCGAACAGAGCCAGCCAGATCTTGGTGAACACGCGGACCTTGGGCAAACCGCCCTTGGACAGTATGAACCCCCGCGCCCTTTGCAGGGGCTCCGAGTCTGGCGAATGCCCGGCCAGCTTCAGGGCGAAGTAACACTCAACCGAGGTGCTCAGGTCGCCAGGGGCTTCGTAGTATTGGCCCCAAGAGCCGTCGCTCCGCTGCTTGCTGAGGATGTAGTTGCAGACCTTGCGCCATCGCTCGGGGTCACGGCGGCCCGTGAAATGGCACAACATCAGATACTCGGCTTCCATGGTTGGGTTGGATTCCAACTCACCCCACCAGTAACCGTCTGGAGACTGGGTCCGGCGGAAGTATTCTTGGGACCGGCGCACAGCCTCGTCCACGGCCTGCTTGACGTCTGTATCTTTCGGTTGAACTACCATTTTTATGCAGCGCTTCTCCGAAGTTCTCCTTTGAGGTAGCCATGA
>SMVB01376364.1_pt1 | contig 11757 bp, 9 predicted proteins | sample 2456461 | NCBI WGS metagenome assembly SMVB01 (sample SAMN11095934, study PRJNA526329) | marine sediment metagenome | biome: Marine sediment; feature: Surficial sediment; material: Deep marine sediment; isolation source: Hadal surficial sediment | place: Pacific Ocean | collected 2014-05 | depth 0-1...
CCTTTATCCTCGATAAACAACTCCCGAGGAACGATTTGGCGTATCCCGTTGAGCCGCAAACGTGGTACTTCCGCCAATCCATCGAGTACTCCATCACCGCCAATCGCGCGGTGATGGATTATGCCTCACGGAATCGAGAAACGTTGCTGTACAACATCTACCGCATGGGACGCAACTCGATTGACCGCGGCAGCAGAGATCACTGGACCATTCACCCGAAAATACTCGATGCGATTGAAGCCGCAGCGCAAAGCGATCCGGACGTCGATTCCCAGAATGTTCGCGGCAGTCGCCTGCCCAAACGATACGCAGCCATGTTGCGAGATTCGGCCCTGCGTGACGCCAGGGGATACATCATTACATCGGAGCAGGCGGACTTCCCCACTGCGACAAAATTCATGAATGTCTTGATCAAGAACGGGGTCGCCGTACACCGTGCCACGCGCCCGTTCGCAGTCGGCGGGAAGCGTTATCCGGCGGAATCGTACGTCGTCAAGGCCGCACAAGCCTTCCGTCCGTTCGTCCGCGACATGTTTGAACCCCAGGATCACCCCAACGACTTTGCCTACCCTGGAGGTCCGCCGATCTCACCGTACGACAACACGGGGTGGACACTGGCGCTTCAGATGGGTGTGGAGTTCGACGGAGTGTTGGAGGGATTCGATGGCCCGTTCGAGCGGATCGAGGGACTCGCTGGTGTGAAGCCCGGTGAGGTAACGTCGGCGAATAGAGCTGCCGGATTCCTCTTGAGTCATCATCCCAATGACGGTTTTGTGGCGACCAACAGATTGCTCGCCGCCGGCCGTGAGGTGTATTGGCTGGCGACGCCGATCATCACCGGTGGTGAAACGTGGCCCGCGGGCACGATCTACATCCCGAACGCGTCGGGGGTGACCGACGAGCTTCGGGCGTTGGCGTCGGAATTGGGCTTGAACTTCCGAGGAGTGGAACCGGCGCCGGCGTCCGAGATGCTGCGAATGCGGCAGGTGCGTGTTGGACTCTGGGATCGATACGGCGGTTCCATGCCATCCGGCTGGGCGCGATGGATCTTGGAGCAGTTTGAGTTCCCGTTCGAAGTGGTCTATCCAAAGGCGCTGAACGAAGAGAAGCTGCGTGATCGCTTCGACGTATTGGTGTTTCCGTCTGGTGGGATTCCGGGAATCGGTGACGGGGACGGTAGGAGGAGATCCCGCGACCCCGTCGATCCGTCTTCGATTCCGGCGGAATATCGGGACCGGATAGGCCGGGTGAGCGTGGACACCACTGTGCCTCGGTTGCAGGAATTTCTGCAACAAGGTGGAACAATCGTTACGATCGGCACCTCGACGAGTCTGGGCTACCATATGGGACTGCCGGTGAGCGATCACAAGGTTGACGACAGCGGCCGGGCTCTCTCGAGAGAGGTACACTTCGTTCCAGGCTCCATACTGAAGATTCGCGTCGACAACACTCGTCCCGTGGCGTGGGGCATGGCCGAGGAAGTCGACGTCCACTTCAACAACAGCCCCGTGTTCGACCTCGACTCAACGGCCGCGGCCGACGGTGTAACCCGACTCGCCTGGTTCGACACACCGACGCCGCTGCGGAGCGGATGGGCGTGGGGCCAGGAGTTGCTGGAGAACGGTGTGACGATGATAGAGGCGCAGGTCGGCAGCGGCCGCCTCTATATGTTTGGCCCGGAAATCATTAGACGGGGACAGCCGCACGGTACCTTCAAGTTCCTGTTCAACGCCATCTATCTGGCCGGGGCCGAGCGACCCATTTCGTAAATTTGCGACGTTGGGTGTAGCAAGGTCAGGTGCCGGGGTCAGGTTTCAACGTTCGTTTTGACAGGAGCTAGAGACCTGATCCCTGACACCTGAAAAACTCGAGACCTGAAACCTGTCCCCCGTGTCCGCTTTCGATCGCTTCTTTCGCCTCACGGAAAACAACACGTCGGTTCGCACGGAGCTGGTAGCCGGGGCCACGACGTTTGTCACGATGGTGTACATCATCTTCGTGCAGCCCGCCGTGCTGTCCGGCTCTATGCTCGGTTCGCCGACCGGGATGGATTTCGGCGCCGTCACCACCGCTACGTGCCTCGCCGCGGCGTTGGGCACTGCGATCATGGGACTCGCCGCTCGGTATCCCATAGCGCTCGCGCCCGGTATGGGTCAGAACTTCTTTTTTGTCCTGACCGCCATCCCCGTGGCAGCTGCGGCCGGCGCCGCCCTCGGAACCAGCACGGTGACGAGCTACATCGAAAGCGCTGCAGGTGTGGAGCACGGCGGGAGAACGGGGCTGACGGCTCTGACCGTGGCCGTCCTGTTTCTGGTTGCCCTGTTCTTCTATCCCGTTGTGGCCATGGTAGGAAGCTATCCGCCCATCACCGCCCCGGCATTGGTGCTGGTGGGCGCCATGATGGTGCGTAACGTCACGAGAATCGAGTGGGAAGACTACACCGAAGGCGTTCCAGCCTTTCTCACAATGATCGGTATTCCGTTCTTTTATTCAATTGCCGATGGGATTGGCTTGGGACTGATAACCTATCCAGTCATCAAGTCCCTTGGTGGCAAGGCTGGCGAGGTGCGGTTGGGAATGTGGCTGCTGGGGATCGTGCTTCTGCTGTACTTCGTTTTCGTTCGGTCTAGGGTTTGATTTGATCGGTTGCTTTTCGTCCGGTAGCGATCTCCAGGAGCGTATCCCTGTCCAACCGATGACCACCCTCAAATACCATTTCTTGGGCCGTTACACCGTGAAGCGCAAGATGCGTGCGCTGCTGGGCGAAATGCTCCGCGGAAACGAAGGTGTCGCGTGTTCCGCGGACGAGAGTCAACTGCAGCGCCCGGAGACGGCGGAAACCTTCACGCGACCGAAACTCCCCCGGCACCATTTGGGCCCACAGGACCAAATGGTCGGCGTGAACCCTGCCATGCGCAATCCACCGGGTGGCCGTCGCTACACCCTGGGAAAAGCCGAGTACGACCACCTCGACACTGTCGCGATCGACGCGTTCGAAGACGTGAGTGTACAGGGCTTCTAAGTACCTGATATAGTCCTCGATCTCGCTGGCCCGGTCTTCACGCGTCATCCACGACGCGCCGATCTCACCATGCGTCCCGTCCCGGTAGAATCGTGAGAGCCCCTCCGGCGCGATCACGAGGCGGGAGCCGTCGTCTAAGATCTCGAAGTTGCGGATGAATTCCCGGGCGAGTTGCCCGTAACCGTGGCAGACGAACCAAACCTGCCGGACGCCTTTGCGACCGTCCCCCAAAGTGGCGTATCGGGCAGAGCGCTCGACCTTGAACCGGTGCTCCTCCAGGGCCATGGGCGAATCGTAACTATAGGTCACAGCGTAGCCAAGGAGTGCCCAGAGCGAGGGGTAAGGGCGGGGAATTGTGAGCGTTGGGTCTGCCTTCATGTGACTTAGATCGCCGCGCGCGACGGGTCCGAAAGCGCACAATAATGGAGTGGGAACGGGCTCGGCGCCGCCGCCGCTGGCCCTGGGGCTTGGCGATGATGTAAGTCGTTTTACTGCAATAGATTAGGATCGTCTATGGGTATGCTTGGATCAGGCAGGACTCTCGGTCTTGGGTTGGCCATCGGCATGGGGGCCACGTTGTCGTGTGTTTACCCCACTGAGCGGAGCGAACAGCTCAGGGTTGTGATCGATTCGATCCCGGAGCTGTTGCGGGGCGAGCTCTGGGAGCTCAGCGCCCAACTCCTCGATGCAAGCGGGACGCCCCTGGACAACGCTGAGATCTCGTTCTCTTCTAGCGTCCCCCTCGTGGCTACGATCAGCCAGGAGGGGGGGATGGTGGCGGTCAGCGTCGGTACGGCCGAGATCACGGCGGTGGCCATTGAGTTTGCCGAGGCTGAGGTGGCCGCCCAGTTGGTGAGAGTCCACGATCTCATCGAAATCGACAGCGTGCGGCCGCGTATAGTCCGATTCGGCGACACGGTATCCATCTACGGCACGGGCTTGAATCCGGAGCCGTTCTTGCTCGTGTCACTGGGTGGGGCAGAGGTGCCGATAAAGAACTATGTCCCGGTCGACCCCGCCGCACTGAATCGGTTCGGACGACTCACTGTGTGGGTGCAACCGCCGGCTCCGTTCTTGACGCAGGCTCTAGTGCTCGGTATCGAGGGGCTGGCCACGAGTAGCGACACGATGAGGGTGCTCCAGCGGGACATCTACGAGCCCAACGACACTATTCCTTGGGATTTTGGGGTCCTGGACCGGCCGATACGGAATCCGGCACTGGCGTTCGAGCATCGGCCGCGCGAGGACAAATTTCTCTTCGACTGGTACCGGTTCACACAGGCTGTGCCTCAGGATCGGACGATCATCATCCGGTCCAATCAGGTGGGGCCGGAAACGTATCAGGTGTTTTTCACCGATTCGTTGTTCTGGGACTCCGCCGCGGGCGATTTTGGTGTCGGGCCCCAGGCCTGGACCATCGGGCCGGGCATATACGCGTGCCAGGGCATTCCGTTCAGGCCCCCGCAGCTCTTGGCGGATTCCGTGGTCATAGCTCTCAAGGACTTCCCGCAGGGTCAGTACGACCTGCTGGTCGCGTACGCCAAGCCCGGCGCGTACGAGCTTTCGATCCTGCGCCAATACCGGTCTGCTCTGCCGCCGGACGCATCCGAGGAAAACGACTTTTGCGACCTCGCAGCGCCGCTGCCGCTCGACGTGACCCGCAGCCTGACGATCGACAACCCGCACGACATCGATTGGTACAAGTTCACCGTGGGGGCGGACGGGCGAAAAATCACGTTCGATGTGGATGCAACGGAACAGGACGCGGATCTCGACATTTATGTCTTGCGCGATGACTTGCCGACAACGCTCACACTCATGGGCTTGAGCAACATCGGCGGTGCCACCGACGAGGTCGTCGTACCGCTGGATGCCGGCGATTACTTCTTGGTAGTAGTCGATTTTGCCGGCGTTCCGACCGAATACACTTTGACATCGGTGGACGTTGTCGCCCTGCCCGATATGGTGCCGGCGCCGCTTCCGGAGATGCCGCTTACGAAGCCGCAGCGGTCCGTTCCGGTTCTGTTCAAGGGCAACAGATAACGAATCGATGAACTGCGCGAACTGCAACAGTCCGATCCCCGAGGACAGCAAGTTCTGTCTGGCATGTGGTGCCGACCTGTCCGATCCGGGAAGCGGGCCTCGGACGGTTGAGAAACCCGATGAGCTTATCACCCGCCTGACCAAAACCCTCGAGGGGCGCTACCGAGTCGCCAAGATGGTGGGTCGCGGTGGTATGGGTGCGGTGTTCCTTGCCCAGGACCTCACGCTCGAGCGACCCGTTGCCATCAAGGTACTGCCGCCAGAACTGTCGCATGACGAGAAGCTCGTGGGGCGCTTCGAGAGGGAAGCTCGCACGGCAGCCAAGCTGGACCATCCCAACATCATCCCGATCTTTGCGGTCGAGAGCTCCGGCGACCTGCACTATTTCGTCATGAAATTCGTCGATGGAGAGTCTTTGGAGCAGGTGTTGGCGAGCGGCTCGCTGTCCATGGAACAGAGCCAGGAGTGTCTCTGGGAGGCTGCCCGCGCGTTAGGCCACGCCCACACGCGCAAGGTAGTGCACCGCGACGTCAAGCCGGGCAACATCATGTTCGATCACGACGGCCGGGTGATGATAGCGGACTTCGGCATTTCCAAGGCGATGCAATCGTCCACCCAGTACACGCAAACCGGCCAGGTCATTGGGACACCCTTCTACATGAGTCCGGAACAGGCCAAGGGGCAAGAGGTCGATGGCCGGTCTGATCAGTATTCGCTAGCCGTGGTCGGGTTTCAAATGATCACCGGGAGATTGCCGTTCCAGGACCAAGCGGTTCACACGATCATCTACAAGCACATCTTCGAAGAGCCCCCTTCGATACGTGAGCTGTGTCCCGATTGTCCCGCCTACGTGGCAGCGGCGTTGCACAAGGCCCTCGCGAAAGAGCCAGACGGCCGTTTCCCAACGATGGACGAATTTGCGGCGGCGGTGATGCCCCATCGTCGCGTTACCTCTGCGTTGGGAGTGGGGAGCGGGGGCGCCGAGCGGGCGTCGCCTGATGCCCCAACCACCATCACGCCCGTCACCGGCCCTACGATAGTCACCCCACAGAAGGAGCCGAAGAAGCGACGCGTTGGCGCAGCGACAGCGCTGGTGTCGGCCTTGTTGTTGGTGAGCGGTGGGAGCGGATACTGGGCGTGGCAGGAAGGCATGCTGGAACGGTTCGGGATGCCAGTGCCCGGCGAAGACGGTTCGGCCGTCGACGATCCGCAGGATTCACCGCTGGCGGCAGCGCCCGTGGCGATCGACTCAACTGAAATACGGGACAGCATCGCCGGCGCCGAGAGAGATTCGCTCGAGCTTTTAATACAGCGGAGACAAGACTCGCTCGACAATGTGACTCAGCAACTCGCCGAGGCGACCCGCCGCAACCAACGACGACAGAGGCAAACACCGCCGATAAGACCACCGCCGCAGCCCCAGTTTGGCGCCATCTCCGTGAACGTGTTGGGCAATTTTGGAACGGTATATATCGACGATGTCAGTGTGGGACGGACGCCCTTGATCGGCCACAGAGTCACCGCCGGGCTGCACGTCGTTCGTATCGTCCGGCAGGGGTGCCAGGATCGAGTGGATACCCTGCGTGTGGCCGTCGACGAAACGGTGGGCCACACGGTGCCGCTAACATGCGGAGGCTAACGCAGTGAAGCTATTAACATTTTTGATCGTGATGTTGGTAATACTGCCCCTCAAAGCGGCGGCACAAGAGAACGCGGCGCTTGTCCGGGCTCGTCAAGCGTATGAGAACCTCGACTATCAGGCCGCCATTCAGTTGGCAAGACGCGCGCTCAGCCAGCAACTCGCCAGCGATGAGTTGGTCGAGACCTATGAAATGCTTGGTTTCATGTATGCCGCCCTAGGCTCGCAAGAAGAAGCCGTCGAATCGTTCCGAAACCTGATCATGCTCGATCCGGATCGGGAGCCCGATCAGCAGCGCGTGTCACCTTCAATAATTCAGATGTACGCCACGGCGTTGGGGCAAGTCCTCGTCGTTCGCAAGGTAGGTATAGACAGCGTGTCTTTTGTTCAGGGCAATGGCCGAGTTCCGTTGCGGTTCGACGTGAGCCAGCCGGCGGCGGTTCGGGTCCGAGCGGTTGGCAACGGTCTCGATCTCCTCATCGACTCACTGTCCGCCGCAGGTGCGGCTGGCGTCTTCTGGTCCCCTGTTCTGGAGGACGGCACGCCCGTCCCGCCGGGTCGGTATCAACTTGTGGTCGAGGCATTCGCCCGTCCTGAGCAATACGCCTCTCAGGTTGTGGTAGAAGTCCGCCACGGAACGGTGGACACGCTCGAACACATTTTGAGCCTTCCGGGATACGATTTCCAGGACGAGATAGAGTTCCCGAGCCGCAACTGGCGACCCCTTGGCCTTGCAGCGCTCTACACTGCCGTGGCGTCTGCTGCGTCCCTGGCAATGGAGAGTTCAGGGCTCGGCAGCCCACCCCGGGAGGAGATCGGCAGCGTGGGGGCTGCCGTGTTGCTGACGGGGTTCATCATGAGCATCAAGAAGCCCGATGCACGGGCGGTGCCGGCGAATATTCGTTACAACGAGCTGCTGCGGGAACAGATCGCCCAACGAAACGTGGATATCGCGAGCCAAAACGCGGTTCGGCGGCGACAAGTGGAGCTTACGGTAGTGCCGGTGAAGGGAGGCTCCCGATGAAACGCACCGGTCTAGCGGTCGTCGCCGTGGCGCTTTGTGTTCCCCAGGGAATCCTAGCGCAAACGATACGGTTCAATTTCGACGCCGTGAGTCTCACCTACCAGGAGGTGCGGGAGGGACGCTCCTCCACTGGTGAGGGCGGTGGGGGTGGCATCGAGTTGCGCGTGGGCCGATTCCGTCTCGATGCGCGCGCCTACACCGCTCGGCTAGAACCGGATTCGGGCGGCGCGGGGTACGATTTCAAGCAGGTCGATGTTCGGGTGAGCTACGCCGTGAATGAACTGCTTGCACTCGAAGTTGGCGGTGGACGACGATACGTAGACCCGGAAAACGCGACCCAAGAAGTGGGCTTTGTTCGCATCGGGGTGTTGTCCGAGAATCAGATTACGCGTCTTGCCGATGTGTGGGTGCGGGGGGCCTATTTGGCGAATCCCCGCTTCTCCGGGGGGGGCAGTGCCGACTTGGCCTTCGAGTTCCAACTCGGCGTCGGTCTCGGCAGCGCAAACAAGCGATTCCGGTTTCATGCCGAATACGAATTTCAGAGGATCGACCGTGAGGTGGGCGCCAACGACGTCCCGATTCAGTTGAGCCTGGCCCGGGTCGGCATTTCGTTCGGATTCTAGCGGTCCCTAGCCTTTTCTCTAATACTGCATACTGCCGCTAATCACCGGCGGCCAGATCATGTAGTGTCTGGAGCTTGAGGATCTTGAGTTTGCGCGTCCCGATTGGCAATCGTGCCTTTGCTATTTGGCCGACTTTCTTTTCCACTAGCGCGCTTCCCAGCGGCGAGGCCACAGAGATGTGGCCTAAGTCGAGATCCATGGCGTCAGAAATCACGAGTTCGAAGGTCTCTTCCTCTTTGGTGTCCATGTCGCGCACCAGTACTTTGGACCCCAAGCCAACCCGATCGGCAGGAATCTTGCTGGTGTCGATCTGGGACAGCTTGGTCAAGCGGGAGGTCAGGTGTGCTAGGCGAGCCTGGACGAATCGCTGACGCTCGAGGGCGGCGTGATAATCGCCGTTTTCCTTCAAGTCGCCCATGGCGATGGCTTTTTCCAGCGCTGCCGGCAGTGTGACGTTCAACTCGTGGTGCAGCGTCTCCACTTCCGCCTGAAGCTTCTGCATGACCTCTTCAATCATACCTGAATCATATCAGTCGGCGCTGATGTTGGCCAGAGCCTTCATTTCCCACTTCGGCCGTCACAATCATTTCATGAAGATGCTTCGCAATACAAATCCGACGTTGGCGGGCCGCTCTGCCAAGCGTCGCATGTACCAGGCGAACCATGCTTCGCCGTAGCTGACGAGCACCCGCACCGGTATTCCGGCATCTACCAGGCGGTGCTGGTCCAGCCGGCGGATGCCGTAGAGCATCAAGACCTCGTACGCCTTGCTGTCCCACTGTCTCTCAGCGCCGCGTCGGCCGAGTTCGCTGATGATCTTCATGTCGTGGGTTGCTATTCCGTGTCTGATACCGGCCCCTTTCGGGGGCTGCTCCGCGAGCCGCGTGGAGAGCTTGAGGAATGCTGCGTCGACATCCTGCTTTCGTGGCATGGCGATGTTCGCCGGCTCTTGATACGCGCCCTTTACGAGCCTAATGGCCGATTGGGTCGCCAGCAGCTGTTCCAGGTCGTCCGGTGTGCGGTGGAGATACGCTTGCAGACACAGGCCCACGTTGTCGTGCTTGGCACGTACCGTACAAAATGTGTCAATCGTGGCATCTACGTAGTTGGACCCCTCCATGTCCACCCACACGACATTGGCCATCGAAGCTGCGTACTTGGCTAAAGCTTCGAGATTGCGTGCGGTCTCACCTACATCGACATCGAGACCGAGTTGCGTAAGCTTGACGGAGATGTGCGAATCGATTTGCAACGCGTGAGTCTTGTCCAGCAGCTCCTCGTACTGCCGCCTTGCCGCCCGCGCATCGTCTATCGAGGAAACGTTCTCCCCTAGGTAGGTGAGAACCGTCGTGATGTCTTGGTCGTTGAGTCGCTTAGATTCGGCAAGTGCAGAGTCGGCGTCTTCTCCCGGCATGAATCGGGCAACTGCTTTCTTGGCGAACCGCCGCTGGCGAAACTGATTCTCGATCCAGCGATTTCGTGAGCCCCACAAGAGTGTGTCTCGTGCTATGCCCATGTTCTCTCAGCCAGTCAATATTTCAAAAACTCAAAATAGCCAAAGGCCCCCAACGAGGCTAGCGATGTGTTGCATTGGACCACGGCTATTCAGTAGCTTGAAGTCGCCGCGGCTCACGGGTCGAGAGTATGTGGGCTGGCGGACGAGACGGACCTGGAGGAGAGAATCCAACAGATGTTGCAGATCCAAGCACCCGCTGACACAACCGGCGTTGGCGCACTGGACGCGGCGCTGGACTGGCTGGCGGCCTATCCGGTAACCGGAACGGTGCTGGGTGTCGTTGCTGTGCTGCTCGTTGGCTACATCGCAGATGTAGTCGCCAGGCGGCGCGTCCTGAAGCTGGTGTCGTTGCTCATCAAACGCACTCAATACGATTGGGATGACGTCCTGCAGGAGCACCGGGTGTTCGAGCGGCTCTCGCACGTAATTCCCGGAATCGTCGTGTATTTCGGCGTGCAGCTCGTACCTGGGTTAGCGGCTGATGTAGAGACTTTCGTTCAGCGCCTGGCCGCGGCGTTCATCGTGGCCGTGGTGGCACTGACGATTGGCGCTTTCCTGTCCGCGACCAACGACATCTACCGGCAGTTCGAGATTTCCAAGAGCCGCCCGATCAAAGGCTACCTCCAGGTCACCAAGATTGTCGTGTACGTGGTGGGCACCGTGGTAGTCGTTGCCACGCTCATGGATCAGAACCCTTTGATTTTCGTGAGCGGTATCGGTGCCATGACGGCGGTCCTGATGTTGGTCTTCAAGGACACGATTCTGTCCCTCGTTGCCAGTGTACAGATAGCCAGCAACGACATGATCCGAGTGGGCGACTGGGTGGAAATGCCGAAGCTCAATGCCGACGGCGACGTGATCGACATCGCGTTGCATACGGTGAAGATCAGGAACTTCGATAACACGATTACCACGGTACCCACATCGAAATTCATTGACGAGTCGTTCAAGAACTGGCGCGGGATGTCGGAATCCGGGGCGCGACGCATCAAGCGCTCTATTTACATCGACAAGAGCAGCATTCGTTTCTTGACAGACGAAGAAGTGGACCGGTTCAAGCGTTTCATGCTGCTCAAGGATTACGTCCAGAAGAAACAAGAGGAACTTCGGGCGTTCAACGAGTCGATGGGTGGAAGTGGTGAGGAGGTAAATTGGCGGCGGATGACGAATATCGGGACGCTGCGGGCGTACATCCTCAACTACCTGCGCAATCATCCGAAGATCGATCAGAGCCGGACGTTGTTAGTGCGACAACTGGCGCCTACTCCGCATGGGTTGCCGATCGAGCTCTACGTCTTCAGCAACGACACGAGGTGGGTGGCGTACGAGAGCATCCAGGCCGACATCTTCGACCACATCATCGCGCTGCTGCCGGAGTTTGGCCTGCGGCTGTTCCAGCATCCAACCGGGGCAGATTTCATGGAGTTTACTGGTGGCGGCAAAGCGGGTGAGCGGTAAGAACCTAGATCGGCGCAGCTACCGACGGGCAGAGCAGGTGGCTGTGTTGGCCTCGGTAGCCCTGCTCCTCGGCCTTGCAGGATGCCAGGGTCCGTTCCCGCAATCCACGTTTTCCGCCACCACCGAATTGGGACGAGACATCAGCGGCCTCTTCTGGATGATATTCTGGTGGGGGGTCGCCGTGTTTGCAGTAGTTCAGGTTGGCCTCATCTACGTGATGATCCGTTTCCGAGCCCGTCCGGATCAACCGGATCCCGCCCCGATTCACGGTCATACGGCGTTGGAGATCGCCTGGACCCTCGCCCCGGCGATGATCATCGTGTTCATTGCCGTGCCCACGATCCAGGTGATCTGGAAGGATGCCGGAGTCGACACCACGAACGCCCTGCAAGTGCAGGTCATCGGTCATCAATGGTGGTGGGAGTATCGCTA
>SMVB01064741.1_pt1 | contig 11752 bp, 10 predicted proteins | sample 2456461 | NCBI WGS metagenome assembly SMVB01 (sample SAMN11095934, study PRJNA526329) | marine sediment metagenome | biome: Marine sediment; feature: Surficial sediment; material: Deep marine sediment; isolation source: Hadal surficial sediment | place: Pacific Ocean | collected 2014-05 | depth...
CCCTAGAGATCGCGCGGGCGAACCGCCGGGGTGGAGGGGGGCCGCCGGCGATGCGGCGCATCGGCAAGGCCCGCCGACGCCCTCCGGCGGTTCGCCCGCGCGACCGCAACGGCGGCTTCCCAAGGCTTTCAGACCGCGTCGCGCATGGCTCGCGATGCCCCGCATCGCCACGCCACGCGCTCCTTGCCGAAGCCCTTGGCAAGCCGTCTCTAGGGGTCAATATTATGGACCTTTGGTATCACTCCCCGATCTGCAAAAGCTGGCCGTGCACGCGGGCGTAGCGGACGATGCCCAGGAAGATGGCGGTGCCGGCCGCCATGTAGAGCACGTTGAGCCCCACCGCCGCGCCCAACAGGTCGGCGCGAAATACCCCGTCGATGAGCACCGAGCGCATGCCCTCGAAGATATGGGCCGAGGGCAGCGCCCAGGCGATGGCTTGCAGCCACTCGGGCAAGACCGCGATCGGGTAATAGACCCCGCTGACCGGCTGGACCAGGAAGATCGCCGCCCAGGCCAGGCTTTCCGCGCCCTGGCCGTAGCGCAGCACCAGGCCGCTGACCACTAGGCCGAGCGCCCAGCCGAACACGATCAGGTTGAGGAAAAAAGCGATCAGCGGCAGGCCGATATCGAAAATCGAGATGTCGAACAGCAGCACCGCGAGCAGCGCCGCCCCGCCCACGCCGATCACGGTGCGGGCCAGGCTGACCACCACCAGCGCCACCACCAACTCGATGGGGCGCAGCGGGCTGACGAATAGCTGGCCCAGATTACGCGACCAGATTTCCTCGAGGAAGCTGAGGAACAGGCTGATCTGGCCGCGAAACATGACGTCCCACAAAAGCACCGCCGAGATCAGCACGCCGGCGGCCTGCGCCAGCCAGGTGCTGTGGCTCTGGAAGAAGATGGTGATGAAGCCCCACAAGGTCATTTGCAGGGTCGGCCAATAGATCAGCTCCAACAGGCGTGGCCATGAGCCGCGCATCAGGTAGTAATGGCGCAGCACCATGGCCCAGATGCGCCGCAGCGACAGCGCGGCCGGGCTCATTGCGCGCTCTCGCGCGCCAGCGGGCCGCGGCCGCGGGCGATGTCGAGGAACACTTCTTCCAGGTCGGCCCGGCCGTAGCGCGCGATCAGCGCCGCCGGCGAGCCGTGGTCGACCACGCGCCCGGCCTTGAGAATGATCACGTCGGCGCACAGGCGCTCGACCTCGGCCATGTTGTGCGAGGCGAGCAGGATGGTCGCGCCGGTGTCGCGCTGGTAGCCCTCGAGATAGCCGCGTATGCGGTCGGCCGTGTCCGGGTCCATCGACGCGGTCGGCTCGTCGAGCAGCAGCAGCCGAGGCTGGTTGAGCAGCGCCTTGGCGAGCGTCGCGCGGGTGCGCTGGCCCGACGACAACTTGCCCGTGGGGCAGTCGAGGAATTCGGTCAGCTCAAGGTCTTCGGCGATGCGCGCGATGCGCCGGGGCAACGCGTCGAGGCCGTAAAGATGGCCGTATACGGTGAGGTTTTCGCGCACCGTCAGGCGCTTCGGCAGGTCGACATAGGGCGACGAGAAGTTCATCCGCCCCAGCACCCGGTGGCGGTGGCGGCGCATGTCCTCGCCGAACACGGAAATCGCGCCCGACGTCGGCAGCAGCAGGCCCAGCAGCAAACCCAGCGTCGTCGTCTTGCCGGCGCCGTTGCCGCCCAACAAGCCCACGGTCCGGCCTTCGGCCACCGCGAAGCTGATCGAATCGACGGCGACCACGGGGCCGAAGGTCTTGGTCAACTCGCTGACCTGAATGACGGGCGCGCTCATGATTGCGCAACCTCGCCCGGCCCGCCGCCAAGGTCAATGGCCGGTCCCGCCCAGTGCCGCCCTAATGGATAGAATCTAACATATGGTACCCCTACGACGGCTTCCCGAGATCACCGGCGGCGTTGCGCGACGCTAGTGATGAGCCCACATCACGGCGCATCGCGCGCCTGGCCGGTGATCTCGGGAAGCCGCCCTCCGGGTTCCCAATCCCGGCTTCTCGGTGCGTGCGATGAGCCCTTGACGATGCCAAGGCATCGCCGGCGGGCGCTCTCGTGGCCGAGAAACCGGCCCGAGAAACCAAGAATTGGGGATCGTAGGGGTGCCATATGTTAGATTTTATCCACTAGCGGGGCTTTTTGGGTTCGCCGAACAAGTAGCCCTGGCCGAAGTCGATATTGTAGTCGAGCAGGTCGAGCAGCATTTCCTCGCTTTCGATCTTCTCGACGACCAGCGCGATCCCGGCCCTGGCCAGATCGTCCCTGAGCCCGGCCAGGTCCACCACCGGCTCCTCGCCGATCTTGGGCAGCAGCGCCTCCGCCCCCAGCTTGATGAACTTGAAGCCGTGCGCCGCCACGGCGGCGACATCGATATCGAGGTCGGTGACGCCATCCAGCGACAGCCCGATACCGGCGGCGGTCAGGCGGTCGAGCTGTGTCTTGGCGACGTCGTCGAGTTTCGCCAGATGGGCCTGCGACAGCTCCAGGATCAGCCGCCCGGCGAGCCCGTCATTGGCTTCGAGATAGGTCAGGAATTGCGGGAAGAACGACCGGTCGGACAGGGTGGCGCCGGAAATATTGCAGAAATAGCCGATATCGAAATCCTCGGCGAGGTTGGCGCGAACCTGCTCGACGCAGCGGAACAACACGATATCGTCGAGCGCCGGCACCAGCCCGGCGCGGCCGGCCAGTTCGATATAGTCCTCGGGCAGGATCGGCGTGCCGTCGCGCGCGGCAAGCCGGGAAAATGTCTCGTAGAATTCGACGCGGCGCTGGGGCAGGCGCACCATGGGCTGGATCACCATCTCGACGCGCTGGCGCTCGAGCGCCTCGCGGATGCGCTCGATCTGTTGAATTTCGTCCGGCGTGGCGCCGGGCACGTCTTCGAGTGGCGGAAGATTGACCACCGGATCGGGCGCGGCCGGCGGCACCGCCACCAGCGGGGTCTGCGCCACGGCGGCGACGGCGACGGCGGGCCCCCGGCTCCGCGCCGAGAAGGGCGCGCGGCGGCGCGGCAACGGATTGGGCGCTGGCGGGCGCGGCAGGGCCGGGTCGGTCTTGCCTGGCGTATCCAGCTTCGTGGCCAGTTGGGCGACCAGCCGGCGCAATTGGCGGAACTCGTGAATGCGTTCCTCGGCCTGGTTGCGCGCCGCTTCCAGGTCGGCCAGCAACTCGGTCATCTGACAGCGCGCGCCGGCCAGTTCCGCGGTCGCCTGCTCGTGCCCCTGTTCGATTTCCGCCATGCGCAGCGACAGCGCGCGGCGTCCGGCGCGGGCCAGCAGGTGGAGATGAGCCAGCGCGCCGGCGACCCAGACCACGCCGCCGGCCGACCACGCGGCCAGCGACGGACCGGTCGAGGCGAGACCGCCGAGACCGACCGCCACGGCGACGCCGGCCAGGGCGTAGCACAACCCTATCAGACCTTGGATAAGCACGGCTAACCGACGAGACCCGTTGGTTGGAAAGAAACCGGCCACAGCATGGCCCGCAACCTCTTGAAAGACGGTTAACGGACGGGCTTTTCCGTGTCCGCGCCGACCGCCTCGCCGACGGTCGCGAAGCCGTCCGCCGCGAGCCGCGCCGCCAAATCCGCCTTGATGCGCCGCACCAGGCCGAAACCCTCATAAATCAGCGCCGTATAAAGCTGCACCAGGGAGGCGCCGGCGCGAATCTTGGCATAGGCGTCGGCGCCCGAGGAGACCCCGCCGACGCCGATCAACGGCACCGCGCCGGCGGTGTCGCGGTAGATTTCGCCCAGCAGGCGGGTGGCGGGCGCGAACAGGGGCCGCCCGCTCAGGCCGCCGGTCTCGTCGCGCGCCGGGCTTCGCAGGCCGGCCGGGCGCGCGATCGTGGTATTGGCGACGATCAGGCCATCGACGCGCCGCGCCACGGCCACTTCGGTAATGGCGCGGCGTTGCGCGTCCGACAATTCGGGCGCGATTTTCAGCAGCAGGGGGCGGGCGCCGCCGGCCGGTCGCAACGCGCCCACCAGATCGTCGAGGCGGCCCGGGTCCTGCATCTCGCGCAGGCCCGGCGTGTTGGGCGAGGAAATATTGACCACCACGTAATCGGCCAGCCCGCCGAGCCGCGCCAGGGCGGCGCGGTAATCGTCCAATGGATCCGCGGTGTCTCGGTTGCAGCCGATATTGACGCCGACAATGCCTCCGATAGCGCCACGGGGACGCCCCTCCACGCGCATGGCCAGCCGCGCGGCCATCGCCGCCATGCCGCGGTTGTTGAAGCCGAGACGGTTGATCACGGCGCCGTCGCGGGCCAGGCGGAACAGGCGCGGGCGCGGGTTTCCGGCTTGCGGGCGCGGCGTCACCGTGCCGACCTCGACGAACCCGAAGCCGAGGCGAAGCAGCGGCGCGAGGGCTTCCGCGTTTTTGTCGAAACCGGCCGCCAACCCGATCGGATTGGCGAAATCGAGTCCCCAAAGACGCAGTCCCAGCACGGCCGGGTCGGGGGTCGGATCGCCCGGCGCCAGACCCAGGCGCAACGCGCCCAGCGCGGCGCGATGCGCGGCCTCCGGCGGCAGGCGCCGCAACATCCCGGCGGCAAGGCGCTGCCAGTCGCTCAACGGTCGGTGGCCGGCGGGATAGGGGGCGCAAATACATGGCGGCCGTCGCCGCCCAGCGGCAGCGGCGCGGCCTCGATCACCGCGTCCGGCGGTAGCGGCCCGTAGAGATGGGGAAACAAGGCGCCGCCCCGGCTTTCCTCCCAGCGCAACGCCGCGCCCAGCGCCGCCGCCTCGACCGCCACCAGCACCACGTCGGCGCGCCCGGCGCGGTGGCGCGCCGCGCTGGCCGCGACCTGGGCGGCGGTCGAGAAATGGATGAAGCCGTCGCGCCGGTCGTCGGCCGTGCCGGCATACGCGCCGCCGCGCGCGGCGTCCCATTCGGCCGCGAGAGCCAGGTGATAGATGATGTCGTCGCGCATCGCTCCGCCCGACGGTAGCGGAAGCGCCGGTCTAGGGCCAGCCGCTATTCAGGTCCTCGCCGGTCATGGTCGCCGAAAAGCCGCCCATGGGTAATGCGTCCGGCATGCCGAAACTGTCCATCAGCTTCACGTCGTAGCTCATGTTCACCAGGCTGACGGTGACGGCCGGAATGAGATCGGGCCCCGGGCGGTCGGCGAAACCCAGTCCGACATGGCGATATTCGACCGCCAGTTTGTCGGCCGCGACTTCGGGGAACACGCGCTGCACGCGTTGCAGAATGGCGGTGAAGGCGGCGCCATCGTAGTCGGACAGGTCGAAGCCGCCGGGAAGGGCGCCGTCGGAAAGGACGCATTGTGTGTTGCCGCAGGTCACCGCGAAGGAGGCGATCTTATCGACCGTGACATCTTCCGCCGGATTCAGACCGCCGTCGACGGAGGCGCTGTAGCTCAGGAAGCCCGCGGCCACCGGATCGGATTCAACCGCGTATCGCACCCCGACATGGGTCGCCTTTTCCGCCGTGTTCCATTGCCACGCGATCAGGGCGACCTCGATGATCCCAAAGGTCATCGTTATGAGCAAGGTAATGACGAGCGTCATCTCGATCAGCGTGGCGCCACTTTCGTCGCGAAGGCGCCGCGCCGCCCGGGAAACCCGGTTTTTAGTTCCCCAGATAGGCCTGCTCATGGCTTCCATTCAAATTTATTCCCGTGAAGCCCAGCACGCTCAGGAACCCGAAATCGTTGTAGGGCGCTTGCGCGGTCATCTGGACGACCAACACTTCGGTGGTAACGCCGTTGAACGTGACCGACCGGCTGGTCGGGCCGATGACGCAAACACCGTCATAGCCCCAGCCCGAGATTTTTGGGGTCCCGGTGCCGTCGATATTGCCGTATATGGCGAGGTTCTTGGCGATCAGGGCTTGGCCCGTCGGGGCGTTGTTGCAGGGCGTCGCGTCGATCGGGGTGGTTGCGTCGAAGCCGGGCACCTGGGCGAGATAGCGGGTCGAATCGCGCAGCGACTTCTGTATGAGGTGATGGCGCTGCATCGCCATGCCGAATTCGATGAATCCGGCCATCAACGCAAACAGCAACGGCATCAAGATGGTGAACTCGATGAGCGCCGCGCCATTCTCCGCGCCGAACAGTCTTTTGAGGGCTCGGACCATGCGTGCCGGCGCTATCTCCGGTAGATCTGGACGATTACCTTGCCCAGTTCCGCCTCCAGGTCGAGCATGGTCGCGGGGACGATGATTTCAAGAAAGAACGAGGAGTCGCCGTTGGGCCCCGCCGGCTCGGTCAGGAAGCCGAACACGATATCGTCGGGCTTGACGGTGGATCGGCCCGAAGGCCCGCCTTGCTCAATGCAGTTCACCGAGGCGAAGGTGATCATCCGCCGGTCGTTGAATAGCATGTTGGCAATAGCTTCGGGGTCTGTTTCCGGGAGTATCCACACATCGTCGGTGACCGGCCCGTTGAAGCACTGCTTCTTGCCGTTTTCCGAGGTCGGGTCCATTTCCACGCCATTCTCGTAAATGGGTTGGCCCGGCTGAACGATCTCGTCCGGGACCATTTCGATCTCATAGCGGTAGGTCTGGTATCGGGTCGGCGTGTTGTCCGTATTGCCCAGGAAGCTGTTGATCCAGCCCGGGGGTCTCCAGCCGTCGCTGCCGTCGCCGCCGTGGTTGATCCTGAAATATTCCGCGTGATTCCATTTCCAGGCCGGCACCACGGCGCCCGTATTCGAATCCGTGGCGCCCAACCAATCGTCGGGATCGTAATTTCCGTCGGGGTCGTTTTCATCGAGATTTCTGTCGGGTGACAAGTTCTTCGCGGTGCCATTGGCGATCTCATCGTAATCGTATTGGCATTTCTGCCCGTTGGTATCCGGGTTCGTGCCGCCCTGGGTCACGTTCTTGGCCGGCGCGAATTCGGGCAGGTCCCGCCAGCTCACGGGAACCGCGCTGGTCGTCTGCGGCGGGTAGATGTCGAGCCTGGAATTGATCGCCGCCATCACCATGCCGGTATTGACGCCCGGCTTGGTCGGCAGCTCGGTAGAGGTGTCCAGGCACAGGCCGTTGAACTTGCTGCCCAGATAATCGCGGATGGTGCTGGAGCCGCAATTGGGATCGTCCAGCGGACATAGCAGGCCGAAATTGCCGGGCCCGAAACTGCCCCCCGCCTTGTCCAGGCGAACCTGGCGTCCGTGCAGGTCGTTGAAATTCATGTTCAGTTGTTCGACCGGATTGCAGATGAACAATGGCGGCATGTTGCAGATCGTGTCGGTGCGCGACGCGATGGCGCGGGCCCAGGTTTGCGTTAAGTTTCCCACGCCCTCCACGACGCCGAAAAAAACATCCATCGTTTCGGGCGCGACGCGGACCTCGGCGAAAGTGGCCTCGGCGTCGCTGACCGCGCCGTTCTCGTCCGGGTCGTAATCGACCGGCGTGTCGTCGCTGGCGGGAAGGCTTTTGAGAAAACCGATGCAGGACACCATCTGGGTGCCGACGGTGGCGCAGTCGGTCGCGGCGACGCCAACCAGGCCGCCGCCGCCCTGGGCGAAATTCTGTTGGTTCTGCAACGCCGAGATCGCCGCCGCCCGCGCCGCGTCACGCGATCCGGCGGTCCCGTCCAGCTTGCTGGCGGCGGCCAGCGCGGCCGCGTCGGCCGCGTTCTGCAACTGGGTGTTCAGGTCGAACAGCCGCGCCGCGTCGATGGCCAGCACGCCCATGCCAAGCAGCACGACCGAGATCATGGTCACGTAAATCAGCACGGCCCCGTCCTCGTTGTCGCGCAAGTCCCGAAGGCGCGACCACGCGGACGCGGCGTGGTTATTTTTGTTCTTTATCGGTCTTCGTACGGTCACGGATACCCTCCGACCCGGCTCGATTTCCCCAGGTTGCTCCGTCGAGCCGAAAGCCCTTCCGCGTACGCTTGGCTATATTTTTTTGAGTCTAGCACACGTACCCGTCCCGCGTGAATCCCAATTTGTCCCAAACCCGCGGCGCGCGCGCGCCGATGGGATCGCGCCGGCGCCGCGAAAGGGTTTGGCGGCTGAAAAAATTGGGAATCGCGCGGCGTCGCGCCCATGTGATTTTACAGATGGTTTGACTAAGTTTTTTTCGTGACGTAGAAGGAACACGGCCCCGTAAAAGGGTGCGACGCGACTCCGGCACCATTCTCTCAGCTATCTTGCCCGATACGGCCGTTCCGGCCACCGTTCCCTTCAGCGGGCCAGCATTCCCTTCATCGACGGGCGTCACCGCGACGCTTTCCGAAAATCCCGCCACACAACCTGGCATGGACGGAAAATGAATCTCCAGGAACTGAAAGAAAAGAACCCGACCCAGCTTCTCGAATATGCCGAGGAGTGCGGCGTCGAAAACGCCAGCGTCCTGCGCAAACAGGACCTGATGTTCGCCATTCTCAAGCGCCTCGCCGACGACGACGTGACGATCTCCGGCGACGGCGTGCTGGAAATCCTGCAGGACGGCTTCGGCTTCCTGCGCTCGCCGGACGCCAACTATCTGCCCGGTCCGGACGACATCTACGTCTCGCCCAGCCAAGTTCGCCGCTTCGGCCTGCGCACCGGCGACACGGTGGAAGGCGAGATTCGCCAGCCCAAGGAAGGCGAGCGCTATTTCGCCCTGCTCAAGATCCAAACGATCAATTTCCAGGAGCCCGAGCGCACCCGCCACAAGGTTCATTTCGACAACCTGACACCGCTCTACCCGGATGAGCGGCTTCGCCTGGAAGTGGTGAACGGCGAGTCCAAGGACATGACCGGGCGCGTCATCGACCTGGTGGCGCCGCTCGGCAAGGGCCAGCGCGCGCTGATCGTCGCGCAACCGCGCACCGGCAAGACCATGGTGTTGCAGAACATCGCCCATGCGGTTACCGCCAATCACCCGGAATGCTTTCTCATCGTGTTGCTGATCGACGAGCGCCCGGAAGAGGTCACCGACATGCGGCGCTCGGTCAAGGGCGAGGTGGTGTCGTCGACCTTCGACGAGCCGGCGACGCGACACGTCCAGGTCGCCGAAATGGTGATCGAAAAGGCCAAGCGCCTGACCGAGCACGGGCGCGACGTGGTGATCCTGCTGGATTCGATCACCCGGCTGGCGCGCGCCTACAACACGGTGGTGCCGTCGTCGGGCAAGGTGCTGACCGGTGGCGTCGACGCCAACGCGCTGCAACGGCCCAAGCGCTTCTTCGGCGCCGCGCGCAATATCGAACAGGGCGGTTCGCTGACCATCATCGCCACCGCGCTGGTCGACACTGGCTCGCGCATGGACGAGGTGATCTTCGAGGAGTTCAAGGGCACCGGCAATTCCGAGATCGTGCTCGACCGCAAGCTCGCCGACAAGCGCACCTATCCGGCCATCGACATCGGCAAGTCGGGCACGCGCAAGGAAGAGTTGATTTGCGACAAGGGCGAGCTGTCGAAAATGTGGGTGCTGCGCCGCATCCTCACGCCCATGGGGGTCACCGACGCCATGGAGTTCCTGCTCGACAAGCTCAAGGGCGCCAAGACCAACGCCGACTTCTTCGACTCCATGAACACCTGAGGCGGCCGGCCCGCAAACAAAAACGATTCGCGCCGTGGCGGCGGTTGGGGTGATTCGCGCCGTGGCGGCGCGGCGGGCGATTCGCGCCTTGGCGGCGCGGCGGGCGATTCGCGCCGTGGCGGCGCGGGAGGGCGATTTGCGCCTTGGCGGCGCGTTCGATGATTTGCGCCTTGGCGGCGCTCCGGGCAAATAATACCATCGGGTCGACATGACCGCGGCGCTGATCCTGATTGGGCTGTTGGTGGCGCTGCTGGCCGGCATCGACATCGCCTTCGCCATGGCCGGGCTCGGCATCGTGCTGCTGCTGGCGGCCGATTTCTCGCCGCTGATGATCCCCCAAGCGCTGATGTCGAGCATGGACAATTTCATCCTGCTCGCCATCCCCCTGTTCATCCTGATGGCCAACGTGCTGCTGCGCGGGGGCGCCGGCAACGACCTGTTCGGCGCCGTGCAAAGCTGGGTCGGCCACTGGCCCGGCGGACTGGCGGTGGCCACCATCCTGTCGTGCACCATTTTCGCCTCGATCTCCGGTTCCTCGGTGGCGACCTCGGCGACCATCGGCACGGTGGCGATCCCGGCCATGATCGAGCGCGGCTACGAGCGGCGTTTCGTTTATGGCCTGCTGGCCGCCGGCGGCACCTTGGGAATCCTGATACCGCCATCGATTCCGATGATCATTTTCGGTTTCGTCACCGAGGAATCGATCACCGATTTGTTTCTCGCCGGCATCGGCCCCGGCCTGCTGCTGGCCACCATGTTTATCATCTACGCGGCGTGGCGGGCGCGGCGCGGCGGCGCGAAACCCAGCGAAAAGGCATCGTGGGCGGAACGCAGGCGGTGTTCCTTGCGCGCCGCGCCGTCGTTGGGCCTGGCCGCGCTGGTCGTGTTCGGCATTTATTTCGGCGCCTTCACGCCGACCGAGGCGGCCGGCGTCGGTTTTGTCGCCGCGCTGATCATCACGCTGGTCCTGCACCGTTCGCTCGCGCTTCGCGACCTTCCGGGAATAGCGCGCGAATCCATGAAGACCTCGGTGATGGTGCTGTTCATCGTGGCCGGCGCCAAGGTGTTCGCCCAGGCCATCACGCTGTACCGGATCCCGCAGGACGTGACCGCGCTGGTGGTCGGTGGCCTGACCGACCCGGTGCTCTTCATCGTCGCGATCTGCGCCTTGTTGCTGGTGATGGGCTGCGTGCTCGAGACGCTGTCGATGATGCTGTTGATGCTGCCCATCATCCACCCCTCGCTGATCGACCTCGGCATCGACGCGATCTGGTTCGGCGTGATCTTCACCATGATGATCGAATGCGCGTTGATCACCCCGCCGGTGGGCCTCAACCTGTTCGTCATCCAGGCGGTGGCGCGCGACAGCACGGGCGGCGACGCGCCGGTGCCGATTGGCGACGTGGTGCGCGGCGTGCTGCCCTTCGTCGTGATCATTCTGGCCTGCGTCGGGTTGGTCATCGCCGTGCCCGACATCGCGCTGTTCATCCCGTTCCGGCTTTAACAATTAGGAGCCCGCCATGTTCGCCGCCCCGCCCGATATCGAGACCCGCGTGTTCGCCCGCATGCCGGACGAATTCCGCCGCGCCAACACGCGCTCGCATTGGGCCGATTTGCAGATGCGCGGCGCGGAGTTGGACTCTTTTCTCGAAGGCCCGTCCTTCGACCGCGCCGGCAATCTCTACGTGGTCGATATTCCCTACGGGCGGATTTTCCGCGTCTCGCCCGACGCCGCCTGGACTCTGGTCACGGAGTATGACGGCGAGCCCAACGGGCTGAAAATCCACCGCGACGGCACGATCTATATCGCCGACCACAAGCACGGCATCATGCGCCTCGACCCCGTAACGGGGGCGGTGGAGCCGTTCATCGACCGGCCGCGCCTCGAGCGCTTCAAGGGCACCAACGATTTGTTCTTCGCCGCCAATGGCGACCTCTATTTCACCGACCAGGGCCAAACCGGCCTGCACGACCCCACCGGCCGACTCTACCGCGCCACGCCCGAGGGCGATCTGCAATGCCTGCTCAATGCGATCCCCAGCCCCAACGGGCTGGTCATGAACCGCGACGAATCGATCCTCTACCTCGCGGTCACCCGCGCCAACAACGTCTGGCGCGTGCCCTTCCTGCGCGACGGGCAGCCCAGCAAGGTCGGCGTGTTCGTGCAAATGTCCGGCGGCCTCGCCGGCCCCGACGGCATGGCGCTCGACGCGGAAGGCAACCTCGCCGTGGCCC
>SMVB01011508.1_pt1 | contig 11751 bp, 16 predicted proteins | sample 2456461 | NCBI WGS metagenome assembly SMVB01 (sample SAMN11095934, study PRJNA526329) | marine sediment metagenome | biome: Marine sediment; feature: Surficial sediment; material: Deep marine sediment; isolation source: Hadal surficial sediment | place: Pacific Ocean | collected 2014-05 | depth...
AGCATGCCAGAAGCAGGACTATACAGTGTATGTTGTGCAATCCAAAATTTATGGTTATCAGCAAGAACAGAAGGAATAGGTCTTGGATGGGTAAGTATTCTTTCAAATAAAGTTCTAAAAGAAACTCTAGATTTACCAGAGCATGTTGTTCCTGTTGCATACTTGTGTTTAGGATATGTTGATGAATTTGCAGAAAAACCAGATCTTGAAACTAAAGGTTGGTTGCCAAGACTTGAACTAAAAGATGTTGTATATTTTGAAAAATGGAATGATAAAGAAAATAAAAATTGGGTTGGTATTAAAGAAATGATCAAAGACAATCTTAATTACGCTTAAATAATTAAGAATGTTTTTTTTTACTGGGCTTGTGGCGCAGAGTCATTTGACGCGAAATATGGATAGCGTGGTACTCTCCTAAGGTACAGGTCGAGGGATCGAAGCCCTCCAAGCCCGTTAAATTTTAAAAGTTATTGGAATTTATATACAAAGAAATGTGGTTGGATATATGAAAATTGTAGTTATTTCGGGTAGTCCAAGAAAAAATGCTCTCACACAAGTTATGATGAAATATGTTTATGATTATGCTAAATCAAAAAACCAAGATACAAAATTGATCAATCTTTCAGATGGTCAAATTGAATGCTATAGAGGATATGGTGAAGAATACAATGAAGCTACAAAGATGGCAGCAAATGACATCACGGATGCAGATGTATGGTTAATAGGAACTCCAATTTATAATTCATTTTTTAGTTCTGCATTAAAAAATTTATTTGAATATATCAATTATAAAAAAACTGCAGGAAAAGTATCTGGAATGGCAATTTTAGCTTCTGGAAGTATTGGTTTTACCGATGTCCAGACATTAATCACACAACTGTTATCATACTTTAGAGTAGTAGCAAATCCTAAGGCTGTGTTTCTAACTACAGAAGCTATCACAAATAATTCTGTTTCAGACGTAGATGCACAAAATAGACTAAAAGAGATGGTAGATGAAACTTTAGCTATTGCGTCTAAATTGCGTCAAAATTAGAGTATAGATAGCACGAAATTCTAACGAAAATTAAACAAGATCATTTTTGAGTGTTGGTAATATCGTTAAAATTATCATGGTAGATTCTGAATTTGTATTAATTAGAATCATCTTCATTTTCAAGGGTTTGAGAAAAGTATACTATCCATAATTGTTACTTTAACAAATCTCCATCAAAGTTGATTATCTACAGAGATGTTCATGTAAATAATAGATTTTTTAATTCCTATAGAATTGCTAATAAGAATTATTTTCGTTGATAGTCTATTGATTCTAGAAATGAATTTGTGTTAGAAAATATAATAATTAACAACTATTTATAATAATACTTGAAAAAAATTATATTTTTAAACATTGTATAATAACATCATATTTAGAATGAAAAATTTATTTTAATTCATTTATGTTCAGGTTTTAAAAGTAAAATATTAACATGACATAGAAATAATACTATTAAGTTTGAAAAAAGACCTAACTGAATTGTGTTCATGTAAATGCCATTATGGTGGTGCTGTAAGTTGTCCTAGTTGTAAGAACAATCATGACATAGAATGTTGCCATTGTAAAGATTAGAACTAATTATTTTCAGTTTTTCTTTTAGAATCTAATATTTTTAGATTAGTTAATGCAGTTTTTAATGATTTAATCTGAACAAGAGTTTGCAGATCAGAAAATTCTTAATTTAATCTTTCAATTTTACTATCTTTTAGTTTCACAGACTCTTTTATGTCATTTAATGCAAAAGATAATTCATTTTAAATTTATTTTATTTCAAAAAGATTAACTTGACTAGCGATATTAATAGTGATAATTTTTTTTGCGCCACTCAAGTTTTTCTTCAGTGTCAGTATTCACTTGTTCATGTTTATGCAGATAATCTATACTTTTTTGGGACATCCAACATACAAATGTGAGAAACCATGTAATAGGAACTGCTATCATAAAAATAATATTTGTTATTGATGCATAATCATAAAATATTGGCCAAAGTCCTGTTAGTACTGCTGCAAAAATTCCTGTTATTACCGTTGCTAGCTGATTTCTTAAATATCCCATCACTTATTTTGAAAAATCATTATTTATAACAGTAATGCTAAAAATCTATAAGCAATAAAATTAAAAAGAAAAAAGAGCCGAATTTATTCGTCTTTTTCAGAGACAGTAGTTGATTTAGGCATATCAGATTGTAAGATTTGGATCTTTTGTAGTAGTTCAGTTCTCAGATCTCTAGCAACTCTTCTAACAGTTGGTCTTGGAACGCCAAGTTCATCAACAACTTTGGAATAGATATCTTGCTTGTCAGTTACACCTTTGTCAAGATAAGAATTAATTGCTTCTTTAATTATCGTGCTTTGGTTTGTACGATTCAACGAATACTAAATTTTATCTGTTCTATATAAGACTATAACTTCTTAAATTTCTAAAATATATATAAAAAATTTAAATTTTTTATTTGCTAAAAAAAATAAAAATTCTAAGTCATCAACGATAAATTTATCAGTGAAAAATGTATTTGAAATTATGAATTTTCCAACAAACTTTTAAAGTATCTATAAGAATTTTCAGAGATTTTCTCAAAAGACTCTTATGATAAGATAAATGATAAATTTTAGTGACTACAGTAAATATTGAAACTAAATTTGGAAAGATTTCATTTAAACTTTTTCCTGAGTCAGCACCAGAAACAGTTAGAAATTTTGAAAAATTAGCCAAAGATGGATTCTATGATGGAACTCTTTTCCATAGAGTTATTCCTGGATTTATGATTCAGGGAGGTGATCCAAATACAAAAACTGATAACAAGAGTTCATGGGGAACTGGAGGACCAGGATATAACATAAAGGCCGAATTTAGTTCAAGATCTCATTTGCGAGGCATAGTTTCTATGGCTAGATCACAGGATCCAAATAGCGCAGGCTCACAATTTTTCATAGTTATGGGTGATAGCACATTCCTTGATAGACAATATACCGTATTTGGTGAAGTAACAGAAGGCATGGATGTTGCAGATAAAATTGTAAATCTTGAAAGAGATGGTAATGATTGTCCTTTAGAAAAAACACAAATGATTCGTGTAACTATAGAATAAGTATGAAAGTTTTTGGATTTTTTGTAATTTTATTTATAATATTTATAATTCCTGTAGCTGATGCCCAGATGTTAGCTGAAAAAGCTTCTCAGAAATCCATAGAGGTTATTATAAATTCAGCCGGTGAAGTTCATGTCAAACATGTTGTTATTTCATCAAATGTGCCAAAACAGGTTGAATTGATTGATGGGACAGTCTCAAATCTTGTAGTAACAGATGAACAAGGAAAAGAAAAACAAGTCAATATTATTGGAGATAAAAGTGGAGTATTGATTTTACCATCTCAAAGAAATTCCATCATAGAATATGATCTGTATGATGTACTTTCTCAAAAAGACAATTTGTGGACATGGAATTTTTTATATCTTGAAACAACTACTTTTACTATTCCTGAAGAAGTAGATTTGTTATTTGTTAATGAAAGACCTGTTTTCTTAGGTGAAAAAAATGGATTTTCATGTCATGGATGTCAAATGCTTTTAGAATATTCAATTAATGAACCAAAAAATATTAAACAAGTAAATTGGGAAGATAAAGAATTTCTTGTAGAAGTTAGAACTTTGGCAGAAATAGAAAGTTTTGATTTTAATCACTCTACAAAAAAAATCAGCTTTAAAATAAATGACGATAATCAATTTGTTACTATTATAATTCCTTTAGAATTGCTATGGGAACCATATGTAGTATTTCTTGATGAAGAAAAAATTGGACAACATAAATTCAATAATAATGGAACTCATGTTTGGCTTAACATAAGACCTGAAACTTCAGGAGAAATTTCAATTATAGGAACGACAGTAATTCCTGAATTTCCAATAATTGCTCCATTGCTAATAGGATTTTTGATGATTCTTGTTATGCCACTAATGAAAAAAGTTAATCTCCGCTAGAACCACACGAACAAAAACCATATTCATCAATTCTAACGTTACAAACTGGGCATTTTTCACCATAATTTACTTCCCATGGTTCCTTTCCATAAAGCTTGAAATGATCATCAATTTCTAATGGTATGTCCCTTTTCTTTTCCAATGATTTGTATAAGTATTACAACTATACATCACTATCGGAAATAAATTATGAAAATTGAATGTGGTTGTCATTGTATAAAGTGTAAAAGTACAGATCTTGAATCAAATAGAATTAGAGAAGTTGAAAGAGAAGGATATTTTGATATGCATCACACATGCAACCAGTGTAATACACATTTTGATCATTTAGATGGAGAAACTTTTTCTAATTGTAAAAAGTGTAATTATTCTGCTAGTTAGATAATAATGGTTCTTGAACAAAATAATGAGTTCGGTTTTCATGAGAGTTTTTCATAATTTCTTTGTGAGATGCCATTTTTGCTAAAGCTTTTGATACATCTAATAGACTTGCAGCCCAACCGAATTCTCTGAGTTGTTGAACAGTTTCAGTAACTGTTTTTGGAGAATCAAAAAATCTACTGGTTTCTAAAATTCGTAATTTTGATTTAATTTCATGAGAAGTAATGTATGTTGGTTCATTAAATTCTGGTTCATATACTTCAGCATCATCCAAGTTTTCCAAACCATACTGAGCTGGATGTTTGGTTTGAATAGATTCTGGAATAGATCCAGCTTCATACACAATTTTTGCATGATTTTCGGGTAAATGATGTGATAAATTATCTATAATTTCACCTAGTGTTTGATTATCAACATAGAAATCTCTAGAGTCAACCTCGATCTCGTTTTCTCCAAGTTTAAGTTTAATTCTAGCCAATAATGAATAATCATCAAGTTTTAATTTATTTTGTTAGCTCTAAGGAGCTTCAAGATTAGATCAAAACTTTTACACAATTTATTGGGATTTTTTTCCTTTTGAGTTAAAATTCAATTTTGTAAGAATTAATCATGAAATCATCCAAAAAATTGGGTCTAATTGTTCTTTTTGTACTAGGCATGAGTATTTTTGGGTATTCACAGTATGCATCTGCATCACAAATAGTAGTAAGTATTTCTCAGAGCGAACTAGTAAATGAGAATGAAAAAGGTTCAGACTATAATATAGAATTACAATTTGAAAATCCTTCATTATTAATACTAACTGCAGGAGATACTGAATTTTTTATTATTGCTGATAATGAAATGGTGGGAAAAGGTCAGTTAGAATCATTCACATTACAACCTCTAGGTAGTAGTTATGCTAAAGGTACTTTTCATACAAATTCAAATGTTGATGAGAAATCTCAACCTGTAAAAATTTCTGGAGTAATAAAATATGATGTGTTCTTTACATCTATTGATGTTCCGTTTGTTTATTATCCAACAGAAGAACAAGCAAGAGAATTTATACATCAAAATTAATTTCTTTTTATATGCTTACAGTTTTTGGTTCTACTGCATTAGATACAATTAGAACTCCAAAAAAAACATTAAAGAATATTTTAGGAGGTGCAGCAACTTTTGCAGCAATTTCTGCAAGCAATTTTGTAAATACTGGATTAATTGCAGTAGTTGGAAAAGATTTTCCAAAACAGTATTATAATATTTTATCAAAACATCTTGATTTACAAGGATTGACTGTCAATGATGGTAAAACATTTCGTTACGATGGAAGTTATGATAATACACTAAGTATTAGATCTACTTTGAAAACTGAATTAAATGTACTTGCTGATTTTAAACCAACTGTTCCTGAAGCTTACAGAAAATCGCAATTTGTATATCTTGCAAACAATGATCCAGAACAGAATACTTTACTAATTAAAGAATTTGATAGAATAAAATTTTCTATGTGTGACACTATAGATTTTTGGATTTCAACTAAACGAGAAGCAGTGATCAAAATGATAAAATCTGTAGATGCAGTTGTAATAAATGATGAAGAAGCTAAACTCCTTACAAAAGAATTCAATTTAATAAAATGTGCAAAAAAAATGATGCAGTGGGGAGCAAAATATGTAATTATTAAGAAAGGTGAACACGGTTCCTTGATGTTTTATGATGATATAATTTTCCCAACAGCAGGTTTTTCGTTAGAGAATGTTGTGGATCCTACAGGTGCAGGTGACTCTTTTGCAGGTGCGATGATAGGATATCTTGCAAGCAAAAAATCAACCAGTCTTTCTGAGATAAAAAAAGCAGTGGTTTATGGAAATGTCTTAGGTTCCTTTGCAGTTGAGAGATATGGTTTGGATGGATTATTGAAGATAAAAAATGGAGATATTGAAAGACGAGTAAAGATATATGAAAAAATGATCCGGTTCTAAAAAGACTTAAGTTAAATAATTTCTCAAATTTATTTATCATTGTCACAAGAAATATCTGAAAAAGATCGACTGTTTACTATATTCAAGCTTCAAAAAGGTCTATCCGAAATGATGAATCTAGAGAGATATCCAAAAGATTCTGAAGGAAGAGTTTCTGCTTTGTGTACTGCAATTATACATGAAGCGGTAGAATTGCAAAGGACAACAAATTGGAAATGGTGGAAAACACCAACAGAATTTAATCAAGCTGAGGCAAGAGAAGAATTAATTGATATATGGCATTTTGTTGTTCAGGCATCACTTGAGCTAAATCTTACTCCAGATGATATTGTAGAAGAGTACAAAAAGAAAAATGAAATTAATCGAAAAAGACAAAAAAGTGGATACTAGAAAATTTGAATTTTATCTGAAATTATTTTAAAATCAGTTTCGTTAATTAAATTTACAAGAGTTATGTTGTTTTGAAAATATTGTATCTGAGATTTAGAAACTCTAAGAAATGGATCTGGGCTAGTTGAATTAATTATTCGGTTATTTTTATCAATTCCATTTTTATGCAATTGAAATAATGAGTGACCAGCTTTATGACCCCAAACTTCTTTTCCACAAACTATGATGGTAGTAATTTTTTGATTTTTATTTACATGTTCAATAATTGAATCAATTCCTTTATTTTCAGAAAGTAGTCTTCCTACAATTGATATCTGATTCAGAATTTTAGAATTTACAAATTTTTTAAGTAAATCTATGCTTGAAAGTGTACAAACTGCTATTGATGAATTGGAATTTCCAAGATAAGACTTCTCAGAAATGGGTAAGATAATCTTACATAGTTCTCCAATTACCTCACTTAGAGTATTCATAGTATATCACGCATAGTTTTGGCAATAAATTCAATATTTTTTTCAGTAACTTTAGGATGAATTGGTAAAGAAATAACATGTGAAGCAGCCCAAACAGTAACAGGAAGTTTTATTTTTAATTTGTAAAATGGAGTTTTGTGAACTGGTACAGGATAATAAGATACAGCACCAATTCCTTTTTTATTTAGTTTTTTTAAAAATTTATCACGATTTTTAGTTGCAATAGTATAAAGATACCAATTAACATTTTCATTTTTTTGTTGGTGAGGAAGTTTAATTTTAAGATCAGAGATTAATTTTGATAAAAGTTCTGCATTCTTTTTTCTAGACTTTAGAAAGTTTGGAAGTTTTTTCATTTGAATAGTTGCAATTGCGGCATTAATTTCCGGTAATCGTAAGTTTAGACCAAACCTTCTAGTATCATATCCATAAATCATTCCATGATTTCTAATCATCAATAGTTTGTCTCTAAATTTTTTATTATTAGTTACAACAAAGCCGCCTTCTCCGGAAGTAATTACCTTTGCAGGATACATACTGTAACATCCCATTTCAAAGAAAGTGCCAGTATGTTTTCCTTTATAGGTAGAGCCTAATGACTGTGCAGAATCTTCAATGATAGGAAGATTATATTTTTTAGAAATTTCAGATAATCGTTCTACATTTGCGATATTTCCATAAAGATGAACAGGAATGATTGCACGAGTTTTTTTTGTTATCTTTTTTTGTAGATCATCTGGATCTATAGTATAATTTTCTTGTAGAATATCAACAAAAACAGGTTTTGCACCTGTTGAAACAATGGCATTTGCTGTGGCAACAAAAGTGAATGACGGAACTAGAACTTCATCACCTTTTTTGATATCTAATGCATAAAGAGCAGCCTGTAAGGCAGCAGTACCAGAATTTACTGCAATAACATATTTTGATTTTACAAAAGAGGCTACAGATTTTTCAAAAGTTTGAACATGTTTGCCGCCTTGGTTAGCAGATGAAGTTAAGGCACCATCTCTAAGTATAGAAGTAACTATAGAAATCTCTTCTTTGCCTATTATAGGAATGTTAATTGCAATTTTCAATAGTAATTCTGTTTATAACTAATCTATAAATCTCCTCGATATGCATGAATTTTTATATTTCAAGATTAGGCAAACGCATTATGAAATCACGCCATCTTGAAAAAACTGATGCTGGTTACAAAGTTTATCTGTATATTTTCTATGTTTGTGGATTCATCATGGTCGCATCTTTAGTTTTTGGTGTGTATGTTACAATGATAGAATGGATGGAAAATGGTACTTATGTAATGGGAGAAGCAATTCACAATACAACTATTCCTTTTGAAAATTTTGCAAGCGTAACAACCTGGATATTTTTTTCTACAATAATTGGATGGTATTGTGTTACTAGAATTGGTTGGAGAAGAACTGCTGGAAATAAAATTGTTGGCACAAAGATGGCATTACTACAGTTAATGTTGTTAGGGTTTTCAATTATTGCACTCTATGAAGTATTATACAATTTTACAGTATTAAATGCACAGATTACTGCAGGAATTATTGATGGACAAGTTCCGGATATTGATAGATTATCAGTTGCTTATCCAGATCCAGATAGACCATGGAATTTAATTTTTGCGACTAAAATATTTCTTGCAGGTTTTATCATTAGCTCTCATGCATTTTATCTCAGCATAAAACCTAGAAAAAGCTTAGATGAGCCAGAATTATAGAGCAATCAAGTATTTTGTATGAATAATACGTAAAAACTATTTTGTCTAGTATGTATAATTACGTTTGATATGGGATTATTTGGATCCAGCAAAAATGAATTAAAATGTAAAAAATGTGGTACAGTTCTATCAGATCCTGAAAGATTTGATAGACATCAGGAAAAAGCACATAGTAAGAAAAAAGTGAAATGTCGAAATTGTGGAACTGAATTTATGAGTGAAGATGATTTAAGAAAACATAAGAAAAAATGTAAATAAATATTTAGAATTGCTTAGAATAACTTTATACGTTTAGATCTTAAAAGTTGTTTTGATTTGGACATTTTAGAAAAAGTAGATTTAATTGAAAAACCACCAACTGAAGAAGTAGTAACACATGACGAGTTAATCGAATTATTCAAGACAAATTCTTCACCAAAACATTACATTGGTTTAGAAATTTCTGGCTTCTTACATCTTGGTAGTTTAATTAGTACTGGTTTCAAAATTAATGATTTTATTAAAGCAGGTGTTAAATGTACAGTATTTCTTGCAGATTGGCACACTGTAATGAATGATAAACTAGGTGGTGATTGGGATGTTATTACAAAAGTTTCAAAGTATTATCAAGATGCTTTCAAGCTAGTTTGTCCTGATGTAGAAATTGTTTTAGGTTCAAAATTGTATGAAGAAAAGACAGAATACTGGTCTGAGCTTGTTAAATTTACAAAACATATGTCACTTGCCAGAACAATGAGGACTCTAACAATAATGGGACGTTCTGAAGATGATAAAAAAATCGACATTGCTAAATTACTCTATCCAGCAATGCAGGCAGTTGATATTCATTTTTTGGATGTAGATATTGCTCATGCAGGAATGGATCAGAGAAAGATCCACATGTTAGTAAGAGAGATTTTTCCTAAAATGAAATGGAAAGTTCCAGTAGCTGTTCATCATAAACTATTACCAGGACTTTCAGAGTCTGGAGACGTAAAATATGGAGGAGAATTAACTAAAATGAGCAAGTCAGATCCAAATTCAGGTATTTTTATTCATAATTCAGATGATGAAATAAAGAAAAAGATTAGCAAAGCATGGTGTGAAGAAGCAAATACTCAAAATAATCCATTATTAGAGATTGCAAGGACAATAATCTTTCATGAATTTAATGAAATGAATGTTGAAAGGCCTGAAAAATTTGGTGGCAATATATCATATACAGATTATAATCAATTGGAAACAGACTTTGCTGAAAAGAAGTTACATCCAGGAGATTTGAAACAAACTGTTGGAAGTTATTTGGTGAAAATAATTTCCCCAATTAGAGAAAAGCTAAATCTTAGTGAAGAACTACATGAGATAATACAGAAAAATAATTAGACTTTAAGATCTGGATTGGTTTGTTTTTCTAAATTGTATTTTGATTTGTATCCTCTTGGGTTTATCATTAAATCTTTGTAATTATATGTGGACGAATTTCCAATAATCACAGTAGTAATCATGCCTAATTTATCTGAATAATTAGGTAGATTTTCTAAATCAGTCATAACAATTGTTTCAGATTCTCTAAATGCTCCTTTGATAATTGCTACAGGAGTTGTTGGCTTTCGATATTTTAGAAGAATTTTTCTAGTGTCTTGTAATTGATGAATTCTTTTCTTACTAGCAGGATTATAAATAACAATTACAAAATCACCTTGCGCTGCGGCCTCAACTCTTTTTTGAATAATTTCCCATGGGACTAACAAGTCACTCATACTAACAACAGCAAAATCTGTCATCAGTGGTGAACCAATTATTGATGCACAAGAATTTAGTGCTGATACACCTGGAATGATCTCAACTTGGAGACCATCTTTAGGATCCCAACCAGTTTCAGCAAGTGTTTCATAAATTAATCCAGCCATTCCATAAATTCCAGGATCTCCACTTGATACAAGTGAAACAATTTTTCCTGATTTTGCAAGATCAATGCATTGATGAGCTCTTTCAACTTCTTGTGTCATTGCATAACGGTAAACTGTTTTACCTTCAATTAGATCTTGAACTAAATTCACATAAGTTTCATATCCGACAATTGTATCACTTTCAATAATTACTTCTTTTGCTCGAAATGTCATGTGGTCATGATTTCCAGGACCAACACCAACAATGTAGAGTTTTCCAGTCAATTGTAAAACAAATCTTTTGTCAAGTAATTTATCCGTTTAGTGCAATTTCTATTGGAATGGATCTATGAATGGACAATTAACTATATGGTCACTGTTAGTTGGTCGTGCAATGCTTACAGATATCAGGTCATCTGCACGAAATGAGTCAATATCAGATTTTGTCTCTAGTATTTTTGCTGATTCAGTATCATTCCATGTAACTAGATAAATTCGCCACATTGGACTGTAATTTGTATCACCAAGAGCTGCACCAGCAATTCCAGGCTGAAATCCTAGTGGACCAGTGCCTTTTATTCCATTTTTGAATTGAAAAAGATCAACCGCGCCAGAATGAGCTATTAGATTTGCAGAAGTAGGAGATGAAACAACTCCCATTGTTTCTGCAGGTCCTGATGGGGTAGCATCAGTAACAATATAGTAAATGGTTTTTCCGTTAGGTCCCCAACCTCTATGAGCTACAAAAGTTACAGTTAGTTCTTCCTCATTAATTTCAATTATTTGACCTCCACCATATGACATTTCATCTGTAATTTCTTTCTCAGAACGTACTGTCATCTGTCCATCAGGCCAGATAATTTGAGGAGTATTAAGAACAATTTCTGTTTCGTTAAATTCAACTCTACCGCCTTCTTCAGCAGCA
>SMVB01450331.1_pt1 | contig 11750 bp, 9 predicted proteins | sample 2456461 | NCBI WGS metagenome assembly SMVB01 (sample SAMN11095934, study PRJNA526329) | marine sediment metagenome | biome: Marine sediment; feature: Surficial sediment; material: Deep marine sediment; isolation source: Hadal surficial sediment | place: Pacific Ocean | collected 2014-05 | depth 0-1...
AGCGGTGACGCCCAAACACAATCGGCGGCGTCCGGAGAGACAACCCAACCGGGCTACAACGCCCGACTCCGTGTCCACACAACAAAGCTTGAATCGGCTCAGCGTGCCGTAATTCCGATTCTGGAAGCCGGGGCCAAGCAATGGCGGCAAGCGCGGGTGATCCAGAAGGAAGATGGAACGTCCATCGTTGAGTATGACGTTCGACTGAAAAAATCTGCAGATCTCGCTAGTTTTGTACGGGAGATCGAAGAATCTGACAAGAAGCATATGGCCAAAGTCGAGCTAAAGAAACGCAAGCCCGCGAAGGCGTAGCTTACACATGCAAACACGCGGAGATCGGATTCTAGCGGGTTTCTTTGTCCTTGGCGTTGCAAGTCTCTTGTTGGGAATAGTATACGGACCCGATTCGTCGAGAGATTTCAGCGGAGAAGTAAATTCTCAAGACAATAGTTCATTAGAAGGCCAGGTCTTTCCGGATAGTACTGCAATAATGAATGGGATCATGCCCCATAAAGGTTTCGTTCTTGACGCTCAGACCGCGACGCGTTTGAAGCTTCCCAAGCGGCTGAAGGAAATTTCCGGCTTAGCCATGACAGCTGACAGCCGGCTCCTCGCACATAACGACGAAAAAGGCATTGTGTTCGAGATCGACTATCACGACGGGACGATCATAAAGTCTTTCACGCTATCCGATCACAAGGCCCCCGTGGCCGCTGATTTCGAGGGCATTGCAACAGCTGAGGGCTGGATTTATCTGGTGACCAGCTCAGGCAGGTTGTATGAGTGCAGAGAAGGTAATGACCAGGAGGCCGTTCTGTTCAACGTGTATACTACCGGAATTGGACGCGACTATGAGATCGAAGGCCTGGCTTATGATCCAATCCTGAGGGCGCTCTTGCTAATGGCCAAGAATCCACGGAGTCCAGACCACGAGGGACTTCTGACTGTGTACATTTGGTCGGTTGACACTAAACAACTCGTGGACGACGCTCACATTGTACTCACCACCAGCGACTTTTCAAGTCTTATCAAGACCAAGAATTTTCACCCGTCGGGAATTGAGCGACATCCGCTGTCAGGGAACTATTTTATTGTGGCTGCGCGCGAAAGTGCCATCGCGGAAATTTCTCCGTCCGGTGATGTCATTTCGGTAATGCCGTTCCCTGCCAAGTGGCATCGACAGGCCGAAGGTATTACGTTTCTGGACCCACATACCCTTATTGTTTCCGATGAAGGCGCGGGAAAGCGGGCCAGGCTTACGCTCTACCCGATCTCAGATGGTCGATAATAGTGCAGCCTGGAGCTGTCTTGTGAGCATGCGAAAATACCTCGGAATGAGTTTCACCAAAGCTCAACTAAGCACGTGAGAAGTATTGACCTTTGTCGTTTCCTCTCCTAACATGGGCTCACCATTGAGAAACACTTATGACCAGTCTGCGGTTGTTCCATTTGTGCTCAAAGACGGCGCATTGGAGATACTGCTCATCACCAATCGGAGCGGCAAACGGTGGGTTATACCCAAGGGTTTTGTCGAAGACGACCTGACAGCGCAACAATCCGCTGCCAGAGAAGCCTATGAGGAAGCCGGTATCAAAGGCAAGGTTTATGAAGAATCCATCGGAGAGTATCGATATCGGAAGTGGCAAGGCACCCTCAATGTCGCAGTGTTTCTCTTTGAAGTACATGATGTACTGGAGGAATGGCCCGAATTTCACTTCAGAGAACGTGCCTGGCTAAGCGTAGATGAGGCCGCGGAACTCGTAGATGAAAAGGCTCTCAAGAAGATTATCCGACGGGTTCCGAAGCTGATTGACACGATGTCGATCAGGTGAACTCATTCTCCGGTGATTGAAATGGAACAAGTGAATACGCTTCTGGTGTTTGATTCCGTGGATCCGAACAGACTCATCGACACCTTATCGCAGAATTTTTCGGCCGAGGCGAAGACTCCACACCGTGAACGGCGCATCTATTACGATACTTTTGATTGGGCTCTATATAACAGCGGTATGAGTTTGTACAGGTCGTCGCACGAATACTCCTTACGCTCAATTCAGGATGACCGGACGCTCCAGACTGTGGAGTGGAAATCCAATACCCCGCTGAACTTCATTGAAGCGTTTTCAGAAAACGTAGTTAGCGAGAAGTTGAAAAAGGTGCTGGCCATTCGCGCGCTCTTGCCGAGGGGCAGGCTGGATTCGCAGATCCGCACCATACATATTCTGGATGAATTCGATAAGACCGTGCTTCATGTCCAGGTCGAGAAAATACGTGCGGGGACAGCCTCCGTTATCAATCTTGTCACCCTCAAGCCGGTGAGAGGATACAGAAAGCATCACCGACAAGTCGCGCAGCTTCTTCGAGGCATCGGCGACGAACGCAAACCGACCGAAGTATTCAAGCTCCTTCTCGGTGCGGCAGGCGAAACGCCTGGCGAGTATTCCTCAAACATGCGTGTCCAACTCAGCCCTGATATGACCGCCCGGGACGCGACGGTCATTATCTTAGAGCGATTGCTTGAGGTCATGAGACAGAATGCGCCTGGCATCACGGCAGATATTGACACGGAGTGCTTACATGATTTCCGGGTGGCCGTACGCCGTACCCGATCGGTGCTGGGGCAGATTAAGGACGTGTTTCCGGCGGAATCCATCAAGACGTTCAAAAAGCGTTTTGCGGAACTGGGCCAGGCATCCAACAAGTTGCGGGATCTCGATGTGTTCTTACTCAATAAGCAACGATATGAGGCCATGCTGCCCGCCGCATTCAGACCGCAACTCTCTCCACTCTTCAAGCTGCTCCAATCGGATCGAGATAAACGGCAGAAAGAATTCGTTAGTGTTCTGAAGGGTCGCTCCTGTCAGTCGCTACTTAACAAATGGGAAACGTTCCTAAGTAGTCCAACACAGGATGGCGCAGAGAATCCGAAAGACTACGATAGACCGGCGATTGAGCTGGCTCGGAAATACATTTTCAAACGCTACACGCAGGTGATGGCTCTGGGAGGCACGATCAACGATTCGACGCCCGACGAGGAACTGCACAGGCTTCGCATTCAGTGCAAAAATCTTCGATACCTGTTTGAGTTCTTTTCTTCGCTTTTTCCTCAAGCGAAAGCAACGACCTTGATAAAGCAACTGAAGCGCCTGCAAGACAATCTCGGAGAATACAACGATCTTGCTTTACAGCAGTCACAGCTGGAGAGCATCATGTCCCGCAGCACAAAGAAACAGAATGAAAATGTCCAATCGGCTGCAGCTACCGGCGGCATAATTGCCATGTTGCACCAGCGACAGCAGGTTGTAAGAAAGGCATTTTCGAAGTCATTCAACGAATTCAGCGGTGGCAAAAACAAGAAACTGTACCGTGAACTATTTGCGTGAGAATTGAACTTGAAGATTATTGCATTATACAGCATTAAAGGAGGGGTAGGAAAGACTGCAGCCGCAGTTAATCTGGCCTACCTTGCGGCCTCCGAAGGCGCCAGGACCATCCTCCTGGATCTCGATCCCCAGGGATCCGCATCCTATTATTTCAGGATGAAGTCGCATAAGCGCTTTAAAGGCAAGAATCTCATCAAAGGTGGGAAGAAGTTCGTCAGAAACATCAAAGGCACCGACTATGACAATCTCGATGTGCTGCCGTCGAACCTGTCATATAGAAGTCTGGATTTGCTGTTGGCTAACCTGAAGAGGTCAAAGAAGAGGTTACGCGAATCTCTCGATCAGTTTGAAGGTGAATATGACCTGGTGTTTCTAGACTGTGCGCCCAACATCACGTTAGTGTCAGAGAACATCTTCTTTGCCGCCGATATTCTTCTCGTTCCGGTCATTCCCACAACGCTTTCCATACTCACGTACGAGCAATTGCTCAAATTTTTTAAAGACCACGACCTGAATCGATCCAAGATCTCGATGTTCTTTTCAATGGTGGAGATGCGCAAGAGCCTCCACCGCACGATCATGGAAGACCGGTCATCTTCAGATGGACATGCCTTAAAGACTCCTATCATGTATGCTTCGAATATTGAAAGGATGGGCATCTACCGAGAGCCCGTGGTTCATGCACATCCGAAGTCTGTGGCGGCGCGGTCCTATCGAGATTTGTGGGACGAAGTCAAGGCGGTTTACGACCGGGGGGATTGATCCTTCAGGCGCGCATAGATCTCCCACTGTGCTCGGGTCTTCTTGCCCTGCGGAGTCGAGTTGATCTGGTTTGTCAGACCCGCATCGAGAATGCGCGCCTTGGTATTATCCGCCCATTGGAGATCCAGAAACGCTTGAAGTTCGCCCTGCAGCGAGGGGTCGTAGATGGGACAAACCACCTCCACGCGCCCATCCAGGTTTCTCGCCATTAGATCGGCCGATGACAGATAGTACAAGGGTTTTCCGCCATTACAGAACACGAAGATTCGTGAATGCTCGAGGTAGCGATCCACAATACTTCTCGCCTCGATGTTTTCGCTCAGCCCAACAACCCCGGGCACCAGCGAAAACATAGATCGCACGATCAGCTTAACTTTCACGCCTGCGTCGCTGGCTCGATAGAGCGCCCTTGCCAATTCTTCGTCCGCAAGGTTGTTGAGTTTGAGAAATATATATGCAGGGTGCCCGGCAACGGCGTTGCGAATTTCCCGGCGGATGAGCTGCATGATCTTCTTGCGCAATGTAAATGGCGCGACGAGGAGATTGCGGAAAGTCGGTGTCTTATATGGTTTAGAACAGTATTCGAAAACACGATCCACTTCCTTAGTGATCTGACTGTCTGCAGTGAATAGACTATGATCGCTGTAGATTTTGACGGTCTCTTCGTTCCAGTTGCCCGTACCGATTATCGCGTAAGAGGCCGATAGCCCTTTTTCGGTCCGCGTGACCAGGCAGAGCTTGGCATGGAATTTTAGTCCCTCCACTCCATGGATGACGTGCACGCCCTCCTCTTGAAGACGCTGGCCCCAGTACAGATTATTCTCTTCGTCGAATCGCGCCTGTAGCTCCAGGATCACAGTCACTTTCTTCCCGTTGCGAGCGGCATTGATCAGGGCATTTACGACGGAGGATCGATGCGCCACGCGATAAATGGTAAACTTGATCGACGTGACATTAGGATCGACAGAAGCTTCGCGCAAGAAATCGAGAACGTACTGAAACGTCTGGTAGGGGTAATGCACCAGAATATCGCGCTTGCGAATCGTTTCGATCAGCCGTTTGTGGCGATCGATGTCCTTATGAAATAGCGGCGGAAGTGACTCATAGCGGTCATTGCTCAGGCGCAGGTCCGGAAAATCCATGAGGTCACGCAAATTGTGATGCCGTCCCCCCGACATGATCAATCCATCTCGCCCAAGACCGAGTTTCTTGATTACACGCTGAAGAAGCGCCGACGGCATTTCAGCATCGTACAGCAAGCGAACAAAGCGGCCCTTCTTGCGGTTTTTGAGACTGCGGGTGATACGCTTAACGTAACCTGATGATGTGTCATTATCGAAATCGAGTTCTGAATCGCGAGTCACCTTAATTGCGTAGGCATCAAAGGAATGGTAGCGGAACACCCCGAAAATATGCTCGAGCCCGAATCGGATCACGTCGTCAATGTACATTACGTAGCGTTGATCGCCTCGCGGCGGCAGAACCAGAAACCGGGGCAGGACATCTGAGGGCACTCTTATGAGAGCATACTTGGTCTTGGCCTTGGCGCCTTTCTTTCGCAACCCCGCAATCAGATAAGTGGCATCATCTAGCAGATCGGGCCATTTCTGAATCTGGTCGATCATAATCGGGGTCACATTCGGTCTCACCTCACGGTGAAAATACTCTTCAACGAACTTAGCCTGATGCTCATCGAGTGCGGTTTCATCGACGAAGTTGATCTTTTGGCGTGCCAGCTCGTCTATGATCATCGCGTGCGCCTCATCGAATCGCCGATACAAATCGATGGCCATCTCATGCGCTCGCTCGACGGCGCGCGGCAGATCATGTCCCTCTGTCGTGGTCACACGTTTACCGGCACGTAGAAGGCGGTGAAGGGAAGCCATGCGCACACGGAAGAACTCATCCATATTGTTGGAGAATATCCCAAGAAAACGCACCCGATCCATCAGGGGCACGCCGGTATTGGAAGCTTCCTGAAGAACACGCTCATTGAATGAAAGCCAACTGATTTCCTTGTTGGTCAGGAATAACTTTGCTGCGGCTTTGGACTTTCGGGCCTTTTTACCGGTTCCAGCGGGTGGCTGCGGTGGTGCATATACTCTGGCTGGTATAACTCGAGACTGGAGAGCCTGATCTGTGTCAGGCGGTAATTCAGATTCAGGTGACACTATGATCTATACCTCCATGGCCTGCCGCGCAGGTTCATGGTGCTGTTGTTCGAGTCCGCCCTTTGTAGTTCCTGCTTGCAGATGCCGGGCCGATCGGAGAAACCGTTCGGCGACTCTCCGCGATACTTTTCTTGTGTACTTCTCTGCCTTTTTTGCTGCCCGGGCGTCGAGTCCTTCGAGCTTTTCATTCATTGCCGATGTCAGGAGGTCGGCTACTTCTCGACGTAATGACTTGAAGCGACGCGCTCGCTCGCTCTTACGCATAGGATAGTCGAAAAGTCGAAGCTGACCCGTACCGGGGCCGATATCCGACCATGACTCACAGTCAAATGCAACAGTAACCACTGCACCCTTGGGCATGGACTCCTCGAATCCCTTGATGAGATATCCGGTGAAGTCACTGAACGACGGATCGTGGCCGAACAGAAACGCGTTGGACGAAGAGGCAGGGACGTTCCGCACAAGAGTCAGAAGTGAGGCGTTGTCGGCGTCGCTGTACACCGACTGCTGTAACTCGATCTTCTTGACAGGAAATCCGAATTCCTTCGAGAAAACGCGAGCGGTCTCTATAGCTCGATTTGCGGGACTCGACACTAAGTGGTCCGCGCTAAAGCCGCTTTTCTTGAGACGACGGGCAACATCACGGGCAGCCTTTACCCCTTTCTTGATCAAGGGACGCTCGAAATCAGGCAATCCTTGCTTTCTGCTGACGGCATGAGCGTGGCGCACGATGTGCAATACCTTCATTGGATCTTTCCTTTTCCAGGTTATTGAGAGCGAATCCTGGCCGCGGGTTACGTGGCTCGACCATTACAGATCATCACGCAAAATGGCTATTGCTCTTCGATTTAAGATAGTCCGTGGGTCAGATTTTGCAAACACGTCATTGGTGAGGAGAGGTGGTATATAGAGGCAATACATTCGCCAGACATCACGGGTCAGGGGCAGTGAACGCCTGCATCACCTTGTGGCACAATAACTTGCATTGCATTGAGTCCGTTTCAGCAATGCGACCCGGGCCAGGGTCCTGCTCAGTTACAATCGCGCTTCCAACTGTTCAACCACCGCTTTCAAAACCTTCGTACGAGCATGAAGCTTACAGTTCGACTCCACCACGATCCAGGGTGCGTACTTACTATTCGTTCGCTTCAGCATCAGGTCGACAGCCTGTGCATAGTCGTCCCATTTTTCTCTGTTGCGCCAGTCTTCGTCCGTGATCTTCCATAACTTGTGGGGCGTCTTTTCGCGTAATTTGAAGCGTCGGAGTTGCTCATCTTTGCTCAGATGAAGCCAGAATTTCATTATGAGAGCACCTGACTTGGCCCATTCCTGCTCCATCTCAACGATCTCGGTATAGGCGCGCTCACACTCGACGGGCGTGCAGAATCCTTCAATCTTCTCAACCAGTACGCGACCGTACCAGGTGCGATCGAAGATAAATATGTGACCGTTGCGCGGAGCATTCTTCCAGAATCGCCACAGGTAGTGGTGGGATTTCTCTTCGCCCGTGGGGGCGGCAATCGGGATGACGCGGTAGCCTCGCGGGTCGAGTCCGGAAACCAGACGTCTGATATTGCCACCTTTGCCGGCTGCATCCCACCCCTCGTAGGCAAGAGCAATCGGAATGCGCTTGCGATAGGCGACGTTTTGCAGGCGCCGAAGTTTACCCTGGAGGCGATCTAAATCCTTCTCGTACCGATCCCTGTCCAGGGACTTGGAGAGATCGAAATCAGCCAGCCTCAGGGCTCCCTGTTTAGATGCCCTCTTCGTCAAAGCAGGGCGCGCGGCGCGCGGCGATGTACCGCCACTGACCGCTTTCTCCATGGTCTCGACCAGAGTGCGCGTCATGGTAAGCGACGCGAACCGCCAGTTATCCGCGGGCAGGATTGTCCATGGTACCACTTCCGTATGCGTCGACTCGAGTACCAAATCGGCGTTTTTGCTGTACCGGTCGAACCGCTTTAACATGATCAAGTCTCGTTTGGTGACCCGCCAGGATGTATTCGGATCCGCTGCGAGTTTCTTCAACCGCTTTTTCTGCTCCCGCTTCGAAACATGCAGATAGAACTTGGCGAAAGCATAATCTGAATCGGCAAGCTGCCGCTCGAAGGCGTTAATGCGACGAAACCAGTCGGTCTGGGCAGTAGCAGACTTGAATCTCTTAGCGCGGTGGAAGAGCGGGCGGTACCAATTGTCCATAAAGATGCCCAGCGCGCCCTTGGGTGGCAGGCGTCTCCAGAAGTCCCAAAAGAACGGGTGTAGTTGGGCGTCGTTGGTTGAAGATGATTGCGTGTGGAGTCTGAACCCGCGAGGATCCAGACTCATGACCAGTTTACCGACAAGAAGGCCTTTTCCCGAAGCACTCGGACCACTGAGCACCACGATGACGGGGATGCCCCGACTGTAACATTCGCGCTGCAGTTCGCCCAGTCTGAGCGTCAGCGTTTCCATCTGGCTTTTATACTCACTCTTGCTGAGTGGTACGTCAGGACTCACCCCGGTCATCATGATTATCTCCCGCTGTATGCGACGCGATTATCGTATTTTCGCGACCATAGGTCGTCAGACACTCTGGACGGATCTCTCTTGAAACCTAAGTCACCGACTGTTGGATTGCAACAGATCATCAGGATGGGTTTCTTCTTCTCCTGATGGTTTCAACCATAATCCTCAGCCAATTAGAATCCTTCAGAAACTCTGGATAGAGGAGTAGCTGACTTTGAGTTATGCCCTGATTGAAGATGGAAATGTCAATTTCTGATCCGATTTAAATTCCGGCGACACGATCAGCACATCATCGGTCACTTCTTCCCTGCGAAGCGCACTCAGTACCAGACGATCTGTGCAGAACAACCAGTGAATTTCTTCTTGTCTGAACGTCCCCAGCAGAAATTCAAGATCGTGTTCCATCGGCATCCGTTCGGCTACGATGTCGTGAACTCTGATGGCCGAATCCGTCTGTTCCACAACAACTATAGTATCCAGTTCCTCAATGTAATACGTCCAGTCCCGGTACTGATACAGGAACATGAAGAGCAAGAGTTTAGGATTTCGGAACCCCAGTACGTTCGATACGGGCTCACGATCAAATGCAAGACGTTTTAAAATCGAAAAATCTCCATCGATGCCCAGGTCAAGTTTTTGAAAAGGGGCTCCAGCGGATGTGACTCCGGTGACATTGTGGGTGACATCGAAATATTCGGCCTGCCTCACGAATCCCAGTTTCTCGTAGAATCCTGCGGCCACATCATCGGTAAACAGGAATGTCATGTCGAATTGATCATCGATCCATGTGCGGCTACGATTCCACAGTTCTCGCTGGATTCCCCGGCCGCGGTATTCCGGGCGGGTTCCCACTGTCAACAGCTGAGCCCATCGACTGACGTTACCCCGAAAGGTGATATCCGATGGATACACGCAGATCGAAGCCACACACTCATCACCGTCAAAGGCTGAAAACGCGGTATAGTTCTTATCCCACAGCCCTTTGTCGCGCCAGAGGTTGAAGTCGAGGCCAAACAGCGTTTCCGCATATTTCTCAAATGCTGCAAGAGCATCAGGATCGTCGAAATAGTGACTTCGGTAATCGAGGTTTTTGGTCACAGGCTCTGCCTCAAGATCCATAAGTTTCTGATATATCGTCACATCCGCCTTCGGGTCAACATTGAGCACTTAGATTAATGCAGATTCCTGGTTAGGTTTCACACATTAGCAGAGAGTACAGGTGGAGTCCCGATGAGGTCTCTCTGTAATTAAAAGAAGCAATAATTTTGGCAGGTGGCTGAGAACGCATGACGAAGAGAATATACACTGCATTTACGATCGCAACAGTGACCGCCGTTTGCTTACCGGCCGGCCATAGCGCAGACCTTTCGGGTTCCAGCTTTCCAGTCGGTCTGGACCATGTGAATATCGCCGTGAATGACCTGGCCAGTGCGAAAGGGACTTTCGAGGCACTCGGATTCACGATCAAACCCGGACGCCTTCACAATAACTCGATTGATAATCTGCATCTCAAATTTCAGGATGGAACCGAATTAGAACTCATCACAGCCTCATCACCACTGGACAAACTCGCGAAGGAATATATTGAACTCATTGCAGAGGGCGACGGAGCCGCATTTGTGGCCATGCGAGCCTCGAACCTGGGATTTCTGAGTGAGCGTCTGGAGGAGCTTGGTATTCCCATCACCGTGAGTGGCGAGGATCATCATCTCACGATTTCTATTTCTGAGGATCACGAGCTGCGGCCTATCTGGTTTGTGGAAGAATCAGATCTGTGGATCGATCAGCCCGGATTTACCACGCACGCCAATGGTGCGCAGGGGCTCATCAGAGTGTGGTTTGCCTCAGGACTTTCAGACCAGATTGGCGGGCTGTTTCAGCCGACTGAATATTCGGGAGCATCTCAGGCTCCATTGCTGTTTTCCGACAGGTCAGTTCAAACCAGTGACCTGGAAGTACCGGTGAAGGGGCGCGCCATAGTGGGCGTAACCATTCGAGTCGCATCGATAGATCCTGTAGAGTCATTGCTGGAGGAAGCAGGTATTGAGGCTGAGAGAACCGCCCAGAGCCGTGGAAAGAGCCTTCTGGTTCCCCCCGAATCTGCCCACGGCGTTTGGCTGGAATTTCTCGAACCCGGCGCAAATACTGATCGACAATGACGTTACACTTATACGTTGAGCCCAGGCGCTCCAGCGCAGCGGCACCGATTACGTGTTGCGGATTGAGCTCTATAGATCGCTTATTAACGATTCTTTGCCGAACGCGAAACAAAAGAGGGTCAGCTCATTGGTCGCAGTCAACATACCGGCACCCGGCTACATTGTGACCACATCGATACTGGCTATGGGCATGACCACACCGCGGGAATGATCGTACACGGATCGCACGGTGGTGTTCCTCCTTTGAATACATAAGCCACCAGTGCGATGATATCCGCGGAAGTAACTGCACCGTTGCAATTGATGTCGCCTGCAGCAACGCACGGGATCGGACCGGAGCCTCCCTTGAATACAAAATTCACCAGAGCTATGATGTCAGATGATGTGACGAGGGCGTCGCCGTTTACATCCCCCGGATCAGAAATCAGACATCCCGTGGCCACACAACACATAGAGGCACAGGTGAGCGCATCGGCGGTCGGATCAGGACCACAACCAGGATATGGCGCCATCGGAGCAGCCCCTCCGCCCGAAGTAAAAGAAATCAGATAAGTGAGGTCGGTAACACTGATTACGCCATCATCATTCAGATCTGCCGCATCACGACAGGCCAGGGAACCGCCTCCAAAAACGAAGGCCTGGAGCACCGCATTATCCAGTGGATCAACAACGCCATCACAGTTAACGTCCCCACGAATAAAGTCAGATTGGCTCCAGCCATCACTGTTCAACAGCAATACGCAACACATGATGCCAAGTGTGATTCGAAC
>SMVB01271753.1_pt1 | contig 11749 bp, 8 predicted proteins | sample 2456461 | NCBI WGS metagenome assembly SMVB01 (sample SAMN11095934, study PRJNA526329) | marine sediment metagenome | biome: Marine sediment; feature: Surficial sediment; material: Deep marine sediment; isolation source: Hadal surficial sediment | place: Pacific Ocean | collected 2014-05 | depth 0-1...
ATCGAAGCTATGCCTCCTTCGACGAATTCGCGCAGAGAATACAGCGACAGAATCCACGCATGCGAGCCGACCGGGCGCAGTTCGTAGCAAGCCAGTGGGCAAGTGAGGACGACGACGGATTGATCAGGATCAAGGCCGATCCTGCGCACAAGCTACCCAATCCAGTGCTCTACCGGCGCAGCGAGGCTGAAGCTTGCTGGCGCCAGACCAAAGCGCCCGCGTTGCTTGTGGTCGGCGCCGAAAGTCAGTTTCGACCGGATGTATTGCATTGGCTTGCCCCCGATGGGGTGTCTTTGCCGTTTGTGTCGGCGGAAATTGCGACTATTGAGGGCGCAGGCCACATGGTTCACTTCGATCAACCCGAAGCGCTGGCCGCGGCTGTAGAGGGTTTTCTGCAAAAATAAGCAACCACCCTTGTATATTCATACAGTACTGTATAAAAATACAGATCTTTGGCCGGAGTTGCCATGCGCCAGGCGGCAGAACTGCAGGAAGACTATCTTGAGATGCTGAACCCGGCGCAGCGTCAGGCGGCGTCATATGGCCAAAGCACGCAAGACGGCGGTTTCGCTGCGGGTCCGCTACTGGTCATTGCGGGTGCCGGCACCGGCAAAACCATGATGCTCGCGCATCGGGTTGCACACCTGATTATCCAGGGTGTCAGTCCGGAGCGAATCCTGCTGCTGACATTCACACGGCGTGCAGCCGTTGAGATGACGCGCCGGGTCGAATCGATTGTTCGAAAAGCAGTAGCTGGAAGCAACAGCCCGCCATTGTCGAAAGGCATATTGCCCTGGTCCGGTACTTTTCATTCCGTCGCGAACCGGCTGATTCGCCGATACGCACATAACCTTGGCCTGGATCCTGCATTTTCTGTACTCGATCGTGGCGACTCGGCGGATCTCATGGATGTGGTGCGGCATGAGCTCAATCTGTCCCGAAAGTCACGGCGGTTTCCGAAAAAAGACACCTGTCTGTCCATCTATTCGCGATGCGTCAACACTCGCAAGCCATTGCTCGAGTCGTTAAACGAGACCTTTCCGTGGTGTGCAGACTGGGAGGAGGAACTGCGAACGTTATTCAGGCGCTATGTTGAGCGCAAGCAGAAATATCAATTGCTCGATTACGACGACTTGCTCCTGTACTGGTGTCACCTTGTGGAAGACGCAGAGCTGGCCGCAGAAATCGGCTCCTGGTTTGACCATGTGCTCATCGACGAGTATCAGGACACGAATATCCTGCAAGCTGAAATACTCGACGCACTCAAACCAGATGGAAACGGCGTCACTGTTGTCGGCGATGACGCCCAATCGATTTATTCGTTTCGCGCAGCCGATGTCGAAAACATTTTAAATTTTCCGGATCACTACATTCCATCCGCACGCATCGTCAGCCTCGAACAAAACTATCGCTCATTGCAGCCCATACTGGACTCAGCGAATTGTCTGATTGCTGAAGCGGACAGACAATACAAGAAAGACTTGTTCACCGATAAAAAGGGCGGAGCAATGCCGCAATACGTCACCGTGGAAGACGGCGATGCAGAAGCAGAATTTGTTATTGAAGCTATCCTGGAAAACCGCGAAGGCGGCATGCAATTGATGGACCAGGCGGTTTTGTTTCGTGGCTCGCATCACAGCGATCGTTTGGAGCTGGAGCTTGTGCGGCGAAACATCCCGTATGTGAAATATGGCGGGCTCAAGTTTCTTGAAGCGGCGCATGTCAAAGACATGCTCTCCGTACTCAAGTGGGCCGAAAACCCGCGCAACCAGGTTGCCGCATTTCGGGTATTGAAAATGCTACCCGGTATGGGGCCATCTTATGCGGCGCAATGTTGCGATCACCTGGAGATGGCGGATCATTTATTCTCGTCATTGAAAAATTTCGTACCACCGTCAGCAGCACGCGAGGACTGGCCACAGTTTTGTACGTTAATGCAAGACTTGTCATCCGCTGAGTTGTCTGAGACGGAGTGGCAATTACAGTTGGCACACGTGAGGCGCTGGTATCAACCACACCTTGAACGCATGTACGACAGCATTGATACGCGACAAGCCGATCTCGAACAGCTTGAACAAATATCAGGTCGCTATCCGACCCGCGAACGATTCCTTACCGAGTTGACTCTGGATCCACCGGCCGCCGTCGGCGACCAGGCTGGTGATCCATTACTTGACGAGGACTATTTGATTCTTTCCACGGTACATTCGGCCAAAGGTCAGGAATGGGAGGCGGTGTTTGTGCTTAACTTCTCAGACGGAAATTTTCCATCCGAATTTGCGACAGGCAAACCGGAGATGATCGAAGAAGAGCGTCGATTGCTGTATGTCGCGATGACGCGTGCACGACAGTCACTGCAGTTGATCGCGCCATTGAGGTATTACGTAACCCAGCAACGTCGGGACGGGGACAAACATGTATACGGTGCCAGGAGCCGATTCCTGACGGAAAAATTAATGAGCACCATGCAGCCACGCTTTCACGGCAGAAACGAGTCAACCGCCCGGTACCTGCGCCCGAAAACGGACAAGCAGATCGACGTCGCCGGTAAACTAAGGGAAATGTGGTAGGGCGCTAGTGCCAGGCACCCAAAATCGTACCCATCACTGCGAACAACACCACGTTATAGCCAGCGTTGATCATGAACAAACACAGCGAGCGTTGCTCAAATAAATAGGTAGTGCCGTAGGCCGTTGCAACCCACAGAAAACCAATTAGCAAACCGGATTGCAGACCATTCATCCAGCTGCTGTCAGTGCCGAGAAATACAGCAAGCGCAGTCGCCGCAATAAATTGCAAAACAAACGTTGTGCCGAATGTGCGCGCCATACCCGAGGAATTAATTGAATCTTCCGTGAGGCCAATCTCCAGCATCCAACGGGTTCCAAATAATTTTTTTGAATACCACAGACCGCCAAGAAAAAAAGCGGCGAAGGTTGCTGTAACCACAGCTAACCAATTAATTTCACCAAGGTTACTCAAAATATCCATAAGAGATGCCCCCATATCTCATTCGGCCACGAAGTGTATCAGAAACGCATAATTCCGTATTACTTCACAAAGTTGGCATAAACACTCGCGTAAACACCCTTAACGTGAACCCGTTCACAAAGCATTCAGCCTGAATCCTTTATATCTGGTGTGTGTTCTATTCGAATAGATAAGGATGCAAGACTGATGACATGCACTCATATTCACGATCGGGTTGTTCCGGTCGCCAATCTGCGCGATTTCTTTCGCGAGTCAATTGGTGCGGCCATCGATAATCAAGGGATGCAGGTTGATCCGCACACCAGTCATTACGTTGTTAACCTGCTCACAATTTTTGCCCGCTCCGAAGAAATATACGAAGACGATGGTGAGTTCTATGGCGTGCGACCGCTGGCGTTAATGATGGCGGATGCCGCGGATGCGCCAACAGCCGAACAGCGCAGTGTTTCATTACAACGACTCGGCGACGTCGCTTTGTTCACGGCCGGTTTTTTCGCCGATGGCTTGCAGGACAAATCGGTCGACATCGACTACTACATCAACATGGGCGGTGCCGCATACGGCTCATTATCCGACGCGATACGCGGTACGACACGCGGTCGTGCACTGGTTGATGTTTATTGCGAGCTCTCCGGAAAATTTCAAAAACTGGTTGATGTGCTGCACGAAGTTCGCGACGGCGCAGGGCAGGCATCCGACGTCAATGTGCTGCGTACCTACGAGGTCTGGCGAAAAACGGGCAGCGAACGGGCAGCAGCTTTGCTGAAGCAAAACGGTGTGGTCCTGTTCCCGGGCACCGCCAGCAAACACTGATGCTGGCCGCGTTACAAAAGCAGATCGCCGATATTTACCAGGCGGACTGTGGCTATCGGGTAGCCGACTTCCTGATCACAGACCGCGCAATGGCAACCCGCATCGGGGAAAAGGCGCTTGCTGCCGGCGTTGAGGAAACAGTTTTCGTGGCCGAAGACGATGATGGCATAGCGGTCAGCGTCTACCTCGATCATGCGCTGATGTCGCGACTCGAATGCATGAATCCGCTGGATGCATTGAAACCCGAACAACTGGGCGATCTGTCTACGGTGCTTGAGGGCATCAGTCACTTTAATTATCTGGTATGGAGCGCATGCAACGATCGATCGGTTACCTTGCTCGAACTCGAGATACAAGCGGAAGTCGACAAATTCGTTGCGACAACGCTGATGGCGCTGCAGCGCAATGATGTCGAGTTCGCAAGGGAGTTGCACCATTGGCTGTTTGAAGATGTGAGCTTCCAGTCTGCACTGGATAAAGAGCAGCGTGAACGCTATGAAACGGCGAATGATTACGCCGCGCGATTTTGTCATCGGATACTGGATCGGATTGCTGGGCGATCAGGGCTGCAGGAATTGAGGGATTTCTATCGGCTTGGCCAGGCTGAGAAAATTGGTTATATACATTCGTTGGCTTGGGCTTCTACTTGACGCCCCCGACCCACCGCTCCAGCGCATCCATGCGCCCGCGGCATACGACCGCCAGGGATGGCGGGAGTGCAGAAAATGCAGGAGCAATTTTCTGCCCGTTCATCCTGAACATAAAAAAATGGCGGTGACCAGTCAGCCACCGCCAAGTACGAAACAAAGTGCATAAGGGATTATCTTGTTTCGTCGTGCTCAGTAAATTCGGTATTCCCCCATTACTTACCCTTTGATGCATCGCAACGTAGTTTGGTTGCAATCAAAAAAGCATAAGAACTCGCCCATATACCAGTAAGTACGTTACAGATGTAACAAAGTTGGTTGAAATGGTGACGGTGAGGCACAATAGCGCCATAAATCAGAAGAAAACGTGAGGAGAGACGAGTATGAGCGCGGCAGAAGATTCCCTGTCGGTCCGGAAGCAGGTGAGCGAAGAAGAATGGCAAGTACGAGTTGATCTGGCAGCCTGTTACCGACTGATCGCCATGTACGGCTGGGACGACCTTATCTTCACGCACATCTCGGCCTGTGTTCCCGGTCCGGATGAGCATTTCCTGATCAACGCCTACGGTTTACTGTTTGAGGAAATGACAGCAAGCAGCCTTCTCAAAGTCGATCTGGATGGCAACAAGGTCATCGATTCTCCTTTCCCCGTAAATCCTGCCGGATTTACCATTCACAGTGCTGTTCATGAAGCGCGAGATGATGTGGGTTGTGTGCTTCATACGCATACCAGGGCGGGAGTCGCTGTGTCGGCGCAGAAAGACGGTCTCCTGCCTTTGTCGCAGGTTTCGCTGATCGCGTTAGCGTCGGTCGGCTATCACGATTACGAAGGAATCGCCTTGAATGAAGAGGAAAAGCCGCGGTTGGTTGCGGACCTCGGAGACAGGAAATTACTGATTCTTCGCAACCACGGACTGCTGGCCGTCGGGGCGACCATACCGGATGCATTCCTGGCTATGTACTTGCTGGAAACGGCCTGCCAGACGCAAATCATGGCGCAGTCCAGCGGCGCGCAACTCACACAGATCAACCCGCAGATTCTCGCTGGCATCATGGCGCAGGCGGAACAAGTAACGAAAGGTCTGGGCGGTGATCTTGCCTGGCCCGGTTTGCTCCGCAAGCTCGACAAAATTGATCCGTCTTATCGCGACTGACTGCCCGGATCAGGAAAGAAACATCGTATAGGCAGGATTATCGCTTTCTTCCCAGTGCGCATAGCCGAGCTCGGACAAATGTTTCTCGAGCTCATCTGACTCATCGGCTGGAACTTGGATTCCGGCGAGAATGCGGCCATAGTCGGAACCGTGATTGCGATAGTGGAACAAGCTGATATTCCAGTTCGTGCCGATGGCATTGAGGAAATCCAGCAACGCACCACGACGCTCGGGAAACTCGAAACGAAACAGGCGTTCATTTTCAATTGCAGTAGCGTTGCCGCCTACCATATGCCGAACGTGTAGCTTGGCAACTTCGTTTTCGCTAAGGTCGACTACCGGGAATCCGAGTGATTGAAGTTTTTCAATAAGCTGCAGCCGCTCTTCATGGCCTTTCGTCAGTTCAACGCCGACAAAAATATGCGCGTTCTTCGAATCGTTATAACGATAATTGAATTCCGTAATGTTGCGGCGCCCCAGCGCCTCGCAGAATTTGCGAAAGCTGCCCGGACTTTCCGGGATCTCGACGGCAACCAGCATTTCCCGCTGTTCACCAACGGCCGCTCGTTCCGCAATGTGGCGCAAACGATCAAAATTTACGTTGGCGCCGCCGTTAATAACCACAAAACGCCCGTCAACAATCTTGTTGTCCGCAAGGTACTTTTTTGCGCCGGCGATGGCCAGCGCGCCTGCGGGCTCGACTATTGATCGAGTATCTTCGAACACATCGCGGATGGCCGCGCAGATCTGGTCCGTGTCAACGATGACGATGTCGTCAACAACCTGTTTGCACAAGCGAAAAGTTTCATCGCCAACACGTCGAACTGCCACGCCGTCTGCAAAAATTCCAACATGGTCCAGCGTAACGGGCTTGCCAGCAGCGAGTGACGCCTGCATCGATGCCGAGTCCTCTGGCTCGACACCGATTATTCGAATTTCTGGGTTCACAGACTTTATATAGGCGCCAATCCCGGCGATCAGGCCACCGCCGCCAATTGGCACGAACACGGCATCGATCTGGCCGTCTACTTGCTGCAAAATCTCTTTGCCGATCGTGCCTTGTCCCGCAATGACTACCGGGTCGTCGAACGGGTGAATATATACCAGTCTCTGCTCTTGTTCGAGTTTTCGGCTATGAGCATATGCGTCGTCGTAGGTATCGCCGTGTATTACAACCTCGGCGCCAAGCGCCATTACCGCATCGACTTTGATGCTGGGCGTCGTCTCTGGCATGACAATGACGGCACGGGCGCCGCGTTTGTTTGCAGCCAAAGCGACGCCTTGCGCGTGATTGCCAGCCGAACTGCAGATGACACCGCGCTTCAACTCTTCGTCAGACAGCGATGAAAGTTTGTTGTAGGCGCCTCTAAGCTTAAAGGAGAAGACCGGCTGCAAGTCCTCCCGTTTCATCAAAATCCGGTTACCGACTCGCGCGGACAGGTTATGTGCCAGTTCCAATGGCGTTATCGAGGCCACGTCGTAAACATCGGCTTCATCAATCATCTTTGCGTATTCGTCTATTTGCATCAATCGGCTTCACTTGGAGTGCTCGTAGAGACTAGCGCATCAGGAATGGAGCGCAAAGCAAAACTCTGCAAACGCCGCGAAAACATCAAGCGAAAATCTCTTCGCCAGCTGCTTTCATTACAGGCTACGGAAACGCGCGTGCACGGAGGCACCCGTATCGATGTCAGACACGACTGAGCCAGTGTTCACCTTAAGTCGGCGGCCAACAACGCCGCGGCCCGAAACGATGTTGTTTCGCAAGCAGGCCAGTCGGCACGCACAATCTCAAGCCCTGGGCGCGCCTTCAATCGTCATGCCGCCATCGGCGCTGGCAACAACGGCGACCGCGATCACACTGGTATTATTACTGGCCGCCGCTGCCTGGTTGATCGAGGTGCCACAAATAGTCAGGGGCTCGGGCGTTATCATGCCGGGCGACGGTTTCGTTCCAATCGCGGCGTCAGCACAGGGTTATGTAGCGGAAATACGGGTCAGCGAAAAACAAAGAGTCAAAAAAGGCGACGTCTTGATTCGCTTGTCCGGCGACGCGACCGGCGACGAGTCACTCGCCAGACATCAACGGAAGTCACTCGAGCGCGAACTCCGACTAAGAGCAGAGGGCATTGCACAACGGCAGGCTGCCAGCGATCAAAAGATCGAGTTGATCGAATCGAGAGTGGCTGCATCGAGACGCCAGGCAAACTCATTGAGGCGCGAACTCAAGGCGCGCAAGGTGTCGACTGCCATAGCAGACCGTCGAATTCGGCGCGCTTCGCAGTTGCTTGACAGTGGCGGTATGTCGCCGGATCAACTTGATCGTGTCAAAGAGTCCGCTGTAGGTTCGCAAATTGCCGTGCTCGAGCTGCAGAATCGAATTTCGCAACTGCAGTCAAACATTGAGGCATCGATGACAGAGCGCGAAGCAGAACGAACGGCGCTGAGTCTGCAATCACTGGAGTACGCAGTTGCCCGGGAGCATCTGCAACGCCAGATAAAAGCCGCACAGTTGCAATTGGCTCGCAATGTTGTCGCGGCACAGGATTCGGTGGTTAGCCGGATACGCGTGGTGGTTGGCGAAACTGTGCAGCAAGGACAGCCCCTGCTGACGCTGCAAACGGGCGATGCCGAGCTCGAAGCCTGGCTATACGTTGCAACCGGTTCAGGTGGCACAGTGAGGCCGGGACAACTCATCGAGTTGCGAATCGACGCATTTCCACACCAGATCTACGGCACGCAAAAAGCGATCGTTGAGACGGTGTCTGCGATCGCTTTACGCCCGGCCGAATTGCGCGTGCCTCTTGTCATCCATGGCCCGGTGTTCGAAGTGCGAGCGCGGTTGCTCTCGAGCGAAATAGTCGCTGCCCACAATCGCTGGCCACTGATCGCCGGTTTGTCATTTCAGGCAGACATCGTGCAAGACAGATACCGTCTCTATCGGTGGATGCTAAGACACGTAATACCACCTGAACAATACGCCGATGGTTGAAGCGGCATATCGACGGACACGACGATCGGCCGTGCCATTAATATTGCAGCAAGAACGATCCGAATGCGGTCTTGCCTGCGTCGCAATGATTGCGGCCCACTACGGACGAACGGAAAACCTGCAAACAATTCGCTCGATGGCGGGCGGTGCGAGCCGGGGAAGTACGCTGAAAGATCTCATCGATGTGGCACATCAACTCAAATTGATTCCCCGTTCGTTGCGCCTGTCCATTGGCGATTTGCCCCGACTACGACTACCTGCGGTATTGCACTGGAACATGGACCACTATGTCGTCTTAAGCGCATTGACGCGAAAGGGCGCGACCATTCTTGACCCATCGACAGGCAAGAGATGCGTCAAGCGCTCGGAGATTGACCAACGCTTTACAGGGGTCGCGCTTGAGCTGCAACCGGCGACAGACTTCAGGAAGGGCAAGGCGCAGACACTTACATTAATAAGTATCGCGCGAACATTTCGCAGGCTGCCGCGATTCCTGGCTCTGATGCTGACGCTGCTCATGGTCATTCAACTGATGTCACTGGTACCGGCAGTGGCGACCCAGTTACTGATAGACAACATCGTGCAGGGGCAGGATCGCAGCTGGCTTTACGGTTTGCTGGCAGGAATGGGCTGCATCGCCCTCGCGGCAACCGCGCTGGAGGCCATGCGACAGTGGATATCCCTATACGCCGCTACCCGGTTGGCGGCCGATAGTTCGTCGTCGGTCTTGTTCCATCTCTTTAGCTTGCCGCCACAATTCGTGCAAAGCCGACAGGTCGGCGGCTTGATGTCACGCGTCGAATCGCTGAATCCGCTGCGACAGGCAATTACCGAGCACGGCATTAATGCAATCGTGCACGCAACCGTGCTTGCGACGACGTTCGCGGTAATGTGCCTGTATAGCCTGAGGCTTGCAGCGATTTCAATACTAAGCGCTCTTCTCGTCGCAGCACTGTTATTCGCGATAATTCCGGCAAGCCGCCGTCTGAGTGCCGAGCAACTCATTCACAACGCAAGCCAGAACACATCATTGCTGGAAACACTGCGCGCAACCACCGCCGTTTTTACCCTTGGCTTGAGAAAGCTGCGTCTTGCTCATTGGCAGACGCACTTTCATGCGGGCCTCGATGCCAGGGTCAGGCAGGGCCGACTGAGAATCATGCAGGAATTCGGTGCTGGCATCATTCAGGCAATTGATCAAATGCTGTTTCTTGGCATTGCAATAGCAGGCGTACTTGATCAATCCATATCGCTGGGCGTCTTATTCGCGTTTTTTACCCTGCGCGGTCGCTTTGCGGGCTCGGCAATGACCTTGCTCTCGACGGTGCAGTCTTTTCTGATGTTGTCTGTTCACACCCAGCGAATATCCGACATCGTGTTGGCCAAACCAATGCCGTCGCCGGTGTCCGGCGCGTTGCAGACGCGACTCAACGGAAGTATTTGTGCGAGCGACCTGCGCTTTCGCTATTCGTCCGGGGCCTGGGTTCTGGATGGCTTCAGCTGTAACATTCGCGCCGGCGATTCAGTTGTTATCGCTGGCCCGTCGGGGGGTGGCAAGACAACTTTGCTCAAAATTCTGTCAGGGCAGCTGTTAGCGCATGACGGGCGACTCGAATACGACGGTTTTGACCACGATTTATGGCATCCGGACAAACTTCGCGAAAACTTCGGCGTGGTGTCCCAGGACGATGCGCTTTTTCAGGGAACGGTTAGCGAGAATATCTGCTGCTTCGATCCGCAGCCAGACTTTGCACGGGTGAAGCGCGCCGCGATCATGTCCGAGCTGTGGGACGACATTCAGGCAATGCCAATGCGGCTGCAGACCCTGGTGGGTGAACTGGGGTGTTGCCTGTCGGGTGGTCAGCGGCAGCGCCTGTGCCTGGCGCGCGCGTTGTACCGGGAGCCGCGAGTACTCTTTCTGGACGAGGCAACGAGTCACCTGGACGCCCCAACCGAGAGAGTCATACTTGATCGCATACAAGAGCTGCGAATCACAACGATCAGTGTTGCGCATCGCCCGGATATAATACGCCGCGCGGAGCGCGTGATATTTGTTGGCAATCCGAACTACGTGAATCCATAATAGGCCGATGAAAAAAATACTGATCAGCAACGCCCGCATGATCAATGAAGGCGAAATTCGCGAGACCGACGTGCTGATCGCCGGTGAGCGGATCGAAAAAATCGCACCGGGCATAACGGCCGACGACGGCGTCACGGTCATCGATGCCGCGGGTCGATACCTGGTCCCCGGCATGATTGACGACCAGGTGCATTTTCGCGAACCTGGAATGACCCCGAAAGGTGATTTCGCGACCGAATCTGCCGCTGCTGTCGCGGGCGGCATCACCAGCTTCATGGACATGCCTAACGTAAACCCGCAAACCACGACGCGTGAGGTGCTTGCGGACAAATATGTTTTGGCAGAAGGGCGATGCACCGCCAATTACGCTTTCTACATGGGAGCGACCAACAGCAACGTGGAACAGATCAAGGCATTGCAGCTTAACGAGGCCTGCGGCATCAAGGCGTTTCTAGGTGCATCAACTGGCGACATGCTGATCGACAGTCCGCAAGCGCTGGAGTTGCTGTTTGAGCATGCACCGGTCATCGTTGACACGCATTGTGAGCATTCGCCCACCATTTGGGACAATGAAGCCAGGGCCAAAGCCGAGTTCGGTGAAAACGTGCCGATGTCGGAGCACCCTCGAATTCGATCGGCGCAGGCGTGCCTGACATCGTCCAGTACTGCTATCGAGCTTGCGCGACGACATGATGCCTTGCTGCATATACTGCACCTGACCACAGAGTTGGAAATGAGCCTGTTCTCAGCGGCTCATCGATCGACCAAACGCATCACCGCCGAAGTGTGCGTGCATCACCTGTGGTTTGATGAAAGCGATTACGAACGCCTGGGCGCCCGCATCAAGTGCAACCCGGCGATCAAAAGAGCGGAAGATCGTGCTGCGCTGATCGCCGCCGTCAATGAAGGGCGCATCGATATTATCGCAACCGACCATGCGCCCCACCTGGAGGGAGAAAAGGGTCGCAGTTATTTCAAGGCGCCCGCCGGACTGCCACTGGTGCAGCATGCGGTGCAGCTGCTGTTCGATCTGGCGGCGGATGGACAGATCAGCCTGGAGACGGTGGTA
>SMVB01274879.1_pt1 | contig 11742 bp, 19 predicted proteins | sample 2456461 | NCBI WGS metagenome assembly SMVB01 (sample SAMN11095934, study PRJNA526329) | marine sediment metagenome | biome: Marine sediment; feature: Surficial sediment; material: Deep marine sediment; isolation source: Hadal surficial sediment | place: Pacific Ocean | collected 2014-05 | depth...
CTTCAATATTACTTGAATCAAACAGATCTTCTTCTGTGACAATTGTCTTTACTCCAAATCCTCTTTTGAATCCCTTTATTGATTTAGTAATGAATCTGCTTACTGACTTTTTATTGAGTATGACATTTTTCAAATAATCAGCTTTATTTTCCAGTTCTTTTAATTCAGAGGGACCTTTACTTGCGGCTCCTCCTCCATCTCCTATCATCTCTTCGATGTCCTGCACTTTTTGGATCTCCTTGCTGGTGTCTTCCATAAGTTGTTGCATTCCATCTTTGATTTTATCATTTATTCTGTTCTGCTGAGATTGACTTGGATTTTTGCCGGATCCATCAAGACTGGTAGGATCAGATTCATTTTGTTCTTCTTGTATAATTTTTGCAAGTAGTTTCATGGCATGCTTTAAAGCTATGAAACTGTATCCTCCCTTATTTTGAGTTACAGTTTTCAATAAATAGCTATTTAAGCCCTGAAGCATGTCATACCACCAATATTGAGTATCATCTAATTCATATTTCATTTCTTCATAAGGAGTATTGTATGAATTGAAGATATCCCCAATTATAAAGTCGGGAATATCATTATACTGTTCTATCTGATTTGCTTCTGTTCTGAAATGATTAACAAGCTCTGATCTTACTTCAAATGGAAGTTCTGGTTTTATTATTTCTAACATCTTTGGATATATTAATTTTTAGTTATTCTTGTTTGTAAGTTTTCTACCAAATTTTGACAGTTTTCTGCTTTAGACATTGTATCCTTCAGCATATTTGTCAACAGATCACATTCTTTTTCATACAAAGGATTCTGTTTTAATTGACTTACATCATTTTCTATACTGTTTAGATTTTGGATAAGAAGATCATCATCATTTATTGATGATACATTTTTGATCTTTGTCTTAATAGCAGCAATGGCTGGATCCTCAAGCTTTCCTGATAAATCATTATGCATTTCAGGACATACAAATTCACAGCATTTCATTATTGCTTCAGCATCAGAATAGCCCCATATTAATTTGATTCCTTTGACTAATTCAGGAATTGCCACAGCTGTTCTGTCTGATATTTCCTTATAAATACATTTTAAGAAGATTTTCATCATATTTCCATTTAAGGCTTCTGAATCTAAATCTGCTTTTTCCGGAATATTGACTTCCAACTGCAACTTCTTGTTGAGCCAGATTTTTCCTGCTATATCCATTAGTTTCACCCTGTCAACAGTATACTTAATTAGAAATCTATCCCAGAATGGTGCATCTTCCTCATCTTTGTTGATAATGTTACAGGATCCAGCAAATAATTTCCATTTGCATTGTCTTATTTCTCCTCCAAGAAACAAAGCTCTTTCTCTCATTACAGACAACATGGTGTTCCTAACGGCAGAGGATCCTTTATCAACTTCATTTATCAATACATAGCCAGCGTCAGCTATAGGAGCATCTATCTTGTATTTCTTGTGTACAAGAAGACTTTCCATATTTACCCTTCCCTTTATTTCAGACGATTTTGTTCCTTCGTCAAGTTCCAGAATAAAACAATTTTCCCTTGTTAGTTGTTTGTCGTAGTTGTACATGGCAGCTGCATAGTCAATTAATGATTGCGTCTTAGCTACTCCTGGTACTCCTACAAGCAATATTGGTTTTTGTGTTGATTCTCCTAATGCTATTACCTTGAATAGTTCATCTTTACCAACTAACCTTGTTTTGATTTTTCTACTTATCATTTTTTAAAAATTGTTAAAATTAAAGAAATGGAGGTTCCTCCCGGACGCGGTGGTTTAAAGTCAACACGGACTCCGCAAAAGTTATTTTAATCTAGAAAACTAGTCAATAAGCTTTGCATGGCATCAGTCTACTCGCTTTTATCAGTAACCTTCACCGTAAAGGATCTCTCAGTATTAAAATGGGAATTCATCATCGTCATCATCATCATCAGTAGTAACCGGAGCTGGTGGATCATCCTCTTTCTTTTCCTTCTTTTTACTAACCTTCGCTGGTTTCTCTTCTTTTGCAGCGGGTTCCGGTTTTGACTCTGCTTCTGGCTTTGGCCCATCGCCTTGTAATTCAGCAAACTTGATTAACTTATCTTTGTCATCATCAGTAAGGTCTGTTATGGCCTTAGTTGCATCAAAAGTTAAACTGTCAAAATCAGATGCAGTTCCACAATACCAAAATTGAGGATCTGTTACTTCAAGCAATTCAGCTTTGCCATCCTTTTCATAACTGATTATCTTTTTCCTTCCTTTAACAGCAACACTTAACTGTTTCTCTTTGAATGGAACAAGTTGATCAATTAATCCTTGTTCATCTTTACATGGTTGTATACTATATCCAAATCCCCTATGAAATACTTTAACCAATTTTTCTCTTGGTATATCTGTATTTGGACCAGCTATCTTAAAGAACTCCTTAAATGTCCTGTGTTCTTCATCCTTTTCAAATTCCATGACAATCATAGGATTACCATCTTTTTTTGAATGATCCAGGGTAATATTAACCACAGTAAGTAAATGTTTTCCAGGTTCTATATTTTTCTTACTACTAGAAAACGATGCTTCTTCTGAAGCGGTAATTATTTTGTCTAACGATTTTTTATCAAATAACATTTGCTTTATATTTTGATTAATACTCAATTTATTTAGATCTGTAATGGGTACAATGTGTACTTTAATTCCAGATCTGACTGACTTAGTTGGGTATGTCCTAACCAAATCAGCAGATACTATCCAGTTGCCTGGATAAAGAAGCTTACCATTTTTATTTTTATATGATATACTAACTTCTATTTTTTCTCCCAGCGGTATATCTTTAACATTGAGACCTATACTTCTTGGACTTTTCCAAATAGGTTCTACAATGTCTATTTTATACATCATATTCTTTTATTTTCTTGAATACAAAAGCTAGGTCATTGTCAATTAAGACATCCTTAAACATTTCATATGGAGCCTTGGCTGGAACAAGTCCATTAGTTTGAGTTCTGAAATGATATTGAGCTTTACCATTTTCATCCAGATTCATTTCTGAATGTAAAACAATATCAAATTCTTTTTCTATTGCTCCTTTCCATTCCTGACCTTTAACTTTTGCAGTTACTGTAGTATCACCAGTAAGATCATTGACATTGATATCATCATGAGATATTACTACAGTATGTTTACCTGCATCATTCAGTTTTCTTATTCTTTCAAATAAGTAATAGATTTTTTCATTGTAATAGGTAAATACATCCCATCCTTGTTTTAAGATCCTTGCTTCTGCCAGTAACATGTCTAAAAATGCACTTAAAGATTCAATTACTACAATCCTTACATCTTTCTTGTTAATGGTGTCGTCCAAAATCTTGAATGTCTCTTTAACATTTAAAGGTCTTTCTTGTTTAAAGTCACCAGACTTCTTAAATGGAAGGGTTTTCCTTTCATGATTTATGATTAATGTGAATTTTTGAGGTAAGTTTCTTAAAGAAAAGCTCTTCCCTCTTCCTGATTGTCCCAGGATCATTATTGTTCTTGCCATCTTGTTTTATTTTTGCTATTAAAAAGTTCTTATAAGCTAATTTATTGAAGTAAATACTGCCAAAATGTTGTAATTGAATGTCTTCTCCCCTTTTAATCATTTGACATATGTTCTTCATTCCGTATGTTATTAGTTTTTGTATGATTATTCTAGGTATACCATATTTTTTTGATAATTTTTTTGCATAATCTTTTGTTGTTTTAGATGCCAGCATGATGATTAATTGATTGTGTTACTTTTTGGTCAATAGAAAAGTTTACAGCTTCATGAAGTTCTTTATTATCAGGAGTAGACACCCTCATTAAGTCTTTAAGTATATTTGTTCCGTTTGGATTAATATGTATATCATCAAGTATTAAAGCAATTAATCCATTGTCTTTGGGTTTATTGAAAAATTTCATAGACATCACTACTACTAATGTTTTGTAGTCGGAATCATGATCAAAGAATACGCTTACTCCCGTGTTATAGTCTTCTTCGCCTTCAAACTCTCTTAATATAAAAGACTTTCCATTGTCAATTAAGTAATCTACAATGTGAGAATCTTCTCTAATAATGTACATTTTATGCCTTTCTAAGGTTGCCTTCCTTATTAGGTTCTGTATTGTCGTTTTTTTTAGACTCATATTTAATAATCTTTCTTTGGAGGTCAAATGCTAAATTTGGGTTCTCCTCTTTTACTGACAAAGCATAATGGTAAGCAGCTATCCTTGCATGAGGATCATTGTCTAATCTTAAGACAAAATAATCTGCATCTGGATCTGTTTCACCATCTGTTTTGCTTACTTTGTATTTATCGTAAAATCCTTTGCTCATGATGGTCCTTTTGCATGTGAAGATAATTCAGAAGGAGTTATGTACATTTTATCTCCTATTTTAGGATCTAAAAGCCATATAGGTTCAGACTCCAAAATTCCTTCTATTTCTGTCCCTATGTGTGTAATACGTATCCACATATGTTCAACACGGGTGTCACCATGCTCGTCTTCTCCTTCAAATCTTTGTTTTACATAATCTCCTATATTGAGATCTTTTACATTGAAATTCTTTTGAAAGTTTTGTAATATTTCATCAGAACAGCAGCTGCATATTGGTTCAAAATTTGATTTTCTACTTAGTTTCTTAATTTCTATTTTCATCTTTTTTGTTTTGGTTTATAATTCTTGAAAATTGCTAAATTCCAATTGATGTTTGAGATCTATTATTCCAGTTTCACCACTTCTATTTAATGCACAGTTAAGCTCTATTAATCTGTCAATTAAATGAGATTTTCCTGCTTTGCTATAATGTTTTACTACATCTGAATACATTTCAGGCCTATGTAATAACAATACTTTATTTGCAAAATCTACCAATCTTGAAGATCCTCGAATATGTGTTACTTTAGGCCGGTACATTTCAGTGACATTAAACTTAGATTCACTTTCTTTAGTCATATGATGTAAGACTATTATTAATCCATTGGTTTTATCCCTGAGATCTTTTAACATCCTAGCTATCTCGTCTTCATTTTGTAAATCGCTTTTCTGATGAGGTTTAATTAATCCGAGATTATCAATTACACATATAGGAGTTTTGCCTGGACATGCATCAGCAAATCTTTCAAATCTTGAACATATGTTAAATATATTTGCTGTTTCATCAACAAATTCAATGGGAAAATCATTGAAGTATTGATATCCAGCTTCAATTTTAAGCAATTCTTCATTGGTTAAGTTGTAATTAATGCTCATCAATTGCTTATCATTGAGACCTATTTTTTTAGAAATGAAAAGCCTGGTCATTTCATCAGACTGCATTTCAAAAGAATACCACTGGATATCTACATCTTTTGGATTAGCATTTATGATTTTATCCATTAAATGAACTAAGAATCTGGTTTTCCCTACTTTCTTTTGGGCTGCTACCATTACGATGCTTTTTTTGCCTAATGATACCATCTCATCAAATTTAGGATGACCTGTTAATAGCAGGCTTTTCTCCTTTCCGGATGCAATGTTCTTGATGTTCTTTATAGTAGAGTTAAAAGCTTGCTTAAAGCTTACAGTTTTGATTTCTGTACTGTTAAGTTCTACTATGTGTCCGTTTACAGAACTAAGCAATTCTTCAGAAGATAGATTTCCTATGTCTTTTCTGATTTCATCACTTATCGCTAACAGCATTTCTTTTCTTAGCTGTTCAATTAAGTAAGAAAGATGATATTCCCACTGTGATTCATCATCATATGGTTCAGATGTTATTTCATTAAACTTATCTATTAACTCTTCGTTATTAGTATCAGTTAATACATCTTTAACCACTGATGAATGAAGTTCCTGGCCTTCTTCATATATCATTAAGAAGACTTGCCAAAATAATCTCAGTAAAGTGTTTTGAAATAATTTTTCGGAAGGGATCTTTTCTATACAAGTAAGAAAGATCGTTTTATCCAGGAAGCATTGTTTTATAATATTCTTTTCATAATTTTCTCTTAGGTTCTTCATTACTTTTTAATCTTTGTTCTAGTTCATCCATGGATTCATCTAAACCAACTTCAAACAGATTTTTCTTCTGTTGGCTTGGTTCCTTCGAAAAATCTATATTGTAATCTCCCTTTTGTATAAAACTTTGAAGTCCCTTAATAAATTTATCTTGTGTTTCTTCGTTTCTTCTTTTGTTAACATAATCTGTAAACGAATTTTTAATAAGGTCCCAGGTGACAGCCATGCCGGTAAATGTTTTACCTGTTAATATGGCATATTTCATCTCCCTAAATGCGTCTTCTGGATTACCTTTTGGAAACTTATCGAATAAATCTAAGAATTCTGTTTTAGATGGAAAATTCATGATATAAGACTTTAAAATACAAATTATTTTAGATTGCTCCAAGCAGATTAATGCAAATATTTAGTCCAAAATTAGCTCTTATTTTTTTACTTGGAATAGGTGTTTGTTCTCCTGCTACAATGGTAAATATAGTAGGAGGCAATTCTTGTCCACCAGTTACTTTCCAACTAATAATTTGAGTAATATGTGCTTGAATTATAGGTTCATATTTTGTTCTTATTATTCCTAAATGAAAATCATTGCCATCTAATGTTACCCATATTTCTGATTTTTTCAGATAAACACAATCAACCATTTCAGGTCTTTCACGCATTTCCATTAAAACAACTTGTCTTACTTTTTTTTTATCTGGATCTTCATTAGGCATTCTAGTATTTACTCCTAGTACTTTAGTTAAAATCTTGTTTTCTTCTAATATTAATGGCATGTTATTTATTTTTAAGGTTATTGTTTTCTTTTAATTGAATATCAACTAATTGATTTTCTACTATCTTGGGTAATTTAATTTCACTAAAAATGAAACCTTTGCCTTTACAGGTTTCACATACATGAATTTCAGAATGTTCTCCACAGGATCCACATATGTCATTGTCTGGCCATCCTGGTTCTGCAAATTGTCCACCACAGCAATTAGATAATTCAGTAGTGTCACCTTCACATACAGGACATTCTTTGTTTATTGTTGCTTTCATGAATTAAATGGTATTTTTCTTATAGTCTTTTATACCTGCTTCTATTGCAGCTCGTAATGATAGAGTTGAATTAGAATCTTGATAAATACTTATTCCATTAAAGCCAATGCTTACTGTCCAGCCCGTGTTGCCTCCTATTTTTTCAAGTTCATTTAATAATTCAGTGTCATTTGAATCATTTCCTTGAATATTTTGTAAGACTTTGTCTTCTTTTGTTTCAACACCGTTGGCAGACCAGCTACCATTCTTGATTTTTTTCATTTTTAAGGCTGCTCCCATTTTGAGATCATCTATACCAGCCCTTATTTTATGTGTGTTTTCATAGCCGCCTATTTCTTGATACTCTTTTGGCCATTTTGTCTGATCATATTCATTGTCTATTATGGCTAAATCATCATTCATTAATTTGGCAACTTTTTCACATTGTTTTTCAGTTGTTGCTTTGTCCAAGCTATTTTTATAATTATCAATAATAGAATCTGCAGCTTGTCGTTTTTTCTTATCTTCACGTGCTATAGTTTCTTCTACATTTGCAATGCTTGTAGAAAGTTTATAAAAAGTAGGAAGGAGGATATCTAAATATTCATGCATTATGTTTGAATCATGATTTATGATATCCTTTTTGAATTGATTTATATTTCTCTTATTGTCAGTGTGTACTTTTTTAATAGTCAATAGCTCTCGATTAATATTTCTTTTACTTCTTCTTCCAGTTTGTAGATCAGCGGGTTTAGTTACTTCAAAATCTTCATCTTTGGCTACTTTTTTAAGATTTTTTTTATCAAATCCATAAGATCTTAATGTTAATACTGGTTCTTTTACTTTAGAAAGGGAGATCTTTTTCTTTGATGATATTTTCTTTTTTGATGATATTTTTTTCGACGATGTCATAATCTTTGAATAATTTGGTTAAACTTAATTTGAACTCATTTTTGTTTAATGATTGGTCCAGTAAATCATCTATTCCATTAATTAATTTTTCTGATACATCCTTTTGCACTTCTACAAATTCATCACTTCTACTTATGTTCATTAATAATGAACTAAGTTTTGATTCTCCATCAGCTAATGTGTTGTAAAATGTTATATTAATACACGGTCCTTGATGATCTGAAACATGATCTATACCTGTTAAAAATCCAGTAATACATTTACAAAAGGATTCTATTGCTTTAAATCCTTTGTTTTCTGGCTTGTAGTCATTGTGAATCAATGCTAAATGCATATTCTTTTTTGGATTAAAATCTTCTCCCATAACATTTAGTTTTTTGAAAATCCCTTCTTTTCACCCATTAGATTAGAAAAACGTCCAGTAGCTGATTGCTGGAGGGAAAGAAATATTTCATCTTTTGAAAATCCCATGTTTTCTTTTTCATTTATTAACTCACAATATTCAGAGTCTTCATTTAACAAAAGATCAAAGGTGATTATGTCTGCTTTGTATTCTGATTCAAACATAATTATTACCTTATCTTCAGCCCCTGGCATATTTTTAACTCCTCCAGCTTTTCTGTATTCTTCTAAAGCAGCTTCGTAATCTTCTTCATTGACAGGTTTTCCTCCTATTTTCTCTGCATCTTCTAATTTAATTGCAGCTACAAATACTTCAGAGACAAATGCAGTAAAAGATACATGACTTTCTTTTTTGTTATTAATTTTTTCTATTGCTTCTTTTATTTCTTTTACAGCCATATCTTTTTTGAATTGAAGAAATGATTCCCTTATATTTTCTTCTTTAAATAAATCAGGATCATCATTAAAAAATACTCCTAAAGGAATGCCCATAACGCTTAATTGATTGACCATAAACTCTTCTTTTGAAGGACAAGGATTCCCCTTTTTTTTAGTGATTATTTCCAAATCTTTATAGATATTTCTTAAGCCAATTTGTTCATTAAAATATGTTTTCCAATGCAAAGGATCTACTGATATACCTATAAAGCAAATTGGTTCAAGCATTCCTGTTCCTCTTGTAGCACCATATTGTTGTTTGACTAGGTCTGTTATCTTATTCTTAAAGATTTCGTATTTGCTTGGACTTGATTGTGTGTATGTCATGTTAGTCATTGTTTTATATTGATTTTTAATTTGATTTGATTATTCTTTAATACTTCCCTGTCTTCCTCTTCAATTTTGTCATCTTTATGTTTCTTAAAATCAAATTTGCAGATTCTAAGACTTAGTGTAATTAAATAGTTAAATATGTATACTGATATTCTTTTTCTTTTTATATACTTAATCATTTTTCTTATATATAGATACATGTTCATATGTTCCGTTAATTCTATCTTCGAAATGAAGGGCTTCCAGTGCTTCGTTTATGGGCTTCATTGAAACCATAAGATTGGTAATGTTGATGTTTCTTTTAAACATCTGGTTATGAGCGAATACAAAGTGTACTCCCTTCGATGATTTGAAGTAATTTAAATATAATCTTATTAGTTTTTCTTTCCCTTCAATTATATCGTTCCATATAATGTAATCTCCATATTTTTCATGAATCCCCATTATCATGTAGTTAATTTCGCACCATTCTCTTACAAATTTTCTAATCGTTATGGGCAATCTATAGATTTTGTGGTTCTTTTTAAATAACCCTCCCTCATCTGAATATTTAGATTTTTTACCTAATTGATTGTAATTTCTATTACTGTCAGTATATTTACTGGATCTTATTACAAATTGTGTGCTTTTATTTGACATGATTTTGTGATTTAGATTAGAAATTGAATTAAATAAATAAAGAAGACTGTCTAAATATTGTGGGTATCTAGAGCTATTGAGAGCCTTGGTAATTTCATCCACAAATTCTAATGACTATCAACAGGACTTACAACCTTAACTGATGGATAAGTAACCCAATCAGTCCCCCATTGTCTGAACATCAGACTCTAGTAGTTTTGTTTCAGTAATTAGTAAAATTAGAGCAAGCAGTCTTCTCTTTGTAGCGGGAGAAGGATTCGAACCTTCAGTCTTTTGGGTTATGGGCCCAAATGAGCTACCAATTGCTCTACCCCGCATAAGCACCACAGAGGCACTTAAAATAGTGTGAACAGAATCTTAATAAATAGTATTCTTTCTTCCATTGGTAAAGAACCAACCAAAGTTTTTATTAAACCAAGTGTTAAATGCTATCAATTTTTTAGCTATCTTTTTCATATCTATGAAAATTGTTTATTGTTTAAAACTATAGCATTTCCAACAATAAAATCATCTGATGCAATGCTACGGTTATATAAAGCCAGGTTAGTGGCATGAAAATTAAAATCTTTATTCTTTATCTTACCTTCTTCATTAATGATCATAAGTTTTTCATCTGGTAAATTGTAAATTACTTCAATAAAACCTCCAACTATATCTTGAAGTTCTTTTAGTTTGTAATCTTTTTTAGAATTAATTTCTTCAATAGTATTATCAGGTTTTATAAGGTAAGCTTTTTTGTTTCCTTGTAATTTAACATTACTGATAACGGGGTGAGGAGGTATATTAATTGCTTTCATCTTTTTGAATTGCTTTAATTACATCAGCTGCATCTTCTACTGTACTATTTTTTATAGTATTCAAGATAACATCTATTCTGTTTTGCTTTTCCAATGCATTAGCTATTTTTTCTAATGCTTTTATTATCCTGGGTACATCAGCTTGATAAAACTTTCGTCCCATTAATGTTTGAACAAATTTTACACTCATAGTTTAATTTATTAAAGATTCTTCCCCAACGGCCTCCGCTGTTTATATTTGCCGGCCTTCAGACGCAACAGTCCACGCCATATACTATTCAAAGACTTCGTCCTGGCAAGATTGACATAATCCACTGATTTCAAATTCAGTTTTTGAAAGATCATTTTTGAATGAATCCACATCAATGTCTTTATTGCAAAAAGGACATTTGTTTTCTTCAACCAGATTGACTTCTTTGTCAAAACCTGCAGCTCTTAATATATCTTTGTTCATATGTTTGTTTTTGAATAGAAATCAGCCCACTCTTTAATATTTTTGAATTTGCTGTGATATGATTGTTTGTTAAAGATTAACTTCCAGGATCCCCATTCAATAGGAATCTCTGGATGTTTTTGTTTTAATTCTTTACATTTATGCTTTACTCCTAATTCTTCAGCTACCCATATTGTTCCTGAAAATGCACATAACTTGTTAGCTTTCAATATATCAAAACCATGTTTGAGTATTTCACATGTTTTTTTAATTTGACTATCAGTTTTACTGATCATCCATAACCTGCCTGAATGTATAAAATTATGACAACTGTGACATAAAGGTATGATATCAGTTACTTTCACTGTACCTGTGCAATAATCAATAGTATAGTTTTCATGAGCTTCTAACCTGCTATAATACCTAGCTTCATTTTTATGGACACCACATGCAAGACAATGAAAATTATTTGATTCATATGCTTCTTGCCGTGTTTTTTCCCACCATGATTGTCCCATGATAGTTCTTGGATTTACACCATGTAAAGGCTTAGGTATGTTAGGATGCTGAAGTATCTTTGGTTGCATAACTATTTGATTAAGTTTTTGACTATATCTTTGATTAGCAGGTCATAATCCTTATTGCCAGCTTTAACAATTTCCTTTTCAATTTCATATTTATCTGGAACTATAGTAAGCCGATACTTTTTTGCTAAAGTTTTTCTGAAGACTTTTTCAAGTTCAGAGCATGTAATAATAACTTTGTCTACTCTTC
>SMVB01202928.1_pt1 | contig 11741 bp, 8 predicted proteins | sample 2456461 | NCBI WGS metagenome assembly SMVB01 (sample SAMN11095934, study PRJNA526329) | marine sediment metagenome | biome: Marine sediment; feature: Surficial sediment; material: Deep marine sediment; isolation source: Hadal surficial sediment | place: Pacific Ocean | collected 2014-05 | depth 0-1...
CCCTGAAGCCACCTGTCCGGGTGGCGAGCCAGAGCAGACCAGTCGTATCGTAAGTGATCTCATCGACAAAGCTATTTGCGTGGGCGTTGGAGAACGCAACACTCGCGCCGCCGACCGGTGTACGGAAAACCGGTCCGTTGCCCGCACCCATGTGCATGATGTCGCCTGAGCCGTCAGGGTTCACCGCAATCCCAAGCGCGTTGCCCCCGGCCCCGAACACAAGCCCGGTGAAGGCACCGGTGGTCGCGTTGATCTGGGTGATACCGTTACCTGTATTTGAATAGATAAACCCGTCGGGGTGGTTGATCAGGCCGCAGCCGACATTACTCGCAACGACCGAAAAGGGGTGCAAAGTATTCGTCCCGTTGATGATCGCGGCGGGGGTCTGCAAATCGAACCTGCGAAGATTACCGTTACTACCCACACACGGCGATACAAAGATGTCCCCGTCGGTTGCCCAGGCTATGTCGCCCATAAAGCCGTTGGCGGTACCCACAAGGTCCTGGGTAAAACCTGCATCCAGGGGGGCGTACGATATACCGAGGCCGTCGCCATGTTCTGCATAGGCCGGAGTGGCCAGCGCCGTCATCAGGCCTGCCACCGAAAGGATGGCGAGCCATGATGGTAATTTGCGAATAAAATGCATTGATTTTTTCATAATCTTAATATCTCCAAGTTGTTTCAAAAGATCACCAACACCGAGTTCAGTGAGGTTACTTCCGCTAGTCCTGATTGGTCTCGCGAAATTCCCTGCCCCAAAATGAAGACAAGATACTCTTTTCCAGTCGAACAGAGTGTCCTTCTCATTTGGCCCCTCGGCCCTTTGGCTTGCTCATCTACCGCCAATTTCCCTACTTGCTGATTCGTCTTTACGACGTTGTTCTGCAAGATCTCTACTCTTAATCTATAGTTCATGGATTGCAGTTTGTCTACCTGTGCGCGCATAAAACACGAATTGCAGACACCCACATCTGTTCCACCACATCAACATTTGGGGTCAGCAACATTTGGGGTCAGTGTAAAAACTTACGTCTATTCCAGCCAAACTCTTACAATCAATAGCCGCATTATCCACTTCAACCATGATCCAACTCATAGGAGAATCTTATTTTCACAGAGCACTGAGAGCACGACTACATGCCACGTCAGAGACGTTACTGTCCTGCAGGTCTGCCCGTTCACATCATTCAGCGAGGGAACAACAAACAAGTTTGCTTCACCTCAGATAACGATATGGCAGCCTATGCAAACTGGTTGAGGATTGCAGCAGAGAAATATTACCTGGCTGTACACGCCTGGGTTTTTATGACCAATCATATTCATCTCCTGGTGACGCCTGCTACCGATATATTGAACTCAACCCAGTTCGTGCCGGACTGGTTCAAGACCCCGCTGATTACGTCTGGTCCAGCTACCGGGCGCATGCTTTTGGTCAGTCAGTACAAATGTGGTCACCCCATAAAGAGTACCTGGCTCTGGGAAGCAACAAGAGACAAAGGCTGAAAGCGTATCGGCAGTTATTTTTGAGCGAGATTGGGTCTGAATTGATAACAGATATACGCAACGCTTTAAACACTGGCCCGGTACTGGGTAAAAGAGGGCCGCCAGTGAGTGGCGGCCCGGGTTATTAAAATCGCGATATCCAGTATCGTGATAAAGCTACTTTTCCAGCAACTGGTATTACCCCTGGGCCATTCTTCTTATCGACTCAGGTTGGAGCTTGGGTCTATTCGTTGCAGTTCCACTTCAGAGAGCCATCCGGACACAGCTGGAAGGCCGGATATACCGGGCAATCAGGACCTGTGCACGTCAACACCTCCTCGTCGACTTCGCGTCGCCCGCTGGGAGTGATCTGCAGACGCATGGACTCGAGTTGGCGACTCATGAATATCTGGATCAGCCGATGGTTTTCATCGACAGCATCCTGAAGAGTCGCCAGCAATGCTTTGATGTCCGCGTCGTGCGCAGCCAGTTCAGTTTCGATGTGGAGGTCGTGCGCCGCCAGTTCAGTTTCGATGTGGAGGTCGTGCGCAGCCAAATCAGTGTCGATGTTGAGGTCGTGCGCCGCCAGTTCAGCTTCGATATGGAGGTCATGCGCAACCAAATCAGCATCGAGGTCCACATTCTGGTCGTAAATATCCGATGCCCGTTCGTAGGCGCCTTCAATTTCCGCCCCGTCGATTGTTGCGTCACAGAACGTCAACAGGTAGTAAGCAAGCCTTACTGCAAGCTCAACACCCTTTGCGACTGCGAAGAGCACATCGGCAGCAATACAAGCAACGCTGGTATTGCCACCAACTCCTATGGCGACGGCGACCTGGTCACAAGCGCGGCCCGCAATATCTCGTGCTGTCTCAGCTATCTCCCTTACTAATTCAGCAGTAAAATTCGCTATACCAGCAGCTTGAACCGCATCTGGGTTTGCTCGATTTGGACCGTTGGGCGGGTCACCAAACGGATTGCTACTGCAAATAGCGCCATAGCCCGCATCCGTCAACCCGAGATATTCCTCCTCCAAAGAGAGCAAGGGCGTGAACTGGGAACTCTGCTGGAACAGGTTCGACAGGTTTTGAAAATGCCCCTCAAGATCACCAAGTTGTAAATTCAGAGCCTCCTGCTGGGCCTGCAGTTCCGCAATGGTCTCTACCGCTCCTTCGAAGGCTAGCAGCTCTTCCGACGTCGCCAGCTTCAGCATGTCTATCGCGTTGGCGATGGTTTCCTCGGCTTCCGTGGCGCCAAGCATGATCACCGTTTCCTGTTGCATCTCCAACACGTCGAGGAGCATCCCGCGTATGGCTTCGGGATCCGATGCCGTCGCTTGCGCTTGCACTCCCAGAGGCGCGATTAGGCAAGTGAGGGCCACAACAATCACCCAAGCTCGCTGTGAAAGAATCCTTCTGGCATTGTGCCATTTGTCTTTAATCATGGTTTGATGCTCCCGTTTATTTTTGATTAATGCATATAAAAGTATAGATGCAATGTTCCCAGAATTCCACCTCAATAAAAAACATTTACCCTTTGCGTTGCGCAGACGCTCTGAATTTCCCCACCAGCGAACTCGAAGTTGAAGCGATAAACATCGAATATGGCTGGCAAACTTGGACTGGAATTCAGTCTCTCGTCCGCGTACCAGGCACCTGCGGCACGGTCAGACCTCGCGCTTTCGGACGGACCAGATGAAGCCGTCGTACCAGTAATGCATGAGTGCCATGACAAGTACCATCGAGGCAGTCCAGCGAAACGCGATGTAGTCACTGCCGTAGAGGTGTGAGCTGATCCCCACAACGAGCACCGTCACCGCGAATCCACAGAGCGCCAGCCACATGCTGCCGGCGACGTTCTCGAGTCTGGCCAGGCGTCGAATGTTCGCCTTCTCGGTCCACCAGACCAGAGCGAAGTACTGGAGCGCGTGGAAGAAGTTCATGACGAAGAACGCCTTCCACGCCGGGAGGAATCCCCAGGCCGCCACGGAGACGGATCCTGTCACGAGCATCAGCACGATTTTCTGCGGACACAGCCGGTAACCCCGCTGGGCCAACCGCCAGTACGAGTAGACGTAGAAGGCCACGAACAGCAGCCCCGCAATGACAATGTATGGGGTGAAGCCGTTGTGGACCGTACTGAAGGCTTGTAGCCAGACTGAAGGCTCCTCCCAGCCCACTTCCCGGTACCGGCGCACCGCATACAGCGACGGCATCAGGCAGAAACCGAAAAGAAACGGACCCAGGTTGATGAATTGGTGGAACCAATAATCAAGGGCGCGGCCCATCTCCGCGGGGTTCCCCCATCGGACATCGTAGATCCGGCCGAGGCCAAAATTCTGCATCCCAAGGTGGTAGACCGCCCAGAAGGCCGACACCAGCAAACCGGTGATGATAAGCCAGTCGGACACCAGGAAGCCGAGGAAGAGCAGAATTGGCACGCCGACGAAGGAAAACCGGTGGAGCGGGAAGACGTTTGGGTTGGCATGGCTGCGAAAGATCACCGCGAAGAGATGAGCGTTCGTCCAGACGGTAATGAAGAACAGTACCGGGGTCTGATCGGCGCCGAGAATCGATTGCCGGTCAAGCGCCCAATCCCAGCTGGCGACGAACTCGACAAGAACGAATGCGAGAAGCGGCGCGAAGATAAAGAACACGGAATCGTAGCGCCGCGACACGATAAAGCCCGATCCGCCCTTCCCGGATACAGGCCGGCCTGCACCGATTGAAGGTACGAAGGTTGAGGCTGCCGTCCCTAACCACTGGCGCACACCCGAAAGCTGGCTTCTGCTGGTGATACTTACTGCCCCTCGATCCTTTGATCGCCAGCAATTCCAAATAAAAAATCATGTTTCATAAATAATTTCTCCGAATTGGGATTCAAAATTCTGCATTTCCTAGATAAATCTTGATGTTTGGTTTGCTGACCTTCTCCAGCTATTACACCTGAAAATATGGAAACAAGCAATTTGAGATTAGTATTACTTAATACCCTGTTCCCGGATATCTGCTTTCCTAGTCTTCTCGGTTTTACATTAGCGGGCGGTGCGGTTCATCGAGAATCTGGACTTTGAGGCCGCGACGCCGGATGATACCTTGAAGAGATATCAAACGAAGACTGGCAGGCTACGTTGCAAGACAATTTAACAGGCATTTACAAATGAATCGAGCGAGAAATCAAAGTGATAGCCTGGTCCCGGCCCGGCTGGAACCGACTGGATATCAGGTGTTGTCATGAGAAACCCGTTAAGCAGCGCACAGAAACACGATCATGCAGCAGGGGGAATTCTTCGACGTTTGTTTGCCATCGACGCGCGATCGCTGGCTTTGTTTCGAATTTGCATCGGAATGGTTCTGCTGGCGGATTTACTGACGCGCAGCATGGATATCCAACTGCACTACAGCGACCTTGGCGTACTGCCGCGGGAAGCTTTGTGGGAGTTATTTCTTTTGAGCAAATGGCATTGGTCGCTGCACGCGTGGACGGGTAGTGTCGCCGGACAAACAATCCTGTTTGCGTGTGCGGCCGCGTGTGCAGTTGCGTTAATCCTGGGCTACCGCACCCGGCTGGCGCTAGTGCTCTCGTGGCTCCTGTTGGCATCTCTGCAGGCGCGCAACCCCATGCTTCAATACGGAGGCGACCATCTGTTACGCATGCTGTTGTTTTGGTCGATGTTTCTGCCACTGGGTTGCTATTGGTCCATCGACCGATTGCGCGGCGTTGTGCAACAAGGCTGGCCAGGCAGCCATCTGTCAATGGCCTCCGCAGCGATACTGTTGCAGACCTTCATGATGTACTTCTTTGCCAACCTTTTCAAAAGAAACGAAATTTGGCAAGGCGGCGAAGGAATGGTCCGCGTCTTTTCCAACGACATGTTTTCATTGCCATTGGCTCATCGCCTGCTGGAATATCCTCAATTGCTGGAGCAAGCCAGCTATGTTATCCCCTGGTTTCAACTTCTCTTGCCACTCATGCTTTTCGTTCCGTGGGAGACAGTGCGGTTTCGCACGCTGGCGATTTTTCTCATCGCCGGGTTCAATGTTGCAATCGAGTTGCTCCTGGCAACGGGGATCTTTCAATTTGTAGCCTTGACCGGATTGATGTTGTTTCTGCCAAGTGAATTCTGGGATCGCCTTTCAAGAATGCGTAAGCTTCCCAGTGCCCTGCAGGCAATCGTCAGTGCAACCAGGACGAAGTTGCTGACGGTATTTCGCCTCGATGGGAGGCCTGAACCGAAACCGCGACGAGAATGGATCCACGGGGCAGTTCAGGTTCTGGTATTTGGCTTGTTGATCTATGTCCTGGCCTGGAATATTGCGACATTGAAGATCAATGACTATGCAAGGCAGAACAGTGCTAGTTGGATGAGTGAAGGGCCTGAGGGCCGCTTTGTTCATCGCCTGTTATTCCTGGACTACGCCGTTGAAAGGAAGTTCGGCAGCTTCGGGTGGATCGGGCGAATTGCGAAGCTGCACCAGCACTGGGCCATGTTCCAGTGGGGGGGAGGATCGATAAACGGATGGCATGTGATTGTGGGGACCCTGAAGAACGGCCGGGAGATCAGCCTGCTAGAAGGAGGGGTGTCGTTTGATGGTGCGACCAAACGAAAGCCCTACCCGGTCGTCGCTCTGTATTCTGGCGCGCGGTGGCGTGTTTATTATCTTTACCTGCGTTTCTCATCTTCGGTGAGAGATTTCCTGCCAGGCGCGATCAGCCTGGACTGGAATCAGCAGCACCCCGATCTCCAGATCACGAAGCTAAGAATCTACTCCATTCTGGAGTCGGATGTGCCAGGCGGAAGGACGCCTGAGCGTCAGGTGTTTCTCTGGTATGAAGGCCCCGCCTCAGGGCTCGATACTCCTGCAAATGCAACACATGATCATACTGATAGCAGGAAGGTGAATTGAACAGGTAATGACCGGTCACAAGAAAAACCCGGGGGACGGAAGCACCATCTTGTTCGATGGCGTTGGCAGCCTTTGCGAGCGCTCTGTGCAGTTTGTCATTCGCCATGACCCCGACGAAAAGTTCATGTTTGCATCGCTTCAGTCCGAATATGCACACAGGTTGATCGAGGACCCGAAACTCGACTTCGAGGAACTGCAAGCCGGCGATCTCGATTCATTCGTATTGATTGATGCGGGCAAAGTCAAATTGCGAAGCGATGCCTGGCTCAGCGTTTGCAGGCAACCGGATGGCTGGCCTGGGTTGCTCAGGGTGTTCCGGGTCGTACCTCGTTTTGTCCGGGATGCGATATATGATTTCATTGGCCGACACCGCTATCAATGGTTCGGCAAGAAGTCAGAGTGCATGATTCCTACGCCAGATATCCAGCGAAGATTCAAGCAATAGCGAATGAAATTAGAGGTAAACTTGTCCAATGGGGTCAGAGTAAAAACTCCAGTTATGAACTGTGTACTTGACGGGGAAGCTTACGATCACAGCATGGTGTCGGAAAAACACCAATGCCAGGGTTCGTAAGCAATATCATGGATGTTGTTTTTGGGGTAGGACATGCTGAAACCAAAGCCGCTGGCTGAATTCTGCAGCCAATCAAAGGCACTGCTGTTTTCAAATTCCTGCTCCAACGGTTTGTAGCCGGGTGTGCTGATATCCAGCGCGCGACCGGTGTGGTGTTCGCTGTAGCCCGGTGCTGCGGAAACCTTCAGGATTTCATCGATGCTTTGCCCCGCATCCAGCTTCCTGTTGATAATACCGGCCTGATATTCAACGCTTCTAAAAGCCGACACCACCCGTAAATCAATACCTGCAGTTTTTGCGGAGGATTGCATTTCCTGCCAGGCCCGTGCTGCCTGGGGCAGCAGGAATTGTTCACGATCAAACAGGTCGTGGCCGATGCAGACAGGGCGTTTGCATTCCTGCTGAAGCATTAATTTATGTGTGCGAGCATAATTTTCGGGTATCCCCATTTGTTGATGAATACCGGCCACGTGATGGGCGTAGCGTGTTTGGCCACGAGCAAGACTTTTGCTTATGTCCTTGTCCTGGGTAGGCACAGCGTTATATATCCGTATTAAATCGCCGGACCTAAATAGCTGGACCGGTGTAGAAAATTCCCTTGAGCAGGAAGAAGAACAGGATCGCGAGTATTCCGCCAGCGGGCAGGGTCACAACCCAGGACAACATGATGTTACGCACCACACGCAGGTTTATGGCACCGATACCGCGTGCAATTCCTACACCAAGTACGGCGCCCACCAGCGTGTGGGTGGTTGAAATCGGGATGCCGGTGCCGGATGCGATAACCACGGTGGATGCTGCTGCCAATTCGGCAGCGAAACCGCGCGATGGTGTGAGCTCGGTAATATTGCGACCGACGGTGCGGATCACGCGCCAGCCATAGGTTGCCAGGCCCAGCACGATGCCCACCCCGCCCAGCAGCAGTATCCATGTGGACATGGGTGAATTTTGTGCCACCGCACCGGTTTTAACGATGCTGATAATCGCCGCGACCGGACCAACCGCATTGGCCACGTCATTTGAGCCGTGTGCGAATGCCATGCCGCAGGCTGTGAAAATCATCAATACACCAAAAATCTTTTCTACATTGGCAAAGCGGAACTCTTTATCTGAATCCGGTGTGAGTTTAATTCTCTTGATAAGCGCCATGCCAAGAATCATTGTAACCACACCACTGCCAATGGCAATCATCACCGATTGCCCGGCAGTGGTATCCAGTCCCACGTGTTTGAGACCTTTGACCAGGGTCACGAGCGCTAGAATGAAACCCACCGCAAAAATATAAAATGGCACATATTTGCGGGCGTTTGCGAGTGGGTCGGGGGTGCTCAGGATAAGTTTCTGCACGCTCATGAATATGAAAAATGCCAGAAACCCGGACAGCACCGGTGACACGATCCAGGACACCGCAATCTGGGCGACCTTTGCCCAGTGCACAGACTCAACACCAATTCCTACCACCGCGAATCCAACGATTGCACCGACAATTGAATGGGTGGTCGAAACCGGCCAGCCTTTTCTTGATGCGATCAACAGCCAGACCGCGGCTGCCAGCAATGCTGCCAGCATGCCGTAAATAAGCAGTTCCGGATTCTCGGCAACCTGGGAGGCATCAATGATGCCTTTTCGAATCGTGGATGTGACCTGGCCGCCGGCCAGAAACGCGCCGGCAAATTCAAATACGGCGGCCACCAGGATCGCCTGTTTGATGGTCAGTGCTTTGGAGCCAACCGAGGTGGCCATTGCATTGGCGACGTCGTTTGCACCGATGCCCCAGGCCATGAAAAGGCCGAATGCTGCCGCGAGGCCAAGATACCAGGCTGAAAATTCCATGATGTTGCCCCTATCGTGCCAGCATCAGTTGCAGGCGACTGCCTACGCGTTGTGCGCGGTCGGCTATACCGCCGGTTTTGTCTATCACGCGGTATAAAAACATCACGTTGACCGGGGGCAGCTCGTTTTCCAGTTTGAACAGCTCACTGCGCAACACGACCTGTTGTTCATCTGTGTCCTGTTCGATCACATCAAGCTCACACAATAAGCCACCGACATGCTCACGTTCCGTCTTGCCGAAACCGGTTTCAATCAGTTCATCCAGTTCACTTATTGCAGTGTAGGCCTGTTCGCAGGCGTCAATGCAACGTTTAACCAACTCCATAAAACCTTGTGCCATCGACGCAGGGATCTGCATGTTTCGACCGCTGATCAGTCCCGCAACATCCCTGACTCCACCGGCAACCTGGTCCTGCATGGTCAACACTTCAAGTACGTCACGCCGGTCTATCGGCATGAACAAGCTGCTGGGAAGTCGCAGTCGCAATTCTTTTTTGAGGGCGTCAGCTTCGTGTTCCAGATCGATGATTGCTTTGTGTATGGTGTTGCGGCCCTGTTGGTCGCCGGCCAGTACCGCCTGGATGAAAGGCACCAGTTCACTGACACACAAAACCACCTTTTCCATGTGCTCTTGCAATGGTTTTACCGGTGATGAACCGAAGATGCCGGCTAGGTAGCTTCCTGACATGATGCTCTCCCTCAAGGGTTCAGACTGGTCCGGGTAAATGACCGGTGACCGATGCTGTGTAATTCTACATTAAGCACACAAAGCTGTTGTAACAATATTGTCATAATCAAGCCGTATTATGTGTCGATGATCGAATTCACCAAAATCAAACCTCCCCACATGACGGGACGGCCGGAAAAATTCCACCAATGGCGGCGCCAGAAAGACCTGATCGCAAAACGCGTCATTGGTTTCGGTGGCCTGTTGGTGATCGCGGCGGTGCTGATGATCATGTTTTATCTTTTGTATGTCGTTATCCCGCTATTCCTGCCAGCGAAGATGACCCAGACATCATTGGGTGTGCGGTCTGACTGGCAACAACATGAAACCCGTTATCTCGCACTGGAAGAGCAGCAGCAGCTTGGGTTGAGGCTGGCTGCCAATGGTGTCGTTGAATTCTTCAGGCTCGACGATTTGCAATCAATTGAATCCATTGAGCTTGCACAAGCCAATCAAGAGATTGTCGTCGCCGCCGCTGACGGGGGCAATTCCGGCCTGCTCGCAGCGGCCTTTGCAGATGGCAGCGTAAGCCTGTTCAGGCACCAGTATAAAACCGATTTTTCGAATGGCGTGGAGCAGCGGCAGATTATCCCGTCAGTGGATTTTCCATATGGCCGGGAGCCTCGTGAACTGATGCCGGGTGGAGGAATCACCGCACTGGCCTTGTCGGATAATGAGTCCGAACTGGTCATCGCAGCAGTGACCCGGGACGGTCGTGTCAGGCTTGACTGGAACGACAAGCAGGAAAACTTTCTGAGCGGTGAAGTTGATTTGACCCGTTCAATAAAAACCCTGGATGTGGATTTTGAAATTACCGGCGTGGCCTTGAGTGACAACCACCGCTGGCTTTACCTGGGTGACAACACCGGCACGGTGTACTTCATCGAGACCAATGGGATGAATATCCTGCAAGGCGTGCAAACCGGTAACGCGCCTGTGACCAGCATGAACATGTTGCTGGGTGGGATCTCCGTGCTGGTGGGTGCAGGCGACGGCAGCATCAGCCAGCTATTTCCGGTCAGAAATGCGGAAAATGAATACAGGCTCGAAATCGTGCGTCGATTTGAAGCCCAACATGCGGCCATCCTCAACATCATTCCAGAGCAGCGACGCAAGGGCTTTATCGCCACCGATGCTGAAGGCAACATTTCGATTTATCACAGCACGGCCGAACGGGTGGTGTTGCAACAGTCAATAGCGGACGCCGTGCCATCAACACTGGCGCTGGCCCCGCGCGCTGCCGGGGCCTTACTTTTGGATGGCAATGGCAATATGAGTTTTCTGCAAATCGATAATCAACACCCGGAGGTGTCATTCAGTTCTTTGTGGTCGAAGGTCTGGTATGAAAATTACAGTCAGCCTGAATACATTTGGCAGTCTTCGGCGTCCAGTAATGAGTTCGAGCCCAAATTCAGCTTGACGCCGCTGGCATTTGGAACGCTCAAGGCTGCGTTCTACGCGATGCTGTTTGCGCTGCCGCTGGCCTTGATGGGGGCTGCATACACAGCGTATTTCATGTCGCCAGCTTTGCGCAGGATGGTCAAGCCCCTGGTTGAAGTCATGGCGGCGCTGCCGACCGTCATTCTCGGTTTTCTCGCCGGTCTTTGGTTTGCGCCGTTTTTAGAGGAGAACCTGGCCGGAATCCTGTCATTGCTGATTATCCTGCCAACAGGGTTATTGGTGTTTGCATGGTTCTGGGACGCTGCGCATTGGCGAATAAAGGATTTCGTTCCAGCCGGCTGGGAGCCGTTATTGCTGTTGCCTGTAATTGTGCTGTTGGTGATGTTCTCGTTTGCATTTGCAGGCCCCTTGCAAGCGCTGTTTTTTGACGGTGATTTGCGCAACTGGCTGAGCCGCGAGGCCGGTATTTCCTATGATCAGCGCAACGCAATCGTGGTGGGGTGTGCGATGGGCTTTGCCGTTATACCCACCATATTCTCGATCGCAGAGGATGCGATATATGGCGTTCCAAAATCCTTATCCGATGGCTCTCTGGCCCTCGGTGCCACCTCCTGGCAAACCCTGGTAAGGGTGATACTGCCCACCGCAAGCCCGGGAATATTTTCGGCGGTCATGATCGGGCTTGGCAGGGCAGTCGGTGAAACAATGATTGTATTGATGGCGACCGGCAACACACCGATCATGGACTGGAACCTGTTCGAGGGCATGCGCACGCTGGCGGCAAATATCGCGGTGGAAATGCCCGAATCAGCGATGC
>SMVB01136495.1_pt1 | contig 11738 bp, 9 predicted proteins | sample 2456461 | NCBI WGS metagenome assembly SMVB01 (sample SAMN11095934, study PRJNA526329) | marine sediment metagenome | biome: Marine sediment; feature: Surficial sediment; material: Deep marine sediment; isolation source: Hadal surficial sediment | place: Pacific Ocean | collected 2014-05 | depth 0-1...
CGGTCGCGATCTGCGACGTCCAAGCTGTATCCCACGATCGCCTGCTCGCCGAAGTCGGCCCGCAGCGCTTCGACGGTCTCTTTCGTGCGACGCTCGTGAATGTCGGTTACGACCACGGCTGCGCCGTCCTGCGCGAGCCGGCGAGCCGTCACCTTGCCAATACCATCGCCTGCCGCGCCCGTGACGAGCGCAACGCGGCCTTGCAAGTTGCCGCTCATTGCGGGTCCCTTCTGCTGTTGTTCTGGAGAAGAATCAGGCGCGTCCGACCAGCCCGAGCGCGTTGTCGCGCATGATCCGTCGCACTTGATCGTCCGGAAGGCTCTCGATCTCTTCGAGGAATTGGGCCGGCTCGGCCAAGCCCTCAGCGTGCGGAAAGTCGGAACCGAAAAGCACCTGCGAGGCGCCGAGAAGGTCGACGAGCTCGACGATGTCCTCCTCGTGATAGGGCGAGACGAACACGTGGCGCTTGAAGATGAGGCTGGGCTTCTCCTTGATGCGTCCACCCGGCCAGGGACCATTGCGACCCATCCCCCCCATCTTGTCCATCACCTTCATCAGGTATGAGCAGAAGAGAGAGCCGTTCTCGACCGACACCACCTTCAGGCCGGGATAGCGACCAAAGAGGTTGGAGAAGATCAACGACGCCATGGTGTCCATGATGGGTCGGTCGCCGTAGAAACAACTCCATTGAAAAGCAGACTGCAGGTGCGCTGAGGGATTGGCGTCCTCGCCGAAGTGGACGCTCATCATCTCGTTGTAGCCCGACTCGGCGATGTGAAACGCGACGGGAACGCCCGCCTCGTGGACTCGGGCCCAGAAGGGATCGAAGTAGGGATCGCCCGGCGAGCGCCCGAAGGCCGGGCCCGGGCGAAGCGAAATGACTCTGGCGCCGCGCGCGAGTGACCATTCCAGCTCCGCGACCGCTTTCTCCAGATCGAGCAGCGAGATCAGCGGCACCGCGTAGATCCGTCCTCCCGCACCGAATCCCCAGTCCTCTTCCAGCCAGCGGTTGAACGAGTGCAGGTTGGCATAGAGCTGATCGGGGTCGTCTTTCATGAAGTGCTCGACGCAGACTGCCAGCGTGGGAAACAGCAAGCACGACTCGAGCCCCTGCCGATCCATCAGGGCGAGCCGCGCCTCGCGGTTGCGATACTCGGGCTGGATCTCCTCGGTCACCTGTCCAGCGCTATCGGCGACGTGCTTGAGCTTCAGCATTTCCCGCAGAGCACCGGGTTTGACCGTGCGTTCGAAGCTGTGGTTGAGGAGAAAGGTGAAAGGCTTGTCGCCGATCCAGATCTCGTTGCGGCCGCTCTCGTCGGTCTCGACACGGATCGCAGAGGCGCGGAAACGCGGCTCCATGAAGCGCGTGAAGCAGTCTCGCGTCTCGTAGTAGTGATTGTCTGCGTCGAAGAAGCGGTAGGGCCTTGCGGGCTGCTTGGCTGACATCGGCCCTTCCTCTGCAGGTGAGATGAGATTCCTTCGGCGCCGCAGCGCGATCGGCGCCGCCTGACCAACGCCTCGCCTATTCGACCGGAGTGGCGTAGATCTGGGCCAACTGCGTGGTGATGTCCTTCGCCGTCACCGGACGAACCTCGTCGACCGCGGGATTGCCCCCGTGGCTCTTCAGTGACAGATCGACGTCGGGAGACTCGGCCCGCAGCGCCCCCACGGTGCATTTCTCTTTCGCTCGGTGCGAAAAGGAATCGAGCCGGAACTCACGCATCGCGTTCTGCCAGGTCATCTTGTTGATGTCTTCGTCGGATACGCCCTCCAGACTGTCCTGCAGGATCTCTGGGGCGCGCGGCCAGGTGGTATCGGAGTGCGGGTAGTCGCACTCCCACGTGATGGTATCGATCCCGACCTCATGGCGAAGCGTCACACCGATCGGATCGTCGATGAAACAGGTGATGATGTGCTCGCGGAAGATGTCGCTCGGGAGCTTCCCGCCGAAATCCTGATTCGTCCACGCGTTGTGGTGCTTGAACACGTAGTCGATTCGGTGCAGGAAGTAGGGGATCCAGCCGATCCCGCCTTCCGAGAGCGCGAACTTCAGCGTCGGGTACTTGCGCAGAACCTGCGACCACACCAGGTCGGCCGCGCAGCTCGAGATGCTCATCGGCGAGGTCGTGATCATGACATCGACGGGCGAGTCCATCGTCGTAAACGACATGCCCGATGCCGAGCCGATGTGGATGCAGACCACCACGCCCTCGTCCGCACAGGCTTCCCAGAAGGGGTTCCAGGACTCGTCGTGGAGGCTCGGAAAGCCGATCTTCTCGGGGTTCTCCGTGAAGCTCACCGCGTAGCAGCCCTTCTTCGCCAGGCGACGCACTTCGTCGGCGGCCAGCTTCGCGTCCCACATCACGGGCAAGCCGAGCGGAATGAAGCGGCCCGGATAGCTCCCGCACCACTCGTCGACGTGCCAGTCGTTGTACGCGCGCAGCAAGGTGATCGCCAGCTGCTTGTCCTCGGTGCGCGCCCACAACGCCCCGCAGAACGACGGGAAGGACGGGAAGCACATCGAGGCGAGCACGCCGTTGGCGTTCATGTCGCGGATGCGTTCGTGGATGTCGTAGCAACCGGGCCGGAGCTGATCAAAGGCGGTGGGCTCCACACCGTATTCTTCCGGCGGGCGTCCCACGACGGCGTTCAGTCCGATGTTCATCAACTGCTGACCTTCGTAGAGCCAGACGTCCGTGCCGTCCTTCTTCTTGACGAGTTGCGGGGCGCGATCCTTCCACTCGGCTGCGAGATGGTTGTCGAACAGGCCCGGGGGCTCGACGACGTGGTCGTCGACGCTCACAAGAATCATGTCCTCGGTACGCATGGGATCCTCCTTGCAACGATCTGTGCGGCGACGCGCTCAAATCGTCGAGCGGCCAGCGGGCTGAGCGGGGCGGTCGTGTCGAGTCCGACGAAATCCGATCGAGCCCGACCCATCCGACGGAATCTGACACGATCTGACGCCTCGTCAGATTTTACCCCGCCCGATGCAGAATGCAAAGCGCGAGGGCAGCAAAATCCCTCGAGGGGCCCATCGGGTGGACTTTCTAGAATTCGATCAGCTCTAGCAGCGTGCCATCCGGATCGCGGAACAGGACGAAGCACTTGGCGCCGACGATGTCGATGTCGGCCACGTCGCCCTCGAATTCGATTCCGGCCTCCAGCAGCCGCTGGTGAAAGGGCTTCAAGTCCACCACCCGCAGGGCGACTCGCGAGACGCCAGCCTGGTGGTCGGGACGCCTCGGCTGGGGCGTGCTGGGCGGATCCAGCCACTCGAGAAGCTCGATCTTGGTGGCCGCCCGCGGGTGATCGGACAAGCTGAGGACGGCACCGCGAACGCGCCCCTTGCCGAACCCCATCCCCTGTGAGAGATCGTCCTCGGAGCCCCGGCCCCCCGCCCCGTCGCCGAACACGTGCATCAGCTTGAAGCCGAGCTTTTGATAAAAGGCGAGTGAGCGTTCGATGTCCGTGACGTTGATGTTGACGTGAATGATCTCGCGGATCATGGCGCTCCCTCGCAACGGACCCGTCAGCGCAGCAACCCCTTGGCCGAGGCCACTGGCTCGAGCCCGCTGACCGGGCCCATATACTACAGCGAACCCACGACGAGGTGATGCCATGTCGCGAACCCCTGCGCGTTTCGAAGACCAGGTGGTGATCATTACCGGAGCCGCCTCCGGAATCGGCGCCGCCACTGCCCGCCGCTTCGCAGCCGAGGGCGCACGCCTCATGCTCGGCGACATCGACGAAGAGGGAGGAAGCGCGATCGCGAAGGAACTGGGCGACCGGGTGGCTTTCTTGCGCACGGATGTGAGCGAACTCTCCCAGGTCGAGGCCCTGACGGATGCAGCCGTGGAGCGCTTCGCGCGCCTCGACGTCGTCTTCAACAACGCGGGGCGCGGTGCCTACGGCACCACTCCCGATCTGCCGCCGGAGGTCTGGCACGAGATCATCGCGATCGATCTCGACTCCGTCTTCTACGGCTGCAAGGCTGCGATCCCCAGACTGCGGGAGTTCGGCGGCGGCGCGATCATCAATACCGCGTCGATCTCGTGGCTCTCTGGAGACTACGGCCTCGCGGCCTACAGCGCCGCCAAGGGCGGCGTCGCCAACTACACCCGAACGGTGGCGATGGATCACGCGAGAGAAAACATCCGCATCAACGCCGTCTGTCCGGGCCCGATCGACACAGCGCTGACCAGCGCCATTCAGGCGAACGCCGAGCTGCTTGCCGACTATGAGAACCTCATCCCGATGGGTCGTTTCGGCCGAGCCGACGAGGTCGCGGGAGTGGTTGCCTTTCTCGCCTCGGACGACGCCTCGTACATTACGGGTGCGATGATCGCGATCGACGGCGGCGTGACGGCGGGCACGGGTCAACCCAACTTTTCGAACTACTTGGAGCGTCACAACAAGGGCTGACCTCGGGGACCTGCCCCCGCTCGAAGAGATCTGGCCGCGAACCAAAGCGGCGCCGTGCAGCACGTCGTTGCGCCATCCGCCGAGACGCGCTTGGCGCCCACAGAAGACACGCGCGCTACCTTCCGCAGCGCGCGACAGGGCGCCTCCGCGCGCTGGAAGCTACCGTCGACGCTCGCAGTCTGAGCACCTCAACTCCGCGCCCCTTACCTCCAGCGTTCCGAGAACCCATGCTCGAGACCATTCGATCCTTCTTCGATCCGCCGATCTCCGCTGACCCAGCCGGAAATCGCCAGAAGATCGTCTGGATCGTGCGCCTGCGGTGGCTGGCCCTGGTGGCGCAGCTGCTCTCCGTCGTTCCCGCAGTCGAGTTCCGCATCTTGGAGCCATCTCAGTTTCTGGCCTTCGGTGGCGTCATCGCTGCGCTCGCGTCGTTCAATGCGGTCACCTGGCTCGCCCTGCGAAAGGAGCGCGCGGTTCGTTCGCGTCAGATCCTGTTGCAGCTCGGCGCAGACATCGCTGCGCTCTCGTCGCTGCTGGCGCTCACCGGTGGCGGATGGAACCCAATGGTTCCGATCCTACTCGTCCATACCGTGTTGGGCGCGATGCTGCTCGAGGGTCAGCTCAGCCTGCTCTTCTTCGGTCTCCTCGTCGCCTGCCTACTGTCGTTGCAGTCGTTCCCCCACGTACCGAGCGGCCTGGAAGCGAGCCTCGTCCCCCGCAGAATACTGTTCCCCGCGCAGCTTCTGGTTGCGGTGGTCTTCTGGATCACAACCTCGTGGCTGTCGCGCGGCATGACGGCCATGCAGACTCACTTCGCGTTCTTGAGTGAGCGCAAGACCCGAATCGATCGGCTGCGCGCCGTGGGCGCTCTCGCCGCAGGCCTCTCGCACGAGTTCGCCACACCGCTCAACACGGCGATGCTCCGGCTCCGGAGACTCGCGCGCAAGGAGGGCTTGCAGGACCATCCCGATCTCAAGAGCGCAGCGGAAGCGCTGGACCGCTGCGAAGAAGTCCTGCGACACATGAGTGGAGCACAGCTGCGCCCTGAACGGCTGAACCTGGACCCGGTCAACGTCGGCGAGCTCGTCGAACGCGTGTGCAGCAGCGTCGCCAACGTGCACGAGGGCGCCATCATCCATACCAAGATCGACCGCCGCGGCCCCCAGCGCGCGCTGCTCCCCGAAGTCGCCTTCTCACAGGCGCTACTCAACTTGATCGACAATGCGCTGCAGGCGGGTAAGGGCGAACCGATCGAGGTCATCGTGCGCAATCAGACGGCGCGTATCGACGTCGTCGTGCTCGACCGCGGGGACGGCTGGCCGGACGTCGTACGCTCTCATCTCGGGGAACCCTTCGTCACGACCAAACCCGACGGAGTGGGTCTGGGTCTCTACTATGTGCACAGCCTGAGCGAGGCCGTAGGAGCCGAGTTCACCCTCGAGGATCGGGCCGAGGGCGGCGCCGCGGCCCGCATATCGCTACCGGTCGTCCCCAGCGAAGCGGAGGCGCCGGAATAATGCCTGACGAACGCTCTCTCCTGGTCGTCGATGACGACGCCCGATTCGCCGAAACTCTCGCCGCTGAATTTCGCGATCGCGGCTACGCGGTGCAATGCGTGGAGAGTCTCGCGGCGGTGAAGAGTACCGACGCCACCCAGTTCCAATTTGCCATCGTCGACCTGCGCCTGCGAAACGACAGCGGACTGGACGTGATCGTCGACCTCAAGGAGCGCGCGCCGACGATTCGCATCGTCGTCGTCACCGGCTACGGGAGCATCGCTACCGCGGTCAAAGCGACAAAGCTCGGCGCAACCTCCTACTTCACCAAGCCGGTGGACATCGACGAGGTGGAGCGCGTCTTTCACGCGGAGCAAGACGAGGAAGACGAGATCATCCCGATTCCGGACGAATTCCCCAGTCTCTATCGACACGAGCGCGAGTACATCGAGTACGTGCTGGCCGAATGCGACGGAAACATCAGCCAGGCCGCGCGGAGATTGGGGCTCCATCGACAGAGCCTGCAACGCAAATTGCGGAAGTTCTCGCCCAGCTAGCATTGCGGGTTAACGGCGGGCGAAGCCCGCCTGCCCGCCTTCGCTCGGCTTCGCCTCGCTGCGCGCTTCGCTCGCGGCGGCGCAGACCCATCCGGTAGGGGTTCAGCTCAAGTATAGAACAGGGTCAACAGCGCCCGAACCGGCAGGCGCGCCGGCTAGCCAATTGCGCCCGCCTCGCGCAGGGCCTTCACCTCCTCGCCCGCTAGCCCCCATTGCGCGAGCGACTCGTCGGTATTCTCACCGGACCTCGCAGCGGGCCGGGGGATCGTGGCCGGAGTGCGGCTGAAGCGCGGAGCCGGCGCCGGGTGGGTGCGCCCGGCGATTTCGACGAAACTCGCGCGCGCCTCGCTGTGTTCGTGTTCCGGCGCCTCGCTCATCGACAAGACCGGCGCGAAACACACCTGTGCTCCCTCCATCACCTCGCACCATTCGTCGCGCGTCTTGGATTTGAAAATCTCGCTGAGGCGGTCGCGCAGCGCGGGCCACCCCGTCGAATCCATCTGCGGTGCGAGCTCCTCGCCCTCCAGTCCAACACGGCGAAGAAGATCGGCGTAGAACTGGGGCTCGAGCGACCCGATCGAAACGTATTTGCCATCGGCGGTCTGGTAGACGTCGTAGAAGGGCGCACCACTGTCCAGCAGATTGCTGCCGCGTTCACCCCAACCCCCCAGTGAGTTGGCGCCGAAGAGCGGCGCCATCAGCAGGGCTGCGCCGTCCACCATCGCGGCGTCCACCACCTGGCCCTTTCCCGAATTCGCGCGCTCGAGCAGTGCCGCCAGCACACCGAAGGCGAGCAGCATTCCCCCGCCGCCGAAGTCGCCGACCAGGTTGAGCGGCGGTGTCGGCGGTGCTCCGGCGCGGCCGATGTGATGAAGCGCCCCGGCTAGTGAGATGTAGTTGATGTCGTGGCCTGGAGCTTGGGCGAGCGGTCCCTCCTGTCCCCAACCCGTCATGCGTCCGTAAACCAGCTTCGGATTGCGCTCGAGGCACGTTTCTGGGCCCAAACCCAGGCGCTCCATGACGCCGGGCCGAAATCCTTCCAGCAACGCGTCGCATTGCTCGAGCAGCCGCAAGAGCAGCGAAACGCCATCCGGGTGCTTCAGGTTGACTCCGATGCTGGCCCGCCCACGCGCCAGAAAGTCAGCGGAAGGATCCGGGAATGAGACGAAACCGCTAGCGCCGCCAGCTCGATCGATCCGCAGAATCTCGGCGCCCATGTCCGCCAGCATCATGGCTGCGAATGGGCACGGCCCAATTCCGACGATCTCGATCATCTTGTATCCCGACAGCGGTCCCATCGTCTCACCCCTCATTCGCTAGATTATCTCGCGCGCTCGCGTTGCCAGCTCGTTCCGCCAGCCCGAGAGCGCCACGGGAGGATAGCGATGAAGTTCGGACTCTTTGGGATCGGCTCGGGACCCTGCGCCGACCCGGACGTTTCTATCGCGGTCGCGCAGGCTGCCGAGGCGGCGGGCTTCGAGTCGGTATGGACCGGCGAGCACGTCGTCTTGCCCGATCCGCAGGCGCCGCCCTCTCCAGCGCCACCGGACTTCCCGATGCTCCACCCCTCGGCGGTTCTCTCGTTCCTCGCGGCCGTGACCCAGACCCTTCGATTGGGCAGCGGCATCATCCTGCTGCCGCAGCGAAACCCGGTGGTGTTGGCCAAGGAACTCGCCAGCACGGATGTACTCTCCAAGGGTCGGCTGATCTTTGGTCTGGGCGTCGGCTACTTGAAGGCCGAGTTCGACGCGCTCGGCGTGCCCTTCGAACATCGCGGTGCGCGTGCAGACGAATACCTCGAGGCCATGATCGCGTTGTGGAGCGAAGAGAAGCCGAGCTATCACGGCCGCTACGTGTCCTTCAGTGGGGTGCGGGCCGAGCCCCGCCCCGTGCAGCAGCCCCACCCCGAGATCGTCGTCGGCGGCATGACGGACAGCGCCTACCGGCGAGCCGTCTCACGCGCCCAGGGCTGGTACGGCTTCGCGCTGGATCTCGAGGGAACCCAGAAGAGCTTGCACGGACTCGAGCGCGCCAACAAGGCAGTGAAACGACCGGCTGCACTGGGCCAACTGGAACTCAGCGTGACACCGGCCCTCCCGCTGGACCGGGACAGCGTGAAGCGCTTCGAGGACCTTGGGATCCAGCGGCTGATTCCGATCGCGAGGGGGCGAAGCCAGGATCAGCTGCTGGCCTTCGTCGAGGAAACGGCCAACTTGATCGGAGCTTGAGGTTCATCGCGCATCGGTGAGCGGCGGCATAGCGCCCGGTCTCGTTACCCAAGGCCCGGACCCTGGAGTCGTCGAGGAGGTTTGCCGGCACTCGGTTCGTCCTGGACCGCCCTATTCGTCCGTCACACAGCCTTCCGTGGCTGAGGTCACGTCCTTGATGTAGCGATACAGCGTACCCTTCGTCGCCTTCAGCGGCGGGGCGCTCCACGCTTTGCGGCGCGCCTTCATGACGGCTTCGCTCACCTCGACATCGATGCGGTTCTTTTTGGCGTCGATGCTGATGAGATCGCCATCCTCGACCAGTGCGATCGGCCCGCCCTCCTGAGCTTCGGGTGTCACGTGACCGATGATGAAGCCGTGCGAGCCGCCGGAGAAACGACCGTCGGTCAGCAGGGCCACGTCCTCGCCCAGGCCCGCTCCCATGATGAGCGAGGTGGGAGTGAGCATCTCCGGCATACCGGGGCCGCCCTTCGGACCCTCGTAGCGGATGACGATCACGCTGCCCTTCGCGATCTGGCCCTTCTCGGCGCACGCCACCATGTCTTCTTCGCAATCGAAGCACTGCGCTGGGCCCGAGAAGGAGAGCCCCTCTTTTCCGGTGATCTTTGCCACCGCGCCCTCCGGAGCCAAACTGCCGCGCAGGATCGTGATGTGACCCGTCGTCTTGACCGGATCTTCCCACGGCCGGATGACCCGCTGCCCTTCCTTCAGTCCCGGCAGGTCCGCAACGTTCTCCGCCAGTGTCTTGCCCGTCACGGTCATGCAATCGCCCTTCATCGCAGCCTTCTCGAGCAGGTACTTGATGACGGCCGGCGTGCCGCCGACTTCGTGGAGGTTCTCCATCACGTAGCCGCCGCTGGGCTTCAGATCCGCCAGCATCGGCACGCGATCGCTCACGCGCTGAAAGTCGTCGATGCAGAGCTCGACATCCATCGCTTTGGCCATGGCGATGAGGTGCAGCACCGCGTTGGTAGAGCCACCCAGCGCACTCACGATCACCATGGCGTTCTCGAAGGCGTCGCGCGTCATGATGTCGCTGGGCTTCAGGTCTCGCTCGAGCAGCAAACGCATCGCTGCGCCGGCGCGACGGCACTCGGCTGCCTTGTCGGGATCTTCCGCCGGCGTAGAAGCGCTGTAGGGCAGAGACATGCCCATCGCCTCGATCGCCGACGCCATCGTGTTCGCCGTGTACATTCCCCCGCAGGCCCCGGCCCCCGGACACGCGTGGCGCACGATGTCCTCTCGCGCCTCCTCGTCGATGCTTCCGGCGATGTACTCGCCATAGGACTGGAAGGCAGACACGATATCGAGGACGTCACCGCTGCGTCCGCGGCCGGCGCGGATCGTACCGCCGTAGATCATGATCGCGGGGCGATCGACGCGCGCCATCGCCATCAGACAGCCCGGCATGTTCTTGTCGCAGCCGGGCAATGCGATGAGCCCGTCATACCACTGCGCCCCCATCACCGTCTCGATCGAGTCGGCGATGAGATCGCGCGATTGGAGCGAGAAGCTCATGCCGCGCGTACCCATCGAGATGCCGTCCGACACTCCAATGGTGTTGAATCGCATGCCGATGCAGTCGGCCGCGACCACACCCTCTTTGACCAGCGCCGCGAACTCGTTCAAGTGCATGTTGCAGGGGTTGCCCTCGTACCAAACGCTGGCGATCCCGATCTGCGCCTTGTTCATGTCGTCTTCGCTCATGCCAGTGGCGTAGAGCATGGCCTGCGAGGCGCCCTGACTCTTGGGCTGAGTGATGGTGCGGCTGGTCTTGTTGAGGGGCGACGACATGACACGACTCCGATCGTTGACTGCGCGGTGCTTGAGTCTAGCAGGCTGGAGCGCGCGACCTCGAGCGAGCTAGCGCTTCCCGGCTGCGGTGTCGCTATCGTTCCAGGTCACTCACGAGTCAAAGGATTCTCATTCGCGTGGCGCATCCGGATCAACTCAATGGTGGCGGGAGCTCGAGCCGAGGGAAACCCGAGGATCTCTTGCGCATCACCGGCGAATGAAGCGTCTTGTCGACATCGGCGTGTGGCTCGTCGCGGGCATCGCCCTGCTGTCGTTGTCGTGGTTCGCGCTCTTGCCGCGTCTGTTCTTTTCGAGCGATACCGGCCTCCGATACATCCAGATCCAGAACCTGCTGGCCAACCATTTCACCAGCCTCGCGATCCGCTACGCCCCCAGCGGCCTGGACGGTGACCCCCTGCAGGCGCCCTACTACTGGGCTCGATCGCTCGTCGACGGCGAGATCTACCTTCACATCAGCTCGCTCTTTCCGATCGTCTCCGCGCTCGCCTTCGCCGCCCTGGGAACACTCGGTCTCGCGCTCTTGCCGACATTGGGAAGCATCGCGACGGGCCGTGCGGTCTCCGCCCTGGCGGAGATCTGCGGGCTGCCGCGGAGCCGTTGGATCGGGCTCGCGTCGATCGTCGCCACCCCCCTGCTCTTCTACGCGCTCGTGCTGTGGGACCACAGCGCTCTCACGGCGGTCGCACTCTGGGGCATCTACGGCGTAGCGCGGGGCGTGACGAAACAGAGCCACCGCGCGCTGCTCTGCGGCGGTGCCGCGCTGGGCCTTGCTACGACGCAACGCCCGGAGTTTGGCGCCCTGGCGCTGGCGCTGGGTGCCGCGGTATCGATCCACACCTGGCGGCAGGGGGTTCGCCCCGCCCTGTTGACCGCAGCGGGGGGGGTGCTCGGTGCGCTGCCCCTGTGGCTCCTGCAACACTTGTGGGTCGGTCACTTCCTCGGGATGGCCGTCGCACCTCACCTGCTGGGCTACGGCGACAGTCCCGAGTTCGGCAGGAGCCCAATCGACTGGGTCACGAAGGCAGGCCGTTTTCTCTTCTACGTCGAACCGAGACCAACCGAGGCCCCCTGGGTTTTCGCGACGATCGCTCTCGGTATCGCGGCTGCCGCCTTCGCACTCTCTCGTGGCCGCACGCGAGAAGGGAAGGGGATCGAGTTCAGCGGACCCGCCTCCGCGGGATTCGCAGCCATGCTCGTCGGCTACCTGTGGCTGGCCC
>SMVB01096445.1_pt1 | contig 11737 bp, 11 predicted proteins | sample 2456461 | NCBI WGS metagenome assembly SMVB01 (sample SAMN11095934, study PRJNA526329) | marine sediment metagenome | biome: Marine sediment; feature: Surficial sediment; material: Deep marine sediment; isolation source: Hadal surficial sediment | place: Pacific Ocean | collected 2014-05 | depth...
AGCTGGAATGAATATTGGAATTGTAAACCCTACAATGTTAGAAATTTATGATGATATTCCTAAAGATTTATTAGAACATGTGGAAGATGTTATTTTAGACAGACGAGATGATGCTACCGAAAGATTATTAGACTTTGCCGAATCTGTACAAGGTTCTAAAAAAGAAAAAGTTATCGACGAATCGTGGAGAGAAAATTCGCTTCAAGATCGTATAACTCATGCCTTAGTAAAAGGAGTTGACACATACATTGTTGAAGATGCCGAAGAAGCTCGTTTAAAGGCTTCAAAACCAATAGAAGTTATTGAAGAATATTTAATGACAGGAATGAATGTGGTTGGAGATTTATTTGGTGCTGGTAAAATGTTTTTACCTCAGGTGGTAAAATCTGCCAGAGTAATGAAAAAAGCTGTGTCTTATTTAAACCCTTTTATTGAGGCAGAAAAAGGAGAGAAACAAAGTGCTTTGGGTAAAATTTTAATGGCAACTGTAAAAGGCGATGTTCACGATATTGGTAAAAATATTGTAAGTGTAGTTTTGGGATGTAACAATTATGAAATTGTTGACTTAGGAGTTATGGTTCCTCCCGAAAAAATTATAGAAACCGCTAAAAAAGAAAATGTTGATATTATTGGACTTTCAGGATTAATTACACCATCATTAGATGAAATGGTTTATTTAGCAAAAGAAATGGAACGTCAAAAATTTAAAGTTCCGCTATTGATTGGAGGAGCAACTACTTCTAAAGCACATACCGCTGTTAAAATAAACCCTGAATATAAAAATGCTGTGGTTTATGTAAATGACGCTTCCAGAGCGGTAACTGTTGTTGCAAATCTGCTCAATGAAAAAACTAAAAACGAATATGTTGCGAAACTTAAAAAGGATTATGATGAATTTCGTGAAAAGTTTTTGAAACGCGGAAAAACAAAATCTTATATTTCGTTAGAACAAGCTCGTTCCAATAAATTTAAAATTAACTGGGAAACCATTGAAATTGTAAAACCCAAAGAAATGGGCGTACAAATTTTAAAGCAATTGAGTTTAAAAGAATTGCTGCCTTTTATTGATTGGAGCCCTTTTTTTAGATCTTGGGATTTACATGGAAAGTTTCCAAATATTTTAACCGATAAAGTTGTTGGCGAACAAGCAAGTCAATTGTATGATGATGCGCAAAATATGATTCAAGAAATCATTGCAAAACAACTGCTGAAACCTAAGGGAGTATTTGGGTTATTTGAAGTAAATACAATTGATGATGATGATATTTCTGTTCAGAAAAAAGGAAAAGAAATCGCTGTATTTAGAACCCTACGACAACAATCGAAAAAGAGAGAAGGAATTCCTAATTTAGCCTTATCCGATTTTATAGCACCAAAAGAAAGTATGAAATCCGATTATATGGGAGCTTTTTGTGTAGCCATTTTTGGAGTTGATGAATTGGCGAAAAGTTATAAAGACAAAGAAGATGATTACAATGCTATTATGACCCAAGCCATAGCAGATAGATTTGCTGAAGCCTTTGCAGAATATTTACATAAACAAGTTAGAACCAAACATTGGGGTTATGCCGAGAATGAAGGATTGACCAACGACGAACTCATAAAAGAAACATATAAAGGAATTCGTCCTGCTCCCGGTTACCCTGCTTGCCCCGATCATTTGGAAAAAGAAACCATTTGGGAACTATTGGAAGTGGAAAAATTGATAGGCGTTACACTTACAGAAAGTTTAGCTATGTGGCCTGCTGCTGCTGTATCCGGATATTATTTTGGTAATTCTGAAGCGAAATATTTTGGTTTAGGGAAAATTAAAGAGGATCAGGTTATAGATTTTGCGAATAGAAAAGGAATCAAAAAAGAAGTGGCAAAAAAATGGCTGTACCCAACTTTAGCGAATTAATTTTTATATTATGAATTCAAAATTTATTGAATTAACATTTGGAAATTACATTATTGTTCATGGTTATGATGCAAAAAATAAAGAAATTGCCGAAGAAATAAAGGTCGAAAATCCATCTAAAAAAGTAATTGCTGTTTCAAGGATAAAGTCATTGAGCAAAAAATATATCCTAACTGATTATATAGATGGAAGGTGGATTTATTGGGAATATGAAGAAGATTATAATTTTGTAAAGGATTTAATAATTTAATAAATCCTTCTGTTGAAGAAAATATAAGAATTAACAAAATAAAATTATTCTAATCCGATAAATAATTATGGCCAAACAATACGATCATATCAATGATAGAATTAAAAAATTTATCCGGGCTCAAAATATATTTTTCGTAGCTACTGCAAGCTCAGAAAGCCGCATCAATCTATCTCCAAAAGGCATGGATACTTTTAGGGTAATCAATGACCATAAAGTTCTATGGCTGAATTTAACCGGTAGTGGAAACGAAACGGCAGCTCATCTAGACAGCGATGGACGAATAACAATCATGTTTTGTGCCTTTGAAGGGGCGCCCATGATATTAAGACTTTATGGCAAAGGAAAAATTATTCAGCCCAAAGATGAAAATTGGAATTCAGTAAATCAAAATTTTCCCGATTTGGCGGGAACTCGTCAAATATTTGACATTGAAATAGATCTTGTACAAACCTCCTGTGGTATGTCGGTTCCATTTTTTGACTATAAAGAAGAAAGAAATCAGTTGAATGACTGGGCAGTTAAAAAGGGAGAGGAAGGAATAAAAGATTATTGGATTGAAAAAAACGAATATAGTATTGATGGAATTCCAACCCATATAAAAGATAACCTATAAATAATTCAACACTTGTCCATGATGCTTAGAACAGAAATTGTCGATAAATTAAAACTTGAACAGTTTGATGTTTTAATCATTGGCGGAGGAATTACCGGAGCCGGAATTGCCTTGGATGCAGCAAGCCGAGGTTTAAAAGTGGCTTTGATAGAAAAAAATGATTTCGCCTCAGGTACCAGTTCAAAATCAACAAAACTCATTCATGGGGGGCTTCGTTATTTGAAGCAGTTTGATTTTTGGTTGGTAAAAGAAGTAGGAACAGAACGGGCTATTGTCCATCAATTAGCTCCTCATTTGGTGGTTCCGGAAAAAATGCTGTTACCCATTATTGAAAATGGTACTTATGGATCATGGTTAACTTCTTTTGGATTAAAAATTTATGATATTTTAGCACAAGTTGAGGGTGATGACAAACGCAAAATGCTTAATAAAATTGAGGCATTAGATTTGGAACCTCTGCTTCCCGAGAAAATTTTAGAGGGAGCTGGATATTATGCGGAATACAGAACGGATGACGCCCGGCTTACTATCGAAGTAATTAAAACGGCAACAAATCATTCAGCGATATCAATAAACTATTGTGAATCAATAAAATTTCTCTATAATGATAAAAAGTTAATAGGTGTTGCTGCTTACGATTCAATAGGTGGAACAGAATTTAATATCAAAGCCAATTATGTTATCAATGCAACAGGGCCTTGGGTAGATAACTTAAGAGATATCAATAAAAAGAATCGTAAAAAACAATTAAAAGGGAAAAAACTACATCTTACAAAGGGAGTTCATTTGGTATTTCCTTTTGAAAAATTACCAGTTAAACAATCTATTTATTTTGATGTTCCTGACGGTAGAATGATGTTTGCAATACCGAGAGGCAAGGTCACTTATGTTGGCACAACCGATACAACTTATTTTGATGACATAAACGATGTTCGAGTAAATCAAGTAGATGCTATTTATATAATCAGTGCTGTGAATAATATGTTTCCAAGTATACATTTAGCATTTGAAGATATACAATCAAGCTGGGCAGGATTACGGCCATTAATTCATGAAGAAGGAAAGTCAGAAACTGAATTATCCAGAAAAGATGAAATTTTTGAAGCAAAATCAGGTTTGATTTCTATAGCCGGCGGAAAGTTAACGGGCTACAGAAAAATGGCTGAAAGACTTACAGATTTGGTCTGTAAAAAATTAAAAAAGGAATATGGTGTTGAAACCAAATCGGTGCAGACGGAAAAATTGGAATTAATTGGAGGGAGTTTTAAAAATTACAAAGAAGTTCAACAATATGGTCAACAAGTATTTGATCAAATACAAAAATTAGGATTTAATAAAATAGACGCTGATACACTGGTTCACAAATATGGAAAACAAACAGATTTAATACTTCAAAAATTTAATGAACTTAGCGATAATGATTACGAAATTCGCTTAGCAAAGGCTGAGCTTTGGTTTTGTTTAAAATATGAAATGGTCGTTACGCCGCTTGACTTTTTTATTCGGCGAACAGGCAGATTGTATTTTGATATAGAAAGTATTGAAAAATTAAAATTGCCAATTTTAAACGAATTTGCAATTTTCTTTCATTGGGATGCAAAATTATTTGACAAACATTCCAAACTCTTAGATGATGAAATTTTTAGCGTGAATCACTTTGAGTAAAACAATTTAATCTATCAATTCAGTTAATTTTTTAAATTCCTTTTTTGGATCATTGTTTTTATACAAAATTGAATAAACAGTATCAATTATTGGCGTATTTGCCTTGTTTTTTTGATTGATTTTATATGCACTTTTTGTAGCATAATAACCTTCAGCAATCATATTCATTTCAAGCATAGCCGATTTTACTGTATATCCTTTGCCAATCATATTGCCAAACATTCGGTTTCTACTAAAAGTTGAATATCCCGTCACTAATAAATCGCCTAAATAGGCTGAGTTATTAATATTTCGTTTCATTTTATGAATCTTTTTAATGAATCGTTTCATTTCTCTAATTGAGTTTGACATCAACACTGATTGAAAATTATCACCATAACCCAAACCATGACTAATTCCTGCAGCAATGGCAAAAATATTTTTTAACATCGCTGCATATTCAGTACCGATGATATCATCTGAAATTTTCGTTTTAATATATCTGCTAGATAATAAATCTGCCAAACAGCTGGCTTTTTCTGCATCCTGACAGGCTATTGTTAAATAAGATAAACGTTCCATTGCAACTTCTTCAGCATGACAGGGGCCCGTTATAACACCTATGTTTTCAAAAGGCACATTCAATTTATCATGAAAATGTTCACCAACAATTAATCCTGTTTCAGGAACAATTCCTTTAATGGCCGAAAAAATTATTTTCCCATCAAGCGAGACATTTATTTTATTTAATTCTTCCTTTAAAAAGGCCGAGGGTATTACAAATATCAAACAATCTGCATAAGCGATCATTTCATTTATATCATCAGAAAGAAATAATTTTTCGGGATGTAACTCGGCAGAACTCAAATAATTCGGATTGTGTTTATTTCGTTTAATATGTTCTATAATGTAAGAATTACGCATATACCATCCAATTTCATCAAGATTTTCAGAAAGCATTTTAATAATTGCGGTTGCCCAACTTCCACCACCAAATACGGCTATTTTAATTTCAGATTTCATCTGTTTCATTTATTTATTTCAAGATTTAAATTGACGGTTAAAATAATTATTTTAACCGATACGATATCTTTCTTAATTGTTCTTAACTAATTTTTTCTCTAACTCAGCCTGAAAATCTTCCATAACCGGCCTCACCGTACTTTCAGGTAAATCAGCGATGCGAAGGTACATTAATCCATCCACTGCATTATTAAATTTCGGATCAACATTGAATCCAATCAATTTAGCATTTTGCATAATATATTTTTTAAGCAAAACGGGTAATCGTAATTTTCCGGGTTCTATTTCGTCAATAATTTTGTCAAATTTATTTACATCGGCTTGTATGGTATCAAATAAAAAATCTTTATCTGCATCTTTCAATTTTACTTTATATGCCTTTTTAGGTCGTATGTATTGGGCAATATACGGATCGTAATAATTTGATTTCATAAATTCAATCATTAAAGATTTTGAAAAATTTGAAAACTTATTACTTATACTTATGCCCCCCATCAAATATTTATGTTCAGGAAATAATAAAGTTACATGTACGATTCCTTTCCATAATAAAAAAAGAGGCATTGGTTTTTGTTGGTATTCTTTGATAACAAATGCTCTTCCCATTTCAATGGTTTTCTCCATCATCGAATCCAATTCAGGTTCAAGCTTGAATAACTCATTTACATAGAATCCTTTGATACCATATTTCTTGAAGATTTCACTTCCTAAACCCATTCGATAAGCACCGACTATTTTTTTCTCCACATCATCCCATAAAATTAAATGCTTGTAAAATTTATCGTATTTGTCTAAGTCATAAGAATTATTGGTACCCTCACCAATTTCTCTAAAAGTTAGTTCTCTTAATCTTCCAATTTCTAATAATATATTTTCAATATAATTACTTTCCGTTAAATATATTTTATAATTTTTACTGGTCAACAGACATGCCTTATTTTTATTCAATACATCTATTTCACGATCTATTTTTTTTGAAGAAACAGGGGGTATTATTTCTTTTGGCTGTTTTGAAATTTTTAAAAGCTTATTGTTTAAAATTGTACTTTTAGTTTCAAACGGATTCGCCAACATATAAGTTTTTTTACGTATAAAATTGTGTAATTCGTTTAAATCTTGATGGTTTTCTTGTTCCTTAACAGTGATTGGTTTTCCAATTCTAATTTTTACAATTCGATCTTTTTGTGAGAATACCTCCGAAGGTAATTTAGCCGTTCTTAAAGTTTCACTTATGTTAGATAAAATGTAAAACAATTTGCTGTTTTTAGCGTGAAAATAAATCGGAATTATCGGAACTTTTGCTTTTTTAATCAGCCTTATAACCCCTTCTTCCCAAGGCTTATCAATAATAATTTCATCTTCTTTATTCGTTGAAACCTCCCCGGCTGGGAAAATTCCCAAAGGCTTGTCATTTCTCAGATGAAGTAAAGCCCCCTTAATACCTGTCAAACTTGATTTAGCATCTTTTTGTCCTTCAAAAGGATTAACGGGTAACAAATATTTTTTTAAAGGTTGAATTCTGTGGAGCAAGAAGTTGGCGATTATTTTATAATCCGATCGTTTTTCTACCAATAATTTCAATAATAATAACCCGTCAATTCCACCTAATGGATGATTTGATATGGTAATAAAAGCTCCGTTATTTGGTATACGTTTTAAATCTTCTTCAGGAATCTCAAATTCTATCTCAAGGTCATTCAATATAGCGTTTAAAAAATCAACATCACTTTTGTTTTTATGTCTTTCATAAAGTTTATTTATTTTAGAAATTCGCAAGGCTTTTAATAATAGCCAACCTATAAAAGTTCCTATAGATCCGAATTTTTCGAGATTCAGGATTTTAGCGATTTCTTTGGAAGTTACTAAACTCATTAAACTTTTTTACTTTTTGAAACAATTTGTACAGTTTCTCTACTTAATTGTTTTACTAAAATCTCTTGATTCTTTTCTATATATTTAATGGAATCATTGTCAAAATGTCTTATCGTAAATAGTGAAACATTTTTATTGTACAAACAAATATAATTCATTGTAAGCTGTTCGAATAATTGACTAAAATTATTAAAATTATCTTCTATACATACAGAAAAGCTTATAGCCGAATTCTGAATTAAATTCACTTTCATTTTATATTGATGAAAATAATCGAATATTTCACTGATATCATCCTCCATTATAAATGAAAAATCCTTTGCGGATAAAGACAATAAAATTTGATTATCCTTAACGATGAAACAAGGAGTTTTAGGATCCAAATCAACACCTTTGCTAACAATAGTTCCTTCATTTTTAGGGTTTTTAAATGATTTTATATAAAGTGGAATTTCTTTTCTTTGAAGAGGTTGGATTGTTTTTGGATGAATCACAGATGCTCCGTAAAAAGCCATTTCAATAGCTTCTTTATATGATATTTTGTTAATTAAAGTTGCGTTTTTAAAAATTCTTGGATCTGCGTTTAATACGCCTTCAACATCCTTAAAAATCACAACTTTTTTCGCCTGCAAGCAATAAGCAAAGATACCCGCTGTATAATCCGACCCTTCTCTTCCTAAGGTTGTCGTGGCGTTATTTTTATCAGAGGATATAAATCCTTGTGTAACATAAAGTTTTGTTCGGTTTATATTTTTATTTATTTGCTTACAGGTTTCTTTCCAATCAACTTTAGCTCTTCTATAATCACTATTTGTTTTGATACATTTTCTAACATCTAACCAACTATTTTCTATTTCATTATCTTTTAAAAAAGCACTACATATTTTTGTTGAAATCAATTCAGCTTTGCTTACAATTTGATCGTAGATAAAATTGAAATCAGTGAATGTATTTTCATCAATAAATTCATGTATTTCGTTAAAAATGGAGTCTAATTCAGAATATATTACATGGTTCGAATCTCGAAATAAATCTTCAATAATACGATGATGAAATGATTTAACATCATCCAAATGAAGTGTTAAGTCATTTTTTTTAAAGAAATATGAATCGACAATTCTTTCAAATGCATTGGTCATTTTCCCCATCGCCGAAATGATCAGCAAGCTCTTATTATAACCAATTTCTTGTAAAATATTTAATAGATTTCTAACGCCATCGGCATCTTTAACTGATGCTCCACCAAACTTATATATTTTCATTTTCAAGTATTTGAATCAGGCAATAATTACAGATTATAATGAGATTAATGTTTAATTTTTTTTACAAATTTTTTCAATGATTTTTCATCCATCTGGGCAACCTTCCAATTCTTTAAAACTTTGGCTCCGGTACTTTCATAAAATTTAATTGCAGATGTATTCCAATCTAAAACTTCCCATGCAACGCGCTTGTAATCATGATTGTATGCATATTCCATAACCTTAGAATACAATGCATTGCCTATGCCTCTTGCTCTATGTTTTTCCTGAACGATTAAATCTTCTAAATGTATGGCTTTTCCTTTCCAGGTTGAATATCTCTCATAAAATAAAGCAATACCAACAATTTCATTTTCCAATTCGGCAACATACAATTTAAATGCCGGTTTCTCTCCAAAGCCATGATTCGTCAGATTTTTTGCGCTCAATTGAACGGCATCGGGTTCGTTTTCAAAAGAAGCTAATTCTTTGATCAATTTTAAAACCGATTTCATATCAGATTCGATCGCTTTTCGAATATTCAATTTCATATTTATTTATTAATTTTTGTCAAATTTAACCATATTTACTATTGAAATTTAAATTATCTTTGACTTATAAAGAATATCTTTCTTGATAAAACTCAAAAAAAAAATGAACAATCATATTACTTTAGGGGAATATATTATTGATAATCAGAAAGAATTTCAATATTCTTCAGGTGAATTATCTCGATTGTTGAGTTCGATAAAATTAGCGTTAAAGGTTGTGAACCACAAAGTTAATAAGGCAGGTTTGGTTGATATTCTAGGTGATGCAGGCGATACTAATATTCAAGGTGAAGAGCAGCAAAAATTAGATGTTTATGCCAATGAAGTTTTTATGCGAACCTTGGTGAATCGACAAATAGTCTGTGGTATTGCCAGTGAAGAGGAAGATGATTTTGTTATCATTGAAGGCAAAAACAAATCACATGATAATAAATATATCATATTGATGGATCCATTGGATGGTTCGTCAAATATTGATGTAAACGTATCTGTAGGAACAATTTTTTCGATTTATAGAAGAGTAACTCCTTTGGGAACTCCGGTTACAAAAGAAGATTTTTTGCAACCAGGTAATTTACAAGTTGCAGCCGGATATGTAATTTATGGAACCTCAACCATGTTGGTTTATTCAACAGGCCATGGTGTCAATGGATTCACTTTAAACCCTGCAATCGGTACTTTTTATTTATCCCATCCAAACATGAAATTTCCGGAAGATGGAAATATTTATTCCATCAATGAAGGTTATTATATTCACTTCCCCCAGGGGGTTAAAGATTATTTAAAATATTGTCAGGAAGAAGACGACGACCGGCCTTACTCTGCTAGATATATTGGATCCCTGGTTTCTGATTTTCATCGAAATATGATCAAGGGAGGTATTTATATTTATCCAACAAGTTCAAAAGCGCCGCAAGGTAAATTGCGTTTATTATACGAGTGTAATCCCATAGCCTTTATAGCAGAACAAGCAGGAGGAAAGGCAAGTGACGGCTACAGAAGAATTTTAGATATCAAACCATCTGAATTGCATCAAAGAGTTCCTTTTTTTTGCGGGAGTAATAATATGGTAGATAAAGCCATAGAATTTATGTCGAAATATCCAGATGATTCTAATTATTAAATCAATAAAATATTTTGGGAACCATTAAGATAAAAAATATTCGAGTTTATGCCTATCATGGTTGTTTAATTGAAGAAGGAAAAATTGGTTCGGATTACAGAGTGGATTTATCTGTAAAAGCCGATTTAAAAAATTCGGCAATAACGGATGAATTGGCAAATACTGTTGATTATGTTCATTTAAATAAAATTGTGAAGGAAGAAATGGCGATACGAACAAAATTATTGGAAACTGTTGCCGTTAAAATTCTAGATAGAATCCTTTTGGAAATTCCTATGGCAGAAAAAACGAATGTTAAGATTTCAAAATTAAATCCTCCAATTGGCGGAAATGTGGAAATGGTGACCATTGAAATGTCGAGGGAAAGATAAATCATGAGCTATTTTATGAATAAAACCTTTACCATAATATTACCGGTTTATAACGAAGAGGATAATTTACAACGTGTAGAAAAAGAATTGTCAAATTATATAAAAACTTGTCCGGTTAAGGCAGACGTTCTTATTGTAAATGATGGTTCTTCTGATAATAGCTTACAAATAATAGAGAATATCTGTTTGCATAACACGAATTTTTCTTTTATAACATTCGAAAAAAATCATGGCTTAAGTACAGCTATTAAAGCCGGTTTTGATCATGTTTAAAGTGATTTAGTAGGATATATTGATTCTGATTTACAAACAACACCTTCAGATTTTAATTTACTTTTAGAAGAAATTGATGCCTATGATTTAGTGACGGGAGTAAGATCAAAACGCCAAGATTCTTTTGTAAAAAATATATCCTCTACCATAGCCAATGGTATTCGTCGAGCATTTACCCACGATGGCATGGATGATACCGGATGTCCTTTGAAAATAATAAAAACTGATTTTGCCAAAAAAATCCCTATGTTTAAAGGGTTGCATCGTTTTTTGCCTGCCATGATTTTATTGCAGAATGGAAAAATAAAACAAGTACCTGTACGGCATTTTCCAAGAATTGCCGGTGAAGCAAAATATCATTTATGGAATAGATTGATTGGCCCTTTTGTTGATTGTTTTGCTTATTTATGGATGAAGAAAAAATACATTCACTATAACATTCAAAATACTTCTGATAATTTAAAAAAGTAATATGAGTGATTGGATTATTTACAGTATCGGATTTCTAGCCCAAATTTTATTTTCATCTCGATTAATAATTCAATGGATTCAATCTGAAAAAGTTAAAAAAGTAGTTACGCCTTTATTATTTTGGCAATTGAGTTTACTAGCTTCATTTTTGCTTTTTGTTTATGGCTGGTTTCGAGATGATTTTGCCATCATGCTTAGTCAAGTTTTAACCTATTTTATTTATATCAGAAACCTTCAAATACAGGGGTATTGGAAAAAATTACATCCTTTTTTTAGAATTTTTCTATTTGTTTTTCCGGTAATCTTAGTAATTTATTCGTATAATAACAATCAATTTGATATGCAGCGTGTTTTTAAAAATGACAATATTCCTCTCTGGTTGTTAATTTTAGGAATCATTGC
>SMVB01239372.1_pt1 | contig 11737 bp, 8 predicted proteins | sample 2456461 | NCBI WGS metagenome assembly SMVB01 (sample SAMN11095934, study PRJNA526329) | marine sediment metagenome | biome: Marine sediment; feature: Surficial sediment; material: Deep marine sediment; isolation source: Hadal surficial sediment | place: Pacific Ocean | collected 2014-05 | depth 0-1...
AAGGTGGCCATAGTGCTTTTTCAGGTTTATCAACACGGTCTGAACTCAAGATTCAATGCGATCTGGGACTGGGCATTTTCTGCCAAAAGACTGGCCGCTACAGACAATATCCGGGCTGAACAATTATCAACCAATACCGGTCTTAAACTAAACAAGATAGCCTACGACGACATGGGGAAAGATACCTGTCCCATCAGCGCAGGCGATCGTGGGTTTCTCGAAGTTGCCAGTTCAATCCTGTTACTGTCTGGCGCCAATACATCCTGTACCGCTAACTTGTACTGTCCGGAATTGATTCATGCCGGGCGGCCAACCGCAGAATTTGGAAACACTACGAATCAGTTAGGGGCGAGTGTTGTATAAAGCTGGAGCGGCACAGGAGTGAAACTGTTGATTATTCGTCGTCAGTTTCTTGATTCGGGTTGAATGATCCAGATTATCAAGTATGGTAAGTAATGATGAAAAAAGCATCCCCAAGACTTGCCAAATTCAGCCGCCCCCACCTGCACGACCTGGTTTCGCGCAATCGGTTGCATATGTTGCTGGACAAGGGCCGTGAAAACTCCATTGTCTGGGTAACTGGCCCACCCGGAGCAGGTAAAACAACCCTGGTTGCACAATATATAGAAACCTTTTCGAAAGATACTATCTGGTATCAGTTAGACCAGGGTGATAACGATGTCGCTACCTGTTTTCACTATTTGCATCAGGCAGTCTCGACCCCGAAACGCGGTCCATCTTTTCATCTTCCTGCCTTCACGCCTCAATATCTAGGCGATCTTACCGTATTTAGCCGTGGATATTTTCGTGAAATCTACAGTAACCTGGATGCACCGTTTGTGATGGTATTCGACAATTACCATGAAGTCGCTGCGCAATCTCGATTACACGAGGTGATGCAATGTGCCCTGGATGAGGTTCCTGATCATGGTTGTGTCATTTTTATCAGCCGTGCCGATCCACCCGCTTTCACCGCACGTTTTATAGCCAATGGTCAAATGCTACTACTGGGTTGGAATGATCTTCAGCTAACCCGCGACGAGTCGGACGCTATCATCGAATTGCGCGACTATAAATTTACCGATCTTGACAAGCAACAACTTTATGCAAGAACACAAGGTTGGGCAGCGGGCCTGGTGTTGATGCTCGAGGCCATGCGCCGGGAAGGTACACCGGTTGAGATTCCGGAAAATTTTACCCCGCACCTGGTATTCGACTACCTCGCCGGGGAGATATTCCGTACCCTGGATGACATCAATCAGGACTTCCTGATGCACACCGCAATGCTACCCCAGGTTACCGCGAGCATGGCCACGCAGTTGACCGATTACAGCTACGAGGACGCGGCGACAACACTCGAATTCCTCAGTAGCCACGATTACCTGATCAGTGCAAATCGCGGGGGTGATGAGGTCGTCTACCAATACCATCCCCTGTTACGGGACTTTCTGTTAAACCGTGCACAAGAATCCCTTTCCATAAAAGAGCGTGTGCTTCTGGACAACCGTGCAGCGGTTTTACTCGAGCAAGCTGGCAACATTGAAGATGCGACGCAGCTATGTATTAAGAATAGTGAATGGGATGAACTCGCACGTCTGATTCGAGCGCATGCCGCAACCATGCAGGAACAGGGCCGTGGTGAGACACTGGAGCAATGGCTCGAGGAACTTCCGAAGGATATGTTAGAGCGGGATCCCTGGCTGGTTTACTGGCTCGCCTCGTGTAAGTCTGTATTCACATTACGGGAGAGCCGGCGGCTTTATGAACAGGCTTACCAAATGTTCCGCGATCAGGCTAATCCTGATGTTGACGGCTTGTTTGGAGCTTGCTCTGGTATCATGGATAACATCCTTTACGAGCTTGACGACCTGACTCTGCTGGATTACTGGATCGCCGAGGTAGAACAATTACTGGTATTGTACCCAGATTTCCCCAGTGCAGAATATGGTGCCTGTGTTACTTTTGGTGTGTATCAGTCAATGGGATTCCGTCAGCCTTTTCACCCTGGCATAGAAAAATGGGCTGAGCGCGTTTACGCCATTGTCTATACCGCAACCGATCCATCGATGAAGGTTCGCGCTGCCATCGCCCTTGCGCCCACTATCGGATGGACTGGTCGTTTTTCTACCGCCCTTGAGATCATAGACACCGTTCGTACTGTAGCAAGCGCCCCGGACGTCTCTCCCATCACACTGGCGACGCTTCGATATATCGAGTCGGTGCACTACATGCTCACCGGTGAACACGAGCTTTGTATGGACGCTGTTCGCGATGCAGTGGACATCGCTTTATCTCGTGGAATCCACACCTGGAAAAACAGCAGCCTGATCAGTGGCGTGGTCAGTGCGCTTGGTGTCGAAGACCTGGGCCTGGCCGAGGAATTGCTGGCACAAATTGATACCCATGCGATGGTCGTTCGTCGATTCGATTCCTGTCTACATAGTTACTGTCTGGCCTGGCTGGCAAAGCTGAAAAATAACGTACTCGAAGCCTATCACCATCAACGTGCGGCACTGCGGGTAGTGACTGAAATAGGTGCGCCGTTTTTTAAGGTCATGATCCAGCTTGGCCTTGCGCAAACGCTATTCGCCTGTGACGATGAGCGTAAGGGTGTAAATCTACTGAGGCAAATTCGCAAGAGCGCTAAAACCATCCCAAATCGCCTGCTGGAATTCATGACATTTCTGGCCTACGCCCAGATTGCGATGAATCATGGCCGCAAAGCTTCCGGGTTGCGCGCGCTCAAATATGCCCTCGGGATAGGGCGCAAGCACAACTTCAACCACATTATTGGCTGGCAACCTCGTGAATTGGCGGCTTTGGCGGTCATCGCACTGGAAAATGGCATCGAGGTCGAATACGTACGGCAATGGATTATCCGGCGCAATCTGATCCCCGACGACCCACCATGGCATCTATCCGAATGGCCCTGGAAGGCACGGATTCGAACCCTGGGGCAGTTCGATCTACAACTGGATGCCGAATCGGCCAAGGACAAACCCCGGGGGCGCCCGATAGAACTGTTAAAAGTTTCACTGGCGCTTGGCGGCCGGGGCGTCGGGGTCGAGCGCATCACCGACGTGTTGTGGCCTAATATAGACGCAGACTATTCGCACCGCTCCTTCAATACGACTCTTCACCGCCTGCGTAAACTGATAGGCGATGATCATGCAGTCCTGTTTCATGACGGCAAACTGACATTGAATGAAAATTACTTCTGGGTCGACATCTGGGCCTTCGATCGGGCACTTGGTGCCCTTTCCAACTGCTTCAAAACCCCCGGGCTGCAGCCTTCGGCACCCCAGCTGCTGCAACTCGCTAACGACGCTTTATCGCTTTACCAGGGTCCCTTTATGGGCGACGAGGATTCGGCCTGGGCCATTAGTGCCCGGGATCACTGGAAAAGCCGGTTCGTGCGCTTTGCCTGTGAAACCGCTGAATCGCTCAAAGACAGCCAACAACTGGATGAAGCTATCACGTTTTTGCAGGCTTGCCTTGATGCCGAAGATCTGGCCGAAGGTATTTATCGACAACTCATGCTTTACTATCAGCAACTGGGCCGCAAGGCAGAAAGCATTGAAATATTCAATCGTTGCAGCAATACATTAGGTACCAGGCTCGGTGTCGAACCGTCTGCCGAAACTAAACGTATCTACGAGGATTTGATGGCGGGCGGAGATTCTGTTTAAGCAATCTCTGATTCTGAATGCCAGAACAGCAATGGTAGGTGCCAGGTCGATGTATCAAGCCCCTGCTTTTATGTAACCACGGCTGGGTTGCGAGCCGGTTTTCTCAAAACCAGGTAATTTCCTAACAGGACCAGGCCAAAACCGAAGATGGCTGCGGTGCTCCACTGGTAATCTTCGAACAGGGTTGACAGAAGCAGCGCGATCACCGGGAATAACACAGCCGTGTAGGCAGCCTTATCGGTACCGATGCGGCCTATCAGAGTGAGATAACTGCCAAATGCGAGGATCGACCCAAAAACACTCAGGTAAATTAGGGATACGCTGTAGCTAATCGCCAGGTCGTAGTTGAAGACCGATCCCTGAAAAAACGCATACACCAGCATGAAAATTGAACCGTAGGCCATACCCCAGGCATTGGTCTGTACTACCGGCAAATTGTGCTTCTGATTACGTGCCGACAGGATATTACCAATGGATGCAAGAAAGGTTGCTGTCAGGCACATCCATAATCCCTTCCAGCTATCCGCTTGGTACCCCAAGTTCGCAACCTCGGACCAGAATATAGAAGCTATACCACCAATTCCAAACAGTGCACCTACCACGACCCGTGCCTTAACCGACTGACCCAGAAACAAAGCGCCATTGAAGATATTCATCAGAATCACGCTCGAAAACAGCAAGGCAACTATACCCGATGTCAGTAGGCCGGTAGCCCAGTAAAAAATCAGGTAGTTTGAGGAAAACAGGAACAGGCCCTGCAAGGCAATAAAAAAGTGCTGTGAGAGCGAATATCGCAGGTTACGTTTTCGCACCAGGCAATACAACAGCAGGAGGATTGACGCCAGTACAAATCGATAAATCAGTGAGACTTCAGCCTCGACAACGCCAAGTTGAAATTTGATCGCGAACCAGGTTGATCCCCAGATCAGAACAACCGCGAGATAAAGGCTGGTTGAATGCATTAACATCAGTAAATTATATCAGGGCCTGCCTCTGGAGGGTGTCGTAAAAGGTTGGATTGTGTTTCCTGGCAAGGCGAAAATGCGCGCAGAAGCGCAGTTTACACGGAGTAAATGAGCAAAGCTGGCCCCAGCGTAGCTGCTTTGGGTCTTCGAGCACATTATCACCAACAGTAGGCGCTTTAGGCGACGCGGCCAGGGGACGCAAGACGACTTTTTACGACACCCCCTGTTACTGAGTGGCTTCTAAGGATACCCCGCATTGCCAGGAAGTTTTTCAATCTGTCGACTAACATTTGTTTCTGTAAATGCAGCCATCCAGCAGATAGATAGTACCTGCAATACATAACGATAGTTTACCAATAGTCGTTGTGCAGTTTTCGAAACTTCGCCCTGGTAGATTTTTAACAGCTTAGCTGACTCATCGTAGCTTAGTTCTGCTGCATTGCACAGCGTCGCCAGGTCCCACCAGGGTGAAGCCATCGAGGCGTATTCCCAGTCGATAATCCATATCTGCCGCGAGTCGCCAATCAATATATTCTCCAGCACCAGGTCGTTATGTGACGACACCAGGTTGTTGTCGCCGTCTGTCAGGAGTTCTAATTTAATCTGCGCTCGCGTATAAATACTTTTTATATGTTGTTTCCGATGCGTCGAAACAAGTGCGTAGTATCGACTCAACAAACCAGGCAAATCGACCTGGCCGTGGAATCTTGTTTCACTCCCATGTAATCGTTTGAGCATTTTCATCAACACACTGGCTGTAGATTCATTATGCAAATCGGCAGGAATCATGCAACGAGTATTTATTAGTGTCATGCTCAAACTCAAGCCACTGTCGTCTCGCCAGGCACAGTGCGGGGCTATATCGAGACGCGCCGCAATATCCGCATTGTGGGCTTCGAACTGCCGGTTGATATACTGATTAGTTTCCTGTTTTGGGATTCGTAATACCCAGTCATTCCGGTCATTTTTCAAATGGAAATTCTGATTGGTATAACCGGGTAACGACCGGATCTTGAAATCCCTGCTATTCATTCTACGTAGCTGAGGTATACGTTTGAAAATAGGGTCAAAGTCAGGGTTCGGATGATTCACAGATACCCTAAATACTCATTTACTTCCAGAAGCTTCGATTCTTTCAGTAATTTTCGAGTCGACTCCTGTGCTATTACACGCCCGTCGTAGACAAAGGCTGTAGTCTCGGAAGCTTGCAGCGCATCGGAGGGTAGATGGCTGACCAGTAGCGCTACCATTTGCTGAGCCTCAACTATAGATTTTAGCAATTCGATCATTTCTCCACGCAGAGCCGGCCCCAGCGCTGCAAATGGTTCATCGAGCAGTAAAATGCTGTGCTCGCGTACCAGCGCCCGTGCAATCGCGACCCGTTGTTTTTGACCTCCGGATAATTGGCCCGGCATGGCCTTTTCGAACTCACCGATACCGAGTTTATCGAGTGCCTGAATAATCCTCGACCGTTGCGCCTGGCTCAGTTTCAAGGATGGATTGATGCCGAGGGCGATATTGGTAAATACGTCGAGATGCGGAAACAAGTTATGTTCCTGAAACACGATCGTAACCGGGCGTTCGGCGGGTCTTAGATGTTGTATCTCCTCGGCATCGACCAGGATTTGTCCGCTGATCGGCACATTAAAGCCGGCAATCAGTCCCAGCAACGTGCTTTTTCCGGATCCGCTGGGACCGATTAAACTCAATATCTCACCCGCTCTGGCCTGTAGATCGAACAGCATGGGCTCGGCCTGTCGATCTTTGCTTTGGTAACTAAAAGCCAGCGCATTAATATTCAACACGGGATTTCCCTCCAATGCCTGTCTCCAGCAACCAGAACACCAACAGGCAAAATACCAGCAAAAATCCGGCGGTTACTGCGGCTTGCGGTATCAGGTAGGCAGATAACTGCCGATACAGTAACAAAGGCAAGGTTGAGGTATCGGTGCTGCCAAACAGCGCGATTACCCCAAGGTCTCCCATTGCCAGGGCGCTAACCAATGCTGCCGACAGGCCCAGCGGTTTGCGTAATAACGGCCAGTCGACGAATTTAAAACGATTCCAGCCCGACAGCGCGAGGCTCTGACACAAACGGTTGTAGCGCATTTTGCTCTGGCGCATCGGCGACCCGAGACAGCGGATTACAAATGGCAAGCCCATCATCGCGTTGACCAAAATGACGACAGGAAAAGTCCATTCGAATACATTGAGCCAGGGCATCATCAAAATAAACAAGCCGGTACCGATCACCAGTGGTGGAACAACGTAAACAATAGAGCCTGCCAGCTCGATAAGATTAGCACCGCGTTTCTGGTTAGCAAGCGCGAGGTCGGTGCTGGTATCCAGCAAGGCCCAGGCGGCGACTATAGAGAGGCCGGCCGCGCACAGCCCTATCATCAGTGAAAACCCGGCCGATGACCAGAGCCGAGCATTGCCGAGTACCTGTAACAGCGGACCATTGATTGCATCGATAAACATTGCTAACAGAGGCATGCCGACGAACGCAGCGGCGATGCTAATAAAAAGCGTGTTAATCAATTGATTGCTGATACTTTTCCTCAGTGACGAGTTTGAAATAGTTATTTCAACATCGGGCAGGCGTTGGAAACGAGAACTGATCCAGGCAATGAGTATACAAAGTATTAATTGTAATAGCGCCAGGATGACTGCTCGAGGCGGATCGAAATCAAATCGTAGTGCCTGGTAGATGGCGACTTCGAGGGTCGTGCTGCGGGGACCACCACCGAGGGTCAAGACCACGGCAAAACTGGTCAAACACAACATGAATATCAACAGCGCAACACCTGGCAGGGTTTCTCGCAGCGCCGGCCATTCGAGGTATTTCCATTGTTGCCACGCACTCAAGCCCAGCGCATCACTCATTTGCCAGTGATGTGCAGGTATCGATTGCCAGACAGGTAACAACAGGCGTACCGCCAGCGGCAGGTTAAAAAATACATGTGCGAGTAAAATGCCATTCAATCCGTAGAGGGATCGCCCCAGCGGAATCCAGCCGTTACTACCATACACCGACACCACGCCCATTACCGCCACGACTGCTGGTACAACCAGGGGCAGGCCGAATAATTTGAGCATCAGTGTGCGTAAGCGGAACTCGCCTCGATGCGCAAATGCCCTTGCTACCAACAACCCAAAACCGGTACTCAGCAACGTAGACAGGCTGGCCTGCCACAAACTAAATACCAGCACTCTACGAATATAACGGCTTTGCCACAGCTCGCCGATACCGGCATCGGCACTTGCCAGGTCACTCACACTGATCAGGGCCGCCATCGGTGCCAGCACCAGCAATGCCAACAGACCCAGAACTGGATATGCAGATTTAGATGACACTGGCTATGTCCTGGCCCGTTACAAGCTACGAGTTTAATTCGCCATCACTTCAAGCCACTCGCTGATCCATCGCTTACGGTTTTCAGCGATTTCGGTATCACTGAACAACAACGCTGGTGCCGGATCGATCAACTGATTGAAAGCAGGTGGAAGTTTCGAAGGTTCCAGTGAAACCGGATACATCCAGTTAGTGGTCGGAATTATATTCTGGAATTCAGGCCCCATCATAAACGACAGGAACTGTCGACCCAGCGCCGGCTGTTTACTCGAGGCGACCAGACCTGCTACTTCAATTTGCTGGTAGTGTCCTTCGGAAAACCTGGCGGCGGCGAAGCGTGCATCCTGCTCGGCGATGATGTGATATGCCGGTGAAGTGGTATAACTCAGCACCATAGGCGCTTCACCTTTGAGAAAAAGACCATAAGCTTCACTCCAGCCTTTGCTGACGGTGACAATACGGCTGGAAAGCTTTGCCCAGGCCTGGTCGGCCTCATCGCCATAGACTTTCTTTATCCACAACAATAATCCCAGCCCCGGTGTGCTGGTGCGTGGATCCTGAATTAAAATGTGTGGCCCCTGCGGATTTTCAACTAGCTCGCGTAGGCTACGGGGCGGATTCTTAAGCTGTTCCCGGTTATAAACAAAAGCGAAGTAGCCATAGTCATAGGGGAGAAATAGATCGTCATTCCAGCTTCGCGGCAGGGTCGAATTTAGCAGCTGCAGGCCGTGAGGTTGAAAAAGGCCGGTGGCTCGCGCTTCGGCGGTGAGGCTGGTATCGATTCCCAGTACCAGGTCGGCCCTGGTGTTTTTGCCTTCAAGCCTGAGTCGGCTCAATAGTGAAACACCATCTTCGAGACCAACCAGTTTTAGAATACAGGCACAGCTTTTTTCAAATGCCTGCTTCACCTGCGGGCCTGGGCCCCATTCGCTAGTAAAAGAATCGTAGGTATACACGGTGAGTGTTGGTTTAGCCGCCAGACTGGAAAGTGTAAATACTGCGGTCAGCAGTGCAACACCGATTGATTGATAAAATTTGGACATGATGATCCCCATTAATAAATTTAATTCAACAGGGATGGGAACTCAGTAGCAGATTCGCTCACATCCCTACGCCAGTGCTAACTGGATCAGGTTCATCGGGTTGGTGTTGCACACCTCTCAGCTGTTACCAGCACCCCGTTGAGGAAGTTTCACTATAGTGCCAGCGCCGGATTGGCGCAAGCCTGTAAACAAACTAAAGCGCAGTTGTCAGGCAAGACCCAATGGCCAAAGCACTTCGTGGGCCACGCTGAGCAATCGCTTCGCTCATGGGGCCAGCTTGACCCAAAGCAATAGCCTGGCTTAGGGCTTATCATTTTTTAGTTGCTTTTCTGGCGGCTTTCCTGGCCGCGTCCTGTGCCTTGATAATTTCAAGCTGAGCGAGCTCCCGGGTCACCATCGCCGGAGTCTCCAGGCATACTCGGCCGAGAGCACCACAGCGCAGTTCGGCAATCAACAGGCGGGATATTTTCTCAAAGTCGATTGCCCCACCCGATTTAATGCAACCACGCTTTTTCGCAATCGCCTCCATAAGCTCTATTTCTGTATCTGGCATGGACTCAAGCGCGTATCGCTCGAGCATGGCTGCGGCATAGTGCTGCCTTAAAAAATCTGCAATAAAACAGGCGACATCCTGCAAATCGAACGCTGTTTCTCGAATCGCACCGGTTGCCGCAAGTCGATAGCCACTACTTTCGTTTTCGATCCGGGGCCATAACATGCCAGGGGTATCGATCAGGGTTAATTCATCAGAAATTTCTATGCGTTGCTGCATTCGCGTCATAGCCGCCTCATTACCGGTTTTGGTGATGTGGCGGCCCGCAAGCTTGTTGATCAGCGTCGATTTGCCGACGTTGGGTATGCCTGCAATGAGGGCATAAATCATGGTTGAGCGATTCTTGCGGACCGCGATCATGGAGCGGCACAGCTGCGGCAGTTTTTTTAACAGGGCATCATCCTGGTTACAACTGAGAGTTCCGACCGAACCATCCTGTTCCAATTGCTTTTGCCATGCTGAAACCACTGCTGCATCGGCGAGATCACTTTTGTTTAATAATTTAATACACGGCTTGTCTTTTCGTAATTTGGCCAGCATAGGATTCTGGCTGCTAAAAGGGATGCGCGCATCGAGTACTTCGATGACGAGGTCAGCCTGTGGCAGTATTTTCTGAAATTCCTTTTTGGCCTTGTACATGTGGCCGGGGTACCACTGGATCATAATAAACCTGCTGCTTGATAATTTACCTATTCTCTCTTATCTCTATTCGAATTGTTATCATTAAGGGTTACAATTCGGCGACCGGGTAAAGCTTAAGATTATTATGAATTCAGGACCACTTAATACCATTGACGAAAAAGACCCATCAAGCATTATCGCGGAGCTCGAGTCAGAATTTGTAGAACTGTACAAGATCCTCAAGTTTGAAGGCCTAACCGATAGTGGCGGCATGGCCAAACTGGTGATTGCCGATGGCCAGGTCAGTGTTAATGGAGAAGTCGAAACCAAAAAACGCAAGAAAATTGCTGCGGGTGACAAGATCGAATACTTAGGCCAATCAATAAAAGTTATCAACAAAGCAGACAGGCGGTAAACTAGCGAAAAAAATAATTTGGGTTAGAATAACGCCTCGTTTATCCAGGCGCCGGATTTACCTTCCGGCAGTTAAACCTGAACATCCGAATCTACAATGAACTAAGCAGGTAGAAGGTCTTCCCATGTCAAAAATTGTCGTTGCGACGCTTTATCACTTCGTTGCGCTTGATAACTATCGCAAGTTACGCCAGCCCTTGTTAAACATGATGCTTAAAAATCACGTCAGGGGGACACTTTTACTCGCCCAGGAAGGCATTAATGGCACCATCGCGGGTAGCCAGGTTGCGATCGACCTGATCCTCGACTGGATTCGTTCAGACCATCGCCTGCAACAATTGCGCTGCACATTTTCTTACGATGACGAAATGCCATTTTATCGCTCGCGGGTAAAACTAAAGAGAGAGATCGTCACCATGGGCGTCGAGGGCATAGATCCCAATCGAGTTGTTGGCACCTACGTTAAACCTGAGGACTGGAATTCACTGGTCTCCAATCCCGAGGTCACCCTGGTCGATACGCGCAACGCTTACGAGTCTGCGATCGGTACTTTTGAATCTGCCATCGTGCCCAATACCGAATCCTTTCGCGAATTTCCAAAGTATGTGGCTGACACGCTCGATCCCGCGAAGCACCCAAAAGTCGCGATGTTTTGTACCGGTGGAATACGTTGTGAGAAATCCACAGCACTGCTTAAACAACAGGGTTTCGAAGAGGTTTATCACTTGCAGGGTGGTATTTTGAAATACCTAGAGGTGGTGCCGGAATCGCAGTCGTTATGGCAGGGTGAGTGCTTCGTATTTGACAATCGAGTCAGTGTGACCCATGCCCTCGAAAAAGGCAGTTATGATCAATGCCACTCCTGCCGATTGCCAATTTCCGATATCGATAAACAAAGCCACAAGTACCAGCAGGGTATCAGTTGCCCCGCCTGTTACGATCGAAAAACAGATCACCAGAGAGCGCGCTTTCGTGAACGTGAAAAACAGGTGCGGCTCGCCAGTCGTCGTGGCGAACCTCATATTGGTTCTGCGGTTCGTCAATTGAACCGGCAGCGTAAAAAACTCAAACTGGCTTCGAAAAACGAACAACGCGAA
>SMVB01065558.1_pt1 | contig 11736 bp, 7 predicted proteins | sample 2456461 | NCBI WGS metagenome assembly SMVB01 (sample SAMN11095934, study PRJNA526329) | marine sediment metagenome | biome: Marine sediment; feature: Surficial sediment; material: Deep marine sediment; isolation source: Hadal surficial sediment | place: Pacific Ocean | collected 2014-05 | depth 0-1...
GCTGATATTACTGCTATGCGTCCACTTATAGATACTGACTGGGCAAAAAAGTCTAATGAGTCAGCATCACTGGCAGTTAGTTTGGCCTCCTCAATCCATCCCGAAGGCGTGAGCTTAAAGACATACGCAGAACCCGTTCTGGGCCCAGCATGATTGTCGTCCGGCGCTCCAATCAGGATAGTCCTCTCGCTTATCGAAACAGCGTCTCCAAATTTGTTATTCGGTGAAGCATCGCTTGCGGTGAGTTTGGCTTCTTCAATCCAGCCGCTGCCCGTGCGTTTGAACACGTACGCCGAGCCTGAAGGAATCCCTGCATTATAATCTCCGGTAGCGCCAACCACAACCCAGTCTCCTCTGATAGAAACTTTTTCACCGAATAGGGCGCCGGTATTCTGAACTGAAGGGAGGAGCTTCTCCTCTTCAATCCAACCCGCATCCGTACGTTTGAAAACATAGGCTGCACCTGCCCTAGATCCTACCACAACCAGGTCTTTGTCAAAGGAAACTGAAGTTCCAAAGTAATCCACAAATGCCGCATCACTTGCGGTGAGCTTGGCCTCTTCAACCCAGCCAGAATTCGTGCGTTTGAATACGTAAGCGGAACCTGTCCTCAAATCCTTTCTAGGGGCCCCAACCACAGCCAAATCACCCCTAATAAAAGCGGACTGTCCGAAGCCGTCTCCTACCGCCGCATCACTGGCTATGAGTTTGGCCTCTTCAATCCAGCCGGTGTGAGTCCGCTTGAACACATAGGCATATCCTGAAACATTTTGAAAAAATCCAGATGCTCCAACCAACGCCAAGTTCCCGCTGATGGAAACGGAGTTCCCAAATAAATCCCATGGCGCTGCATCACTGGCTATGAGTTTGTATTCAGTTTGGCTGGTTGCTGTGCTTGTGATGAACAGCACCGCGCTCATATAGACGATAAGCCGTTGCAAAGTTTTCTTAAGCGTTTGCATGGTTGGTTCCTCCCTCATTTATTGTTCATAAAGTTTTGGCGAAATGATTAGAATGCTTTGAAAATGCTTTTAAAGTCAATGCTAAATCGACTTACGCCTATCATTCAAAAAAAACGTTGTGAATCAAAGAGTCGCTTTTAGACTAAAAAAATACAAATTAGAATGATGTAAATAGACAGCAAACTAAAAGCATGCAGTCGAATCGGTGTTGATAATGCTAAAGTATTCTATTGTCTGAAATTCAAGAACCCCGGGGGAGACGTGAGTTCAGGGTGTGTGTAATCTTAACTTAAATAAAAGTATTAATAGTGAAGATTGCAACTATGAAATAGTAACATTTCATCAAATATGCAGAAAAAAATGCCGAGGCCAAATTTTGCCGTTGATGAATGGGCTATTAGGCTATTTCCCAAGCAAAAAGGCCTTGCAGGTTTTCAAAACCTGCAAGGCCTAAAAAGTTATCAAAATTAACTGAAACGATTTTCCGATTTATTACCCCGCAAACCCATTTAATCTTGACCGCCCGATTGAGTAATAGTCAATTTCCAGTTTCTTCATACGTGCCGGGTCATATAAATTTCTGCCGTCAAAAATCACCGGATAATTTAAGGTCTCTTTGATCAAATGAAAATCAGGTTCTCTGAAGGCATTCCATTCAGTCATAATAATTAAAGCATCGGCGCCTTCGAGGGCGTCATACCTTTTTTCAAAAAGGAACAAGTCTTTATCTACATGATCACCGAAAATTTTTGTGGCTTCTTGCAAGGCCTCAGGATCATGTGCGCGGATTTTTACTCCTTTGCCGGTGAGGTGCTCAATCATGGCAATGGCCGGCGCCTCGCGCATGTCATCGGTTTTGGGCTTGAATGCCAACCCCCACATTGCAAAAGTTTTGCCTTGCAGGTCATTCTTGAAATAGGAATTTATTTTTCCCATTAAACTGAGTTTCTGGCGTTGATTTACTTCTTCCACTGATTTTATGATATTCAGCTCGATGCCATTTTCCGCCGCGGTTCTAATTAAAGCCTGAACATCTTTAGGAAAACAGGAACCGCCATAACCCGTACCAGGGTAAATGAATCTTGGGCCAATGCGGCTGTCGGTCCCGATTCCTTTCCTTACCATTTCAATGTCTGCCCCAAGGGCGTCGCACAGATTAGCAATTTCGTTGATAAAAGAAATTTTGGTCGCCAGAAGTGAATTGGCTGCATATTTCGTTAACTCTGCACTTCGTTCGTCCATGATCAAAATCGGCTTACCGGAGCGTACAAACGGCCGATAGAGATTTTTCATGATTTCAGCAGCTTCTTCATTTGTGGTGCCGATAACAATTCGATCCGGCCGTAGAAAATCGTCGATTGCTGTGCCTTCTTTCAAAAATTCAGGATTTGAAACGACCGCAAAATTGTGATCCGTGTGTTTTTTAATCTCGGCTGTGACTCTTTCTGCGGTTCCAACCGGCACAGTGCTTTTATCCACCACAACTTTGAAACCATTCATATATTTGCCGATATCGCGTGCGACTGCTAAAACATGCTTTAAGTCGGCAGATCCATCTTCATCCGGAGGCGTGCCAACCGCGATAAAAATTACTTCGGCCTTTTCGACGGCATATTTGGTGTCCGTGGTAAAAAACAAGCGGTCTTCTTTCCTGTTCCGGGCCACCATGTCTTTAAGGCCGGGTTCATAAATTGGGACTTCCCCATTGTTCAGGGCGTCAACCTTGGTTTTATCGATATCAACACAAATGACTTCATTGCCAGTGTCTGCGAAACAGGTGCCGGCAACTAAGCCAACATATCCGGTTCCAACAATTGTAATTCTCATTGGCTACTGCATCTCCATGTTTATACTCATTAGAAAATGAACTAAATTTGTGTTTATGCTTTATCGGTATCCAATACTAAAACATTAAGGTAATACATTGCTGTAAAATGTCAAATGTTTAAGCCTACAATTTTATATTTTACAAGCGATCTTTTCAATTTGGCGAAAACGGGATTTAATATACATTATACATTAAGTTTCCTTAATAACTATTGTTTTTCCGATGCATTTATTATAAATAAGTGATATATTTTGAGTAACATTGTATCCAATTAGAGAGCATCTTGGGCGGGTTATGTATAGATACATTTATTGGCGTAACTTTTTATTAACAATAATAGGCGTATTAATTTGCACTTCCTGCGCTCAGATTATTCGAACTGAATCTCAGCCGCGGGCTATTAAAGGTGTTCTCGATCTATCCAATTGGGATTTTAATAAGCAGGGCGTAGTTCATCTCTCAGGCGAATATGAATTTTACTGGCTGCAGCATTTATTTTCCAGGGATTTCAAAAAGTCTAAAACCCCTGAAATAAGCGGATTTATTAATGTTCCCGATTTCTGGTACGGTCTTGAATCGCAAGGGCAAAAATTTACCGGCAGCGGCTACGCCACTTATCGGTTATCGATCTTACTCAAAGATAAAACGCCTTCCCTGGCTCTAAAATTTCTGGATATGGGCACCGCCTTTAGAGTTTTTATTGACGGACGGCAAGTGCTCTCGGTGGGTCAAGCAGGTAAAACCCCGGAGACAACAATTCCCCAATACTCTCCGCAAGTAGTTGAACTCCAGCCCGTTTCAAATCAAATTGAACTTATTTATCATGTTGCCAATTTTCATTATTCAGGCGGCGGAGCCTGGGAGGTTGTTCGCTTAGGGGAAAAAGGCGATATCTATAAAATAAGAGAAAAAAGACTGACATTGGACTTGATATTGTTTGGCAGCATTCTCATGATCGGTCTTTACCATCTCGGTCTTTTCGCAATCCGGAAAAAAGATTTATCCACACTTTATTTTGGGATATTTTGTCTTATAATTGCAATCCGTACGCTTACCACTGTGGAAAGATATCTTTTGAACATTATCCCGGGCATAGATTGGGAGTTATTTGTAAAAACCGAATACCTTTCCTACTATTTAGCTGTGCCTGTGTTCTCCCTGTTTATGCATTCACTTTTTCCGAAAGATATTCACAAATCTGTTTTGTCAATAATTGTAATAGTTGGTATTGGCTGCTCAATTATTGTCGTTGTAGCTTCCCCCAAAATTTTCTCACGTACTCTTTCTATGTATCAAATATTTACATTTTTTTGCCTGGGTTACGGATTGCTCATGATTTTTATAAGTAGTCTTCGTAAACGACCAGGCGCTATCGTGATTCTAGTCGGCTTCTTAGTTCTATCTGGAACGGTTGTAAATGATATTTTGGATGCAAATCAAATCTTGCAGACGGGTCAATTTACTCATGTAGGACTGTTTATTTTTACTTTTTCTCAGGCATTTCATTTATCTTCCCGTTTTTTAGCCGCTTTCAGGACTGTTGAACAGCAGACAAAAGAACTCTCTTATACCAATCAGCGATATAAGATGGAAATTGACGAGCGCCTGCAGGCAGAATTAGAGCTGCTTGAAAGCGAAAAACGGTTTCGCTCGCTTATAGAAACAGCGCCAAGCGTCATCATTTGTTTATCCACTGATCACAGTATCATTGAATTTAACCCGGAAGCTGAGAAGTTTTACGGGAGGGAACGGGCTGAAGTATTGGGCAAAGATTATTTTGCGATATTCCTTGCCTCGGAAGTTTGGAGTGACTTTGAAACTGAAATGAAAAAAGTAATTTCTGGGATACCAACAAGTGGGTTTGAAAATGCAGTACTTTTAACTGATGGCCGCGAGAAAACCCTTTCATGGAATTTAAAACGCCTGATCGATGGTAAAGGCCAGCCGTTCGGAATCATCGCTGTTGGGCAAGATATCACACAGCGTAAATATGCGGAGGAAGCTCTCCGTATTTCAGAGGAAAAATTCTCCAAAGCTTTTCGTGCAAGTCCGGGTCCAATAACGATTAGTACCTTTTCCGAGGGCCGGCTTATTGAAGTCAATCAAAGTTTTTTGGAAATCACCGGTTTCCTTCGCGGCGAGGTCATTGGTCAAACTTTCTTGGAGCTTAACATATGGTCAGCGTCTGAGACCTATCAAAAATTGCTCGAAACTTTACGAAAGAAACAATCTGTTTCCAACATGGAATTGGACTTTCGGATGAAATCGGGTGAATTGCGTACAGGGCTTTTTTCAGCAGAGGTCATTAAACTTGATAATGAAAAATGTGTTCTGATGATGGCCAATGATATTACTGAACGCAATCGTTTGCAGGAAGAACTGGCGCGCGCGCAACGTTTAGAAACCGCCGGGAGGGTGGCGGGTCAAATCGCTCATGATTTTAACAATCTTTTAAACCCTCTGGCGGCATATCCAAGCTTAATTAAAGACGAATTAGATTCGGATGACCATAATGTCATTGAAATGGTTGATGAAATGGAAATCGCTGCCAAGAAAATTGCTGAGATTAATCAACAGCTTCTTACCCTTGGAAGGCGGGGTCATTACGCGATGAAACTGATAGATTTAAATGAGTTGCTTCAAGAAGTGGTTTCGTCGCAAAGTCTACCCAAGGGACTGAAGATTCGTAAAGAATTGGCTCAAGATTTATTGAAGATAAATGGGGGTGGCGCACAGCTAACCCGGATCTTTCTCAACTTGACAAATAATGCCAATGAAGCAGTGAATGGCGTTGGAACTGTTATACTTAGAACAGAAAATGTTTATTTGGATGAACCGTTAAAAGGTTATAAAACAATTAAGCGCGGCGAATACGTTAAACTGGACATCATAGATAACGGAGAAGGAATCGCTCCCGATATTATTGACAAAATATTTGATCCATTTTTCACGACAAAAAAAATGGACAAAATGAGAGGCTCGGGGCTTGGTTTAAGCGTTGTACATAGTATTATCGAGGATCATAATGGCTATATAACAGTAAAAAGCATTTGGGGCGAGGGTACTACTTTTTCAGTATACTTTCCCATTGCAAGAGAGCAGGAAATTCTGGTGACGGCTGAAAAAATGAATGGAGGCAAGGAGAATGTTTTGGTTGTCGATGATGATCCTGTACAGAGAAAAGTAGCCCGACAGCTTCTATCACGCTTGGGGTATCAAGTCCAGACTGTTTCAAGCGGTGAAATAGCCGTTGCGTTCGTTCAAAACAATCCCCAGGATTTATTGATTTTGGATATGGTAATGGATGGAATGGACGGAACGGATACTTATAAGAAAATTCTTGAATTTCAGTCGACTCAAAAAGCAATAATTCTTTCCGGTTTTGCTCTCTCAGAAAGAGTTAAAGAGGCCCTGAGACTTGGTGCCGGGTCTTATATTTCCAAACCAATTACTCTGGATTCATTGGCAACGGCCGTTCGCAACGAGCTTGATAGAAAAACCGAGGAAATCACTTTGTAAAACCGTGCTAAGTTTTGACATGTTAATGTCTTAAAGTTGCAGAACTCGCCAGAATTCTGGGACATCGATCAAAACTCTGTCACTTGAACACCTAAATACCTGAACACTAAAAAAAGCCGTCCGGCCAAATTTTTTGACCGAACGGCTCCGCACCAAGAGGATTAGAGGAGGGACTTTTATAGTTTCTTAGTTTCCACTATCTGAATTGCTACTGCTATCCGTGGTACCGTCTGAATTTTCAACCTTTCCAAGTTGAAACCGGCCTTGAAAGTAACCTCGGTCCGACCCGGCGCGACCTGTTTTGAAGTGGCCTTTTACGCTGCCAATCGTATCACGTGAGCGGTCTACAATCCGACCTCGGAAGCTGCCGACTTCACTATCCCTGTCGTAACCCCATTGACCTGCAATGAGGGCGCGGAAATTTCCATTCATGTCAATCATTTTGCCCTTGAAAACAGGGTCGCCATTGTCTGTAATGCCCCAGATACCTCTCAAATGTCCGGCATGCGAGCCATCGCCACTCATAAAGCGACCTTTGAAAATACCGCCGTGTTCTCTGGTTTTCACCCAGCGACCCGCCATGAATCCACCACCAAAAGGAACAACTGCTTTGCAACGGCTGATGATTGAAACTTCATGGCCAAGCGCGCCGACTGGTTCGATTAACTCGAGCGAATCCAGTTCGCTAAAAGTCAATGTTTTGGAGTAATCGCCCGCAGTAAAAGTGAAAGTTCCTTCTTCATCTGTGGAGTCATTATCGATAATCGCAAGAAGCAAGCCATCAAAGTGGGATTTGGTGTCAGAGATGAACTCAACCAACTGACGATCCGTGCGAGGAAGAACGATGGAATCATTGTCTTCAAAACGGATTTTTCTTAAAACAACCAGCGTTCCCTTGCTAACTTGAGCTGAACCATTCCAGTTGATGCCGTCAGTCGCGGTCGAGTCGCCTTCCAACAGTCCCCAGGTAATTCTGACAAAACAGGCTTTGACACCGTCAACTGCAGCAGTACCAGGATTCAAAGCGTCCGTGATACCAGTATCTGTTGCAAAGGCGTCGGCTACACCTTCGTCTTCTCCAAATTCATCAGCTATTTCGCTGTCGCCAAAAGCGGTTGTCTCATCGTTTGACTCGTAACCACCAAATTCTTTCTCCAAGCTTACTGCTTCCTCCCCAATTTCCTCACCCGGTGAAGTTAATTGTTCGTTGCTGCTGCAAGCGGAAAAAACGAGCATTGCAAAGAGAACCGAAATCCATAAAAGAGAAAAATACTTCTTCATTTGTGTTACCTCCTTCTGAGGGTTTAATATTGAATTGAATTAATTAAAATAAATTTCGTCCTTCTTTATGCAATGGGCGGGCCAAAAAAAATATACAGTATTTCACTGCATCATAAACTGTTATTATTAAAGTGTTTTGTTAGGTTAAAAGTCACATATGGCAATTTTTGTTATTGAAATCAACCTGGCTTTTACGGTTCACTTGTGTACCGTAAAGTACATTTTTTTTAAGTGCAGCTAATCATAATATGCATCTGAACAGTTGCACTTTTTTTGCAAGAAAATGGCTAAATGACGCCAAGCGAATGTCAATATCCGTGATTAGATCATTTGCCTTCAGCGTCATTTTAGAAAGCAGCAAGAATTCACTATCTGCCAATGACAACGAAGTTAAGGACTGCTGATAATAACACCGTGATTTGGACGACGATAAATCAGGTAATTTAACATTTAAGGACCGCAGCGTTAGGCAATCGTCGATTAAAGCTTGACAAAAGTCGATTGTTTTGATATTATTACAGCATGCATGAAAAACTAACAAAGTTATTTGAGTCCCATTTTAAAGAGAAAGTTGTTAAATCCGGCCCAGTCACAGCAAATGGCTCTGATCGTAAACTGTCTCGTCTTGTCGGGGTAAAACACTCCGCCATCGGCGTAGAAAATGCGGACCGGACTGAGAATATAGCTTTCTTAGAATTCTCCCGCCATTTTTATAAGCTCGGACTGCCAGTACCCGAGATCTATTCGGAAGAGCTGGATTCTGATATTTACCTGGAGGAAGATTTAGGAGAGGATACCCTCTTCGATTTGCTGGACGAGCGTCGCTCCGATGAAAATACTTTCCCTGCTGACATTGAAGTGCTTTATGAAAAGGTTGTGCAAATCCTGCCCGAATTTCAAATCAAAGCAGGCCAATCCCTTAACTATGAAGCTTGCTATCCGCGGCACAGCTTTGATCGTCAATCAATGATTTGGGACTTGAATTACTTTAAATACTATTTTCTCAAATTAGCCAAGGTGCCATTTAATGAGCAAAAGCTGGAAGATGATTTTGATACTTTAACCCATTTTCTTATGCAGGCAGATCACAATTATTTTCTTTACCGAGATTTCCAGTCAAGAAATATTATGATTCGGGAGGATCAGCCCTATTTTATCGATTACCAGGGCGGCCGCCGCGGGGCGTTGCAGTATGATATTGCCTCCTTGCTTTTCGACGCCAAGGCTCTTTTGCCGTTCGATGTGCGCGCCCGGTTGCTTGAAAAATATTTAGAAGCCGTTTCAACGCACATTAAATTAGAGCAAAAACAATTTATGACATACTACGCCGGCTACGTTCTTATTCGACTTATGCAGGCAATGGGAGCTTATGGATTTCGCGGCTTCTATGAGCGCAAAGTGCAATTTTTGCAAAGCGTTCCCCTTGCAATCAAGAACCTGGAGTACGTTCTGCGAACCATGGAACTGCCAATTAAGATCCCGACACTTATGAACGCGCTGCAAACGCTGGTTCGCTCCACTCGGTTACGAGAACTTGGCGATGTAAACCTGTCGATGACAATCCAAGTTCAGAGCTTTTCATACAAAAAAGGTTTGCCGAAAGATAAGAGCGGTCACGGCGGCGGATTTATTTTTGACTGCCGTTCGCTGCCAAATCCCGGAAGACTGGAGCAATACAAAGAACAAACTGGCAATGATCCCGAAGTCATTACGTTTCTCGAAAATGAAGAAAACGTCCACAGTTTTTTGACCCACGTCAAAGATTTGATTTCTCCGGTCATCGAAAATTACAGCGAGCGCAACTTTAGTCATCTGTCGGTAGCATTTGGCTGCACCGGAGGGCAGCACCGCTCTGTTTATTGCGCGAACACCCTGGTAAAATACTTGCAGGAGAAATACTCCGTGAAAGTTCATGTCAAGCACCGTGAGCTGGAAGACTGAACGAGTGAAAGCAATGATTTTTGCGGCCGGCCTCGGCACGCGTCTCCGACCGATTACCAACACCAAACCGAAAGCATTAGTAGAAGTCAATGGTGTGCCTCTTTTGGAAACAGTTATCAAGCGTTTGATTGCTGCGGGTGTCTCAGAAGTTATCGTTAATCTGCACCATTTTCCCGACCAGATCAGAGACTTTGTCCGGAAGAAAAACAGCTTTGGAATTCATATCGATTTTTCCTTCGAAGAAACACTTTTGGATACCGGCGGCGGTTTAAAAAAAGCAGCCTGGTTTTTTGACGACGGTCAACCGTTTATTATTCATAATGTAGATATTCTCAGCAACATCAATTTGGAAAAAATGTTCGAACATCATTTAGAAAATAAGTGTCTGGCCACACTTGCAGTCAATGAAAGAGAAACGAAACGTTTTTTAGTCTTCGATGAGGAGAATCTGCTTTGCGGCTGGAGGTCGTTACACGTAAACAAAGAAGTTGTGCCACGAACTCCGAAGGGGAAATCTCAAGATTTGGGTTTTTGCGGAATTCATGTTGTTTCCACCGACATTTTTGATAAGATAACGGAAGATGGCGTTTTCTCAATAATCACCAGTTATATGCGGCTTATCAGCGATGGCGAGCGAATTATGGCATTTCTGGCTTATGAAAATTCGTGGCGTGATGTGGGGAAATTGGCGGAGTTGGATAAATAAAGCAGGGTCCGGTTTTATGAAAATCGACGATGGACTCCCTAACCCTTAGTGGCAAATTTTATTCATTTTTGTGAGAATTTAAAACGGCCACTTTGAAAGCAGCCGTTTTTTTTATCTATAGGACCTTCTTTAAAAGTAAAGCATCCATTTGACATTATTCTTAGCTTACCCCTGGCTGTTTAACCAGGCGCAAATAGGGTTTAACTGTTTTCCAGCCATCCGGAAACATTTCCTTCGCTTCATCATCCGATACTGACGGAACGATAATGACCTCCTCGCCATTTTTCCAGTTGGCAGGCGTAGCTACTTTATGTTCAACGGTTAACTGCATGGAATCAAGCACGCGCAAGATTTCGTCAAAGTTTCGCCCTGTGGTCATCGGGTAGGTCAGCATCAACTTGATTTTTTTATCGGGTCCTATGATAAAGACAGAACGGACGGTGGCGTTGGTAGCAGCCGTGCGGCCCTCGCAGGTACCGCTTTCCTCTGCCGGTAACATATTGTAAAGCTTCGACACGGCCAGATCCGTGTCTCCGATCATGGGAAAGTTGACGGCATGGCCCTGGGTTTCTTCGATATCTTTGGCCCAGCCCTTGTGGCTTTCCACCGGATCAACGCTCAAGCCAATGACTTTGCAGTTACGCTTTGCAAAGTCAGGGGCCAGACCGGCCATGTATCCCAATTCGGTGGTGCAGACCGGCGTGAAATCTTTTGGATGAGAAAATAGTACCGCCCAGCTATCGCCAATCCATTCATGAAAGTTAATCGTCCCCTCAGTTGTAGCAGCCGTAAAATCAGGCGCTTCATCATTAATTCGTAGTGACATGTCTTGTCCTCCTTAATTAATCAAGTACTCCAACTTCATACAAGTCAAATATATCTTTAAATATCTTCACAAGCAACGCATAAATATGCAGTTTCTGGCCAATTTCTTTCTTGTTGTCCTTTGATAATAGTGTCAGCTTGCATTTGACCGTTCTTGAACATTCTCAGCAGCATTCTATGACCGATTTTATAAGGAAGTTAAGTTGCTGCTCCTTGAAATAAAGCTTGGCCTGTCCATAATCAATAATGGCTGATTTTTGACCAAGGATATCCGCCCCCAGGACTCCATCATTTTTCTACCTCCCTGAGCCTCAATGCCGGAGATTACATGGCCGAAACATCATATACATTGGAAAGGATTCCATCTGCAAGGACCCAATCTGGAACATTTTCAATACCGCCGAGCTCATGGCGGCCCGCGTTGTCCCGCTTCCTCCACCACCTTCAGCAGAATTCTCCAAGCGATTCCAAGCAACTCTGCCGTTTCCGTATGTAAAACGGTCTTCCCGGCACCCGTATCGACCAGGAGCAAAAACGCTGCGATTCTCTCTACTTCGGCATCAATCTCGAAATGACCCGCAACACTTCTCTTCATCTGCACTTTGATATACCCTTCACTGGTGAGAAAATCCTGCAAGGATTCAGCTTTTTTCATATAAAGTTCCTTTCACAAA
>SMVB01214924.1_pt1 | contig 11736 bp, 12 predicted proteins | sample 2456461 | NCBI WGS metagenome assembly SMVB01 (sample SAMN11095934, study PRJNA526329) | marine sediment metagenome | biome: Marine sediment; feature: Surficial sediment; material: Deep marine sediment; isolation source: Hadal surficial sediment | place: Pacific Ocean | collected 2014-05 | depth...
GCTGAAGACGGTTCAGAAGTTGAAGTTCTAGGACTTGGAATTTCTGTTATTGCATTAAACTTGGGAATGTATATTGCAGTACCTGCATTAATTGGATTTAAAGTTCATAATCATTTCAAGTCTAGAAAATAATAATTATTATTAGAAATTTCTTTAGAAAGTTCTTATATTCAAATTGATAATATAGTTTAATGCATATTGAATATGAAGAATTTGATACAATTGAAGATCTTTTTATGTATATGACATCAGCAGCTCCTCCAATGAAGAATACAATGCCCACTAATTCTTACAAAGGATATGTAATGTCCTTTATTCCACTTAGTCCATCAACTGGAGATACATATCTAATGATTTATGCAAAGGGTTCACTTGAACCAGGAATCTATGAATTTGATATTTCATCAAAGTCTTACAAAAAAGTTGAAGCTATTGAAAGAGCAGATAAAGTTTATTTTGTCGCCCTAACGCCAAAACGAAATACTATTGCAGATGCAGCTCTTGAAAATTTATAATTTCTTTATTTGAATCCTAGGCGCAGTGACTGATCTACTTCTTGCATATTTGTCCATAATCTCTTCTGGTGTTCTTCCGTTAAAGAGATCTTTACACAATCCTCTAAGATATCTCAAAATTGCCCAAGTTCCCGCTCTGAGAATTACGTACATGAAGACTTTCATTGGTGGACCATAGGTATTGTTTCTGAGAATAATTGGAATGATATCATTAATGACACGTAGATTATGTTCCCAACATCTCCAAAATAGGGTGAATTGTGCTTCATTCAAGTTTCCAAAGTGCATTGAATTCTTTTCACTAAAGTCCTGATAAAGTAATGGTGCTACTAGCCCTCTAAAGTTCATCGCTCTAAAGTCTTTGAGCATATCAATAGTATACTGATTGTCATCTGGAGTTTCATCAGGCCAACCAATGATGATTGTGGCAGCTGGGAACCAGTGATTTTTATTTAGAATTTTTGCACCTTCCATTACAACACTTCCCCACTCTTCAGGAGAAAATGGTTTTGTTTTAACACCAAGATGCTTCTTTACTAATGCTGGTGCTACTGTTTCAATTCCCAAATTTGTTGCAAGCCATCTTCCTGTTTCGTCTTGTTTATTGATATGTGAAATTTGTTGCATCAATATAGGATCTGCTGCAACTCCTGAGAATGTCATATGTGTAGTTCCAATAAAGTTTGCTCCTAATCCTTTGAGCCCTTTCCACAAGTTAGTGATGACGTCTCTATTTGGAACAAAGTCTTTATTGTCACATCCATAAAGCAACATTTCATCTGAATGCAACCAAATTGAATCAAATCCATAATCTAAGTTAATTTTTGCTTCATGCTGTAATCTTTCTAATGGAAGATCTTTCTTGGATCTTTTATTTACATCACAAAAGTCACATCCTCTTCCACACCCTCTCATTGCCTCAATCAAAGAATTGATTGTAGGACCTTGAATAACTGGAATATTTTCAAGGTTTCTAACAAAACAATGCATCAGTTCTGGCGCATCTCCTTTTTCTAGATCTTGAAACAAGTCTATTGCTAATTCATCGGCTTCACCTACAACTACTGTGTCAATTCCATGAATTTTCATTCTGTCGGATTTAGCTAACTCCCATGCCCCATTACCTCCTACTACAACTTTGAAATCATATTTCTTTTTGAGTTGAATAATACTGGCACACATTTTTTTGAATTTCATTGCAATATATGATAATTTTTCTGGTGACATTGTTGTTGTAACTGGAGCCATACCTAGTGGATCCATTACATTTATTCCTACAACTTTGGTATCTGGCCCAATGGATTTGTGTAACATTTCAGGATGTGCCATAAATACATCTTCTTTTTTGTATCCGCCTTCAATTAATGAGCTTTCTACTCTTCTTAATCCTACTTGAGCAACTTTAACTTCTCCTGTAATCGGGTCTGTTTCAACTGAAGGACAGAAAACTTTGTCAAAAACCCATTCAGGAAGAACTTCATATGGCCCACATGCAATAAAGCCATACAGAAAGTTTCCTCTATAATTTGTCATTAAACTACGATCAGCAGTAAGTACAATACGTTTGCCGGCCAACTATCAAACCTCGTTAAAGTATGTTATATATCATTTACGAGGATGATCTGGGTAATTCATTTGTCAATTTAATTAAAATCATTTTTTATTTTTTCTGATAGCTCTGTTTGCAATATTTGCCGCGATTCCACCAGCTGCAATTCCATTATCAATATTTACCACTGATAATCCTAATGAACAACTTTGAAGCATAGATGCAAGTGCTGTAATCCCCTTTCCCCCATATCCGTATCCTATAGATGTTGGAATTCCTATGATTGGAATATCAACCAAAGTAGAAACAAGTGTAGCTAACGCACCTTCCATTCCTGCAGCTACTATAATACAATCAACATCTTCTTTAATCATTTCTTTTAAAATTGGGAATACTCTCTGAATACCTGCAATTCCTACGTCATAACTTATAATGCATTTGCAGTTCATCGCTTCACACATTAATCTGGATTCTTCAGCAACTCCAATATCTGATGTGCCTGCAGTGAGTATTCCTACTTTTCCCCCATGAAATTTTATAGGTTTTTTAAATAACAATAATGTTGATGATTTTTTTCCAGTCTTTATTTTGGCTTTTAGTTTCTTTGCAAATACCTGAATTTTTGGATAGTCTGTTTTCTTAATTCTTGATACAACTATTGAATTTGATTTTTCTAAAGTTTTTTTAATAATTTTTTTAATTTCATCTAGTTCTTTTGTTTCTGCCAAAACTATTTCTGGAATTCCTCTTCTATTTCTTCTATTGATGTCAATTTTGACAAATCCCTCTACTTCTTCAATAGAATATAATGACAGAAGTTTTTTTGCATTATTAACTGAAATTTTACCTGTTTTCAATGATTCCAAAATATCATAAATTTCCACTGATGGTTTTTCTTTGTTTGTATAAAAAAAGGCTTAGATCTCAATACCTGAGATAGCATCTTTCACACTCTCTACTCCTTTTTCAAAGACTTTTTTTTCTTCATCATTAAGGTCTAATTCAATAATTTTTTCTACACCTTTCTTTCCAATTACTGCTGGAACTCCAATTGTAACATCTGAATGACTGTATTCTCCGTCCAGATATGTTGAAACTGGAATGATTTGTTTTCTATCTCTTACAACTGATTCAACAATTGATGAAATTGCGTTTCCTGGAGCATGTACTGTGGCACCTTTTAATTTGATTACTTTAGATGCAACTTGTTTTGTATTTTGAACCAATTCATCCAATTTTTCTTTTGGAAGAAAAGATGTTAATGGAATACCTGAAATCGATGAAAATCTTGGTAATGGCAACATGTTTTCTCCATGTTCGCCAATTACTAATGCTCTAATGGAATCGCGAGAATGTCCAGTTGCTTCATGAATAAATTGTTTGAATCTTGACAAGTCAAGCATTCCTCCCATCCCAAAGATTCTACTTCTGTCAAATCCTGATAACTTGTAAGTAATGTAAGCCATTGGATCAAGTGGATTTGTAACTGGAATAATCATAGAGTTGTCCGCATATTTTTTAATATTTTCAACAACACTTTTAACAACTGATGCATTAATCTTTAAAAGATCCATTCTTGTCATTCCTGGTTTTCTTCCAGAACCTGCAACCACTACAACAATGTTTGAACCTTTCATGTCTGCATAATCATTGGAACCTTTTACCTCAACATCAATTCCTTGTTCTGATAACATATGGTTGATATCCATTGCTTCTCCTTGTGGGAGTCCTTCAACAACATCTAGTAATAAAATTTGATCATCTAATTTCTTCAATGCTGAGAATAATGCAGCACTTCCGCCTACTTTGCCTGAACCAATTATAGTAATCATAAAACACACAGTTGATTTTCAATAATTAAATCTAATGGCCCGCCAAAGTATCATTAATAATCAATGAGAGTGTGATTATGATAATTATGGATTCATGTTGGACTCTATTTGTAAATGCCATAAAAACAGAGGCTACAAAAGAATCATACACAAAATCCATGATAAAATTCAAGGAATTCTGTAAAGTCAAAACATACTGCCAGTTTCAAAAAATGAAGACTGAGAAACTCAAATCATTACTTGTATCATATATTATTCAGCTAAATGACCGAAATCTAGCACATTCTAGTGTGAGTTTGTATCTTTCAGCAATTGAGTTATTTTTAGACATGAATGAGATCAATTATCCTAAACGAGTAATCAGAAAATTATTGCCTTCAATTGGAAAGAAACAAGGTGGAGGCCGCCTGAATTCATTAAAGTGATGTTTTCCACTCTGCCCCAACTGCTCTAACTATTGCAAAAATACACTATTTCTTATGCCTGTCATCTTGCGCAGTCCTAGTATAGTATGTGCAGAGAGTGAGAATTTGTTGTATGTGGATTATTTGGATTTCTGATCAACCTTTTCTAATTTTACATAATCCTAGTAAATATTACAAAATTTATCTTATGACAAATCATTTTCATATAATGATAAAAGAATTATAATTCATGAAGAAGAATATCTTTTTCTAGTATGTTATTTTTTGATAGCTAATGAATTTCAAATATACATTTTTTGCAACATTCCTAATACTGTTCTCTGTGACGGTATCAACAGGATTGCATACGCACAAAATGATGTTGTTTCGGATACAACTGCATTAATAACTGCGTTTGGTGCATTGTTTGGATCTATTGGTGGAATTATCATAGCAGTAGTTGGATTTGTTGCCAATGCTAGGAAAAGTGACAAAATTTCAGATAAAGAGAAAAAAGGATATGAAGATTTGATGAAAATCGGCGTATCCCTTCAAAAAACAGATAGATGGATTTTGGAGAATGAACACAAATTCAAGAGTCTAGTTGAGATAATGGTGGCAACTAATCTTGCAATAGAAAAAAATCTCAAAGATAAACAATTAGAAATTCCAAGTCTCACCAAAGAACTAAATGATGCCAAAAAGGAACTTGAAGATTATTATGATACCGTAGTGCCAAAGACAAGAGTGTCTCAATAATCTCTTTTCAATTTTTTTTAGAGATTAATAGATTAAATCAATATTGTTAAAAAGATAGGCATTCTGCTTAAAATGAGACGTCTCAAAAATAATGTTTAAATCAGAATAATCAAAACAATAACATGCTATTTCGACATGATTTGTAAATTTATTTATATCATCTTACGTAAAGTATGAATTATGAAATAAATTGAGTCATTCAGATCATCTTCACAAATTAAATACAGTTGCAGTACACTTAGCGCTATTAAAAAATGGTCAAGTTCTATTATTTTCAGGTTCTCACAAAAAACTATGGGATTGGACAAAAGGGGAGGCCAACATATGGGATCCTAAAGATCCTGACAACCAAGGAGACTCTAATCTAAGGCGTAATTTATTTTGTTCAGGGCATTGTTTTTTACCTGATGGAAGATTGTTGGTTACTGGCGGACAATCCACATTTAATTTTCCTCACGTAATTTTGGGTACTGTTTTAGGAATTCTTCCTTTAGTTTTGAAAATCTTGGGAAAAGAAGCAGCAGATCATGATATTCATACTTTTGAATCTGATGAATCTGATGTGGACTTACAATGGAAACAATATACTCCTGGAATGTCTAAAGCACGATGGTATCCAACATGTGTTACATTACCTGATGGCAATGCATTGATAGTTTCAGGTACATGGTCTCATGGAGGTCATGCATTGTTTGGTGGATTTATGAATAAGGATTATCAAATATTTGATTCATCTACAAACAAACTTTCTCCATCAAAACCATTTGGATTTGATAAAATCAAAATGTATCCATACTTACAGGTACTTCCAGGCAATACCTTATTTGTACACTCTGAAAAAACTACAAAGTTTTGGGACATTACCCATAAACAGTTTATGACAAAAGAATTTACAACAACTACTGGAGGCACAAGAACGTATCCAGGAATGGGATCTTGTGTAATGTTACCATTACAACATGATGCAAAAAAAGCCAAAATGCTGTTAATTGGAGGTAGTACTGTTATGCATCCAGGAAAAAACGATGATGCAACAAACACTCCTGAAATGCTTACTGTAGATTTGACAGATCCTGAAAATTCTTCAAATTGGCAAAAAAAATCTAATCATCTAAAGCGATTTTTGTGTGATTCAGTGATGCTTCCTGATGGAAAAATTTTAGTAACAAATGGGGCAGAAAAGGGAAATGCAGACAGTAATCAAAATAAAGTTATGGAGATTGAATTATTTGATCCGGAAAATGAAACTTGGCAAGTGATAGGAGATTTAAAAAAACCTAGGTTGTATCATGCTACTGCTATTTTATTACCTGATGGTAGGGTTTTAGCTGCAGGAAGTACGGGACATGATTTTACTCGTGCCATATTCAATCCCAAACAACATTTTGAACAGGAAATTGAAACAATCGAACCTCCTTACATAACCAGTGATGCCAGACCACAAATCATCTATTATGTAGATTCTATGCAATATGATACATCATACAAAATTACAACTGACTCTGACATCATCTCCAAAGTGTCACTTGTAAGAATGTCATCTACTACTCATAATAATAATATGGATCAACGATGTTTATTCCTACATATTATTGAAAATTCTGGTAATGTGATAACGATTCAAAGTCCAAAAGATGGAAGCTGGGCACCTCCAGGATATTATTTGTTATTTGTAGTTGATAATAATGGGATCCCATCCATTGGAAAATTTGTAAGAATTGGTTAGATATTTCTAAAATTATCATAATTATGACTAACAGATTCACTTCATTTTTAAGATGAATATCTCTAGACTAGAACTATTTGATTTTAATAGATTATTTTGATTTAACAAATGTTTTATTGGAAAGACTAATGTAAACTTTTTCATTGTGGAATACTGTATTTTAGAATAGATCTATTTTGCTTAATTCATAATTTAATTATGTAATATGATCTGATTTGTTCCATATGAAATCTACAAAATATGAAGAACTAAATCGTGTTGTAAATTATCCCAATTAAGTAAATTGTAAAAAATCAACAATAAACATAATCACGAATAACCCTAATGCTAATACTAAAATTCTTAATGACCAATTCAAAAAAAGGGTTTTTGTATCTCTTAATTCCTCAAGCTTTTCCTGATTTGGTAATTCTGTCGCCCACTTAATCCATATGGTTCGAATGCAAAGCATTACAGAGATTAAAACACAAATTGTCGCAATTGTTGAAATTCCTTTCAAGAAAGAATTAATCTGTTCTGGTTCAAATAGGATGGAAATTGTGAAATTACTATTAATACCGAATCAACCCTGAGAATATTATTCGCTTTTGAGTCTACTACTCCTAATTGATGTTCTGTAAATTTAAAATCCATACGTTCTTTTTCATCCATATCTGATAATTTTCTTTTCAATCTTACAGACAATCAAACCGATATGTTCTAAGACTAAATGTCAATTAAAAACAGCTAATTGGTTGATCATAAACAAATATTGTATTCACTTATTGTGACTATAGATCTAAAAAATATACTCGTTTTGCAATGGTTAATGATAGATTAAATCAATGTAAAAATCCGATTAATTCAAAATAAATAATAAAATATACAAATTCCTGTATATTTTCTGTTAATATCCAACAAACCTACTTGTAAAACTGTTTTTTCTTTTTCTGATTTGATATGAATAATTGTCTTAAAATTATATTAGTTTAAGCATAATTTTGAATATTTTATGAATAACCGTCTAATGATTTATGCATAAAAACAGTACATTGAATCTATACCAAATTCTTACAATCTTATCTAAATGTCTATTTTTCAAAAATATGTGTACCATCATAATCTATCTTTCATGAATAATTGATCACTACAACGATTTTAATTTGTGGCAAGATTACGTATGATCCTAGAAATAGTTGATATCATCCTAGTTTGGTTGGAAAAAATATCCAACTAATTTTTTATATTATAATTATTTTTTAAATCTGACACTGGAATTCAAGTAATTAATCAATATTTTGTATTGATTGATGGTAAATTTCTGATACATTTTACAAAAATTTCAGACTCTGACATTATTACTTTTTATCGAAATCTCACAAGTACAATTAATCAATAAATTTTCTCAAAAATAACATCATAATGTCTTGGAATGTATGTTTTAATATTCTCTGTAAATAATTAATATCCACTTTTACAAGTTCATAATTAAATCTAATGAAATTCATTACATATTAGACGAATTTATAAGTATTTTTGATAATTTTTAATCAATGGTCGTTGTAATTGATCCACAGATTGCAGGTATCTCTGGTGATATGCTTCTTTGTTCTTTGGTGGATTTAGGTGCTGATAAAAATAAAATAATTGATGGAATCAAACAATCAGAAAAATTTTTTTCAAATTCATCCATTAAAAAAATTGATTTTCAAAAAATTCAAAAACATGGAATTCAAGCTGTACAATTAATTTTAGAAGTTGAAGAAAATATTCATGAAAGAAAAGGATCAGAAATCAGAAAAGCAATTACTGATTCTATCAAAGCTATTGGACTTTCAAAAAAAGCAAAAATATTTTCAGAATCTTGTATTGACACTCTTATTTCTTCTGAATCCAAAATACATGGAATTTCTGAAGATTCTGTTCATTTACATGAAGTATCTAGTATTGATACTCTTGTAGATATTGTTGGCATTACAATTGCTTTGGAAGATTTAGAACTATTTGATGAAAAAATTCTCTGTTTACCTATCTCAGTTGGTGGAGGCAGTATAACTTTTTCACATGGAACCATGTCAAATCCTGCTAGCGCAATTCTTGAGATTTTCAAAAACTCAAATTTAATTATTAAAGGAAATTCTGCAAATGAAGAACTTACTACTCCTACTGGTGCCTGTATTTTAGTAAATATGACAATTAATTCTGTGGAGTATTATCCTTCAATGAAAATTGTCTCAATTGGTTATGGTGCAGGAAAAAAAGATTTTGAAACTTTTTCAAATGTTTTAAAAATTGTTAGAGGCTCTGAAAATAATTTTGAAATTGATTCAGTAAAGATCCTTGAAACAAATGTGGATGATGTCTCAGGAGAAATTTTAGGAAATCTAATTGAAAAAATTATGGAAAACGGCGCAAAAGATGTTTCGATTTATCAGGGAATTACCAAAAAAGGAAGACCTACAAATCTTGTATCTGTAATTTGTAGTGATGAAAATGTTGAAGAAATAGTCGATATCTTGGTACTTGAAACTGGTACCTTGGGAATTCGAATTTCTGAGTCTAATCGATTCATTGTTCCTAGAACAATTCATACTGTTTCTATAACTTTGAGTGGAAAATCTTTTCAAGTAAATTACAAAAAATCCTCCTTTAAAGGTAAAACTGATTTTAAAATAGAATTTGATGACTTGAAGAATGTCTCTAACATAATTGATAAATCAATTAAAGCAACCGAATTATTATTAAGAAAAGAGATTGAAAAACTAGATGATATATGATGACAAAGCTGGATGAATTAGTAAATTGGTTTGAATCCAAAAACAAAGTAATGATTGCACTTTCCGGTGGTGTTGATAGTGCACTTGTTGCATATGCTGCTTTTCAAAAATTAGGGAATTTAGCAATTGCAGTTACTGCTGATTACAAAACCCTGTCAGAGGAAGAACTTGATTCTGCCAAACAAATATGTAAAGAGATAGGAATAAGACAACTCTTTTTGGATTATAATGAACTTGAAAATGAAAAATTTGTTAAAAATGACTCAAACCGCTGTTTTCATTGTAGGATGGAATTAGGAGATCATTTGATTGCATTGGCCAAGGAACATAATGTTCGAGTAATAGTTGATGGAACTAATCTAGATGATTTAGGTGAATATAGGCCTGGAATTGAAGCATTAAAACAAAATGGTATCAAGAGTCCACTTGTCGAGACAAAATTTGTAAAATCAGAAATTAGAGAATCTGCAAAATCTGTAGGATTATCTGTTTACGATAAACCATCAAATTCTTGTTTGGCTTCTAGAATCCCATGGGGACAAAGAGTCACAGCTGAGAAACTAACTAGAATAGAATTTGGAGAAACAATCGTTAAACAACTTACGAATGTTAAACAAGTTCGAGTTAGAGATCTTAATGGTAGTGCAAAAATTGAAGTTGACAAAGTTATGTTGTCCGTATTTAATGATGTAGTTTTGAATAAAATTACTGAAAAGTTAAAGATGATTGGATTTTCTACCGTTGAAATTGATCAGGATGGATATAAACCTGGAAAAATTAATGTGATTGCAGATTGATTTATCTGGATAATGCAGCATCAACTCAAATTCATGAAGATGTTTTGAATTCAATGTTACCATACCTAAAAGAACAATATGGAAATCCATCATCTATGCATCGTTATGGTAGATTAGCTCACAAAGCAGTAGAAAAAGCTAGAAAGCAGATTGCATCTATCATTAATGCAGAACCTTCTGAAATTATACTTACATCTGGTGGCACTGAATCAAACAATACTGCATTAAGAGGAATTACTATGAAAAATACCTCCGGACAAATCATCACGTCTTCAATTGAACATGATGCAATTTTAGAACCCTGTAAAAAATTAGCCCAAAATGGATTTGATGTTGATTATCTTCCAGTTACTCAGTTTGGTATGGTGGAGTGCTCAGATCTGAAAAACTATATTTCTAAAAAAACTATTCTTGTTTCAATAATGTTTGGAAATAATGAAGTTGGTACTATCCAACCAATCTCTGAAATTGCCAAAATATGCAAAGAGTATGAAGTTCCTTTTCACACTGATGCTATACAGGCAGTTGGTAAAACTCCAATTGATGTCAAAAAATTAAATATAGATTTACTGTCAATTTCCTCTCACAAACTCTATGGGCCTAAAGGAATAGGCGCATTATACATCAAAAATGGCATTGATGTTGATCCTGTAATTTTGGGTGGAGGTCAAGAACGTGGATTGCGTTCTGGAACAGAAAATGTTGCAAGTATTGTTGGATTTGGAAAAGCATGTGAAATTGCAAAAAATAATCTAAATGAGAATATCTTACAAATGAAAAAACTACGAGATACTCTAGTTGAAAAAATACTAAATGAAATTCCTGAAGTAATTCTGAATGGTCATCCTAGATCTAGATTACCAAATAATGCTCATTTTACATTTTTTGGTGTTAACGGTGAGGATCTTATCATTAAACTTGATGAGTATGGAATTGCAGCATCCACAGGTTCTGCATGTTCTGTAAACACACAAAAAGCCTCACATGTTTTACAAGCAATGGGATTTTCACATGAGCAAATTACCGGTTCCTTACGATTAACAATTGGAATTTTTAATGATCAAAAAGAAATTGAACAAACAGTCAATGTTCTCAAAAAAGTAGTCACAGAACTTCGTTCAGTTTCTCCTTATAAAGAAAAATATTCTTTTGTTCTAAAATCTAAATCTTAATTTGAAATTTATTTCTAGATGCTATGATAATTGTCATGATGCCTGCAATTAGGATCATCATTACAATAGTGCCAAATTCAGGAATAACATAAGTTCCGATAATTTCAATATCTGAATCTCCCTCTTCAAAATTAATTGTTATTACTCTAGAATCTGAATGTACTACTGATTCTTGATATGCAACTTCAATTCCGTCAATGAGAATTATGAAAGTATCATCTTTACC
>SMVB01322108.1_pt1 | contig 11731 bp, 9 predicted proteins | sample 2456461 | NCBI WGS metagenome assembly SMVB01 (sample SAMN11095934, study PRJNA526329) | marine sediment metagenome | biome: Marine sediment; feature: Surficial sediment; material: Deep marine sediment; isolation source: Hadal surficial sediment | place: Pacific Ocean | collected 2014-05 | depth 0-1...
CGGAGACACCCGCAGACCGAATCCCTTGCCGTTGGTCTCCCAGACTTCAAAGCGCTCTGATTTCGTTTTTATCGAGCTAATGGTTTTATCAGTGAATTTCATAAAAAGACCCTAAGGGGGCGAAGAGGCCGCCTGGGTAGCACAGTGGGTAGCATTCCAGTATTAACAATATGGGGTAGGGTGAAACAATGTGCAACCGATTTCAGGCTGTTCTCATGCCCTCAATCAATATATACCACGTTACATATTGTTTCAATGATATTCATGTTTTTCAGGAAAATTTCGTTCGGGACGAAGGGGCCGGAGGTTCAAATCCTCTCATCCCGACCATTAATTACAATGGGTTATAGTTTAGGCTGTGGCCCATTTTTCTTAATGTATGGCACCTCGTATGGCACCTGGCAGGGCAAAAAGATCATGCACTTGTAGCTCAGCTGGATAGAGTGGCGGATTCCTAATCCGTAGGTCGTGCGTTCGAATCGCATCAGGGGCACCAATAAAAATAATGGCTTACGTTGATACTGCGTAGGCCTTAACGGCATTTCAGCTGAAATCATAAAGGGTTGATCCATCACCAAACCTCGCGGTTGGTCATTATTATTATCCCGACGGAACCGGCATTCGGCTCGCCCGCGCCGCACACCCAAAAGTCGCACCATATTATTTAAAGTTGATTCAGGTTTCCGCTTCGGACCGATTGGCCTCCCCAAAGACGGTTCTGCGCTCTACCCGGCCTATAAAAAAACCACGGCCTTTATGAAAAATTATTTTTTAACTTGCCAGATGGCATCCACGAAGAACTTCTTGGAATCTAACAGATGCTCAACGATTTGAAACCCATTGTTTTGAGCCAACGCTTCGATTTCCGGCATCGTGCATTTATAAGAAAATTCGGTCTGCATTGCCTCCCACGCTTGGAAGTGGAACTCCCGGTTCAACGCCGCTATTTGAACGGTTTGTTCCTCAATGCTGTAAATATAACTTTCAACCGCCCGGGACTGTTCATTATAATGCGCCTCCTGGATGAAATTTTGTTTAACGAAGTTGGCCCCCAGTTTTTGGTTGATGCAGTCCAGTAGATTTAAATTGAATTTTTGAAAAACACCTCCAGCGTCGTTGTAGGCTCGATAAAGGAGTTTCGGGTTTTTCATGAGATCAAATCCGATCATCACAAAATCTCCATCATTGAGAACCCCCCACAATCTGCGCAAAAACTTCCCCGCGCTGGAGTAGTCCTGATTCCCAATAGTTACCCCAAAATAAAACACAAAGTTTCGTTCGAACTGTCCGCGGGGAATGGCTGACAAACCTTGAAAATATTCGGACGCGATACCTGTAACAGTCAATGAAGTGTTTTTAAATTTTGATCTCAGAGTGGCGACCAGGTTTTTAACCGCGCCGGCAGAAATATCGATGGGCATAAAATGAATCCGCTGATTTTTCTGAATCAAATGCTCAAGGAGAACCATCGACTTGCTCCCATCCCCTGAACCGAGGTCTATAATTTGCAATGCTTTCTGAGAAATAATGAGATCCGCAATGAATTGCTGGTGCGTATGGATTATTTCAATTTCGCTAACCGCCGGGAGGTAGGTTTCCAGTCTCACTATTTCCTGGAAAATTTCGCTTCCCCGGTCATCAAAAATAAGCCAGGAGGGCAATCTTTTCGGCTTGCCAGACAACCCTTTTTCAACAGCTACAGCAAATTCATGGCCATTGGAATTGGGGCCGTCGACCGGCCGCAGGTCCTTAAAGCTAAACGACATTATGTCCTGACAGTAAAAGTTGAAGGGCGTGATGTTTGAGGTCTCAGCAGTATTTTGTTATAGTACAACCTTCCAAACTAGCCTTGCAAACCAAATGCTCAACTATTTTCCAATGAAATCAAAATGCATTTAAAAACAGACTCAGCTACAGAACTTTCCGGCATCGACCATCCGGGCGTGGAACGTCAATTCACCCAGTTGCTTTATCTCGACGATCTCGATAAAAAAATAGCCGAAAATTCCGCGTTGAAAGAGCCTTTTGAGGACGCGCTTGACTGCGCTCTTTTGGACATCACTCATGAAGCGGAGTGCGATCCGCAGGACTTTCTTTTTCTGCAAAGAATTCTGTATCGTATCAACCGGTTGAAACTTTTTTGGTATGACGACCTGGAAAATTACACCAACGAAGGGTCTCTTTACCTTTTTAGAATTCAAAAACGAATCGAATCGGCCTGGCAGGATTGGGAATCGAACTTTATAGATACTGAACCGCTCCGCCCGGAGGATGTCAAAGAAGCCTTGCGGGATCGAACAGCGGAAGACCTCGATCCGCAACCCTCACGGGACAATCTTTATTTTAGAAATGAAATGACAAAAACCGGTTACCGCCGACTGCTGGCGATTGCTTCTCTCGATGGCTTGGTGGAAGCGAGCCAACTCTCCCGGGTTTTAGGAGGAGTGGGGAATGAAGTTCAATCGATGCTCACCCGAATTTTTTTCGAGGAATACGGGAAAGGCCTGCTGGCGAGAAAGCATTCGTCCTATTTCTCCACCATGTTGGCGGAATTCAAAATGGACACTCAACCGGAAGCTTACTTTAGTTTAGCTCCCTGGGAAGTTTTGGCTAATATCAATCACAGTTTTTTTCTTTGCGAGCGCAAGCGCAATTTTTTACGGTACATCGGCTCCCTCCTTTACTTTGAAATTTCGGTTCCCGCGGCGTTTGAAAATTACAAACTTGCCGGAGAGCGCCTGGGCTTGAGTGCGGAGGCCGTCAACTATTGGGAGTTGCACATCAAAGAGGACCAGCGGCATGGCCAATGGATGCTGGACGATGTCGCCCTCCCCCTGGTCGACCGTTACCCGGACCTCGCCTGGGAAATGGTGCAGGGTTACGACCAGCAACGGCTCATCAGCGCGCGGGCCGGCCAGGCCGTTGCCCGATCGGTCCGCGAAGCAGAAAACAGTTAGCTCCCGCATCCTTTCATAAATTCCCCCCTTTATTTTATGTGTGGAAGATACACCTTAACCAAACCAAAAAAATCCATCGAATCACATTTTCGGGCCCAGTTGCCTAAGGGCGAGTACCGCCAGCGGTACAACATCGCACCAACCCAGTCCCTGCCGGTTATTGTTTCTCACCATGACGAAAGAAAAATTGAAGCCATGCGCTGGGGATTGGCTCCGTCCTGGACCAAAGACCTGAAAACCCAGTCGCCCTTGATCAATGCGCGCGCGGAAACCATTCAGGAAAAACCCAGTTTCAAAAATTCATTCAAAACCAGAAGGTGCCTGGTCCCGGCCGATGGGTTTTACGAATGGGTCAAAAAAGACCACAGCAAGGTTCCGTACTGGATTCATCTGGCTGGTGAGGGACTGTTTGCTTTCGCCGGGATATGGGCGGAGTGGGGAAAAGGCGACGCACGCCTGCGGTCCTTCGCCATCCTAACAACTGAGGCCAATTCGGTTTTGCAATGCCTGCATCATCGGATGCCGGTGATTTTGGCCTCGGACACTTATGGCCCCTGGCTGGATGCTTCCGCCACTCAAGAGGAGTTGACGACTCTCTTGAAACCTTATCCGTCCGGGTTGATGGCTTATCATGAGGTTTCGCTGAAAGTCAATTCGCCGCGCAACGACGGCCCGGAATGCCTGACGCCGGTTTGATGTGATTTCACCCGCCCCAGCCAGAGCGCCGTCACCGTGAAGCATTGCCCTTCCTGTTCCACCCGGCCCCGCACCCAGTAGGGACCGCGATCAAACAACAGCGGCCCAAACCTTTTATAGATTCCTGGGAACAACGTCACTTCAAACGTGTCGGTCGCGTCTTCCAGCATCAGGAACTTCATGAACTGATTGTTCACCGTGCGGGTGCGTTTGGAATTCACCAGCCAGCCGGCCAGGGTGATCAAGCGTCCGCTGTGGCCGGGTATCTCCCTGGCGTGAACCCGATCTTTTCGCTCGGTATCGTAAAGGGACAGCAAGTGATCTGACACGGCAATATCCAAACATTCCAATTCCGCCATCACTTTTTCCCGGCAATCGTATTCCGCGAACTCCGGCAAGGCCGGTCCGTCTGCGGGCGCCATCGCCGCGATCCATTTTTGTTGGGATGCCGGGCGCTGGTGTTTCGACTTGCCATATCGCGCCGCCCCCCACAGGAGATTGGGACGTGATGACCCCAACCCATCCAGCGCGCCGCAACGAATGAGCGAGTCCACTTCACTGGCATCGATGTCCACTCGATCCATAAAATCTCTCAATGACGTATAAGAACCCTGCCTCCGGTTTTCTAAAATCGATTCTATCGCGCGACGTGACAATCCCTTGACCTGCGACAACCCGACACGCAACCCGTCGCGCCTTTGCGGGTCTCCGCCGGCAACCGCCGTGAAGGCGCACGCGCTATGGTTCACGTGCGGCAGAAGGATGGCCAGCCCCATCCTGCGGGCTTCCTCGACATAGCCGCAAGCGTCATAAAACCCGCCACGGTTGGACAAGACGGCGGCCATGAACTCCGCCGGGTAATGCGCCCTGAGGTAAGCAGTCTGGTATGAAATAATGGCAAAGGACGCACTGTGCGCTTTACAAAACGCATAGCCGGCGAAGCTCTCGATCTGCCGCCAGATTTCCCCGGCAATTTTTGGCGGGACGCCATTTTGAGAAGCGCCGGACAAAAACCGTTCCCGGTAATTATTCATATCCTCCCAGTCCCGTTTCTTGCTCATGCATTTTCTCAGGCTGTCCGCCTCCCCCAGGCTCATCCCGGCGATGGCATGCGCCACTTTGATCACGTCTTCCTGATAAATCATGACGCCAAACGTTTCATGCAGAATTTCTTCCAGTCGGGGATGCAGGTAGGTCACCGCCTCCCTGCCGTTGTGACGGTCGATGAAGGCTTTCATCATGCCGCTGTCGGCCACGCCGGGGCGGATGATGGAGCTGGCGGCGGTGAGCATTTCAAAGGTGGCGACGCCAAGTTTTTTTAGCAGGTTCCGCATTCCCGGCGACTCAATGTAGAAACACCCGATGGTCTTTCCGGTACGCACCAGCTCGACGGTCTGCTCGTCCTGAGTGGGATCGATCCGGCTGAAATCAATTTGCGTCCCATAATGTTCCGCCACATCGTTGACCGTATCGGCCAGCACCGCCAAACCTTTCTGCGCCAGCAGATCGATCTTGAGCAATCCCATGTCCTCCACCGGGTACATGTCGTATTGCGTGACGGCGAACCCTTTCGGGGTTTTTTGCAAGGGTATCCGGTCGGTGATCGGGAAGGGGCAAATCACGATCCCACCGCAATGGATAGAAATATGGCGGGGAAATCCATGAATCCTTTTTCCCAGCGCGATCATCGTCCGGTACGGCTCGTCTGCCAGTGGCAGGCCGCGGCATTCCGGGATGGTTTCCCGCACTTCCTCCAGGTTGAAGAGATCGGCGGAATGCGGCAGGCGTTTCACCAGGTGATCGATTTCCGGAATGGGAATCCCCATGGCCTTGCCCACTTCGCGGAGCACGGACCGGCCTTTAAGGTGAATGTGGGCGGAGATCAACGCCACATTCTCCCGCCCATACTTTTCGAACACGTAGTCGATCATTTCATCCCGCCGGTTCCAGGGAAAATCAATGTCGATGTCCGGATAATCCTTGCGTTCCGGATTCAGGAACCGCTCGAAATAGAGATTGTATTTTATCGGGTCCACTGCGGTGATTCCCAGCAGACGGCAGACCAGGCTGTTCGCCGCGGAACCACGGCCTACAGTGGGAATGCCGCGGGCCTTCGATTCGCGGATGATGTCCCAAACGATTAAAAAATACGAAGCAAAATCAAGGTCGTTGATGACCTTCAATTCATAGTTGAGACGGCGCATGACGGTCTGCGAAGGCTTACGATAAAGCCGGTTGATGCCCTGCCGGGCCAGCTTGGAAAGGTATGAAGGAGAATTTTCTCCCGAGGGCAGGTCAAACGGTGGAAATAAAACTTCACCCAGAGGCAAAGAAACGTTACACTGTTCAGCGATTTTACTGGCATGGATGATTGCCTGTGGAATGTCACTGAACAGACGCGCCATCTCGTGTGGCGGTTTCATCCAGGCCTCCTCAGAAACAATCGCGCTGGGCGGCGGGCTCTCAATCGTTGTGGTGGTCCGGATCGCTGAAAGAAGTTTGTGCACCTGCCAGTCTTTTTGCTGTACGAAGAACACCCGGTTTGTGGCGACCACAGGAATCCCCTTGGATCGCGCAAAGCGGATCATATCCTGAGCCGGCTTCCAACTCGTTGACGGCCATCGGATCAGTTCCCCATAAATATCCAGACCGCCACGTTCCCTGGCAATGGCATGAATCATTTTCCTGCAAGACGCCATGATGATGACATGGTTGCTACACCGCTTCAATCGATCCACCAGAGAGAAATTTTTGTGAAGTTGGCGGTCGGTGATGACCCGGCAAACCTCGCCGAAGCCTGCCATATCTTTTGCCAAAATAACCGCACGATCATTTGAGCAGGTTATTTCCGTTCCAAAAATCGGGTGAATCCCAGCGCTTTGAGCCTGCCGGTAAAATTCCACAGCACCATACAGAGCGTTGGTGTCCGTCATTGCCAGAGCCCGGCACTGCGATGCGGCGGCGGCCTGCACCAGGTCGCTCAGCGTATCGGCGCCCGCTAATAATGAGTAATGGCTGTGACAATTGAGGTGGACAAACATAGACGAATAAAAAGCGAAAATTGTGGTCAAAAAAAAGGAAGCCAATGAATTTCCCGAGAGAGATCATTCTAGGGAATCGACGGCAGGGAGTCAAGCGGGACGCTCGTAATTGTGTATCATTTTGAAAAGATTAGACCTCTAGAACCACCATCTAATTATTGAAAGCCTTTTAATAAAAGAAGTTGCCAGTATAGCCTAAATAGGGTGCAACCTCACCGGGCGGCCCCTTTCACCAACCTGAGCATCAGGAAATAATGTCCCAAACCACACCCTATCAATCGCTCGAACTGCGCCGGGTCGTTCTGGTGTTCATTTATCTTACCATTGCCGTATGGTATCTCACCTGGCGGCTGGGCACCTTCAACCCGGATGCCCTGACATTTTCCATTTCACTCTACAGTGCCGAGGTCTACGGATTCTTTGCAACCTTGATGCATATTTTCATGACGTGGCGTCTTTCCATTCGCCGGCCGCCACCAGTGCCCGAAGGCCAGAGCGTCGACGTGTTCATCTCCACCATAAACGAACCGGTGACCATCCTGCGGCGGACGCTGGTAAATGCTATAGGGATGCACTATCCCCATCGGACTTGGTTGCTGGATGACGGCAGGCGGCCCGAAATGGAAGCCCTGGCGAAGGACCTGGGTTGTAATTATCTGGCACGAGCAGACAACAAGGATGCCAAGGCGGGCAACCTCAATCACGCGCTCGAACACAGCACCGGGGATTTCATTGCCGTGTTCGATGCGGACCACGCCCCCAACAGAAACTTTCTGCTACGGACTCTTGGCTATTTTCAGGACGATACGGTAGCCATCGTTCAGACGCCGCAGGATTTTTACAATCTCGATTCTTTCCAGCACCACAAGAAAAAAAACAAGGCGCTGGCCTGGCACGAGCAGTCGGTATTCTTCCGGGTCATCCAGCGCGGCAAAGATTATTGGAACGCGGCTTTTTTTTGCGGGAGTTGTGCCGTGATCCGGCGCAGTGCATTGCAAGTGATCGGCGGGTTTGCCATCGGCACGGTAACGGAAGACCTGCACACTTCAGTCAAACTTCATAAACAAGGTTTCCAATCCGTCTATCATGCCGAGTCCCTGGCGTTCGGCCTGGCTCCTGCCAGCGTTGTGTCTTTTCTGAAACAAAGAATCCGTTGGGGGCAGGGGGCCATGCAGGTCTGGCGTCAAGAGGGGGTTTTCTTTTGCCGCGGCCTCACCATGGCCCAGCGAATCAATTATCTGGCCTCGTCCATCACCTACTTCGACGGCTGGCAAAAAGGATTGTTTTACATGACACCGGTGATCGCCCTCACCACTGGCATCATGCCGCTGAATACCATAGATTCGGAATTTTTTCTCCATTTCATCCCCTATTTTCTGCTAACGTTCTGGGTGTTCGAAGAGGTCAACCGCGGCTACGGACGCTCCATCGTTATCGAGCAGTACAATATGGTTCGGTTTGCCGCCATGGCCTGGTCGACATTGGCCTTTTTCAGGAAAGCCCTGCCCTTTTCGGTAACACCTAAAGGCACCGCCCCTTCGCCGCAATCTCTTTTATACATGGCGCCCCAGAGAATCATTCTGGTCCTGAACTTCGTGGCAATCTTCGTGGGAGCCGTGCTGTACCACTATGAAATCCTGCCGCTGACCAGCCTGCTGGTCTGCACTGTCTGGGCCACGGTGAATTTTCTATTGGCCGCCAGCATGCTTTTATTTTCCAAGGTTAAATCGAGTTTCAAGCGTGAGGAATACCGCTTCCCGATACCCCTGCCCGCCAAATTGCTTTTAAACAACGGAACGTCCACTGAAGTCTATGGAATTGTTGATGACATTTCCGCTACCGGCTTCCGTTTTTACGCCTCTTTTCCCGAGACCGTCCAATTGGGTCAAGCTATTGAAGGCAAGATATTTTTGCCGGAAGGCCCGGTAGACCTGCACGGGGAGATCAGAGCGCTGATACCGGGAACAACGGAAAATAGCAGTTATGTGAAAGCCATCGGCTGTAGTTTTAAATGGGATAACAGGCAGGAGGAAGAAAAGCTGGATCTCTTTCTCTATGGGACCGATGTCGAGCGGCAAATCCATGGCCTTCAGGAAACCATTCTCACTCCCTTCGACCATATAACGACCGCCGGGTCCAACGGCAACCCGGAACCCCATGTGGACAAGTCGCATTGGGCCGCCATGTTATACTCGCAAAACGGAAATACCCAAAATAAACCCAGGGTTGGCCTGGTTTCCATAAGCAACGGATCGGACGGCCCCAGGCAGATGCTGGTCTTCACCCCGCTTGAGGAAAACACACTTGTTAAATTGGATATCCATAGTCGCAGTGACGTCTCGGAACTCTCTGGAACGATACACATGAGCAAAAAAATGAACACGTCAGCGCTCTCGATCTTTTGCTATGAATTGACTCCCGAGCGTGAGAGTTCTTCGTGAAACACCTCCAACTCATCGGCCCGGCTGCCTTGATAGCGATATGGCTCGGATTGTTGGCAACTGCGCCTGGCGCATGGGCGGGCGAAAAGTTGTTCCTCACCGGAGCTGAAGTAGGCACCAGCGATAACTACTACACCTTCCTTGGCTTGCTGGCCCCCCTCGGCGACAACCATCTCGGCGATGGCCTGGTGCAAAAATACTGGGTGGATTTTCTCGGCTACAGTTATGACACCAATCAAACGATCACAGCCCAAGCGGTCGGGGTGGAAGCCATGCTGGGTTACCAAATGTCCAGCTCATCCGCCTGGGGAGGAATCTTTGCCGGCGCTCGCTACAACAACACCTCGCTGTCACCGGATGATCCCGGCAACGACACTCGCGGCCAGCATGTGTGGGCGAAAGGGCAAGTCGAAGGGGGGATGGATCTCGCAGAATCATTGAAGGTCTCCGGAATCGCGAGCTACACCTTTGGCGCCGATAGTTTCTGGATGCGGACACGGCTTTTGTACCGTTTGAATCAAGACCTGGCCACCGGCCCGGAAGCCATCCACATGGGCGATCCCAATTACCGGGCCTGGCAGTTTGGATGGGTGGTTACAGGATTTGAACCGTTGCCGGGTTTAAAACTTGGCGTTAAAGCCAGCGCCAGGATTACCGAAGGTGCTGATGACGTGGACGGATTGGTCGGCATTGAACTTGTGAAGGTATTCTGATTTCTTCCCTCACGGCTTACAAAAAAATAAAGGGTCTAGCATTTTTTGCTAGACCCTTTTTCTTATTTGAAATAACCTGCCAACCAAAACAGGTTCAGAAGGACTATTCGGATAGGGCCGCTACGGGGAAAAGTGCGGTTGTGGAACCACCGGCCCGATGGTTGTACTAACTGCTACCAAGCATTGGTTTGTTGAAAATCGCATAAATCACAGCAAGAACAACCAGACCCACCAGGCCTTGCGTCCCAAGCGATGTGATGATTCCGGCGATACTACCGATCACGTCGCCCCCAATGAATGGGACAGCATTCCCAAACAGGACTTGCACAATAATTGCCAGACCCAGTAAAGCTACTCCTGCTTCTGTTACGGTCTTAATCCATTTAGCCATATCATTAAACATTTTTTCCCTCCTACTAAGATTTTAAAATCACAAAAAAGCAGTCGATTGCCCAGCTACCCCTGTTAATGAAACGGGGCTGGTAAAATTCGAAAATTAATATTCTCTTAAAAATCGAATTTAATGACTCAATGCCTGCCGGTTAAAAATTGCGTAGATCACAGCAACAGCGGCCAAGCCAACCAGACCTTGTGCTCCAAGCGCGGCGACGATTGAAGTGATGGAGCCGATCACGTCGCCTCCAATGAATGGAACGACCTTCCCAAACAAAATTTGAAGTACAATTGCCAGAGCCAGAAATGCAACTCCTGCCTCCGTTAACTTCCTGATCCACTTCACCATGTTGTCAAACATTTGTGTCTCCTCTTTTTATTCAATTAGAAGAATAAATACACATTTCCTCACTATGTAACTTACATAAAAGATTAGGGACAACGCGTTGATTTGTCAACGCTTATATAGGCGTGATTCGGCTGGATGACCGCTCAAACCCTTTAAAAGAAAGAGGTTGGGAACACCCCCTCCCATTACATTAAGAGGAGCCATTTAGCGTCTATTTTGTTGATTGTGTTGTGATCCGGGCCGGATTCGCGATGGCCGTGAAAGGTGGATTCGGAAGCCGTTGGAAGGCAATACCCGGATATTTCTATACAGGGGGTAAGCACTTGGGAGAGGAAGGCTCCCCAATTCAGGTGAGCTTGCCGTTGGTCTTTTTAAAGTAATGTTGCCATTGTTCTAAAAAGAAAATCCTGCTGGTAGCGTGATGAGCCATGTCGTATAAATCAGCGCCTCATAAATCAACCAGCTAATGAGCCTCATTCCAGTTTTTCCCGGTCGCCATGTGCACCACCACCGGCACCTTGAGCGGAAACCCTTCCTCCATTTCATGCCGGACCAACGATTTTAATATTTCTTCCTCATTGCGCGGATATTCGAAAACCAGTTCGTCATGCACCTGCATGATCATTTTCGATTTCAATTTATTCTTCCTGATTTTTTCATGCAAACGGATCATCGCCAGTTTGATGAGGTCGGCGGCACTGCCCTGTACCGGCGAATTGATCGCCACCCGCTCGGCGGCTTCCCTCACCTGACGATTCTTGCTGTTGAGGTCGGGCAGGTAACGCCGCCGGTTCATCAAGGTCGTGGTGTAACCTTTCCGGCGCGCGTCCTCAATAGTGTTCGCCATAAAAGTTTTGACGTTTTTATACAAATCAAAATACTGGTCAATAAAAACTTTGGCATCCTTCAGGGAAATCTTCAACTGCCGCGACAAGCCAAACGCGCTCAGGCCGTACACGATCCCGAAGTTGACCGCCTTGGCCATGCGCCGCCCGTCTTCATCCACCGCGTCCAGCGCCTGCCCGAAAATTTCGGCGGCGGTGCGGGTGTGGATGTCCTCACCTTTTTTAAACGCCCGCGTCAACGCCGGGTCTTCTGAAAGGTGCGCCAGGATTCGGAGTTCAATCTGCGAGTAGTCCGC
>SMVB01096546.1_pt1 | contig 11730 bp, 12 predicted proteins | sample 2456461 | NCBI WGS metagenome assembly SMVB01 (sample SAMN11095934, study PRJNA526329) | marine sediment metagenome | biome: Marine sediment; feature: Surficial sediment; material: Deep marine sediment; isolation source: Hadal surficial sediment | place: Pacific Ocean | collected 2014-05 | depth...
GCGCCAGGACGTCCGCCGCAGACGTCCCGGCCGGCACCACCGTCACCCGGCTGCCGGCGCTGACCAGTTGGCGGACGATGCTGCGCTTCATGCCGAAATCGAACGCCACCACGTGGGGGCCGTTCTCCCCCGCCGTCCACGACTCGGTTACCGACGCCTCACTCGCGAGGTCCCGTCCCTCCATCCCGGGAGACGCCTCCAGCCGCTGCTGGAGATCGGCCGCCGGCTGGTCTCCGGTCGCAATGACCCCTCGCATGGCGCCGCGGGAACGGATGTGGCGGGTGAGCCGGCGGGTGTCGATCCCTTCGAGCACGGGAACCCCGTGGCGGGCGAGCCAGACGTCCAGCCCCTCGGTGGCTCGCCAATTGGAGTGCCGGCGCGCTAGCTCACGGGTGACGACGCCGCACACCTGGGGCCGGCCGGACTCGGAGTCGTCTTCGTTCACACCGTAGTTGCCGATCATCGGCGCGGTCATGACCACGATCTGCCCGAGGTACGACGGGTCGGTGAACGTCTCCTGATAGCCGCTGAGGTTGGTGGTGAAGACCACCTCGCCGAACGCGGGCTCGGCTCGCCCGGGACTGGTACCGTTGAATAGGGTGCCGTCCTCGAGCAATAAAAACGCGGGGTGACCGGTCATCCGGTCACCCCGCGGTCGGCAACGAACACCACGCTACTGACCAGAATCAGCAGCAGCACCGCCCGGCTGGGCTGCGTCATCCGGCGCCAGAATCGCGGGTACCAGCGGTTCGGTCTCGAGCGGCAGGGGGGCCGTCTGTACCGGACCCACCGGGGTTCTTAGCAGCTCCTGCACGTCGGTGGTGCCGATCGAATTGGAGGCGGACAGAAAGGACAACACCAGCGACAGGAAGAGGAACACACCGCCGGTGACCCAGGTGGTCTTGGTCAACCAGGTGACCGCGTGCCGTCCTCCAAAGAACGACTCCGTCCCGCCGGAACCACCGAGCGCGGCCAAGCCGCCCCCCTGCCCCGCCTGCAGCAGCACGATGACCACCAGGATGAGGGAGTCCAGGATCAACAGTCCGATGATGAAACCATACATCGCAATTCTTCTCCAAAGGTCAGCCTTAAAGGCTAACCGGAGAGGCGTTGACGGTCAACTCAGGCGGCTGCCCCGCCCCCGACACCGACGATCTCGGTCCAGCTCTCCGGAGTGAGGCTCGCCCCACCGACCAGCACTCCGTCGATCTCGTCTTCCACCAGAAAACTGAGGACGTTCCCCGGCTTGACCGAGCCGCCATAGAGGATGGCGATGTCCTCCGGTCCCCCTCGGTCCACCACCAGCGAGCGGAGGAAGGCGTGCACCGAGGCCGCGTCGTCCGGGGTGGCGTTCTTCCCGGTGCCGATGGCCCACACCGGTTCGTAGGCAATCACCACCCGCGGCAGATCTTCTTCCGCAACCCCCGCCAGCCCGGCGTCGACCTGCCGCCGCACCACCGCCTCGGTCTCGCCCCGCTCGCGCTGGTCGGCCAGTTCGCCCACGCACAGCAGCGGCCTCATGCCGCCGTCGAGGAGCGCCGCCACTTTCCTGCCGGTTTCCTCATCGGTTTCGCCAAACAGGTGCCGGCGCTCAGAATGGCCGACCAACGCCACGGTGGCGCCGGCCTCCTGGGCCAGTGGAATGGACAGCGCCCCGGTGTACGCCCCGCTGGGCTCCCAGTGCACGTCCTGGGCGCCGATGGCGACGTCGGGCCGCTCGTCCAGTTCGAGGGCCAGCGTCCGGATGGACGTGGCCGGCGGGAAGAACCAGATTGACCGGGTCGGCTGGGGAAAGGTCAGTTCCTTGAACGCCCGCGCAAAGGTGGCGGCCTGCTCGGGGCCGTGATGCATCTTCCAGTTGGCGGCAAACAGGATGGCCATATCGATTGCCTCAGTGCTCGGTCACGTCATCGAGGGCCGCGACGCCGGGCAGGGTCCGGCCCTCCAGAAATTCCAGCGCCGCGCCGCCGCCGGTGGACACGTGCGTCATCCGATCGGTGAGCCCGGCCTCGGCCACCGCGGCCGCCGAATCGCCGCCGCCAACCACGGTCACGGTCCCGGCGTCGGTGGCGCGTGCCATCGCCTGCGCTACGGCCACGGTGCCGTGGTCGAACGGCGGCGTCTCGAACACTCCCATGGGCCCGTTCCACACCACTGTGCCTGCCGCGGCGATGTACCCCGCGAACAGGACCTCAGTCGGTTCGTCGATGTCGAACATGGCCCACCCCGCCTTGATTTCCTCACGGGAAACCGATCGGGTCGGGACGTCGGGTGCCAGTCGTTGGGCGATCACGGCGCCGGTGGGCAAGACGAGTTTGTCGCCCGCCATGTCGAGGAGCTTGTTAGCGAGGTCGATCTTATCGTCTTCGACGAGTGAAGTACCGACCTGGAATCCCATCGCCTTGAAGAAGGTGCAGGCCATGGCCCCACCGATGAGGATGCTATCGGCTCGCGGGAGGAGGGCTTCGATCAAGTCGATCTTTCCCGAAATCTTGGCGCCGCCCATGATCGCCACGAACGGCCGCCGGGGATCGTCGAGCGCCCGGCCCAGAAACTCTAACTCCCGCTCCATGAGGAATCCGGCGACGGCCGGGTGGAGCAACCGGGCAACCCCTTGGGTGCTGGCGTGAGCGCGGTGCGCCGTGCCGAAGGCATCGTTGACGTACAGGTCTCCCAGCAGGGCCAGCCGCTCGCTGAAGGCGGGGTCGTTCGCTTCCTCACCCGGGTGGAACCGGGTGTTCTCGGCGAGGGCGACAGCTCCACGCGGCAGTCGCTTGGTGGTGGCGACGGCGTCGTCCGAAGCGGGGTCTTCGATGAAGGTGACGGGCGCTCCCAATAGCCGTTCCAACTGGAGCTGCACCGGCCGCAGCGAGTACCGGGGATCGGGCCGGCCGTGCGGCCGGTCGAGGTGCGACAGGAGGACCACCCGCGCGCCGTGGTTGCGCAGGTGGGTGATGGTCGGCAGGGCGGCCCGGATCCGAGCGTCGTCAGTGACTACCCCATCATGCAGCGGTGTGTTGAAGTCCACTCGAACGAGCACGCGCTGTCCCTCTAATTGGATAGCGTCCAGCTGGTCCAGGGTTCGCTTCACAACCGGGATCCAACGTACCTCAACAAGTCGACACACCGCGCCGAGTAGCCCATCTCGTTGTCGTACCAGGAGGATACGTGGACCAGGTTGCCCTCGATGACGTTGGTCAGGGCGCTGTCGACGGTGCTGGAACTGATGTTGCCGACGTAGTCGACCGACACCAGGGGTTCGTCACTCACTGCGAGAATACCTGCAAGCGGCCCGTTTGCCGCCGCCCTGAACGCGTCGTTGACGGCTTCGGTGCTCGTGGCGGTGGTAACCTGACACGTCAAGTCCACGATCGACACGTCGGGCGTCGGCACCCTGAGCGCCATGCCGTCGATCTTCCCCTTCAGTTCCGGCAGCACCAGACCCGTGGCTCGGGCGGCGCCGGTCGAGGTGGGTATGACGCACATGGCGGCGGCGCGCGCGCGGCGCAGATCCTTGTGCGGCAAGTCGAGAATTTTTTGATCGTTGGTGTAGGAATGTATCGTGGTCATGAACCCCTTTTCGAAACCGAAGGTATCCAGGATCACCTTCACCACAGGCACCAGGCAATTGGTGGTACAGCTGGCGTTGGAAATGATGTCGTGTTTGGCCGGATCGTAGGCCCGCTCATTTACCCCCATCACGATGGTGATGTCCTCGTTCTTGGCAGGGGCCGAGATGATGACCTTCTTGGCGCCGGCCGCGAGGTGTTTGGCCGCCGCGTCCCGCTGGGTAAAGAATCCGGTCGACTCCAGGACCACCTCTACCCCGAGATCGCCCCAAGGGAGCAAGGCGGGGTCCGGCTGGGAGAGAACCAGCAGCGGCTTTCCGTTAACCACGATACTATCGCCCGCGAGTTCCACACCGGGGAACCGGCCGTGCACCGAGTCGTACTTGAGCAGGTGGGCCAGCGTCGCCGAGTCCGTCAGATCGTTGACGGCGACAAACTCGATCTCGTCCACGCCCATGGCGTTCCAGGCGCGAATCACGTTGCGGCCGATGCGGCCAAATCCATTGATGCCAACTCGAATCGTCATGCGGAAACTCCGTGTGTTACAAGATCAGTTGATGACTGCCTGTCCCAATGGGCCCTGGGCCCGGGCAAACGTCACCGCGTCCACCGTCCGTGCTCCTGCCGACGTAAGGGCCTCGGCCGCGGCCACCAACGTTGCACCGGTGGTGAAGACGTCGTCGACCACCACGACCCTGCGGCCTCGTACGCCTCGAGCCTCGAATGCCCCGCGCACGTTCACCATTCTGGCCTCGGGGGCCAGGGCCGATTGGGCGCCCGTTTCCCGAATCCGGCGCAGGCTGTCCTCGGCCAGCGAGAAACGACCCGTCCGGGCCAACGATTGGGCCAATGCGGCGCTCTGGTTGTACCCCCTTGCCCGCCGACGACGACGGCCCAAGGGGACCGGTACCAACAATAGCTGGTCCGTCAATGGCTCAAGCGATCGCATCGACCACGCCATCGGTTCGGCGATGCGCCACCAGCCCTCGAACTTCAACAGGTGAACCGCCTGCCGGGCGCCGCCTGACAGCCACACGGCGCTGCGAACCCGGCCCAGACTCTGGGGCCACCAGCTGCATATCCGGCACACCGGCTCTCCCGGCGTCCTGGTCTCACCACACCGGGCACATAGCGGATGAGCGACGGGGCGCCAGCGAGACCGGCACAGCGGACACACCAGTGTCTCTCCATCGCGAGCGGCGTTCTCCACGCCGCACAACAAGCATGCCGGCGGCAAAAAGGCGCGCTCGAGGGCGGACAGCCCTTCGGCGAGCCTAACGAAGAGCCTGCTCGACGACGGCACGCATGACCTCACGCGGAGCATCGACACCGGGGAACCACAACTCGAAAGCGGCCGCGCCCTGGGCCACGAGCATGGTGCGGCCGTCTTCGGTGGAGATCCCATCCTGTTGCAGCGTTCGAATCCACGGCGTTCGCCGAGGCCGGTACACCAGGTCGAGGGCGTACCGCATCGCCGGCACTTCCGATCGTTCCACCGGAGCGGGGTCGGAGTCGAGCAGCCCCAGCGGCGTGGCGTTGATGGCAACTTCGGCATCGGACAGGTCGGCCACCGTGACACCGCGGCCGGAGATCCACTCGCGGAATCGTGCCGCCTTGACCACCGAGCGCGACTTGACTGCAACGGACGCGCCAGCCGACTTGGCGGCCTCGACCACCGCGCGAGCCGATCCCCCGGTACCCACCACCAGCCAAATGCTGGCGGGCGCACCTATCTGCTGCAACGCCTGCCGCACTCCCGCGACATCGGTGTTGTCTCCCATACTGCCCTGTTCGTCGCCCCAGAAGGTGTTGCAGGCGCCAAGCAGGGTGACCGTTTCGCTCGGCTGGTCGACGGACTTGGCGGCTACTCCCTTGTGCGGGACCGTGACGTTGCCGCCACCACCGGCGGCGGTGAGCGTGGTAATCAACGTGGCAATATCACTGGCGTCACACGGGAGCGGCAGGTACACCGCGTTGATGCCCGTGGCGGTGAACGCCGCCGTTTGCATGGCGGGAGATAAGGAATGGCCCACCGGAGAGCCCAGGATGGCGAACAGCCGTGTGTGTCCGTCAATCATCCGCTAGCTCGGTCATCAGTCGGTCCAGGCTGAGGCTCAAGAGTGACTCCAGTTGGTCGAAGGTGTCCCGGTAGGCTTCGATGTCGGCCCCGAACGGGTCGCTCACCTCCGCCGCCGCTCCCGTCAGGCCGGCGAGCTCGCCCAACAGATGCATTCTTGCTCCCCCGCCGAGTTCCTCGACCCGGCTACGGTGGTGGCGTGCCATGGTGAGGATCAGCGAGGCCTCCTCCACCAGGTCCCTGGTCAGCAACCGGGCCACGTGGCTGGAGAGGTCGAGCCCGTGCTCTAGACTCACCAGGTAGGCACCCTCGGAAGCGGGAGTACCGTCCCACGCCCCCGTGCCGGCCGAGCCGACGGTGACCTCCGGGTTGCCAGGCGCCAGCATGGTACCCAGCAGTGCTTCCGCCATCGGGCTACGGCAGATGTTTCCGGTGCACACCAGCAGGATGTCGGTCATGTGTCATCCGGCATCATGGAGCCCATCGTCCAGCACGGGCCCGGAGTTCTTCTCGCGGGATAGCCCCTTCGCGGACGATGCGCGGTGGCACCACGGTACAATCAACTAGGGTCGACGGCGGTACGTCGCCCAGCACGCCGCCGTCGAGCAGCAGCAACGAGCCGTCGTCTACCGCGTCGCGGAACAGGTCGTACAGGCCCTCTACCCCAGGGGCCGGCCGTCCGCCCGGGCGGTTGGCCGACGTCGACGTCAGTGGCGCGCCCAACGCCGCGATCATCCGGCGGATGCGGTCGTGGGAAGTCACCCGCACCGCCACCCCACCCTCCGGGCCGCGCAAGGCGTCCGGCAGCCGTCCCTCCCCACCCCGCAGGACCAAAGTCAATGGTCCCGGCCAGAATTCGTCGGCCAGCACCCGGGCGGCCGCGCTGAACACCAAACCATACGACTCAGCCATCGGCCGACTGGCGACCAGGAGGAGAAACGGCTTCTTGGGCGGCCGTCCCTTGATGGCCGCCAGCGCCTCCAGGTCGCCGGCCACGGCCCTCGATCCCAGGCCGTAGACCGTTTCGGTCGGGTAGCCCAACAGGCCCCCCTGGCGCAGATGCGCGGTGACCTGGGGAATGGCCACCTCGGCTTCGGCATCGGTCCTGAAGGGAAGGATCATCCCTGGATGCCCGCCTCTATCAGCCGCTCAGCCAGCTTCAGATCGTCAGGGGTGGTGACTTTGATGTTGCTTGGGCTGTCGGGGACGATCACCACCGGAGCGCCGGTCGCCTCCACCAGCGAAGCCTCGTCGGTAGCCCGGGAGCCCTCGGAGCCCGCCCGGCGAAACGCCTCGGCCAGCATCGCCCGGGGGAACCCTTGCGGGGTTTGGGCTCGCCACAGGTGCCGGCGCGGGATCGTTTCCTGGATGCGCGGGGGATCCGAATCGGGGGCGGTGCGCTTGAGCGTGTCCCGCAGCGCCACGGCGGCAACCGCGCCCACACCGGCGCGCGCTTGGCGTATCACCGCATCGATCACCGCTCGCCCGGCCAGCGGCCTGGCACCGTCGTGCACCAACACGATACTGCAGGATTCCGGCAACACTGCCAGCCCGGCGGCGACGGAATCACTTCGCTGCGCGCCGCCGGCGACGACCGTCAGATTCGATCCCATGACCGACGACAACCATTCCGGCGGGGCGGCGGCATCCTCACGGGAGAGCACCACGGTCACGTGGGCCACATCCGGGTGGGAGGCGAAGGGTCGAACGGCGTAGAGCAACAGGGGCACGCCGCACAGCTCGCGATAGACCTTGCGAACGGATCCCCCGAAACGACGGCCTTCCCCTGCCGCCACGACCACCACCCCGACGTCACGCGGCAAGCGCCCTCACCAGGTCGTCCACCCGGTCCAGCCGAACCAGGTCTACCACCGATGGCCCGGCTGCGATACGGCTGGACGCGAAGCACCGGCGGAATCCGTGTTGTGCCGCCTCGGCGAGACGCCGGTCGGCGGCCCCGACCGGCCGCACTTCGCCACCTAAGCCAACCTCGCCGAGGAACAGGCTGTCGGCCGGTGTCGGCTTCTCGTGCAGGCTGGACACCAGTGCCGCAACGACGGCCAAATCTGCTCCCGGCTCGGTGAGACGCACACCGGCACTGACCTGGAGGAAGACGTCGAGTTGGGCGAACGAGAGCCCGGCGCGCCGTTCGAGGACAGCCAGCAGGACAGCGAGTCGCTTGGGGTCGAGCCCGGTGGCCACTCGCTGGGGAGTGCCGTACCCGGTCGGCGCGGTGAGCGCCTGCACCTCCACCAGCAGCGGCCGGGTGCCCTCCATGAGCGCGGTCACGGCGGTGCCGCTGATGCCGTCGGCCCGGGCGGCGAGGAACACGGTCGAGGGGTCCGCCACCGGGACCAGCCCCTCACCGGTCATGGCGAAGACGCCCAATTCGTCGACCGACCCGAACCGGTTCTTGGCGGCCCGCAAGAGACGATGGTCGAGGGTGCGCTCGCCCTCGAAGTACAGCACGGTATCGACGATGTGTTCCAGGGTCTTGGGCCCGGCGATGCCACCACCTTTGGTTACGTGTCCCACGACCATGACCGCGGTACCGGATTGCTTGGCGAACCGCATGAGCCGCGCGGCGCATTCGCGCACCTGGGTGACACTCCCCGGGGCACTATCGACCTGGTCGCTGGTGATGGTCTGGATGGAATCGACGATCAGCACGCTGGCCCCGAGTGCATCACAAGCGTCGAGGATCCGCTCCAGGCCGGTGTCGCCCAAAACGTGCACACTCCCCGCCGGCTCGGTGAGCCGGGTGTCCCGCAAGCGAAGTTGTTCGACCGATTCTTCGCCTGAGGCGTACAGCACGGTGCGTCCGGTTCGATCCAGCCGGGCGGCGACCTGTAACAAGAGGGTCGACTTGCCGATCCCCGGCTCGCCGCCGATCAGCGTCATCGATCCGGGAACGACCCCGCCGCCGAGTACCAAGTCGAACTCATCCAGCCCGGTGCGCCACCGGGTTACGCTCTCGACCGCGACGGTGTCCAGCCGGGTAACCACCGGCGTGGCCGTCGCACTGGCGCGGCGTCCGGCTTTGCGCTTGGCGACGGGTACGCCTTCTTCCGCCACGCAGTTCCACGCCCCGCACCCCTCACAGCGGCCGACCCACTTGGCATGATCGTGGCCGCATTCGCCGCACCGGAAAGTGGTACGGTACTTAACCGACGTCACTGGGTTCTTTCCGGTTGGTATGGTCGCTGAAGCGGGTGTACGATTTCTGGAAGTGGAGTTCAAATGTGCCCGTGGGGCCATTGCGGTGCTTGCCGACGATGATTTCCGCCTTGCCTTCGAGGCTGTTGCCGTCCTTGTCGACCGGTCCTTCGTACATCTCCGGTCGGTGAATGAAAATGACTACGTCGGCGTCCTGTTCGATTGCGCCGGAGTCCCGCAGATCGGAGAGAATGGGCCGCCGGTCGCCTCCGCGCTGCTCGGAGGCGCGCGACAGTTGGGACAAGGCCATGACCGGGACGTTTAGTTCCTTGGCCAACGCCTTGAGCGAGCGCGAAATCTCCGAAATTTCCTGGACCCGGTTTTCCATTTTCTCCGAACTGCGCATCAACTGCAGGTAGTCCACGATCACCAACCCGACGTCCGCTTCCGCCTTGAGGCGCCGCGCCTTGGAACGCATCTCCAGCAAACTCAGCCCGGGGGTATCGTCGATCCAGATCGAGCAGTTCTGCAGAATGCCGGCGGCGCGCGCGAGCTGCGTGAAGTCGGAATCCTTGAGCGTCCCCCGGCGCACTTTCTGACTGTCCACCATTGCCTCGGCGCACAGCATGCGTTGTACCAGCGCGGGCTTGGACATTTCCAGCGAGAAGATGGCGATGCCGGTGCCGTCTTCCGCCGCCGCGTGGGTGGCGACGTTGAGGCAGAAAGCGGTCTTGCCCATGGAGGGGCGCGCCGCCACGACGATCATCTCCCCCGGCTGGAAACCGGCGGTCATTTCGTCCAAGTCTGCGAAACCGCTGGCCACACCGGTAACCGTTTTTTGTGCCTTGTGGAGCGTTTCGATTCGCTCCATCGTGGGCCACAGCATCTCCTTGATGCGGGTGAACCCCTCGTCGCCCCGGTCCTGGGAGATCTGAAAGATGCGGGACTCTGCCAGGTCGAGAAGCTCCCCGGCAGTGGACCTTCCTTCGTAGGCCTCCGATATCACCGTGGTGGATGTTTCGATCAGGCGCCGGAGAATGCCCTTGTCGCGGATGATCTTGGCATGGAACTCGAGATTGGCCGCGGTGGGAACGGCGTCGACCAACTCGGCGATGTACTCCACACCGCCGGCTTCGTCCAACTCGCTCCGGCGCAGCAACTCGTCGCGCAGGGTGACGTGATCGATGACGGTGTGTTGCTCCGTCATGGCGAGCATGGTGCGGAATAGCCGCCGGTGCCCCTCCCGATAGAACATCCAGTCGTCGAGGAGTTCCGCGGCTCGGAGCGCCGCGTCCTGATCGAGCAGCATGGCCCCAAGCACGGCCTGCTCCGCGTCGTTGTTCCACGGCGCGGCCCGCCCTACGTAGGGATCAGCGGTCGAGGAGCTGTCGGGCGATACGGACGTCATCCCAGGTTGGCTTCTTCCAATTCGGGTTCCGCAGGAGCGCGGCGGGATGGTACGTCACCACGAGAGGGATGCCCCCGTAGGAGTGGACCTGTCCCCGCAACTGCCCCAGGCTCTTTCGCACGCCGAGCAAGTTCTCGGCGGCGGTCCCACCCAGGGCCAGAATCACCTTCGGCCGGATGAGCGCCACTTGGCGTTGTAGGTACGGAAGGCAGGCTGCCACTTCGTCCGGCAAGGGCTTCCGATTCTGCGGAGGCCGGCACTTCACGATATTCGCGATGAACACACTTTCGCGGGAGATATTTATAGCCTTGAGGATGCGGTTGAGCAACTCTCCGGCGGCGCCGACGAAGGGACGCCCAGTGGCATCCTCTTTGGCACCCGGCCCTTCCCCGACGAGCATCAGCTTGGCGTGGGGGTCCCCCTCCCCAGGAACGGTGTTGTTGCGGCCCAGGGACAGGGGGCACGCGGTACATCCGGCTATGGCGGCGGCCACCGCGTCGAGCGTCTCCAGGTGGTCAAGGTCGCCATCCAACAGCGTGGCTTGGGGAAACTCGACCGTGATCCCCGGTCCGGGGATCGGCGGCGCATCACGCAGCCATTCCGGGAGATCGTCACCCCCGTCAACCTCCCCCTGGCGAGCGGGCGGTTCAAAAGGGAGCGGCGGCTTCACCGACACCGATGCGGCAACCGGGGACTCGCCTGGGCTAGGCGGGCTCGAGAGAACGAGTTCCTTTCCCCCCAACTCAATTTGCTGCTCCAGATACCGCCTTCTGAGAGACACGATGGCGCTCCACGACGTCGAGAATGGCTTCCGCCACTTCGACTTTGGTCTGTAGGGGACACTCTGTCAACCGGCCGTCGCTTTCGATGATGGTCACCCGGTTGGTGTCGACTTCGAATCCGGCGCCGGCCTCGAGGGCGTCGTTGATGACGATCATGTCCAGATCCTTGCGTACCAGCTTGGCGCGACCCTTCTCCACAGCATCGCCGGTCTCCAGAGCGAACCCCACGGTAGTGCTTCCCGGCCGGCGGGCCTCGGCGGTTCCCATCAGGATGTCGGCCGTCGGCTCCATGGTGACGACGAAGTCGCCATCGGCACGGGGGCGCTTTACCGTGGCGGGATCCCCGGGCCGGTAATCTGACGGTGCGGCCGCCATGATCAGCACGTCAGCTTCCGGGCGCACGGTCGCGACGGCCGCTGCCATGTCGGCCGTGGTTTCGACACGTTCGAGTGTCGGGCCGTCGGGGACGGGCAACGAGGACGGACCGGCTATCAGCGTGACCGTCGCTCCCCGCCACCAAGCCGCTTGCGCCAAGGCGTAGCCCATCCGCCCGCTCGACCGGTTGCTGACGAAGCGCACGGGATCGATCGACTCCCGGGTGGGTCCAGCGGTTACCACCACATGCAACCCGTCCAGTGCGCCGCCGCGGCGCAACAGACGCACGGAGTGGTTGAAGATGGTTTCGGGTTCGACCATCCGGCCCGGGCGCGACGACGGGCCTTCCGCCAGGTCGCCGAC